>Ga0136846_1235335_pt1 | contig 31382 bp, 30 predicted proteins | sample HopSoiMetagenom2_FD_96841 | JGI IMG/M metagenome (GOLD analysis project Ga0136846, IMG submission 96841) | Grasslands soil microbial communities from Hopland, California, USA - 2 Assembly 2016 (version 4) | ecosystem: Environmental > Terrestrial > Soil > Grasslands | place: USA: Hopland...
CGACCGAAGGTGCGGAGGCACCGGCCACCACCCCCTCGCCGTCCGCGCCCGCCTCCGGCGCGCCGGCCGCGTCCGGTTCGCCGAGCCCGTCCGGGGCGGCCGGGACGCCCGCCGCCGGTGCCACCCCGAGCACCTCGGCGACGGCCGCTCAGTAAGTCACGTACGCCGAAGGGCGGCACCCCCTGGAGGGGTGCCGCCCTTCGGCGTACGCGCGTGTGTGCGGGTCGGTTTACGGCTCGAACTTGTATCCGAGGCCGCGGACGGTGACCAGGTATCTCGGCGCGCCCGGGTCCGGCTCGATCTTGGCGCGCAGGCGCTTGACGTGGACGTCGAGGGTCTTGGTGTCACCGACGTAGTCGGCGCCCCAGACCCGGTCGATGAGCTGCATACGGGTCAGCACGCGGCCGGCGTTGCGCAGCAGCATCTCCAGTAGGTCGAACTCCTTGAGCGGGAGGTCGACCTTGTCGCCAGCGACGGTGACCACGTGGCGGTCGACGTCCATGCGGACCGGGCCGGCCTCCAGCGCGGCCGGGGTGACCTCCTCGGGCTCGCCGCGGCGGCGCAGGACGGCGCGGATGCGGGCGACCAGTTCGCGGGAGGAGAAGGGCTTGGTGACGTAGTCGTCGGCCCCTATCTCCAGGCCGACGACCTTGTCGATCTCGCTGTCCTTGGCGGTGACCATGATCACCGGGACGTTGGACTTGACGCGCAGCTGACGGCAGACCTCGGTGCCGGGCAGGCCCGGCAGCATCAGGTCGAGGAGGACGAGGTCGGCGCCGTTGCGCTCGAACTCGTCGAGGCCGTCGGGCCCGGTGGCCGCGATGGCGACCTCGAAACCCTCCTTGCGGAGCATGTACGAAAGGGCGTCGGAGAAGGATTCCTCATCCTCGACGACGAGCACTCGGGTCACGGATGGACCTCCGGGGCGTGAAGCGGATCGTAAGGGGATGTACCGGTGGTCCGGTCGGCCACTTCGCCGGGGTCGGACGGTCCGTCCCCGGCTTCGGGGTCGGAGTCTGGGAGTGACTCGGGGTGGGAGTCATGGTCGTACACGTGCGGCCGGTTCGCACGGGCTCGGCGGCCGGTGCCCGCCTCCGGCAGCCGCAGGGTGAACGTGGAGCCCTGGCCCTCGGAGCTCCACACCGTGACCTCCCCGCCGTGCGAGGCGGCCACGTGCTTGACGATCGCGAGCCCCAGGCCCGTACCGCCGGTGGCGCGGGAGCGGGCCGGGTCGACGCGGTAGAAGCGCTCGAAGATGCGCTCCTTGTCCTTTTCGGAGATGCCTATGCCCTGGTCGGTCACGGCGACCTCGATCAGGTCCCCGCCCGGCGAGTTCACCCGGCGGGCCGCTATGCCGACGCGGGTGGCGGCGGGCGAGTAGTTGACGGCGTTCTCGACGAGGTTGCCGAGGGCGGCGGCGAGCTGGCCCCGGTTGCCCCAGACGCGCAGGTCCGCGGTGCCTCCGGCGGCCATGGTGATGTGCTTGGTGCCGGCCTGGTGGCGGCAGCGGTCGACGGCCTCGGCGACGAGTTCGTCGACGCGGACCGGCTCGGCGTCCTCCAGCGGGTCGTCGTTCTGCACCCGGGAGAGGTCGATGAGTTCCTGGACGAGGCTGGTGAGGCGGGTCGCCTCGATCTGCATCCGGCCGGCGAAGCGCTCGACGGCCTCCGGGTCGTCCGAGGCGCCCATGACGGCCTCGGAGAGGAGGGAGAGCGCGCCGGTGGGTGTCTTGAGCTCGTGGCTGACGTTGGCGACGAAGTCGCGGCGTACGGCTTCGATGCGCCGGGCCTCGGTGAGGTCCTCGACGAGGAGCAGCACGAGCCGCGAGCCCAGCGGGGCGACGCGCGCGGAGACCGCGAGGCCCTCGCCGCGGCCGGTGCCGCGTCTGGGGAGGTCCAGCTCGACCTGTCGTATCTCCCCGTCGCGCCGGGTGTCGCGGGCCATCTGGAGCATCGGCTCCACCGAGAGCTTTCCGCCGCGGACCAGTCCGAGGGCGTACGCCGCCGAGCTGGCCTTGACGACGGCGTCCGCCTCGTCGAGTACGACGGCCGAGGACCGCAGCACGGACAGCACCGTGTCGACGCCGGGCGGCAGCACGGGGTCGGTGTGCAGGGAGCTGCGGGTGGGGCGCTTCTGGTCGCGCTCGCTCCAGCGGAACGCCAGCATGGCGATGACACCGGTGAGCACCCCGGCGATCGCTGCCGCTGCGGCGACTGCCGCGTTCACGTCCATGCGTTCAGGTTAGGCATGGGATACGACCTGGCCACAGCCATCAACGTGCGACCTCGAACACTCGTCGCCCAGAGTTCACCTTGGAGCCAGTATTGGTTCATTTGTCGGGGCGGAAAACGACGCGTGCGGGGCCGAACGTGGGAGCGTGGGGGTCACGGGGCCCGCTGTTCGCCCCCGAACGGACGTCAAGAGAGGGACACCTGATGCGTGACGCGTACCACGAGGAACTTGACTCGATCGGCGACAGTCTGGTCGAGATGGCCCGACTTGTCGGGTCGGCGATCGGGCGCGCCACGACGGCGATTCTCGACGCCGATCTGAAGCTGGCCGAGAGCGTCATCGAGGCCGACGCCAAGGTCGACGAGCTCCAGCACGACCTGGAGGGCCGCGCCATAGCGCTGCTGGCCCGCCAGCAGCCGGTGGCGACCGATCTGCGGATCGTCGTCACGTCGCTGCGGATGAGCGCCGACCTCGAGCGTTCCGGCGACCTCGCCCAGCACGTCGCCAAGCTGGCCCGGCTGCGCTTCCCGGACCGCGCGGTCCCGCGCGACCTGCATGCCACGATCCTGGAGATGGGCCAGCTCGCGCAGCGCCTGATGGCGAAGGCGGCCGAGGTCATCATCACCAAGGACGTCGACCTGGCGATGCAGCTGGAGACGGACGACGACGAGATGGACCTCCTGCACCGCACGCTCTTCCGGCACCTGATCGACGAGCGCTGGAAGCACGGCATCGAGACGGCGGTCGACGTCACGCTGCTGGGCCGTTACTACGAGCGTTTCGCGGACCACGCGGTGGCCGTCGCCAAGCGTGTCGTGTTCCTGGTGACCGGAGAGCACGCGGACGAGCTGCAGGCGGACGTTCAGCCCCCCACGGGGGCCGAGGGGGCGTAAGTCCCCTGAGGGGCGTGCGGGTTCTGCCGCACGCCCCCGAGGTGTGCGCGAGCCTCTGTGCGCCGTTGACGCGCCCGGCGGGACGGGCATGCAATGGGGAGAAGGACCAGAGCACGAGAAGGCACCCGTCTCCAGGACCAGCTCTCCAGGAGGGCCCGATGGCCGAGACCCCCAGCACGCCCGACCCGACGCGGGAACGCGAGACCCAACACCCCGCCGACATCAAGTCCCTGCCCCTGTTCGGCGCCTGCGGCTGCGGCTCCGGCTGCGGGTGCGGCTGCCAGTCGGGCAACCCCTGTCAGTGCGGCTGACGGAGCGTCACCGGAAACGGCGAACAGTTACAGGATTGGCTACGGCAACGACCAAGGACCCTGCCTCCACTGCGGAGGCGGGGTCCTCTTGTGTGAGGTTTGTGTGCGGCGAGGCCCGTGCGTCCCTGTTCAGGAGGGTGCCGGAGACCCTCGATCATTATCGAACAGGCATACACTTCACAGCAGTTGACGCTCAGACATTGCCCATGCACAACAGTCACGCTGTTGCCATCTCGTTAACCAGCACTTCTTGACGTCACGTGCTGCCGCCGCGTTGGCTTCCGTAACTGTTCTGTATCTGGGTTCGTCATGCTGTTACCCGCCTGGAAGGCACCTGCCGTGAACGCTCGCACCCCCCGTCGGACCGCCGCACGCCGTACCGCCATCGCGGCCACGGCGGCCGCCTCGGCCTTCTCGCTCGCCGCGTGCGGTGTCATGGACGGCGCCGGCGGAAGCAGCGGCTCCGCGGCGCCCAAGAAGGGCGACGACATCACGGTTGGGCTCCTCCTGCCCGACAAGAAGACGAAGCGCTTCGAGAAGTTCGACTACCCGCTCTTCAAAAAGCAGGTCATCGCCCTCACCAACGGCAAGGGCAAGGTCCTCTACGCCAACGCCGAGGCGAACGAGGGCAGGCAGAACAAGCAGCTCGATGAGATGATCGCCGAGAAGGTGGACGTCATCGTGGTGGACGCGATCGACGCCAAGGGCATCGTGCCGGCGATCGAGAAGGCCAAGGACGCCGACATACCGGTCATCGCGTACGACCGGCTCGCGGAGGGCCCGATCGACGCGTACGTCTCCCACGACAACGAGCTCGTCGGCGAGGTGCAGGGCCGCTCGATCGTCGAGGCCCTCGGCACCAAGTCCGCCAGCAGCAAGATCGTCATGATCAACGGCTCGCTCACGGACCCGAACACCGCCCGGTTCGAGACCGGCGCGATGGACGAGCTCAAGGGCAAGGTCCAGATCGCCGCCTCCTACCACACCAAGGACTGGCTGCCCGAGGTCGCCAAGGCCAACATGGAGACGGCGATCAAGACCGTCGGGCTGAGCAACATCGCCGCCGTCTACTCGGCGAACGACAACATGGCAGGCGCGGCCATCGACGCGCTGAAGGAGGCGGGCGCCTCCAAGATCCCGCCGGTCACCGGGCAGGACGCGGACCTCGCGGCGGTGCAGCGGATCATCTCCGGCGAGCAGTACATGAGCGTCTACAAGTCGTTCATCCTGGAGGCCAACGACGCCGCGTCCATGGCGGTGGCCAGGGTCCAGGACCGCTCGATCGAGTTCGACGCGCTGACCCGCGACAGCGTCGACAGCCCCACGACGAAGAAGATCCCGTCGCAGCTGGTACCGGTGGTGGCCCTCACGAAGGACAACATCAAGGACACCGTGATCCAGGACGGCGTGTACACGGTCCAGGACATCTGCACCCCGGAGTACGCGGCGGCCTGTGCGGAGATCGGTCTCAAGTAGGCGGCGGCATGACGACCGGCGAGTCGCTCCTCCGGCGCCAGGGCACGGAACTGTCGGACGAGGACTGCTCCACTCTCCAGGACCACTGCGGCGCGGGCCGGCAGCACCTGACCGCAGCGGCGACCGCCGCGCTCCCCGACCTCCTGCGGCTCGCCGCGTCTCCCGGCAGGGCACGGGTGTACCTCGTGGACCTGATCGGCACGCTGGCCCAGCAGGCACGGACCGTGCCGCCGGAGGCGGTGGACCCCGGCTGGCCGGCGGCCTGGGAACGCCACCGCGCGGAGGCGGAGGCACTGCTCGCCGACTCCGACAGAGCCGTACGGTACGCGGCGTTGGGCCTGACTCCGACGCCCGCGAAGCTCCTCGAACGCTGGCGGGCGGAGGAGGACGCGACCGTACGGCACCGGCTGCTCCCGGCCCTCACGGCCGCCGCGGCCAAAACGGCGTGGGAGCCGAAGGCCGTCGCCCTGCTGCACGGCATCCTGCTCGACGACGACCCGGTGCTGCGCCTGGCGGCCGTCCAGGCCTGGGCGGCGATCGACCCGGCGGCCCCCGCCCGGCACGTGGACCTGATGGCGGACGTCCTGGCGGACCCGGCCCACCGTCCGGCGATCGCGGTACGGGGCACCGAGCCCGGCGAGGACACGGCGTACGCCTTCGAGGCCTCCGTCGACCACTCGCTCCATCTGCTGCTGGAGCAGACGGACGACCCGGCGACGGCCACGCGCTTCGTCGTCCGCCTGGCCGACCGGAGTGAGGGCGCGCAGGATTCCGTACTGCGCCGGTGCGTCCTGGACCAGGCGTGGCGGCTGCTGGTGGAGCGCCGGTCCGCGGCGCCCTCTCTCGTACCCCTGGCCGCCGCCCGGCTCGCCGACCGGGACCCGACGGTACGGGTGCGGGCGGCCCATCTGCTCGCGGTGCTCGGTACCCGGTCGGCGCCGTACGCCGACGAGCTCGCCGCCCTCCTCGACGACACCGGCGAGGACGAGCTGCTGGAGGGCACGATCGGGGAGCACGCCCGCTGGGCGATGGCCCGGATCGGCGACGTACGGGCGCTGCCGGGGCTGGTGGAGAGCCTGTACGAGCCGTACCGCGACCAGTACGCCCGCGGCTACGTCCTGGGCGACCCGCGCCGCCCGGAGATCTCCGATGTCCTGATCCCGCTGCGGGCACACGCGCCGGCGCTGCTGCCGTCGTTGCGGGCGGCGCTGCGGCACGACATGCGCGACGGTGACGTGGGCGCGTCCCTCGCCGGCGAGTTCTGTGGGGTGCTGGAGGCCTGGGGCCCGGCGGCGCTGCCTGCCCTGCCGGACGTACTGCCGTTGCTGGCCGGCACTTGCCTCTCCCTGGCCGCGGCCGACGTGCTGGCGGCCATGGGTGAGGGAGCGGTGACGGCCGTACCGGCGCTGCGCGACTGCGCGGTCCCCGACTGGGAGGGCAACCGCTGGAAGGTCGCGTGGGCGGTGTGGCGCATCGGCGGCGACCCGGAAGGGGGCGGCGAGCGGACACTGCGGCTGCTCGGCGAGGCGCTGCTGAACGCCGAGGAGCCTCACTACGGCGGCCTGCTGGGCTACATGGCGGACTTCGGCCCCGCCGCCTCCGCGTACGCGCCCCGGATCCGCGACCTCATGGACAACACCGAGGACTGGTGGCTCCGGCTGGCTTCGGCGACGGCCCTGTGGTCGGTCACCGGCGACCCGGCACCGACCCTGCCGGTACTGGCCCGCCCCATCGCGGCGGTCGCCGAAGGCGATGACAGCTACGGGGCGCTCCGCATCGCCCTGGACGCGCTGAGCCGCATCGGCGGGATCACCCCGGAGATCGAGGCGGACCTGCGCACGATCCGGGCGAGGGAACGGCGGCTGTCTCCGTACGGGGACTATCGCGCCGTACTGGACGACGAGGCGCTGCGGGGGACGATCGAGGGGCTGTTGGCGGGAACGGGGGCGGGAGCGCGGCCGGGAGCCGCGGTCGGGGTCGCCGGGCCGACCGTACGGGCAGAAGATGAAGGAGAAGTACGGGCAAGCGGCACGAAGCAGGAAGAGCGACCCGATCACCGAGACCAATCAGCTCAACCAGATCAACTGTCTCAACTGTCTTAACTGTCTCAACTGTCTCAACCAGATCAGGGATAGGAGGTGCGACGCCATGCCCCAGTTCATGGACGTCCACCACGGCATGGAAGGCATCACCGCCGACCAGCTGCACCAGGCCCACCAGGCCGACCTCGACATCGAGAAGGACGAGGGAGTCCACTTCGAGAAGGCCTGGGCGGACCCCGCGTCCGGCACGGTCTACTGCCTCTCGGAGGCCCCCTCGGCGGACGCGGTCCAACGTATCCACGAACGCGCCGGGCATCGGGCGGACGAGATCCACTCGGTGCCGTTGTCGGTGTGAGAACCGGGGTGACTCCGCGGGCGGACCGCCCACCCGACCGACGGCTCACGGTCCGCCCCGGGAGGGAGACTCCCATGAAACCAACGCGGCCCTCGAAGGCCGGCCCCCCGACGGAACCACCGGCCGAGGCCCCCCGCGAAACCGACCTCGCTCCCCTGCTCACCGCCTGGGACCGGGCTCACCCCACGGTCGCCGACCCCGACTGGCGCCACGTCCTGGACGAGATCGCTCATCCCCGGACGACTGAGGCGTTTCGGCACTTGGCGGGGGCGGGGGAAGGTTGCGAGCCTGGGGCTTGAACGCCGTGGCGTACGCCTACCGACGCTACGGGGGCCCAGGGCTCCGAGGAGGACGCGGCGGCCACCGTCCCGGCCCTCCGGACGCGGGAGCCCGGCAGAGACGGGAGAAGCCCCCCACCGGCGGAGAAACCGCGGGCAGGGGGGGCTTGTTCAGCTCTGCTTATCTGCTTACTTCTTCTTGCCCTGGTTCTTGACCGCCTCGATCGCCGCCGCGGCCGCGTCCGGGTCGAGGTAGGTGCCGCCCGGCTTCAGCGGCTTGAAGTCGGCGTCCAGTTCGTAGGACAGGGGGATGCCCGTCGGGATGTTCAGGCCGGAGATCGCCTCGTCGGAGATGCCGTCCAGGTGCTTGACCAGGCCTCGGAGGCTGTTGCCGTGGGCCGCTACCAGGACCGTGCGGCCGGTGAGGAGGTCGGGGACGATGCCGTCGTACCAGTACGGGAGCATGCGGACGACGACGTCCTTCAGGCACTCCGTGCGGGGGCGCAGCTCCGTGGGGATCGTCGCGTAGCGGGGGTCCGCCGACTGGGAGAACTCCGTGCCGTCCTCGAGGGGCGGGGGCGGGGTGTCATACGAGCGGCGCCAGAGCATGAACTGCTCCTCGCCGAACTCGGCCAGCGTTTGGGCCTTGTCCTTGCCCTGGAGGGCGCCGTAGTGGCGCTCGTTCAGGCGCCAACTGCGGTGGACGGGGATCCAGTGGCGGTCCGCGGACTCCAGGGCCAGCTGGGCCGTGCGGATCGCGCGCTTCTGGAGGGACGTGTGGACCACGTCGGGGAGCAGGCCGGCGTCCTTGAGCAGCTCACCGCCGCGGACCGCCTCCTTCTCGCCCTTCTCGTTGAGGTTGACGTCCACCCAGCCGGTGAACAGGTTCTTCGCGTTCCATTCGCTCTCGCCGTGGCGGAGGAGGGTCAGCTTGTACGGTGCGTCGGCCGTGGCCCGAGCGTAATAGAACGTCCGGATCGGTGGCTCAGCCGCCCGGCCATCGGACGCCTGAGCAGGTGTCCGAGCAGGTGTGGAGCGACGGTTGACGGGATCTGCTAATTGAGTGGCCCCCTCACGCGACCCGCCCGTAAGTTGCCATCACCGTCCGAGCTGCTTACGTCCGTGGGGGATACCTGTGTCACCGGCCACCCTGAAACGCGCTGCCCGCGAATCCGTCTCCGGGCTGCCCCGCGAGTTCTGGTGGCTGTGGACCAGCACCCTCGTCAACCGGCTCGGGGCCTTCGTCGCCACGTTCATGGCGATCTACCTGACCCTCGACCGCGGCTACTCCGCCTCGTACGCCGGTCTCGTCGTCGCGCTGCACGGGCTCGGCGGGGTCGTGTCGTCGATCGGCGGCGGTGTCATGACCGACCGGCTCGGGCGGCGCCCCACTCTCCTCATCGCGCAGTCGTCCACCGCCTTCTCCGTGGCGTTGCTCGGCTTCGTGCACGACCCCGTGGCCATCCCGGCCGTCGCCTTCCTCGTCGGCATGGCGAGCAACGCCTCGCGGCCGGCCGTACAGGCGATGATCGCGGACATCGTGCGGCCCGAGGACCGCGTCCGCGCGTTCTCCCTGAACTACTGGGCGATCAACCTCGGGTTCGCCGTCTCCGCCACCGGCGCCGGTTTCATCGCCGAGGTCAGTTACGCCGCCGGGTTCCTCGTCGAGGCCGGTATGACGCTGGCCTGCGCGGTCGTCGTCTTCGTCAAGCTGCCCGAGTCACGGCCGGCGCACACCACGAAGGAGGAGCGGGCGGAGGCCTCCGTCGGGCTCGGGACCGTGCTGCGCGACGGGCGCTTCATGGGCGTCGTCGGGCTGTGCTTCCTCGTCGCGCTCATCTTCCAGCAGGGCGCGCTCGGACTGCCGATCGCGATGGGCGCGGCCGGGTTCACCCCGGCGGACTTCGGGATGGTCATCGCCGTCAACGGCGTACTGATCGTCGCGTTGCAGATCCCGGTCACCCGGTTCATCGAGCACCGGGACCCCCGCCGGCTGCTCGCCCTCTCGTCCCTCCTCGCCGGGTACGGCTTCGGGCTCACCGCCTTCGCCGGGTCGGTCGGCGTCTTCGTCCTCACGGTGTGCGTGTGGACGCTGGCCGAGATCGTCAACGCGCCCACGCAGACGGGGCTGGTCGTGCGGCTGTCGCCGGTGCACGGGCGCGGTCGCTATCAGGGCATGTACACGATGTCCTGGTCGGTGGCCGGGCTGGTCGCGCCGCTGATGTCCGGCTTCGTCATCGACCACTTCGGCGCGGAGTGGCTGTGGGCGCTGTGCGCGGTCATCGGGACGGTGGCGGGGGCGGGGTACTGGGCGCTGATGGGGCGGGTGCCGGGGGAGGACGACGACACGTGTGCGGGTCATCCGCCGCTGGGAGCCTCGGCGGCGTCGGGGGCTGTGGCCGAGCGGGCGGGCTGACCGCCTGAGCCCCCCTCGGTAGGCGCGTAGGTGCTCACGGCGCAAGGAGCGAGGCCGCCGTGGCCGCTCAGCCGAGGTGGGGACAGGCCCCGGCGGGGTAGTCGCCGATCTGCTGCCGCACGCTGAGGTGGATGTCGTACTGGTCGAGGTCTGTGGGCCGGACGAAGTGAACGCCGTCGGCCTCGTCGTTGATCGTGGGTTCGCCGCCGAAGGGACGGCCGATGTAGGTGTTCTCGGTTTCTCGGGGTTGTCGCAGTATCGGAAAACCTGGAGCCCGGGCCCCGCCTTCCTTGGAGGGCGGGGCCTTGCGGATCGCTCACCCATCCGTCGTGATATCTTTTTTTGAAAGTGTATATACGTGCCTGGAGGTGCCGTGTCCCGCACAGTGATCGACCTCGACGACGAAGCCCTGGCCGAGGCCGCCCGCCATCTCGGCACAAGCACGAAGAGGGACACGGTGAACGCGGCGCTCCGGGAGATCGCCGACCGGCGTCGACGTGCCGCCGCGGTGCAACGCATGCGGCAGATGGTCACTGATGGAGAGATCGACTTCTCGGTCATCGAGAAGCCCGCCACCTCCTCCCCCTCGGCCGCAGCCCCCGCAGTGACCGACAAGGGGCAGCACTCCGCGTGAGCGAGTCGTTCCTCATCGACACCAGTGCGCTGATCCGCTTCTACCGTGGTCAGACCGGACCGAAATGGGACCAACTGGTTGAATCCGGGCTGGTCGGCTTGTGCGAGCCCGTCCGGCAGGAATTCCTGCGGGCCGTTGGAGGGCGGCCCTCCTACTACGAAGCGGATGGGTTGCTGCGGGAGATGTTCCCGTACTACCCCATGCGTAATTCGGCCTGGGAGGACACCTCCGTATTGCAGCAGGACCTCGCCGACCGGGGCTGGCATCAGTGCGCCGGGCCGGTCGACCTCCTCGTCGCCGTCACAGCGCAGCACCACAAGCTGACCCTGCTGCACCAGGACGCCGACTTCGAGACCATCGCACGCGCCACAGGCCAGCCCGTACGCCGCATCGTCGACTGAAGGCCAAGACGGGGCGGCGTACCGAGCTCAGCGGGCACCGACCTGCCGGGCCGCCAGGGCTGCCTCGGCCCTCGGTCGGCCGGGGTCGGGACCCGCGGCGCCTTGGCCGGCTTCGGCACTCCGGTGAAGCGGCCGGTGTGAGTGACGGTCAGTCGCGGTCGGGGTGGGCGGTGGCGGAGTAGCCGTCGTGCCAGGCGGCTTTGGCGCCGGAGTCGCCGATTCGGTAGACCTGCACGCCCGCGCCGACTCCTATGACGAGGGACAGCACCGCGGCGGTGATGCGCAGCGGGATGGCCACTGCGCTGGTGGATCCCACTGTGCCGGGGGTACGGCGGACGGCGCGGCGATAGGACCACCACACCGCCGCGGCCATCAGGAAGAGCGCGAGGGCCCAGGGAAGGAGTTCGTCGCCGAGTTCGGCGTGCTCGCGGACCAGGGCGTTGCTGTCCACATGCCGTTCGAGCCACTCACCGGCGTTCGTCGTCAGCGGCACGCTGATCAGGGACACCAGGGCCAGGGCGGGCAGTGCGAGACCGAACCGGCGCATGACCGAGGGGATCTCCGGTGAACGTGCCCGTCCCCGTTCCCGTGGACGCCCCGGCGGAGGTCTGGGGAGACACGGAGGATGTCGGGGACCGGGGTGCCGCTCCTGCCAGGGTGGGGAGCTGGTGGGGTTTGAGGGTGAGCAGCGCGACGACGAGGGCGCTGATCCCGGAGGTGGCGAGGACGGCTCGGCGCATGACGCTTCTCCTCAGAACGCGAAGGACTCGTGGTGGATGCGCCGCGCCGGAACACCGGCTTCGCGCAGGGCCGCGATCGCGGCCTGTGCCATACCGGGCGGACCGCACAGATAGACGTCGTGCGCGGCCAGGTCCGGCACCAGGGCTCTCAGCCCCTGGGCGGTAAGGGTCGAGGAGTACCCGGCCGGTTCGTCGACGACGTAGTGCACGGTGGCCCGTCGGCGGGCGGCGATCGCGTCGAGTTCGCCGCGCGGGGCGAGGTCGCCGGGGCGGCGTGCACGGTAGACGAGGGTCACATCGCCCGGCAGTGTCTCGAAGAGCGCGCGCAAGGGGGTGATGCCCACGCCCCCGGCGAGGAGCAGGACCTTGGGGGCGGTGCGGCGGTTGGCGGTGAAGCCGCCGTAGGGGCCTTCGGCCCATACGCGGGTGCCGGGTGCGAGGTGGGCGAGCGCGGCGCTGTGGCCGCCCGCGGCCTTCACCGTGATGCGCAGGTGACGGAGGCGGGCGGGCGCGGACAGGGAGTAGGGGTTGGCGGTCCACCACAGACCGCGGGCCATGAAGCGCCAGCGCAGGAACTGCCCCGGCTCGCCTCCCAGTTCGTCGAGGTGCTCGCCGGTGAGGTGGACCGAGACCACGCCCGGTGCCTCGGGGTGGACCGCGGCCACCCGCAGCCGGTGGCGCAGTCCGCGCCGCAGGGGCACGGCGAACCGGTACCAAGTGAGCAGCGCGGAGACTCCGAGGAAGAGCGTGTACCAGCCCAGTTGGGCGGGGCGGTTGCCGACGAAGTCGGCACCGTTGGACAGTTGGTGGCCGAAGGTGAGGAAGACAGCCAGGTAGGTGGCGAAGTGCAGGTAGTGCCAGGTCTCGTAGCTCATCCTGCGGCGGGCGGCGCGGGCGGAGAGGACTCCTGTGGCCAGGAACAGCAGGAAGCCGACTGTGCCCTTGAGGAGATCGGGGTAACGCAGGACGAGCGTGGAGGTCTGGCTGACCACGTCGGTGTGCGAGGTCAGTGAGTAGCCCCAGATGATCAGCAAGGTGTGGGCGAGGGCGAGAGAGACGGTGCAGCGGCCTCCCAGGGCATGCCAGCGGGCGAGCCGGTCGGTCCCGATGGTGTGGTCCAGGAGCGGCATGCGGGCCATCAGCGCAAGGAGGACCGCGCAGGCGTACCCGGCCAGGAGCCCGGTGATGCGTCCCGCGCCGGTGAGCCAGCCCGCCGGGCCGACCACCGAAGTCGTGTCGCTCCACCACAGGGACAGCACCCCGGCGGCGCCGGCCCAGATCACCAGCGGCACAAGGAACGGGACCACGCTGTGGCTCGGGCGTCGGTGGCGCAATCCGCAGCTCGCACCTGTGGTGGTGGACGTGGTGGTCATGTGGCTCCTCCGGACATGGCGCGCGTTCCGGCGACGGGCGGCCAGCCTCACAGCGCAATCTCTGAGAACCTTCTGAAACAGCGCCGTCGGCCGCTCTCAGCTCCGATTCAGAGGAAACTCAGAGACACGCCTCGTTCTGCCGTGGCCCGTGCAGGAGCATGCTGAAGGAACCATGAACGAGCCGCGTACGACATCGCTTCTGCACCACCCCGACGGAGAACCCGCGCGGATCCTCGTCGTCGACGACGAGCCCGACGTCACCGACGTCCTGGCCGCGCTGATGACCGGCGAGGGCTGGCAGGTCCGTACCGCCGCAGACGGCGCGACCGCGCTCACCACCGCCCGTGACTTCCACCCCGACGCGGTGGTCCTGGACTGGATGCTGCCCGACCTGAACGGGCTGCAGGTGCTACGGGCCCTGCGACGCCGGGAACCGGGCGTGTGCGTGCTCTTCCTGACGGCCCGCGACGCGGTCGAGGACCGCATCGCCGGCATCACCGCAGGCGGCGACGACTACGTCACCAAGCCCTTCAGCCTGGAAGAAGTCCTCGCCCGGCTCCGCGGACTCCTCCGCCGAGCGGGCATGACCGCCAATCCGGGAACGAACCGGCTCACCGTCGGGGACCTCACCATGGACGAGGAAGCAAGAGAGGTCAGACGCGGCCAGGCCACCATCGACCTGTCCCGCACCGAGTTCGAACTCCTGCGATTCCTCATGCGCAACCCGCGCAGGGTCCTGTCCAAGGACCAGATCCTCGACCGGGTCTGGGCCTACGACTTCGGCGGCCACGCCCACATCGTCGAGCTCTACATCAGCTACCTGCGCAAGAAGATCGACGCCGGACGCACCCCGATGATCCACACCGTGCGCGGTGTCGGCTACGTCCTCAAGCCGGAAGCACCGTGAGACGCCCGCTACCCCGCACCCTGCGCGGCCAGCTCACCGCGGGGCTCGTCACCCTGCTCGCCCTCGCCTGCCTCGCCGTCGGCATCACCACCGCCCTCGCCCTGCACGGCTTCCTCATGCGACGCCTGGACGAACAGCTCACCGCCTCCGGCGGCCGGTTCGCCGCCAGCCTGGAACACGAGGCCCAACCCGACACCGACAACCGCCCCGACACCCGCGGCCAGGCCGAATCAACCCTCGGTGCCCGCCTCCTGAACGGCACCGTCACCCGGGCCGCCGTCGTCGACGACGCCACCGACCGCCCCCTCCCGCTCACCCCCGAGGACCGCCGCGCGCTGGCGGGAATTCCCGTGGACAGCAACGGGCACAGCATCCGTCTCTCCAGCCTGGGCGCATACCGGGTCACGGCCGTCCACGGCGACGACCACGACATCATGATCACCGGCCTGCCCCTGCACCCCGTGGAAGAGACCGTGCACCGCCTCGAAGCGGTCGAAGCCGTTCTGTTCGGTGTCGCACTCGTGGCCACCGGCATCGCGGGGGCGCTGTGGGTACGGATCTCCCTGCGCCCCCTCCAGAACGTCACCGCCCGCGCGGCGGAAGTCGCCGGACTGCCTCTTGCCAGCGGCGAGGTAGCCATGCCCGGACCGCTTCCCGACACCGACCCGCGCACCGAGGTCGGCCAGGTCAGCACGGCCCTCAACCACATGCTCGGCCACGTCGAGGACGCCCTCACCCGCCGCCAGGCCGGCGAGGAACGCCACCGGCACTTCGCCGTCGACGCCAGCCACGAACTGCGCACCCCCGTCGCCAACATCCGCGGCCACGCCGAACTCGCTCTGCGCCACCAGGGCCCCGTCCCCACCGAAGTTCGCCACGCACTCAAGCGCATCGACGCCGAGTCCCGGCGCATCACCCGCCTCGTCGACGACCTGCTCCTCCTCGCCCGCCTGGACGCCGGGCGCCCCCTCGAACACGAACCGGTCGACCTGACCCTGCTGATCCTGAACGCGACGGACGATGCCCGCGCCGCAGGCCCCGGCCACCACTGGATCCTCGACCTCCCCGAAGAACCCGTCACCGTCACCGGCGACGCGCACCGCCTCCAGCAGGCCATCGGCAACCTCCTCGCCAACGCCCGCACCCACACCCCGCCCGGCACCGACGTGACCATCGCACTCACCACGGGTGAGACCGGCGTCTGCGTCGACGTGAGCGACGACGGACCGGGCATCCCCGAAGAAGTCCAGCCCGAAGTCTTCGGGCGGTTCGTGCGGGCCGACCGCGCCCGCGCCCGCAGCACCGGAAGCACCGGTCTGGGCCTGGCCATCGTCCACGCCGTCATCACCGCCCACGGCGGAACCGTCAGCGTCACCAGTAGTCCCGGACAGACCAACTTCCGCCTCACGCTCCCTGCCTGACACCGTTCGGCCCTGTCGGCATACCGAGATCCAGGCCCGCTTCATGAAGCGCCCGCAGCAGAAGGGACCGGCAGGTTCAGGTCGAGACGGCGGCCCGTGTCCAGCTCGAACCGACCGTCCGGCTTCACATGGGTCCGGAACAGCGACGACGGCGCTCGGCGGCTGCTCCTTGCCGGGCAGTCTCCGGGGGCGGTCGCCGCGGCCACCGGGTTCTACGACCAGGCCCATCTCACGCGGCATTTCAAGAGGTTGGTGGGCGTGCCGCCCGGCCGGTACCGGCTCGGTGTGGACGTCAGCCGGCCGTAGGGCGCCGGGTCAGGTGGGCGAACGCGTCCAGGTTGCGGGTGGACTCGCCCCGGGACACCCGCCAGGCGTACTCCTTGCGGATCGCCGACGCGAAACCCAGCTCCAGAAGGGTGTTGAAGGCGCCGTCGGCCGCCTCGAGGACCGAGCCGAGGAGGCGGTCGATGTCGTCGGGGGTGATCGCCGAGAGGGGGAGCTTGGCCGTGACGTAGACGTCGCCGAGGCGGTCGACCGCGTAACTCACGCCGTACAGCTTGAGGTTGCGTTCCAGGAGCCAGCGGTGGACGCCCGCCTCGTTCTCGTCGGGGTGGCGGATCACGAACGCGTTGAGGGAGAGCGAGTGCTTGCCGACGAGGAGCGAGACAGTCGTCGAGAGCTTGCGGGTGCCCGGCAGTTTGACGACGTAATTGCCGGGGTTCGGGCTCTCCCAGTCCAGGTCGGCCTCGGTGAGGACCTGCTCGATGATCGACGCCGCATCAGCCATGCGGTGAGCGTACGCGACGCCTGTGGGCCTGCATCGCGGCCATGTAGACGTCGCCGGTGGCGGCGGCCGAGGCGTCCCAGCCGAAGCGCTGGGCGTGCCGGGCGGCTGCCTCGCCCATGCCGGCGGTCAGGTGCTCGTTGTCGGCGAAATCGCGCAGCACGCGCGCGTAGGCGGCCGGATCGTGGCCCTGTACGAGGAATCCCGTACGTCCGTCGTCGACGGCCACCGGGAGGCCGCCCACCGCCGCCGCCAGCACCGGCGTACCCGCCGCCTGCGCCTCTATGGCGACGAGGCCGAACGATTCGCTGTAGGACGGCATGACCAGGACGGAAGCCGCCCGGAACCAGTCCGCGAGCTGCTCCTGGCCGACCGGCGGGCAAAACCGTACGACGTCCGCGATGCCCAGGCGGGCGGCGAGCTTCTGCAGGCCCTCCGGCTTGGCCAGGCCGCTGCCGCTGGGGCCGCCGACTACCGGGACGACGATGTTGGCGCGCAGCTCGGGGCGCTCGTCCAGCAGGACGGCGACCGCGCGGAGCAGCACGTCGGGGGCCTTCAGGGGCTGGATGCGGCCCGCGAAGAGGGGGATCAGGGCGTCCTGCGGGAGGCCGAGGCGGGCGCGGGCGGCGGCGCGGCCGTCGGCCGGGGAGAAGCGGTCGAGGTTGACGCCCGGGTGGACGACGGCGACCTTGCCGGGGTCGGCGTCGTAGTGGCGTACGAGTTCGTCGGCCTCTTCGGCGGTGTTGGCGATGAGTCGGTCGGCGGCGGCCACGACCTGCATCTCGCCGATCACGCGGGCGGCTGGCTCGGGGCTGTCGCCGGCGGCCAGGGCGGCGTTCTTGACCTTGGCCATGGTGTGCATGGCGTGCACCAGGGGGGTGCCCCAGCGTTCGGCGGCGAGCCAGCCGACGTGGCCGGAGAGCCAGTAGTGCGAGTGGACGAGGTCGTAGTGGCCGGGGCGGTGACCGGCCCAGGCCTGCATGACGCCGTGCGTGAAGGCGCACAGCTGGGCCGGCAGGTCCTCCTTGGGGAGGCCCTCGTAGGGGCCCGCGTCGATGTGGCGCACGAGGACGCCGGGGGCCAGTTCGACCGTCGGGGGGAGGGCGCCGGTGGTGGCCCGGGTGAAGATCTCGACCTCGATGTTGATCGCGGCGAGGCGCTGCGCGAGCTCCACCATGTAGACGTTCATGCCGCCGGCGTCGCCTGTGCCCGGCTGGTGGAGCGGGGAGGTGTGCACGGAGAGCATGGCCACCCGGCGGGGTCTACGGCGGCGGCCCAGCAGACCGATGTACTGGCTGCCCATGTACTGGCTCACGCGGCGTTCCTCCTTCTCGGCCCGACTGGTTCCGTTGCGCTGCCGCTCTTCGCACAGCTCCGAAGGGTCAACGCCAGGAGGAAGCGACCCATTTCCTCTTTGCGCAATCATTACCGATTTCCGATCAACCGTTCGATAGCGCGCCGCCCCTTACTCTCGTACCCATGACTCCCCGCGCCTCCGCCCGACCCGCGGGAACGGCGACGCCCGTAGGAACAGTGACGCGCGGGACGACCAACCCCAATCGGCTGCGCCGTATGGACCGCTGGATCGCGGCCACGCACGGCGCCGCCCTGCGCCGCGCCCACTCCCCCGTCGCGGTCGACCTCGGCTACGGCGCCGCCCCCTGGACGGCCGTCGAGCTGCTCGCGCGGCTGCGTACCGTGGCGCCACGCGCGCGCGTGGTGGGCGTCGAGATCGAACCGGCCCGGGTCGCGGCGGCGACACCGTACGAGCGCGAGGGCCTCGTCTTCCGGCACGGCGGGTTCGAGATCCCGGTGCCGGAACGGCCGGCGCTCATCCGCGCGGCGAACGTGCTGCGCCAGTACGGGGAGGCCGAGGTCGCCGGGGTCTGGGCGCGCCTGTGCGCGCGGCTCGCGCCGGCCACGGACGTCCCCGGGGGCGGGCTGCTCGTCGAGGGGACGTGCGACGAGATCGGGCGCCGGCACGTGTGGGTCGCCCTCGGGCCCGAGGGGCCGCGCACGGTCACCTTCGCGGCCCGGCTCGGCTCCCTGGACCGCCCCTCCGACCTCGCCGAGCGCCTCCCGAAGGCCCTCATCCACCGGAACGTTCCCGGCGAACCGGTGCACGCGTTCCTGCGCGACTTCGACCGCGCCTGGGCGGCGGCGGCGCCCTACGCCTCCTACGGGGCACGCCAGCGCTGGATCCGGGCGGTGCGGGACCTGGCGGCGGACTGGCCGGTGACGGACGGGGCGGCGCGGTGGCGGCAGGGCGAAGTGACCGTGGCGTGGGGGGCGTTGGCGCCTCGGCGCTGAGTCGCGGCGGGCTCGCTGTTCCCGGTGCCGCACACCGTTCACCGAATTGCCCGCCGATTGTGGGCAACGATCTTCGCGCGCCGTTCGTCAGACATACGGGGTGCTCGAAAGGGCAGGGAATGCGCGGGATGCCTGTTGCTTTCGGCGGTCACATGCCACGATCCCCCAGGGCGCCACAAGTTACTGACGGTTAATCAAGTGGGCGAAAAGGTACGGGGGTACGGCCATGGGAGCCGGCAAGCGGAGTCTGGTCGCGGCGGCCGTGGGGCTGGTCTGCGCGATCACCGTCCTCGGCGGCGCGGGCACCGCGTTCGCGAGCCCCGCGCCGACACCCGTACGTCCGATGCCGACACCCGTACCCCCGCCTCCGGTGACGCTGCCGCCCAACAAGGACCTGGAAGCCGTACGGGAGAAGCTGGAAGCGCTCTACCACGACGCGGCGGTCGCCACGGACGCGTACAACGCGGCGGAGGAGCAGAGCGAGCAGCAGTCCGCGCAGATCGTCGAGTTGGCCCGGGAGATCGTCAAGGGGCAGCAGCGGCTCGCCGACCTGAAGGACCGCGCGGGTGCCGCGGCCCGCGCCCAGTACCGCTCGGGAGGCCTGCCGCCGGAGGCGCGGCTGTGGCTCAGTGACGATCCACAGGCGTGGCTCGAGGGGGTCGGCCGGATCCGGCAGGGACAGAAGGCGACCAAGGGCCTGCTCGCCGAAATGACGCGCACCCAGCAGGACTTGGAGCTGTACGCGCGGGACGCCTCGGCCCAGTGGACACGGCTGGAGACGAGCCGGAAGGCCAAGGCCGCCGCACAGACGAAGATCAGGCAACAGGTCGCGGCGGCCGAGAAGCTGGAGTCCCGGCTGGAGAAGAAGGAGAAGGAGCGCCTCGCGGAGCTGGAGCGTGAGGCCGCCGCCAGGGCGCAGACATCGTGGCTCAGTTCCGGAGTCCTCGACGACATCGACGGCAGGGCGACGGAGCAGGGCAAGAAGGCCGTGGCGTTCGCGACGGCCCAGATAGGCAAGGCGTACGAGTGGGGCGCCGAGGGCCCCGACACCTTCGACTGCTCGGGCATGACACAGGCGGCGTGGGCGGCGGCCGGCGTCCACATCCCGCGCACCTCGCAGGAGCAGTGGGCGCGGCTTCCGCACGTCGACGTCAAGGACATGCGTCCCGGCGACCTGATCGTCTACTTCGACGACGCGAGCCACATCGCGATGTACGTGGGCGACGGCACGATGGTGCACGCCCCGCGCCCGGGGCGGACGGTGACGACCGCGGGGGCGGGGACGATGCCGATACTCGGGGTGGTCCGGCCGGGCGTGGGAACCCGGTGACGTGAACCGCGGGCCTGGCTGGAGAAACCCGCCCGGACCCCGCCTGGAGAATCTCACCGCATACGGCACTTTTCACGCCGTACGGAACATTCCACCCGGCGCGTTACCGGCCCCACGTGACCCACCGCACCCACGGCCCCCTCCGGCCCTCGGGCGGAGTGACATTGGTCATTCCCGGACGGGCCACCCCGTGTCCAAGTGCGCGGCGGAACACGGCATATGACGCCGCCGCCATCCTCTGAACACACCGCCGACCATTCCGCTGCGGCCCCGGCAACCGCTATGGTCCCGGTCGGTGGATCGAGACCCCTCGCCATCGTGCCCTCGGGGGGAGGGAAGGAACCCACGACGATGCCCGCACCCATACCGCGGCAGAGAGCGATCCCGGCCGTGGAAAACGGTCAGGCGCCCGGCCCTGCCATGCCCCAAGGGACCTCCCCCGGCACCGCCCGTGACGCGGCTGCGCGCAAGCAGACGACGGCCGGCGACACCGCCGCCGCCAACGCCTCCGTCACCGCCCCCGGCACCCACCTGACCCTGCTGCTGATCCAGGACGACCCCGGCGGCGCCCCCGTCGTGCCCGAACTGCTCGACGCCGCGGGCAAGCCGATCCGTATCCGTACGGCCCGCAACCTCACCGAGGCCGCGCGGCTGCTCACCGACGACGTCCACTGCATCCTGCTCGACCTCGCGCTGCCCGTGCCCCACCACAGCGAGGACGGGAACGACGACGAGCTGGCAGTGCTCAAGCACGTACTGCGGCTCGCGCCCCGGCACGCCGTCCTCGCGCTCACCGCCTCCGGCGACGCCGTGCGCGGCTCGGAAGCGGTGCGCGTCGGCGCCCAGGACTATCTCTTCCGCGACGAGCTGGACGGCCGGCTGCTGAGCCGCGCGATCCGCTACGCGGTGGAGCGGAAGCGTTCCGACCGGGCCGAACGCCGGCTCTCCGAGTCCCGGCTGCGGGCCCAGGAGAACGCCCGCCTGGAACGCGGCCTGCTCCCCACCCCGCTCCTCGACGGCTCCTCGCTGCGCTTCGCCGCCCGCTACCGCCCCGGCCGCTCCCGCGCGCTGCTCGGCGGCGACTTCTACGACACGGTCCGTACGCCCGACGGAACCGTCCACGCGATGATCGGCGACGTGTGCGGGCACGGCCCGGACGAGGCGGCGCTCGGCGTGGAACTGCGCATCGCGTGGCGCGCGCTGACCCTGGCGGGCCTGTGCGGCGACGCGCTGCTGGGCACGCTCCAGCAGGTCCTCGAACACGAGCGTGAGAACGACGAGATCTTCGCGACGGTCTGCACGGTCGACATCGCGCCGGACGGCCGCAGCGCGGGCCTGTGCCTGGCCGGCCACCCGGCTCCCCTGCTGGTCCGCCCGGCGTCCGCGCACTCCGGGCTCGCCGACTCCCCGGTCGCGGCGGAGCTGCTGCCGTACGACAACAACGGCCCGGCGCTGGGACTGTTGCCGGGGGCCCGCTGGCCTCGTACGCAGGTGCAGCTTGGCGCCGAGTGGGCGCTGATGCTCTACACGGACGGCATGATCGAGGGCCATATCGGCGAGGGCCGGGAACGGCTCGGCCAGGACGGCATGGTGGCGTTGATCCGCCGCCAGTTGGCGCAGGGCCTGCGCGGCGAGAAGCTGCTGCGGGCGGCCGTGCGGGAGGTACGCGCGCTGAACGGCGGAGAGCTGACGGACGACTTGGCGGTACTGCTGCTGGAGCGCGGGGCGTAGGGCCCAGCAGGCGGCAGTGGGGGGGCAGCAGGCCAGGGGGGTCAGCGGCCGCCGTTGTAGGGCCCGTACGGACCGTCGCTGCTGGAGCCGCCGCCTCTGCGGCTGCGGCCACCGCCCGGGAGACCGCGCAGTGCCGGTCGTACGTCGACCATGTACACGATCGTCGCGATGAGGCCGGCGATCGGCAGGAACGACAGGATCCCGAAGATCAGGCTCACCACGAAGGCGATCCCGAGGATGATCAGCCAGAAGGACTTGCTCTGCTTGTCCGCCGCGCGGTAGGCATCGTCGCGGCGCACGGCGGCGTCGAAGAGCGCGAAGCCGCTGAAAAGCGTAAAGGCCGTGCTCAGCAGCCACATGAACCCGTCGAAGCCCTGCATCAGCACTACGTCCACCACCAGACTCGGTCGGTCCCTACGCGGCCACCGTACCCGCAACGGCGAACCGGACACTTCGAGAACGGGCCGGGCACTCATGGAGTGCCCGGCCCGTCCTCATACATCCTGTTTCACCCGTACGGCTCTGCCTACTTGCTACTGCTGCTCGCTACGCGCTACTCGCCACTCACTACTTGGCGGGCGGAGTCGTCTTCTTGGCGACCGGCTTGCGGGCCGGGGCCTTCTTGGCAACGGGCTTCGCGGCCGGCGCGGGCGCGGCCGTCGCCTCGGCCGGGGCGGGCACCGTCTCCTCGGTCGCCTTGACCTCGACCAGCTTGGCCTCGGTCGGCTCGGCGTTCGGCTCGACGGCGATGGCCAGTTCCTCGATCTCCTCGGCGGCCTCGCCACGCCAGGTCCGCACGGCCTGCTCGCCGTGCTCGGCGACCTTCTCGTACGTCTCGCGCGCCTTCACGGCGTACTCGGCGGCGACGCCGACACCGCGCAGGGCGAGGTCCTGGGCGCTCTCGCCGAGCTTCTTCAGGTCGGCGTCGATGGTGGAGCCGAGCTTCTTGAAGTCGCCGTCCAGCGTGGTGATGAACTCGCCGACCTTGGCCTGGAGGGTCTCCTGTGCCTCCTTGGCACGCGCGGCGGCCTTCTCCTGCGCTTCCTTGGCGCGGGCGGCGGCCTTCTCCTGGACCGCCTTCGGGTCGGTGCCGCGTACGGCCTCGATCCGGGCCGGCGCCTCGGCACGCAGCTGCTCGACCAGGCCGGGCACCTTCTTGGCCTGCTGCAGGGCGAGGTCGGCGGTGCCGGCGGCGAAGTAGAGAGGGGTGGGGTCGCTGAGGGTCTTACGCAGGTCTTCGGTGATGGCCATGGTGATGGTCCTCCCGGGTTGCTTCGAGCTGAGGGTTTGCGAGCTGGGCGTTCTGGGGTGCGGCGGGCCGGTCTGGACGGGCGCATCCGATGCGTCCGGTGCGTCAACTGGCCGTCTGCTGCGGGTCGGCGTCGCTGCCGGTGCCTATGTCCGTACCTGTCGCTCTGCGAGCACCGCCCGGAACGTCCGGCACAGGAACGTCCGTCGCGGCTGGGGCGCTGCCCGGGTCGGCGATCTCGAACCCGTTCTCCTTGCGGAAGGACTCGTAGATCTGCAGCAGCACCTGCTTCTGCCGTTCACTGAGCGTGGGATCGGCGAGGATGACGGCACGCGTCTCGATCTCGTCCCGGTCACGCTCGGCGTCCAGGATCCCGGCCCGCACATACAACGTCTCGGCGGAGATCCGCAGCGCCTTGGCGACCTGCTGCAACACCTCCGCGCTCGGCTTGCGCAGCCCGCGCTCGATCTGGCTCAGATACGGATTGGACACCCCGGCGGCATCGGCAAGCTGCCTGAGCGACAGCTGCGCGGTGCGCCGCTGTTCACGCAGGTACTCACCAAGACTGCCGACGTTGAGCGATGCCATGCCTCTACTGTGCCGCACCCCCGCTAACTTTTGCAAGCGCCTGCTTGCAAAAGTGCGCCGCGCCACTTCCCGGCCCTACTGATCCGGTGCAGCCGACACAGCACGCGTGACCTGTCTCGCTGAAGGTGGGCCAGTCTCGGTCTATCTGAGTCATCTGGTCTTGCGTCCCGGTCGACCTGGGCCATCTACCGATCCGTCTTGCTCTTTCTGAGCCACTGCCGTGCCCGGCTTCCTATGGTCGTCGTACGTGGTCAACGCCGGGAGGGGGTGGCTGGTGGATGTTGGGGACTTCTCGCTGGAGTACGTCGACGGTCGTGGTGAGCTGCACAGCGGGCCGCTTGAAGTGATGTGGTCGACACGTTTCGAGGCTGCCGGGCAGGTGCGGACGTTCCCGTCGTACCGAGGGCAGCGCAACTTTCCCGGCTGGTACTGGGCTGCCACCAGTGGCGAGTTGGTGGGCTTCGAGTCGTGGGTGGAGCTTGGTCATCTGATGCGGCTGGACTCCGATCCGGACGTGGTGGCCATCGCGTCACAGCCGTTCCGGCTCTCATGGCGGCCTGGTGACCGGGCCCGGCGGGTCAGTCATACGCCGGACTACTTCGTGCGCCGCCGGGACGGCACGGCTGTGGTGCTGGATGTGCGCCCCGATGACCGGATCGAGCCGGAGGATGCCGTGAAGTTCGCGGCCATGGCGGCGGCTTGCGCCGTGGTGGGCTGGGATTTCGAGCGGGTTGGTGTGCTCGATCCGGTGTTGGCGGCGAATCTGCGCTGGTTGTCGGGCTACCGGCATCCGCGAGTACGGCGCGAGCCGGTGGCTGCGGGGCTGCGGGCGGTGTTCGCCCGGCCACAGGGGCTGCTGGCCGGGGCTCGGACGGTGGGCGATCCGATTGCCGTGCTGCCGGTTCTCTTCCACCTGGTGTGGTGCCGGGAGCTGGCGGTGGATTTGGAGGCGGGCCTGTTGTCGGCGGCGACGACGGTTCGCCCGGCAACCCTAGTCACGGGGGAGGCGAGTGGAGATGCCGGCGCGTCCGAAGCTGCTGTCGCTGGGTGACCGGGTTCGCTATGACGGGCGGGAGCACACGGTTGCCGCCCTGCACGGCACCTCGGTGCGGCTGGTCGATGATGCCCAGGCCGCCAGTGTCGTGCTGCTGGGGCATCTCCTGGCGTCCGAGGGGTTCGCCGTGCTCGGCACCGCGTTGAGCCGCCCGCCGCTGCCGGAGGCCGGGGTGCTGGAGGGCCTGCCGGAGGAAGCGGTGGAGCGGGCCGAGTGGTGGCGCAGGCACCTGACCGAGCTGCTCACCGGCCACCCGGACGGCGATGCTGCCGCCTTGGTGCGGGCCGAGTACGACCCGGTGGTGCACTCGCTGCGGCAACGGGAGCTGACCAAGGTGGCCGAACTGCGGGCCGCCGGTGAGGAGGTGGGGCTGAGCACGCTGCGCCGGATGCGGTCGCGTTTCGAGCGCGAGGGGGTGGCGGGCTTGGTGGACGGCAGGATGCGCAGGCCGGCCACGGGCACGGGCCGGGCCGATCCCCGGGTGGTCGACGCGATCGCGAGGGTCGCAGGCAGCCGGACCGACGAGCCGACCGTCTCCGCGCAGGTGTTGCGGCGCCAGGTCGAACGGCTCCTGATCGCCGAGCACGGAGCCGGAACGGTCCGGATGCCGTCCAGAGCGGCGTTCTACCGTCTGCTGGAGGCGGTCACGGCCGGGCAGCACCTGTTCGGGTCGGCCCGCACCCGTCGCTCGCTGGGCAAGCAGCCGAAGCGGATGTTCGGACAGCTGACGGCGGCCCGGCCGGGTGAGGTGATGGAGATCGATTCCTCGCCGCTGGATGTCATAGTCATCCACGACGACGGGGCGGTGGACCGCTGCGAGGTGACCGGGCTGGTGGACCTGGCGACCAGGACGCTGTCCGCGGTGGTGCTGCGGCCATCGACGAAGGCGGTGGATGCCGCGCTGCTGCTGGGCCGGGCCATGACCCCGGAGCCGGTACGTCCGGGCTGGTCCGACGCTCTGCGCATGTCGCGATCGGTGCTGCCCTTCGCCTCCTTGCTGTCGCTGGACGAGCGGCTGGACAAGGCCGCCGCGGTCCCGGTGATCGTTCCGGAGACGGTGGTCTGCGACCACGGCAAGGCGTTCATCTCGGACAACTTCCGCAACGCCTGCCGCCACTTGGGGATCTCGTTCCAGCCCGCGCACCCGGACACACCGACCGACAGGCCGCACATCGAGCGGACTCTGGGTTCGGTGTCGACGATGTTCGCCCAGTACGTGGCCGGTTACACGGGGCGCAGCGTTGAGATGCGGGGCAAGGATCCGGCAGCGCAGGCGGTCTGGTCCATCCACGAGCTCCAGGAGCTTCTTCAGGAGTGGATCGTCGTCTGGCAGTCCAGGCCGCACGACGGGCTGCGCGACCCCTTGATGCCGGACCGTCCGCTGAGCCCGAACGAGAAGTACGCCGCGCTGGTGTCGGCGGCCGGATACGTCCCGGTCTCGCTCAGCCCGGAGGAGTACATCCAGCTCATGCCCCGTGAATGGCGGGTCATCGGCCGCAGCGGGGTGCGGATCAACAACCGCACCTACGACGCACCCGCGCTCACCCCGTTTCGGCGGCACCCCTCGGGCGCGGGCCCGGACGGCAAGCGCTGGGAGGTCCACTACGACCCCTATGACATCTCCTGCGTCTGGATCCGCAACCACCACGACACGGGCTGGATCACTGCGGCCTGGCGCCACCTGCGCACCACTCCCGTCCCAATGGGCGAGCTGGTCTTCGACCGTGCCCACCAGATCCTGCGAGAACGAGGACAGCGCAAGCCGGACGAGGAAGCCGTCGCCGAAGTCGCGGAGGCCCTGCTGGACCGGGCCGGGGACGGTCCCGACCTCGGTTCTGGCCGCAGGCCGGCGGGGAAGAGCCGGCCGGCACGGCGGCGTGACCGCAAGGTCGCCGCCCGCACACGGGCCACCAGCGAGCCCGCCTGGCCCCGGCCGGCACCCGAACCGCAGCAGGACCCGGAACCGGAAACCGTGTCGATGGACGAGGAGGACGGCGGCGAGCTTGCCGATGTCGTCCCGCTGGAGATCTTCGACGCACGCAAGGAGGCCGAGAAATGGTGGTGAACCCCGCAGGTCCGGCGGGAGAGAGCGACGGACTGCCGGACGACTGGACCGATCCCTCCACCCGGCTGGAGGGCTGGCGGCGCTTCGTCGATACCGACCCGGCCGCCTTCGAGCTGCTGCCCGACCAGCAGTGGCAAGCGCTCTCCCCAGCCTCCCGGGCTCCTTACGACGAGGCTCGGATCGCCTACCACTCCGAGCTGCAGGTCGTGCGCACGTCCACGGTCAAGGAGATCGCGCATCAGGGACGGCTGCTGACCTTGCTCAACCAGCGCGAACACGGCGCCCGTCGCGGGATGATCGTCTCTGGCCAGTGGACGACCGGGAAGACCACGGCGCTCAAACAGCTCGGCCGCACCCATGAACTGCGTGTCCAGCAGCGGTATCCCGGCAGCGACCGCATTCCCGTCGTCTACATCACCGCCCCGCCCAAGGGCTCTCCGCGCAAACTCGCCCTGGAGTTCGCCCGGTTCCTGGGCCTGCCCGTGATCAACCCGCGGCACAACACCATCGATGTCACCAGCGCCGTCTGCCAGGTGATGATCGAGGCCCGCACCGAGCTGGTCCTGGTCGACGAAATACACCTGCTCAACCACGCGACCACCGCCGGCGAGGACCTCTCCGATCACCTGAAGTACTTCACTGAGCATCTGCCGGCGACCTTCGTCTATGCCGGAATCAACGTCGAGAAATCCGGGCTGTTCACCGGGATCCGCGGCAAGCAGCTCGGAGGCCGCTGCATCCTGGTCCGCACCGGCGCCTTCCCCCGCAACACCGAGTGGCAGGCGCTGATCGCCTCGCTGGAGAGCACCCTTCGCCTGCACCGCCACAGGCCCGACACCCTGGCCGGGCTCTCGAAATACCTGCACCAGCGAACCGGCGGCATGATCGGGAGCCTCTCCCACCTGATCCGGGCCGCGGCCATCTCCGCCATCCTCGACGGCAGCGAGCGCCTTACCAAGACCGCCCTGCGGAACATCCGGATCGACCACAACAGCGAATCGGACTCCCCGCCCGACGCAGGCAGGGAAGCAGGATGAGCATGTTGTCGTTCGAGGCCGTCGTCTTCCGCCCGTTGCCGCGTCCTCTCAAGCCCTTCCCGCAGGAGACCGAAGCCTCGTTTCTCGACCGCCTCGCCACAGCCAACGCGATGCCCGTCCAACGCCTTCAGCGGCCCTCCCACTGGCTGGATTCCCGCCTGGATCCGGTCGACCGGCTCAGCGTCCTCAGCGGACAGCCCCGAATCTCGATCCAGTACGCGATCCCCCGCTGGGAACGACAGGCATGGAACATCCCACAAGGCCCTCTCGTCGCAACTCCCCGATGGGCGTGCCGGCGCTGCGTCGCCCGCAGGACCGGCAACCCCGGTCAAGGCGTCATGGTCTGGATGTCGAAACACCACGACCAGGTCTGCATCCCGCATCGCCTCTGGATCGGCCGGGCCGTCGAAGCCCCCGCCAATCAGTTCGACCTGGCCGATCTACCGGAGATCGTCGCCGCCCAGAAGCGCCACTACAGGCTCCTTCGCCGCTACGGCCCTGACGTGATCAACGCGTGCTACGAACAGACCTCCCGCTTCTGGACCAAACTCCTCCAGCACGGATACCGGATCAGCGACCTCACACAGCGGCTCGCCCGGCTCCAGCCCCGCGCGGCCCGCACCGTCCGTCCGTGGGATCCCAAGCGCTACGCGGCGATTTACCCCGAGATCGTCAAAGCCATGGTGTTCTACGCAGCTCCGCGCTGGCGCAGCCTGGCACTCTCGGCACTGAAGAGGACTTCCGGGCTTTCCACGCCGAATTCATCCGGCGGCTCCCCAACGAGAGTTCCCTCCGCACCACCGCCAAGCCGTGGTTCATCCATCAACTCCGCATGATCGCGCACACCATCGAGGCGGCGGTAACTGACCGTGGCCGTTGAAAACAGCGGTGTGCTAGCGCAGTCTTGGCGGAACCGTTTCGAATGTGCAGTTCAGAAGGGGGCACCGGATGCAGCAGCCAGAGGACAAACTCTTGGCAGAAGCCCTCGGCCGCATCAACCGCGGCGGGAAGATCGCCTCCCGGTTCCTCAAAAACGACATCAGCGAGTTCGACAGCGAACTCCGGCTGGCTTTTGATCTTGCTCTTGAACGCGTCCGCACGGTGCTTGTTGAGCTGTCCCCTGGTGCGGGCCCAGAGCTGGAGGAAGCAGGAACGGACCGAGTGACCTTCCGCGTGCTCACCGGAGGCGGAGCCCTCAACATGAACCCGGTGGTGGTCACGGTCGATGCGATTCGCAGCGGCGAGCGAACCACTGCCCTGCACGTGCGGGCGATCGCTAAGGAGGGTCTGATCAAGCAGCATGCAAGTCAGAAGACGGCCGAGCGCATCGCGGCGCTGTTGAACGGGGCCAGCCCGAGTCGATGAGCGGTGCCGAGTACCTGGCCCGGTGGGAATTCCGAGAATCGTGATCGCCGACAACGGTGACAGCCCGAAGGGCGACTTAGCTCCTGACAGGCGAGGTTGAGCGAGACGACCACAGCCGCTACGTCTCGCTCGTTCTGAGCCACGGCTGGTCAGAGAGCCGCAGTGGCTCAGATCCATCGAGACAGGTCAACGCGCAAAGCGATGAGCACCCTGTGCGATGAGCGCCCTGATCGTCAGACGGCTTTTCGGGGGCGAATGGTGCCGAGGCGTTCCCAGAGGCCGACAAGATGCGCGTGCAGGACTTCCTCGGCTTCCTCTGCGGTCAAGTGGCCTACGAGTACATGGGTGGTGAGGCCGTCGGCGAGGGCGAGCAGAGTGCGAGCCTCGTGCTGTGGGCTGGGCGGCGTAGCGTCTTCGTCGGCCGAGCCGCTCTCGGTTGCCTCCGTGATGAGGCGGACGAGGAGGTTCTGGAGGGCTGCGTAGCTGGTTCTGAGCGGGCCGGCGAGTGGCTCGCTGACAGCGGCCTGAGCGACGAACGCGAGCCAGATCCGTGCCTCGGCCCGGTGTTCTTCGCGGAGCAGGGCGATCTCGCCGGCCGCGTGCCCCAGGGCGGTGGCGGCCGACCGGTCCAGGCTTGCGGCCAGGCGGGCCCTCACACGTTCCGTGATGCGGTCGCCGACGTGGTCGACGGCGAAGAGGAGCATCTCCGCCTTGCTGCGGAAGCAGCGCTGAACGGCGCCCAGTGAGACCTGCGCGCGGGCGGCGACGTCGCGCATGCTCACTCCCTCCGGTCCGTGTTCGTCGGCGAGGAGGCAGACGGCCTCGGCGATCCGGCGGCGGCGGCTTTCGTAGTCCACCTGTTTGGGCATGCTCGGTCACCCTCCCTATTCCAATACGATCGTATCGCTTCCGGGGTAAGGTCTCGGACACGAGTACTTCGGCATGTGGACAGGAAGCGCGATGATCAGGCAGAACGCCCTGTGGGCAATGACGGCCGCCGCCCAGGCGACTGCCGTCCGAGGCGGAGAGATATCGGCGGTCGAACTGGTCGACAGCCACCTGGAACGCATCGCCGAGGTCAACCCCCAGGTCAACGCGGTCACGCAGCTGTTGGCTGAGCGGGCCCGCGAGGCCGCGGCACACATGGACCAGCGGCGAGCAGCGGGCGAAGAACTCGGGCCGCTGGCCGGTGTGCCGTTCACGGTGAAGGAGACCACCGCTGTCGAAGGCGTGCCGACCACACTCGGAACGCCACGCTTCCGCGACTTGGTGGCTCCGGCCGACGCACCCCCGGTGGCCCGGCTCCGCGCGGCGGGAGCCATACCGATCGGCCACAGCAACATGCCCACCCTGGTCCTGGCCGGGATGCACACCCGCAGCGAGCTGTTCGGCGACACCGTCAACCCGTGGAACCGGAGCCGGACCCCGGGCGGCAGCAGTGGCGGTGACGGAGTGGCCGTCGCCACCGGTATGGCCGCGCTCGGACTCGGCAATGATTCCGGCGGATCGGTACGGATCCCAGCCTCGTTCTGCGGTGTGACGGGGCTGAAACCGACCACCGGGCGGTTCCCCGCCGACCACCGCGTCCTCGGACCGGACGACCCGGGCCCAGCCGCACAGATGCTGGTCACCGACGGTCCCCTGGCCCGTACGGTCGCCGACCTGCGGCTGGCATACGAGGCGCTGGCGGGGACCGACCCACGGGACCCGCGGGCCGTACCCGTGCCCCTCTACGGCGAACCGCTGCCGGGGCCGGTCAAGGTCGCGGTCGTCGACGACCCCGGCGGCCACGGCGTGCACCCCACGGTCCGCAGGGCCGTCGCAGCGGCAGCGGACGCGTTGCGCGACGCCGGGTACGACGTACGGGAGATGGCGGACGTTCCGCGGCTGGACGAGGCACTCGAGGCATACGGCCGGATCACCGTGACCGAATTCGCGCCGACCTGGCCGGTGGTGCGGAAACTGCTCGGCGAAGGCGGAGACCGCTACATCCAGATGGCCATGGAGAAGACTCCTCCCGTGAACGCCGCAGAGCTCACGAAGCTGATGGGGGTCTGGCTCGGCATCCGCCGCTCCTGGGCGGAGTTCCTCGACGAGTTCCCGCTGCTGCTCGGACCGGTGTTCACCGAGCCGCCCGTCGAGCCGGGACTGGAGTCACGCGACGAAGCGGGGCGGGAACGGGTCGCCGAGAGCATGCGCCTGTGCACGGTGACCAGCTTCGTGGGCGTGCCCGCGGTCGCCGTGCCGACCGGAGTCAGCGACGGTCTGGCGTCCGGCGTGCAGATTGTCGGGCGCGCGTTCCGGGAAGACCTGTGCCTGGCCGCTGCCCAGGAGATCGAGGACCGCCTCGGCGTGCTCACGCCGATCGCCCCTCGCCCCGAAGTCCCGGC
>Ga0136846_1221110_pt1 | contig 31355 bp, 32 predicted proteins | sample HopSoiMetagenom2_FD_96841 | JGI IMG/M metagenome (GOLD analysis project Ga0136846, IMG submission 96841) | Grasslands soil microbial communities from Hopland, California, USA - 2 Assembly 2016 (version 4) | ecosystem: Environmental > Terrestrial > Soil > Grasslands | place: USA: Hopland...
GGTTGGAGCGACCTTGCTGGTCTCCCTCTTCTCCCGGTGAGGGGGGTTGGGAGGGGGCGGGAGAAGAGGGCCGGGGTGATGAGGGTCTTGGGAGGGGGCCCCTCGGAGGCAAAGTTAGCGCCTATGGGGCCGGGGGTGAGGCTTCGAAGGGCAGACGCCTTCCTATACCTCTCCCTTCTTGAGCGCCCCCTGCACCCGCCGGCAGATCCCGCGCAGGATCCTGACGTCCCGGCTCGCCGGCGCCGCCCTCGCGGCGAGGCGCCGGAGGTCGCGCAGCACGCCCGCGAAGCTGTCGTCGCGGGCGAAGCCGACCTCGGTGAGGACGTCGGCGGCGTGGGCGAGGAGGCCGTCGATCTCCCCGGCCTCGGCGGGGGGCTCCTCCCAGGCATCGCCGGCGGGGGTGTCGCCACGGTCGAGGAAGAGCTCGTAGGCGAGGATGAGCACCGCCTGCGCGAGGTTCAGCGTGGGCTGGACGGGCGAGCAGGGGATGGTGACCACGGCGCCGGCCAGGGCCAGCTCCTCGTTGGTGAGCCCTCCCACCTCGGGCCCGAAGACCAGGGCGGTGGGGGTGTCCGGCGGGTCCTGGGCGAGCCAGAGCGGCAGCTCCCGCGGGGTGAGGAAGGGGATGCCCAGACGTCGGTCGCGGGTGGAGGTGGTGCCCACCACGCGGCGGAAGGGGGCGAGGGCCTCAGGGAGACTGGGGGCGCGGACGACCCCGTCGAGCACTGCGCGGGCGCCCACGGCGAAGGCGCGGGCCGTGCCGCCGAGCGCCGCCGCCGGCTCCACCAGGAAGAGGCGGGAGAGCCCCATGTTGGCCATGGCCCGGGCGGCGGACCCGACGTTGCCCTCCTCCCGCGGCCGGACGAGGACGACGGCGGGGGCAGCCACTACCGGAACCCGCGGCGCAGCTCGCGCTTGAAGACGCCGAAGGCCTCGTCGCCCAGGAGGCAGACGACCACCCGCTCGAGCTTGGTGCCGCCCTGGAGGAAGCGGTGGATCTCGGTGAGCATGATGCGCGCCGCCCGGTCGATGGGGAAACCGAAGTTGCCGGTGGAGATGGCGGGCAGGGCGATGGACTTCATCCCCCGGCGGTCCGCCAGGGCGAGGGCGGCGCGGACGGCGGCGGCGAGCTTCTTGTCCTCGTCCCCGGCGCCCATCACCGGCCCCACGGCGTGGATCACCCGCCGGGCCTTGAGGTGGCCCGCGCCGGTCATCACGGCCGTGCCCACGGGCGTGCCGCCGATCCGATCGCACTCCTCCTGGATCGAGGGGCCGCCCTTGCGCCGGATGGCGCCGGCCACCCCGGTCCCGAGCTGGAGCTGCTCGTTGGCAGGGTTGACGATCGCGTCCACGTCTAGGTCGGTGATGTCCCCCTCCACCAGCTCGAGCTGGGTGCGGTCCATCGTTACGGTGACACGGTTCTCGGCTTGGTTTTCCGTCATCTCGGCCATCGAGCCCTCCCCATCCATAATATCAAGGGCGCCCGGCGTGATTCCGGCTCACTGCCCTCCTCTTGCCATAGTGTAGACTCCTTTGCGCATGTGGACGGAGCTGAAGAACCGCTTGTCGGCCGAGCTGGCCGCGACGATCCAGGAGCGCTTCGGGGTCGCGCACCAGCCCGTGCTGGAGGTCCCTCCCCGGCGCGAGCTGGGGGACCTCTCCTCGCCGGCCGGGATGCAGCTGGCGCGGGTCCTGAAGCGCAATCCGCGGGCTATCGCCGAGGAGCTGGCGGGGGCTCTGCGCCGGCCGGACGCCGTGCGCGACGTGCAGGTCCAGGGGGCCGGGTTCCTCAACTTCTTCCTCGACCGCCGGGCCTTCACCGCCGCCTTCCTGGACGCTCCCCTGCTCGAGGGCGGCCTGCGCCGCGGCAAGGTGGTGATCGAGCACACCAACATCAATCCCAACAAGGCCGCCCACATCGGCCACCTGCGCAACGCCGTGCTGGGCGATGTCCTGGGCCGCTCGCTGAAAAGCCTGGGCTACCCCGTCGAGATCCAGAACTACATCGACGACACTGGCGTCCAACTCGCCGACGTGGTGGTGGGGTTCATCGACCTGCGGCGGCTGTCGCTCGCCCAGGTGGCGGCCCTCCCCGAGCCGTTCGACTTCTACTGCTGGGACCTCTACAGCGAGGTCGGCCGCTGGCTGGCCGAGGACCCGGAGCGCCAGCGGCTGCGCCGGGAGACTCTGCACGAGATGGAGACGGCCCGCGGGCCGCGGGCAGAGATGAGCGTGCTGGTGGCGCGGCGGATCGTCGCGCGCCACCTCGCCACCATGCGGCGGATCGACGTCTCCTACGACCTGCTGACCCACGAGAGCGACATCCTGGGGCACAACTTCTTCGAACAGGCCTTCGGGCTCCTCAAGCAGGCCGGCGCCGTCCACCTGGAGAAGGAGGGGAAGAACGCCGGCTGCTGGGTGATGCCCCTCTCCCAGGCGGAGGAGTTCGCCGGCCTGGAGGACCCCGACAAGGTGATCGTCCGCTCCGACGGCACGGTGACCTACGTCGGCAAGGACATCGCCTACCAGCTCTGGAAGTTCGGCCTCCTGGGCCGCGACTTCGGCTATCGCTTCTGGGCGGAGGAGGGGGTGTGGGAGACCACCCGCGACGGCGTCGAGGGGCACCCGGTCTTCGGCCATGCCTGGCGGGTCTTCAACGTCATCGACACCCGCCAGAGCTATCTGCAGAAGATCGTCCGCGCCGGTCTCCAGGCCCTGGGGCACGAGGCCGAGGCCGAGCGCTCCGTCCATTTCGCCTACGAGATGGTCGCTCTGTCGCCGGCCACCGCCCGTCTGCTCGGCTACCTGGACGAGGCCGACGGCGAGGACAAGGTGCTGGAGATGTCCGGCCGCAAGGGGATCGGCGTCAAGGCCGACGACCTCATGGACCAGCTCATCGTGCGGGCGCGGGACGAGGTCCTGAAGCGCAACCGCGACCTCGGCGAGGCGGAGCTGGAGGTCCTGTCACGCCAGATCGCCACCGCCGCCCTGCGCTTCTTCATGGCCAAGGCGACCAACAACCGGGTGATCGCCTTCGACTTCGACGAGGCCGTGAGCTTCGAGGGGGAGACCGGGCCCTACCTCCAGTACTCCCTGGTGCGGGCCAACAACATCCGCCGGCGGCTGGGGCAGGAGGGGCTTCCTGCGGACGTCTTCGCCGAGGACGTGTCGGCCCTCCCCCACGAGCTGTGGAGCGAGGACCTGTGGGACCTGATCCTCCAGGTGGCCCAGATCGGCGAGACGGTCGAGAAGGCCACCGAGACGCTGGAGCTGTCGTTGATCGCCCGGCATGCGCTGGATGTCGCCCAGCGCTTCAACACCCTCTACCACCGCCATCCCATCCTCCAGGAGAAGGACCCCCAGGTGCGCGCCGTCCGGCTGGCCACGGTGCAGGTCTTCCGGCGCGGCCTGGAGACCCTGGGAGAGCTCCTGGGCATTCCCGTCCCGGAGAAGATGTGACATGGAAGCCGACGGCAGACCGCAGAAGAAACCGACCTCTCCCTGGGTATACGTGGGCTGCGGCTGCGCCGCGCTCGTGCTCCTGGGAATGCTCGGATTCGCCGGGCTGGGCTGGTGGGGTTACCGGACGGGCAAGGATTACGCCGAGGCTATGAAGGATCCGGTGAAGCGCGCGGAGAAGGTCCGGGCGGTGCTCCCCTACAAGGAGCTCCCGGCCGGCTACTACCCCGCCTTCGCCTTCTCCGCTCCCATGGGCCTGATGGAGATGGCCATGTTCTCGGACCGCGCCCCCGGTACGGGCCGTGTCGGGCGGGAGGAGCAGGGTTTCGATCAGCGGGGCTTCATGTACATGAGCATGCGCCAGGTGCGGGACAACAAGGAGAAGATGGCGCGCTTTCTCCGCGGTGAGGCTCCCCGGCCGGACGACTCCGGCTGGGCGCAGTCCAACGTGAAGTTCGATCCCAAAGAGGTCGTCCGCCGGGGGACTGTGAACGTCGGCGGCACGGATGTCCTCTACTCCGCAGGCCGGGGCGACATCAACAGCCGGGGGCGCCGGCAGACCCACGGGCTGGTCACCATGGTGATGCCTCAATGTCCCCACGACCCACGCCTCCGCTTCGGCATGTGGTTCGGTCCCGACCCGGACCCCGAAAAGCCCGTCGCTGAGGCCAATTTCTCCGGCACCAACGCGGACCCGGCGGCGATCCAGGAGTTCCTTGGGCACTTTCAGCTCTGCCCGGGGTAGGGGAGCAGGAGCTCCGGGGCGGCGCCGCATTGCCGCTGCGGGGAGTGCAAAGGCTAGGAGCGTGCCCTCTTCAGCACCATCCTCGGGTCTGTAGGTTTTGGCATGCGAGAAAACGGGGATGCCAAGTTGTACTGAGAGCGCTTTCCGCCAAGCGCTTCCACCTGTCGGATGACCTCCAAGGCATCGCGCACATCCCGCTCAGTCACTCCTTTGGCATTGCTCACAAGCTGCTCTAATTCAACCACTTGCATGGTCTATTCTCCCAGAGGGACGTAGTTGTTCAGTCGGTGCAGAGATGCCAGGTGGCCCATTCTTAAAGCATACCCCTTCAACAGCTTGTAGTACGCACGAAGCTTACCGTGAATCTCGGGAGTCTTCTCCAAATCCTCAATCTGAAGGTTCAGGTCTCGGTCCAGGACTGCCATTGAGATCCCGCGGTTGTGGGAATGCCAGCGTGACGTGTCCCCCAAAGCCATGGCAATTTCTTCGGCCCGGTCCCTCTTCATCTGCTCAGTGACCGTCAGTTTCTGAGAGGCGGTCACGGTCCAGTCACGGAACTTGTACTTGACCAGCCACTCCTTCAACAAGGTGACCGACAGTTCTCTCGCTTGTTCGTAGCTGTAGAGCTCGGCCGGATCGAAGCGTTGGACGAGGTACGTGATCTCGGCCATCGTGAGTCCTTCCGGAGATTTCGCCTTTGCGATCAGTTGCTCGTACTTCGCAATGTACCCCAACGCCGGGATCAGGGCGCCGTCTCCCGCTCGCGGAACCTGAGGATCGATCGGCCCCAGCACCGAGTAATAATCCATATGGATGGCATCGCCGCTCATCGCCAGGACCGTGCCCGCCGACATACACGAATTTGGGACGACAAAGTCCACGCACTGATAGTGCCGCCTCAGTGTATCAGCGATCCTTTGGGCGACCTCGATGTATCCGCCTCCGGTCTCAAGAATTAGGAAGAGACGATCTCTCTTCGGGTCGATCGCCTCCACTTCGTCCCGAATCAGATCGTCGGCGCCATCGACAATCGGGCCAAGATAGGTGACGACGTCAGCAAACCAGAGATTCTCTAAATCACCCAGGTAATCGTGGAGTTGCTTCTCGACGAGTTGCTCGGGCACCGTGTGTCCCAAGACAGGCGCACCCATTACTATCCTTGCTCCCTGTTGGACGCCAGATCAGTGGTTCCTTTTCCCTCTCCCGGAGTCATGTTGACATCGTAACACGAAACGTCGGCTAGGAGTCCTTCCTTTTCCGCTCATCCCACCGCCGGTGCATCCACAGCCACATCTCGGGGTGGGCGCGGATGTCCTCTTCGGCAACCTCCAGGTAGCGGCGGGTGAGGGCGGCCACGGCCTCGTCGTCGTCCTCGGACTCCGGGGGGAAGATGGGCGGGCGGACGACGACCCGGTACCGCCCCTCGGGCTCGGGGTAGGCGGTCATGGGGACGACGGGGGCGCCGGTGCGCAGGGAGACACGGGCGAGGATGGAGCTGGTGAGCGCCGGGCGGCCGAAGAAGGGAACGGCGATTCCCTCCCGCTCCTGCACCCGCTGGTCGATGAGCAGCCCGACCCGGCCGCCGGCGCGGATGGCCTCCAGCATCCGGCGGGCGGCGCCCCGCTTGGGCACGACGCCGTTGCCGAACCGCTCCCGCAGGCTGCGCAGCTCGCGGTCGAGCCAGGGGTTGTCCGCCGGGCGCACGACGATGTCGATGGGGCCGCGGTAGAGGCCCACGATCGGCGGGACCAGCTCCCAGAGGCCGAGATGGGCGGTGAGCATGAAGACCCCCCTGCCCTGCCGCTCGGCCTCTTCCACGTGCTCCCAGCCCTCCAGGGTGAAACGCCGGCAGATCTCCACGGCGTCGAAGCGGGTGGAGGAGATGGCGTCGCAGAGGGCGGCGCCGAAGTGGCGGAAGCACTCCCGCACCAGCCGCCGCCGCTCGGCCTCGGGAATCTCGGGGAGGGCGAGGCCCATGTTGCGCAGGGCCACCTCGCGGTGCCGGCGGTCGATCCCGTGGGCGAGGCTCCCCAGGGCACGGCCCACGGCGCGGGTGGCCGGGTGCGGCAGGGCGCGCAGGAATCCCTTGAGGGTCAGGTAGGCGCCATACTCGACGCGGTGACGGAAGGGGCGGTTCTTCACGCGAGACGGGACTTTACCGCAGGCGGTCCCATTCCCTGTCCAGCCATTCCCAGAACGCCGGCTCGGGATCGGCGCGGATGGGCAGCTCGGCCAGGGGGGCGTCCAGCCGCCCGAGGAGCTTCACCCGGTCCTTCGAGGTGATGAGGACGGCGTCGGCCTGGTTCGCTCGCCAGGCCGCCGCGATGCGGGCGAGGCTCGCCGGGGGGTAGGAGTGATGGTCCGGGAAGCGCAGCTCGCCGGCGATGGCGAGGCCCAGGCTGCGGGCCAGGGTGCTGAAGGAGTCGGGGCGGGCGATGGCGGTGACCAGGAGGACCCGGGCGCTGGCTGGCAGCTCCTCGCCGTTCGTACGCCGCGGCGGGCCCGGGCGGGTGACGCTGGCGAAACCGGGGCCGGTGAAGCCGTGGGGACGAAGGGCCGCGGCCAGCGCGGCGCCATGATCGTCGCGGTCATCCCAGTCCGGCGCGCCGGTGAGGATTGCCGCATGGGCCCGGCTCAGGGCGGCGAGGGGCTCCCGCAGCCGGCCCGAGGGGAGGAGCCGGCCGCCGCCGAAAGGATCGGAGGCCGGGAAGGCCACCAGGTCCAGGTCGCGGGCGAGGGCGAGATGGGAGAAGCCGTCGTCCAGGAGAAAGAGGTCGGGCGCCGGATCGAGACGCCGGAGGGCCTCGCGGCCGGCCTGGTAGCGGTCGGACCCCACCACGACGGCCACCCCGGGAAGCTCGCCCGCCAGGAGCACCGGCTCGTCGCCCGCGTCCTGAGGGTCCAGCAACGGCCCCGTACCGGTGCTCACCACCCGCACTCCCCGGCCGCGGCTGGCGTAGCCCCGGGAGAGGATGCAGACGGCGAGGCCCCGGTCCCGGAGGTGGGCGGCGAGCGCCGCCACCAGGGGGGTCTTGCCCGCGCCTCCCCAGTGGAGATTGCCGACGCTGATCACCGGCCGGGGCAGGCGCCGGGCCCGGTCCAGGTACCATCGCCGCCGGAGTCGGTGGGCGCCGCCGTAGAGGAGCTGCCAGGGCGAGGTGGGCGGCGACGGCGCCTTCATGTCCTTTTTTCGACCTGGCTCAGCAACGGCTGAAGCATCTCCAGCGTCCGCGCCAGGGCTCCCCGGTTCTCCTCGACGAGACGCAGGCCCCGGCCGCCGGTCTCGCGGGCGGCGGCGGGATCCCCCAGCCACTCCCGCCAGGCCGCGGCCAGCTCGCGGGCGTCCGCCACCCGCCGCCAGGCGCCGGCCGCGTCGAAGGCCGCGGCCATCTCGCGGAAGTTGTGCATCGCGGGACCGGCGGCGATGGGCACCCCGAAACGGGCCGCCTCCAGAGGGTTGTGGCCGCCGGTGGGCACCAGGGTGCCGCCGATGAAGGCCGCGGCGGCCAGGCGGTAGAGGCCGGCGAGCTCGCCGAGGCTGTCCAGGAGCACCACGTCTGGCCGTCCCGGTCCCACAGGCAGGGCGCTGCGGCGGACGTGGCCGGCGCCGTGGGCCTGGAGAAGCTCGTCGACCTCATTCCAGCGCTCCGGGTGCCGAGGGGCGAGGACGAGGAGGGCGCTCTCGCCGACGCCGGCCGCCCGGAAGGCGTCCAGCACCGGCCCCTCCTCCCCTGTCATGGTGGAACCGGCGACCAGGATGGGTCTTCCCTCCGCCACCCGCCGCAGGGCCGCATCCAGGTCGGGGCTGGCGGGCGGCTCGGGCGATTCATATTTGAGGTTGCCGGTGACGACGATGCGGCCAGGATCGACCCCCAGCCGGACGAGCCGGTCGCGATCCCCGGCCGTCTGGACGCCGAAGCGGTCCACGGCGGCGAACAGGGGGCCGAGGAAGGGGCGCAGGCGCCGCATCCGCCGGAAGCTGCGGTCGCCCACCCGGCCGTTCACCACCGCCACGGGGAGCCCCCGGCGGCGGGCCTCGCGCAGCAGCAAGGGCCAGTAATCCCCCTCGACCAGCACCAGGGCCCGGGGCTCGTGGCGGCGGAAGAACCGCTGCACGGCGAAGCCGAGGTCGAAGGGGAGGTAGGCCACCTCGGCGCGGCCGGCCCGTCCGGAGGTCTGTCCGGAGAACACGGCCCGAGCCCGCTCCTGGCCGGTGGGAGTGACGGTGGTGACCAGCAGGGGGACGGCCGGCGAGAGGGCTCGCGCCAGGGTGGCGGCGACCCCCACCTCGCCCACCGATACGGCGTGGAGCCACAGGGCGTCATGACCGCCAATGTCCCCGGCCACCCCGGCCGCCCGGCCGAGCCGGCCCGGCAGGGTGGGCAGGTAGTGGCTCCCCCGGCGGGCGAGCAGGAAGGGGCCCGCCGCGACCAGGGCGGCGCCCGTCGCGAGCTGGTAGAGTCCCCAGAGGACGGATCGCATCTCATGGGCAGTATAATGGTTGACTCCGGAGGCCGGGGTGGGGAATCCGCGCGCCCGTTCGACCTGTTGTCGCAACGGGCTTTAGCGACCGTCGGATCGGCTCCTAGACGCTTTGCCCCGCTCCTCCGTATACCGTACAGATATGCTCGAGCTCGTCTACTCCAACCGCCAGCCGTCCAGCTCCCCCGCGCGGGCGCCCTGGGCCGAGGCGACCGACCGCGATCTCCTGATGGCCGTTCGCGAAGGGGACGAGTCGGCGCTCAACGAGCTCATCAACCGCAAGACCAAGCCGCTCCTCCAGCTCTGCCAGCGCATCCTGGGCGGCGACCTCGAAGAGGCCCGGGACGTCGTGCAGGTGACCTTCTTAAAGGTCTGGGAGAACCGCCGGAAGTTCGACACCCGGTGGGCCCCCAACACCTGGATGTACCGCATCGCCAGCAACCTGGCCATCGACCACCTGCGGTCGCGGAAGACCCGCGAGCGCAGCCAGGAGCCGGTGCGCCAGCACCTGCTCCAGGTGGCCGACGGGAGGGCGCAGCGCGACCTGTCACGGATGCAGCAGACGGAGATCGCGAGCGTCTTCCGCGAGCTGTCGGTCGCCCTGTCGGAGAAGCAGAGGATGGTGTTCGTGCTGTACGAGATCGAGGGATTGTCCTCCGCCGAGGTGGCGAAGATCATCGACTCCCGGGAGTCGACGGTGCGCAATCATCTGTTCAATGCCCGCAGGATCCTCCGCCAGGAGGTCCTGCGGCGTTTCCCCGAATACGCCGAAGGCTTCGGACTGGCCAGGAAGAGGGGGGACGAGTAAGTGAGCTGCCCGGAATGGAGCCGCCTCGCAATATTGCGGGACAAGCGGCGGGACAAGCGGCGGGACGACGAGCCGGAGGGCTGGACGCAGGCCCTGGAGCACTTCGACGGCTGCCCGAGCTGCCGGTCCGAGGCGCTGAAGGCCGACCCCCTGCTGCTCTTCCGCCGGCTGCCGGTGGCGGAGCTCACCCCCGCCGAGGAGCGGTCGGAGGTGGAGTCCATGCGCCTGGCGGTGACGGCCCTGCGCAACGCCGGCCGCCTGGAGTCGCGCCGCCACTTCGCCGGCTGGCGCCGCTGGGCCGCCGCGGCAGTGCTCGCCGTCGCCTCCCTGGCGGTGACCCGCGACCGGGCGCCGCAGCTCGCGACCGCCGCCGCGCCGCCGCCGCCCGCCCTGCGTCCCGCGCCGGCCCTGCCGGCGTCCCAGGAGCCGCCGGCGATCGAAGGTCTGAACCGTCCCAGCGCCCGCGTCTACCAGATGAACGGCGAAGGGCTCTCGGTGACCTGGATCGTCGACGAGAGCCTGGAGATCTGACCTGGTGTCGCCGGCGCTGCGCTCCCTGGTGAGCTTCCTCTGGGTCCTGGCCCTGGCTTCGACGCTGACCGCACAGCCGGCGGCGGAAGTGGTGCTGCAGGCCTTCACCTTCCGCCACCAGCGGGCGAGCGAGGCCGTGGCGCTGGTCTCCCCGCTGCTGTCGCCCAAGGGGACGGTCGAGCTGCAGCCAAAGGGCAACACCCTGGTGATCCGCGACACTCAGGCGGCCCTCAGCCGGATCGTGCCGGCGCTGCGCAGCTTCGACCACCCGGCGCGGGCGATGCGGCTGGAGATCTTCATCGTACGGGCCAGCCGCAACACCGTGTCGCCCCAGGTGCGGCACTCGGACCTGCCGGAGCAGTTGACCAAGCGCCTGCGCGACCTGCTGGCGTATGACAACTTCGACATGGAGGCGCAGGCCCGGCTCGGCGGGGTGGAGGGGCAGCAGGTGATCTACGAGATGGGACAGGGTTACAAAGTGAGCTTTCGCTTCGGCAATCTCACCGACGATCAGCGGGTGAAGCTGTCGAGCTTCCGGATCGCGCGGCAGGGGGAGGGCCAGCCGGAGAAAATCCTGCTGCAGGCCAACGTGCCCCTTCAGTGCGACCAGACGATGAGCCTCGGCCTGGCCAAGAGTGAAGCGAGCCGCGAGGCGCTGATGATGGTGATGACGCTGCGGGAGGGCGACGCCCCCCGCCGGAAAAGGATAGACCCCTAGAGGATGCCATGCAGTTCATCTGCCGTGTAGGAACCCAGGACGGCCGGGTGCTGGAGGAGGTCTTCACCGCCAGCGACGAGACCGCCCTGCGCAGCGATCTGGGCAAGCTCGGCTACCACCTGTTCGAGGTGCGGCGGCGCGGCGCCCCGAAGCTCGCCCTGCCCGGCCTCGGCCGGGGTGGCCGGCGGCGCATCCCGGCGCAGGAGTTCGTGGTCTTCAACCAGGAGCTGGCGGCGCTGCTGAAAGCGGGCCTGCCCCTGCTCCAGACCCTGGACCTGATGCTGGAGCGGATGCACAACCAGGCCTTCAAGGCGGTGCTCACCGACGTCCGCGATCGGGTGAAGAGCGGCGAGGACCTCTCCGAGGCCTTCGGCGCCCACGGCGACCTGTTCCCCCGCCTCTACCCGTCGTCGCTCAAGGCCGGCGAGAAGAGCGGCGAGCTCGAGCAGGTCATCCGCCGCTTCATCCGCTACATGAAGCTGGTGCTCGACGCCCGCCGGCGGGTGGTCTCGGCGCTGGTCTATCCGGCGGTCCTGGTCTGCCTGTCGATCGGCATGATCGCCATCATGGCGGTCTACGTGGTGCCGAAGTTCATGAGCTTCTTCACCGAGCTGGGAACGGACCTGCCGCTCATCACCCAGGTGGTGCTGTCGGTCTCGCAGTTCTCGACGCAGAACTGGCCGCTCATCCTGCTGGGGCTGGTGGTGGGCTTCTTCGCCCTGCGCTCGTGGGGGAACACGGAGACCGGCCGGCTGGCCCTCGACCGGCTGAAGCTGCGGGTGCCGTTCCTGGGGCCGGTGCTCCACCGCTTCGCGATGTCGGAATTCTGCCGCTCCCTGTCGACGTTGCTCTCCGGAGGCATTCCGCTGGTGCCCGCCTTCGAGATCGCCACCACCTCGGTGAGCAACGCGTACGTGCGGAGCCGGGTGGAGCCGACCATCCAGCTCGTGCGGGAGGGCAAGGCCTTCTTCTCGGCGCTGGAGGCGAGCGAGATCTTCACCGACATGGCCATCGACATGGTCAAGGTCGGCGAGACCACCGGCTCGCTGGACGACATGCTGAGCAGCGTCTCGGACTTCCTCGACGAGCAGGTCGAAACCCGGATGCAGCGTCTGTTGTCGCTGGTCGAGCCGCTGATGCTGGTATTCATGGGCACCATCATCGCGATCCTCCTGGTCTCGATCTATCTGCCCATGTTCTCGATGCTCGGTTCGTCGAAGTTCTAGCACTAGGAGTTTGCGATGGCAGTGATCAACGGCAGGACCGGGGTGCAGGACAAGGAGCTCGAGGCGGAGACCGTCGAGCAGGCGCGGGCGCGCCTCGCCCAGGAGCGGCGGCAGGCCGAGACTTTCGCCGCCCGCTACGGCCTCGAGTTCGTGGACATGACCCACTTCCGGATCGACAACGACCTGTTCCGCCGGGTGCCGTTCGACCTCATGCTGCGCTACGGCTTCATCCCCGAGGCGCAGCTCGACGGCCGGATGACGGTGGTGATGGCCGATCCGTCGGACGTGGTGAAGATCGACGAGATGGAGCTGCTGCTGGGCCAGCCCGTCGAGGTCAAGGTCGGGGTGCGCTCGGCGATCGACGAGATCCTGCAGAAGTCGGAGAGCGCCCAGCGGGTGCTCGACGAGGCCAGCGAGGACTTCCGCATCCAGCTCGTCCAGGAGGACGAGGAGGGCGAGGAGGTCCTGTCGATCGACCGCATCACGGCCGACACCAGCCCGATCATCAAACTGGTCGACTCCACCATGTTCAACGCCATCCAGCGGCGGGCCTCGGACATCCACATCGAGACGCGGGAGACCGAGGTGCTGATCAAGTACCGCATCGACGGCGTGCTCTACCAGGCCATGGAGCCGATCGACAAGCGGCACCACCAGACGATCATCAGCCGCATCAAGGTGATGTCGGAGCTCGACATCGCCGAGAAGCGCATCCCCCAGGACGGCCGCTTCAAGCTGCGCCTGAAAGGCCGGACGATCGACTTCCGCGTCTCCATCATGCCGTCGGTCCACGGCGAGGACTGCGTCATCCGCATCCTCGACAAGGAGTCGATGAACAAGGACTTCAAGAACCTGCGCCTCGACATCCTCGGCTTCGACGAGGAGATGATGCGCAAGCTGCGCAAGTTCATCCGCGAGCCGTACGGCATGGTGCTGGTCACCGGCCCCACCGGCTCGGGCAAGACCACGACGCTCTACGCCTGCCTGTCGGAGATCCAGAGCTCCGAGGACAAGATCATCACCATCGAGGACCCGGTGGAATACCAGTTGCGGGGGATCACCCAGATCCCGGTCAACGAGAAGAAGGGGCTGACCTTCGCCCGCGGCCTGCGCTCCATCCTGCGCCATGACCCGGACAAGGTGATGGTGGGCGAGATCCGCGACCCGGAGACGGCGCAGATCGCCATCCAGTCGGCCTTGACCGGCCACCTGGTGTTCACCACCGTGCACGCCAACAACGTGGTGGACGTGCTCGGCCGGTTCCTCAACATGAACGTGGACCTCTACAACTTCGTCTCGGCGCTCAACTGCGTCCTGGCCCAGCGCCTGGTGCGCAAGATCTGCCTGCACTGCAAGCATCCGGTCCAGGTCTCCAACCAGGTGCTGGAGGAGAGCGGGCTCGACCCGGGCGTATACTCCGGGTTCACCTTTCACGAGGGCCGGGGGTGCATCGAGTGCAACGGCACCGGATTCCACGGCCGCGTGGCCGTCTCCGAGCTGCTGGACCTGTCGGACCACATCCGCGAGCTGATCCTGGACCGCCGGCCGGCTTCCGAGATCAAGCGCGCGGCGAAAGAAGAGGGGATGACCTTTCTGCGCGAGTCGGCGCTCGAGATGGTCTTCCGGGGAGTGACGACGCTGCGTGAGATCAACAAAGTCACCTTCGTGGATTGATCGGTTGCTGGGGCTCGACCCCATCCCCGTGCCGCCGCACGTCTTCGCCCTCGACGGCGAGCGTCTGCGCTACGGCCAGTTCGTGCGCGACCGCCACGGCTTCCGCCTGCGCAACTTCCGGCAGGCGGCCCTGCCGCGCGACCCGTTCCAGCACGGTCTGCTGGGCGGGCCGCCGCGCGATCCCGCGGCGTTCCGGGAGCTGGTGGCGGGCCTGGTGAAGGGGGTTCCGGGCGGCGTCCGGGAAGCCTCGCTGGTGCTCCCCGACACCTGGCTGCGGGTCACCTTCAGCGAGAGCGGCGACCTGCCCAAGGGGGGCGACGCCCTGGACGAGGTGCTGCGCTGGAAGCTGAAGCGGCTCGTCCCCTTCCGGGTGGACGACCTGCGCGTCAGCGCCGCCGAGGTGGCGCCGCTGCCGGGTCAGGAGGAGCCGCGCCGGCTGCTGCTGGGCTTCGCCGTGGAGATGCTCCTGGCCCAGGTGGAGGAGGCCTTCGCCGCCGCCGGGGTGCGCCTCGGCCAGGTGTCCAACGTCAGCCTGTCGCTGCTCGCCGCCACCGACCCGCCGCCGGGTGGCGTCTTCGCGGCCCTGATGGTGGTGGAGGACGAGGGTTATACCCTGGTCTTCTCCCGCGGCGGCGAGCCCGTGCTACACCGCTACAAGGGGTTCGCGGGCGCCCTGCCGGAGGCCTCCCGGGGAAACTTCGTGGGCCGCGACCTGAAGCTCACCCGCAACTTCCTCGACGAGCACTACCCCGGCGCGACCCTGGGGCCGGTCCTGCTGCTGGCCCCCCCGGAGGTCGAGCCCACCTGGCTCGACCGGCTGGAGCAGGGGCTCGGGGCCCCGGCGGCGCCCCTGGACGGGCGGCACCTGCCCCCCCTGCGCGCCGAGGATTCGGGCGTCCCTCCCTGGCGCGACCTCGCTCCCATGCTCGGCGCGGCCCGGCGGGAGGTGGCATGAGCGCCGCACCTCCGGACCACCTCTCCGAGCTCGCCGTCAATCCGGCGCCGCCGCGCCCGGCCGTCCCCCCGCCGGCCGAGCCGGTGGGCAATCCCCGGGCCGATTCGCTCAACCTCGCCCGCCGGCCGTTCGGCAACAGCCGGCCGGTGGTGCGGGCCTCGCTGCTCCTCTGGCTGCTCGGCCTGGCGCTGCTGCTGGGCAACGTTTCCCTGTTCCGGAGCTACCTGTCCGACTCGGCCGACAAGCGGGCCCGGATCGCCCGCGGCAAAGAGCAGATCACGAAGGAGCAGAAGGACCGCGACGGCCTCCAGAGCCGCCTCAACGGCTACGACCTGGTGCAGCTCAACGACAAGATCGACTTCCTGAACACCCAGATCGACACCCGGACCTTCTCCTGGAGCCTGCTCCTCGACCGCATCGCCGAGGTGCTGCCCAACGACGTGCGCCTCACCCGGCTGGTGCCCATGACCGGCAGCAAGGCGAAGAGGGAAGTCCAGAGCGGCCGGGGTGCGCGCAGCGGCAAGCTGCGCGAAGGGGAGGTGGGGCTGTCGATCAGCGGCGTGACGCGCAGCGACGAAGCGCTGCTCCAGCTCGTAAACCATTTGTTCGCGCATCCCGCCTTCGGGGAGCCGCACCTGGCCCAGGAGCAAAGAGGAGACGATGGGAGCAATCTGGTGAAGTTCGAGCTCACGGCGACGTACCGGCCCGGCGGCACGCCCCGCGGCGCGGTGGTGGTGGAGGGAACGCCAAGCAGCACGGCGGCGTCCGCACCCAAAGGCAGCGCGCCGAAGCGGACGCGGCCGGCACGGCCGGCAGGTACCACCCCCGCTCCGGGAGGCAGGCCGTGAGGTCCCGCGGCGAGATCTGGCGCCAGCGCCTGTGGATCTGGGTGCCGGCGCTCCTCTTCTTCCTGGCCAACGCCGCGGCGTTCTCCGTCTATAAGCTGGGCTACGCCGGACAGGTGGACAAGCTCGACGACGACATCCGCGCCCAGGAGCAGCAGAGCAAGGACCTGAGCGGCCAGAGCCGCCTGCTCGCGACCATGATCGAGCGCGTGGGCACCAATCAGCAGCAGGTGCAGCAGCTCTATGCCGACCGCCTCTCCACCCGCAGCCGGCGGCTGACCAACATCACCCGGGAGGTCAAGGCGCTGGCCAAGGAGGCGGGCCTCGTCCCCCGCTCCCTGTCGTACCCGGAGGAGGAGATCCAGGACTACGGCCTCATCAAGCAGTCCTTCGTCTTCTCGGTCCAGGGGAGCTATCCCGCGCTGCGCAAGCTCATCCACCTGATCGAGACGTCGCGCTCCTTCATCACCCTCGAGGAGGTCACCCTCACCGGCAACGCCGAAGGGCCGGAGCTGCGGATCGACCTGACGCTGTCGACGCTGTTCGCCATGACCGCCGAGGACGGCGGGGCGGCGGTGCCGGCGACGCCGACGGCACGGGGCGCGGCCGCCAGGCAGGGTGCACCGGGAGGGGCCTCATGAACGGCGGCTCGCGGCAGAGAACCCTGCTGATCGTCCTCGGCGTCGTGGTGGTGATCACCGCCTGGATCTATCTGCGGCCCCTGCTGGGCTTCGGCGGCTCCGACGAGGGCGCCGCGCCGCCCGCCGCCGCCAACCGCCCGATGGGCGAGCCGGGCGACGAGCCCGCGGCCCGTCCCCGCCCCACGGCCCGCGAGAGCCACACCGCCCGCCCGGGCGACTATGTGGCGGTGCTGAAGATGGCGAACCTGGATCGCGTCCCCGGCGAGGCCAAGGTGGGGCGCGACCCCTGGCGGTTCGTGGATCCGCCGCCTCCTCCCCCGCCACCGCCGCCGCCGCCCCACGTCACCACGGACGCGGAGCGGGAGGCGGCGCGACGCGCTGCCGAGGCAGCCGCGGCCGCCGCCGCCGAGGCAGCCCGCCTTGCGGCCATCCCCAAGCCGCCGCAGTTCAACATGGAGTACCTGGGCAGCTTCGGCCCGCCGGACAAGAGGATCGCCGTGTTCGCCAACGGCAAGCGGATCGTCAACGCCCTGGAGGGGCAGGTGCTCGACAACAAGTTCATCGTGGCCCACATCGGCTACGAATCCGTGGACATCAAGTTCGTGGGCTTCGCCGACGTGCCCGCGAAGCGCCTCGGCGTACGCCAGCACTAGCTTGGAGGACTATTCCGCAATGCGTGATCTCATCGTCCGGATGTCGATTCCCCTGCTGGTGCTCGGCTTCCTGGCCGGCTGCACCAGTCACCAGGCCTACCGGCAGGGAGAGATCGCCACCCAGCTCGGCAACTGGGACGAGGCCGTGCTGCACTACATGAAGGCGGTCACCGAGGACCCCGGCAACCTCTCCTATAAAGCCGCTCTGATCCGGTCCAAGATCAAGGCCTCGCAGTTCCACTTCGAGAAGGGGCAGGAGTTCGAGAAGGCCAACGTCGTCGAGCGCGCCTTGGTCGAGTACCAGCAGGCGGTGCAGCTCGACCCCACGAACCAGTATGCCAAGGCGCAGCTCGAGCACGTCCACAAGGCCTACCTCGCCCAGCGGGCGAACAAGGGGGGCTACGAGACGATCGAGCAGATGAAGCAGAAGACCCGCGGCAGCCGCCCGCAGCCGCCGGTGCTCAATCCGCGCTCGAACCAGCCCATCTCCCTCGAGTTCCCGCAGCCGGTGTCGCTCTTCTCCATCTACCGCGCCCTGGGCCAGGCGTTCGGGATCAACGTCCTGTTCGACCCCAACCTGCGGGACCAGGAGATCGCCATCGACCTCAAGGACGTCACAGCCCAGGCGGCCCTCGAGACGCTGATGCGCGCCGCCGGCCACTTCTACAAGGTGATGGACGAGCACTCGATCATCATCGCCCAGGACACGCCGCAGAACCGCCGCACCTACGAGGACCTCGTCATCCAGACCTTCTTCCTCTCCAACGCCGAGGTGAAGGACATGCTGACGATCCTGCGCAGCCTGATCGACGCGCGCAAGATCGCTACCAACGAGCAGCTCAACGCGATCATCCTGCGCGACACGGTGGACAAGGTGAAGGTGGCCGAGCGTATCATCGAGTCCAACGACAAGGCCAAGGCCGAGGTGGTGATCGACGTGGAGCTGCTGCAGATCAACAGCGGCCGGCTGCGGGAGCTGGGGACGGCCCTCTCCTCCTACTCCGTCGGCCAGAGCCTGAACTTCGGCCAGGCCAGCGGTGGCACCACCGGCACCGGTACTGGCACGGGGACCGGCACCACCTCCACTCCCTCGGGCATCCGCCTCTCGGACCTCCAGTTCATCAACCAGAGCAACTGGCTGCTGACCATCCCGAGCTTCGTCTACAACTTCATCAAGACCAACACCGACGCCCAGCTCCTGGCCAAGCCCCAGCTCCGCATCTCGGAAGGCGAGAAGGCGAGCCTAGTCATCGGCGACAAGGTGCCGATCCCCCTCACCACCTTCAACACCCAGAACGTGGGCGGCGCGGGCGGCATCGTGCCCATCACCTCCTTCCAGTACCAGGACGTGGGCATCCGCATCGACATGGAGCCGCGGGTCCACCACAACCAGGAGATCACGCTGAAGATCAAGGTCGAGGTGTCGAACCTCACCGGCCAGGTCCAGGCCTCGGGCGGCCAGAGCCAGCCCATCATCGGCACCCGCACCATCGACTCGACCATCCGCCTGCAGGACGGCGAGACCAACTTCCTGGCCGGCCTCATCCGCAGCGACCAGTCCGACTCCGACCAGGGGATCCCGGGTCTCTCGGACATCCCGCTCCTCGGCCGCCTGTTCTCGAACAAGCATACGGACACCCAGCGGACGGATGTCATCCTGACGCTGACGCCCCACATCATCCGCAACGCCGAGATCACCGAGGAGGACCTGCAGCCGATCTGGGTGGGCACCGAGGCCAACATCAGCTTCCGCGGCGGCAGCCCGCGCGTGGAGTCCGACGTCGAGGGCCCCTTCGACAGCACCGAGGGGACGCCCGAGGAGATCCAGGACGCCATCCGCCGCCGTCTCGAGCGCCTGCCCCGCGGCCTGCGCCCCGGCGAGCAGCCGGGAGCGGCGGGCGTGCCTGGAACGCCGGTCCAGCCGGCGCCCGGAGCGCCCGGCCAACCGGTGCAGCAGCAGCCGCCCGGCGGCGTGAACCTGGTGCCCGCGACGCCGCCCCGCGACATCTTCCGGCCGCCGTCGCCGCCGGCCAACCCCAACCAGGCGCAGCCGCCGCCGCCGCAGGTCCCCGAAGAGGAGCAGCCGCCATCGGGCGGCCTGGTCTCCCAGGGCGCGGCGTCGGGCACGGCCCGGCTGGCGACCGGGGTGGCGTCCGTGGCATCGTCCACCGCCGGCCCCACCGGTTCCTCCTCTCCGACGCCCGCCCTGGCGGCGCTGCCTGCCGGCAAGTCTCCGGTCGTGCGTCTCTGGCTGACCCCAGGGCGGCTGACGGTCTCCCCCGGCGACACCTTCGAGGTGCGGGTGCAGGCGGATGCCGGCCAGCCGGTCTCCCACCTGCCGCTGTCGCTCTCCTTCGATCCGGCGGTGCTGACGGTGGAGAAGGTGGACGCGGGGGACTTCCTGGGCGCCGCGGGCGAATCCCAGGTGCTCTCCGACACCGGCCGGCCCGGCGCCCTGGTCATCGGCGCCAGCCGGCTGGGCCAGCGCGCGAGCGTCAAGGGCGCGGGGATCGTGGCCCGCATCACCTTCCGCGCCGTGGCGGCGGGCAAGAGCGAGCTGGGCTTCGATGCCAAGGCCCTGGACGCGGGGCTGCACCCCGTGCCCGTGCGCTCGCGGGCGGCGATCATCGTGGTGAACGCCGACTCCGAGCCGCGGCCCCTGCCGGGCCCTCAGCGCCGGGAAGCTTCGCCGGCGGGGAGCCGTTGAAGTAGAAGAGGCTGACGATGCTCGAACGGGACCTTCATCGCCGAGATCGCCGAGATCGCCATCGTGCCCAGGCCGGCTTCACCCTGGCCGAGCTGGTGATGGTGGCCGCCGTGCTGGTGGCGCTGTCGGCGGTGACGCTGCCGGTGGCGAAGTTCACCGCCAAGCGCTCGAAGGAGGCGGACCTGCGCCTCGATCTGCGGGAGATGCGGTCGGCGATCGACGAGTACAAGCGCTACAGCGACTCAGGGCTTATCCCCATCGACCTCGGCACCGACGGCTATCCGAAGAACCTGGAGGTCCTGGTCAAGGGCGTCCAGCTCGTGGGCCAGGTGGACAAGAAGGTCAAGTTCCTGCGCCGCATCCCCATCGATCCCATGACGGGCAAGGACGAATGGGGGCTGCGCAGCTATCAGGACGAGTCCGCGGCCAATTCCTGGGGCGGGGAGGACGTCTACGACGTCTACTCCCGCTCCGTGGGGGTGGGCCTCAACGGTGTCCCCTATCGCAAGTGGTGAGACAAGGAGCCGAGCCAATGCCGACAGCCATGCCGACAAACCGCACCCGCGAGCGCGGTTTCACCCTGCTGGAGCTGATCGTCGTCATCGCGATCATCGGCATCCTGGCGACGATCGCCATGCCGGCCCTCAAGAACGTCCCGCTCCGCGCCCACGAGGCGGTCCTCAAGACCAACCTGCGGACGCTGCGCGACGTCATCGACCAGCACTACGGCGACAAGGGGAAATACCCCACCAGCCTGCAGGCGCTGGTGGACGAGGGCTACCTGCGCAAGATGCCCATCGATCCCGTCACCAAGAGCAGCGATACCTGGGTGCCGGTCTACGAGGAGATCGATCAGGACCATCCGCCGGCGGAGACCGACTCCAACGAAGGCAAGCCCGGGATCATCGACGTGCACTCCGGCGCTCCCGGGCTGTCCCTCGACGGTACGCCATACAAGGAGTGGTGATGACGGTCTCGGATCAGAGGGTGAGGTCCCGCGAGGCCGGTTACAACCTCGTCGTCCTCATCATCGCCATCGCCGTCATGACCGCCATGCTGGCGGCGATGCTGCCGCTGCTCAGCCAGGAGATCCGCCGCGACAAGGAGGAGGAGCTGGTCTTCCGCGGCTTCCAGTACATCGAGGCCATCCGCCTCTTCCAGAGGCGCTACCAGCGCCTCCCCAACAAGCTCAGCGAGCTGATCGAGGTCAAGCCGCGCTGCATCCGCCAGCTCTGGAAGGACCCCATGACCGACGACGGCAAGTGGGGGCTGATCTTCCAGAACAATGACCAAGGGCAACTGCAGATGCAGACAGGAGGATCAAATCAGCCGCCGCCGAACACTCACGGCCCGCAGACGTCGGACGCAGGCGACGCGAGCGGTCTCGGCGTCCCCAAGAAGGGCGACGTCGTCCAGGTGGGGCCGATCATCGGCGTCTACAGCAAGAGCAGCCAGAAGTCCATCCTGGTCTTCGCCGGCCACGAGCGGTACGACGAGTGGCGATTCACCACTGACCTGCTCTCAGGCATGGTAATAAATCCCAGGGGCGGCTCCGCAGTGGGCGGCGGTGGCACACAGCTCTCCACCCGCTGGATCGGCCGCCCCTGGCGCTTCGGCGGCCAGAGCGGCATGCCCATGCCCGGCGTCCAGAACGGCACCCTGCCGGGTCAGCCGCCGAGCGGCTTCAGGCCGGTTACTCCCGGCCAGCCGCCACCGCCCCCCAACCAGCGCAAGCCGTTCGGCAGGCCATGAAGGTGAGGCTCCGGCGGCTCGCCGCCGCCCGCGACCTCCCCCTCCCCTCTCCCGCCTCGCCCGGCAGCTCCGGGTTCGACCTCCGCGCCGCTCTGTCAGAGGAGACGGTGCTCCGCCCGGGGGAGCGCCTGCTGGTGCCCACCGGCCTCGTCCTGGAGATCCCGCCGGGCTGGGAGGGGCAGGTCCGCCCCAGGAGCGGCCTCGCCCTCCGCCACGGCATCGGCGTCGTCAACGCCCCGGGCACGATCGACAGCGACTACCGCGGCGAGGTGGCCGTGATCCTCATCAACCTCGGCGAGGCCCCGTTTCCTCTCAAGCGCGGCGACCGCATCGCCCAGCTCGTGATCGCGCCCGTGGCCCGCGTCGAGTGGGAAGAGGCCGACTCCCTGGAAGAGAGCGAGCGGGGAGCGGGCGGCTTCGGGTCTACGGGAGTGGGGTAGGTCAAACCCTTTCCAGGATGGTGGCGATCCCCTGACCGCCGCCGATGCACAGGGTGACCAGGGCCGTGCCCAGGCCCCGGCGCTCCAGCTCGTCCAGCGCGGTGCCGAAGAGCGTGGCTCCCGTGGCTCCCAGGGGGTGGCCCAGGGCGATGGCGCCGCCGTTGACGTTCACCCGCTCGGCATCGATCCCGAGATCACGGATCGTCTTCAGGGGGACGACGGCGAAGGCCTCGTTGATCTCCCAGAGGTCGATGTCCCCCACCTCCATGCCGGCCGCCCGCAACGCCTTGCGCGACGCCGGAGTGGGCGCGGTGAGCATGATCACCGGCTCGGCCCCCGCCGTCGCCATGGCGCGGATGCGGGCCCGCGGCTTGGCGCCGTGCGTGCGGACGTACTCCTCCGAAGCCAGGAGCACGGCCGCCGCGCCGTCCACGATGCCGCTGGAGTTGCCGGCCGTGTGGACGTGATGGATCCGCTCGACCTGCGGGTAGGGACGCCGGGCGATCTCGTCGTACGTCTCGCCGTCCGGCCCCAGGGGCGACGACGCGCCGAACGCGGCGAAGGACGGCGTCAGCCCGGCCAGCCCTTCGGCCGTGGTCTCCGGCCGCGGGTGCTCGTCTTTCTCCAGGAGCGTGGCGCCGGTCTCCGGGTCGCGCACCGGGAACAGGCTGCGGCTGAACCGGCACGCGCTCCGGGCCGCGGCCGCCTTGCGCTGCGATTCCAGGGCGAAGGCGTCCACCTCGTCGCGGGAGATCCCCTCCAGGGTGGCGATGAGGTCGGCACTGATCCCCTGGGGTACCTGGAAATGCCGACTCCGCAGGCGGAGGTTGCCGCCGTCCTGGCCGCCGCCGTCGGCGCCCAGGGCGAGCCGCGACATGCTCTCCACCCCGCCGGCCACCACCAGCGACTGCGCCCCGGACGCCACGCCCATGGCGGCGAAGTTCAGCGCCTGCAGGCCGGAACCGCAGAAACGATTGAGCGAGACGCCCGTCACCTCCACCGGCCAGCCGGCGGCGAGGACGGCATTGCGGGCGACGTTCGCCCCCTGCTCGCCCACCTGGGAGACGCACCCGACCACCACGTCGTCGACCTCGGCCCGGTCGATGCCGGTGCGGCCGGCGAGGGCTTCGAGGGTCTGGGCGAGGAGCTCCTGGGGATGAACGCCGGAAAGGGCGCCCTTGCCGGCCTTGCCCCTGCCGCGAGGAGTGCGGACTGCGTCGAGAACGTAGGCTTCCATGGATGACCTCCTGTAAACGTGGGCTCTGTCTACCCACCTAAGCATGATACGACCGGTCGTGCTATTTTGCAAGCTGTCGTCGACGTTGGCATCTTTGTTGCCTTCCCAGCTTCAGCGAAGGAGGATGAACGATGCCTACGACGACAAAAGAGAGACTGGTCTACCACGTGGTTCCCAACTCATCGGCCGAGAAGTGGCTGGTGAGCCAGGAGAACGCCGAATTCCGCAAGGAGTTCGACACCAAGGAAGAGGCCGTCGAGTGGGCCAAGGAGCACGCCCGCAAGGCGCCGCTCGGCCAGGTGAAGGTCCACAAGAAGGACGGCAACATGGAGTACGAGTCCACCTACGGCGAGGACCCGCGCCGGTCGCCGGGCTAGAAGACGGCGCTCTGGATGATCCCACGGCGCTCGGTATCAAGGGCTGGCAAGCCAGCCCTTCGTCCATAACGTACGACGGGTCTCAGTTGAAACTCCTCGCTGTCCAATAAAATCCTGGCCAACGGTTTGACCCTCCACGGAAGGGCCGCAGGATTTCCCGCCCTGTCAACTCCCTGGACTACATGCCGAACCTGAAGGCTCTGATCACCGACAACGGGGCCACCTTCTCGCACTACTTCGTCCCCTCTCCCTCTGCTGCCCGTCGCGGACGACCCTTCTCACCGGTGAATACACCCACAACCACGAGGTCTTCACCAATGGCACGCCGGACGGCGGATTCCAGAAGGCTTTCGCCTCGGGCCTGGAGAGCTCGACGATCGCCACCAGGTTGCAGAGCGATGGATATCGTACGGTCCTGCTGGGCAAATATCTGAACGGTTACCCGGCCACCGCCAGCCCGACCTACATTCCCCCCGGATGGACCGAATGGTACGTGCCCGCGGCGGGCCATCCCTACTCCAACTTCAACTATACCCTCAACGAGAACGGCACTCTGGTGCCCTACGGCTCGGCGCCTGAGGACTACCTGACGGACGTAGTCGCCGGCAAGGCGGGCGCCGATCTTGAGTCCGGCCGGGACGTTCGGGTGCGAGGTGGACCTGATGCCGACCTTCCTCAGCATGGCAGGCCTGCCCATCCCGCGGGTCGCGGACGGGCGCTCGCTCCTTCCTTTGCTGGCCCGACGCCGGCCGCGAGCAACTGGCGCAAGATGGTCTTCGTGGAGCAGTATCCCTTCGAGCGGCATACTCCGCCTCCGGCCAGCAACGGCACACTGGAGCCGCTCGATCCCGCCGATCTGGTGAGCACCGGTCCGGCCCCGTTCTACAAGGGGCTGCGGACCCATACGTACAAATACATCGAGTACGACACGGGGGAAAAAGAATTCTACGAACTCGTCCGCGACCCCAGCGAGCTCCAGAACCAGGCCAGCCGCCTCGACCCTGCCTTTCAGGCCCAGTTGGCCGCCGCCGTACAGGCCTTCGCGACCTGCGCCGGCAACACCTGTCGCAGCGCCGAGCAGATCGCGCTGCCGCCATCGCCTGTCTACGTGCCGTGAGTTTGAAGCGTCTCAACCGGCAGGGGGGCCACGACGGCTCCCCTGCTGTTATGCTGACAGTGGCTAGCCACGCAAATCCCGAATCTGGTTGATCTCAACCAGAACCTCACCTGCTGCCAGCAGAACTTTGACCCGAGGCCAACCCCGAATCATGATGTCCTTGAGGAAAGCGTTGCTACGATTGCCGCAGGTGACCCAAATCACTCGTGGCGGAGGGCCACGACGTTCCTGCATTTGAACAAAATCAATGTCTTTGGTGATGACCACAGCGTTCACTTGGCGAGCCTTCTCGAAAATCTCCGAATCCTCAGCCGTGAGGAGACCAAGATCCTCAACGTGGACGGCTTTCTCGTCAAGGTCTCGCAGCCATCGGGCGAGAGCTGGTGGGAGTTGGGCATCGACCCACACCTGGAAGGATGAGATGGGGATCGCCACTCATGCCGCCAGCGTCGGATGATCGAGACGCCGGGCCGCATAGTGCAGGCAAGCGGCGATGTCGTCCGGTTCCAAGTAGGGATAAGCCCCGAGGATCTCGTTCTGGTTCTGCCCCCCCGCCAAGAGGTCGAGAACGTCGGTCACCCTGATCCGCATCCCGCGGATACAGGGGCGGCCACCGCACTGATTCGGGTTGATCGTAATCCGGTCAAGCAGGTCAGCCATGCGTTGCCTCCTCACGAGGAGAGTACCAAAGCTTCGGGGACCCGGCAATAGCAGGCATTGGCGCTCTTGCCACTACCGTGTAGCCGAGAGCCTCACTCGGGGTGAGGGATCTCCTTGAAGGTTTCCCGGAGGAGATAAACCGTACCCGCAAAGACAAGTAGAGGATAGTCACGAAGCCAAGGGGAGACTATACTCACGGAGAAGTTGCCAATTATGCAGTTCTTATTTCTGGCCCTCTTTCGAAATAATGAGGTCACTCCATGCACTGAGATCATTGATGTCTTTCGGTCGGGTAAGCCGGTGAAGAATCGTGTTAAGCTCAGTGGTGTCGCGAGTCGATAGATCCTTTACTAAGGCTCGCACGACCTGTTCGCGCTTACCAGACGCAACTCCATGAAACCCCAGGCTCTCAGCGAAGTCACGAATATTTTGCAAATGCGGGAAATAAACTGGGTCACGAAGCCGCTCGCGAATTCTCTCCAGAATACCATCCTTCTCGGAGTGATGTAGCGAGCTGGACCCCTGCGCTTCCTGAGTATCGGATTCCGTTCGCTTTTGGCGTGGAGATCCCCGGGCCGCTCGCTTCTGCGTCCGTCCAATCTCGGCCATGGACACGAGAAGCTCGTTTAGGCGATCGACAAACCCGGACCTGCTGAGCTGTGCAGCGAGTTCCTCAAACGCTTGGTGGTTTGTGAACTCAACGCGAGCGAACGCGCAGGGGCAATTCAAGAAGGCGGTGCGGCGAAGCGGCGGACGTAGATCGTCTCGATTCCCGCCTCGTTCAGAGACCGCCAGACCACGAAGAACGTGCTGCCGGCCGCCGCGGCACCGGCGTCAGGCGGCCTTGCTGGATTTGGCTCGCTCGTACAGTGTCTCCGGTGCAATGTCAGCACCGTTCGGCCACGCGACTGTTCCGCCATCTATGAAGAAACGCTGGAAATATCCAGGATCCTTCAGCGGCTCAAAGATCGGGCCGGCAAGCCAGCCCGAGAAGTCTATCGTGTTCTCAACCCCGTCGTTGAACGCTACGCAGATCCTGAAGTCGCCACAGTACTCGGCATGGATGACTGTCGGTAGAAATTCCATAAAGGGTCTCCTCAGTCTCAGAGCACCCGGAGAAACACCGCCTTGCCGTCGCCCGGGGCGTAGAAGTCCGGCAACTCGGCGGCGAGGTGGTAGCCGCAGGCGGCGTAGAAGGCCCGGGTGGGATCGTACTGGGGGCGGGTGGAGGTCTCGACGTAGACGCGGGGACGGCCAGCGGCGGCCATCCAGGCTTCGGCGGCGCGGAGGAGCGCGGCTCCCACTCCCCGGCCCTGGAAGCGGGGGTGAACGACGATCCAGTAGAGATCAGCCGACTCCAGGCTCCCGGGGATGGGACCCCAACAGGCATAGCCCGCCACCTCGCCGTCCACGTCCCCCACCAGGAAACGGTAGTGGCTGGCCTCGCCCTGGGTGAGGCGGTCGTCCACCAGCTCCATCGCCACCTCGATCTCCTCGGGATTGAAAAAACCGGTCGCCCGGATCAGCTCCTCGACCGCGCCGCGGTCGGCGGTCTCCAGGCCACGGCGGATGGTCACGCCGGGGCCGGGGCGATCTCCAGTCTTCTTTTCCTGAGGCGGAGACGCCGCGGTCGAAGGCGCGGGCAGCACGCAATCCTTCAGTATGCGCTCCACCACGTCCCGCGCCGAGAGGCCGGCCCGCTCTGCGGCAGCTATGAAGCCGGCGTCGGCGGCGAGGCAGGGATTGGCGTTGACCTCCAGGATACAGGGCTCGCCCGCCGCGTCCAGACGGAGGTCGACGCGGGCGTAGCCTTTGAGGCCGAAGACCCGCCAGGCGGCACGGCTGAGCTCGCCCGCCCGCGCGAGCAGCGCCTGGTCCGCGGAATCCTCCGGGAAATGGCGGACGGTGTGGGTGCAGGCGAAGGAGCCCTCGTCCCACTTGGCCTCGTAGCCGAGAACGCGGCTCATCCCCGCGGGGAAGTCCTCATAGACGATCTCGGCGATGGGCAGCACCTCGACTCCGCCGTCCCGAGCGAGGAGCGAGACGTTCAGCTCGCGGCCGGGGAGGAAGGTTTCGGCGACGACGGCCTGGCCGGGGAAGCGCGCCGCGAGCTCCCGCGCCCGGGCCACGGCCGCTTCGGGCGTGGAGCAGACGGGGTCGCCTTCGAGGCCCAGGGAGGCGTCCTCGCAGGCGGGTTTGAGGATCCACGGCCCCGGGACGTGGTCGAGCAGCTTCGGACAATCAGGGTCCAGCCGGCCGCCGGGCGCCACCGGCAGCCCCTCGGCGGCGAGCACAGCCCGGGTCGCCAGCTTGTCGGTCGTCACCCAGAGGACGCCGGGCGCGGAGCCTGTGAACGGGAGGTCCATCAGCTCCAGGGTGGCGGCGGCGGCCAGCAGGGCTCCGGGCCGGCCGGGCGGCGCTTCCATGAGGTTGAAGACCGCCGTGCCCGGGCCGGCCAGCGCAGCCAGCGGGAGCCAGGGGCGCCAGTCCGGTACGGCGACGGTCTGGTGGGGGAGACCGAGGGCGTCGAGCCCCGCGGCCACCAGGGCCACCTGCGCCAGCACGTCCGACGTCGAAGGGTCCGCCTCCGCGCCCACGGGGTTGTGGGCGATGATGACCCGGGTGATCGCCGTCAGGTCCACAAGCCCCACCGCAGCGCGGCGGCCTCGACGACTTGGCCGAGGAGCTCGGTGTAGGAGGTCCCGGCCTTGCCGGCCAGGATGGGGAGGTCCGAGTAGGTCGGGTGCAGGCCGGGCAGCGGATTGACCTCCAGGAACTGGAGCTCGCCGGCGGCATCGCAGCGCAGGTCGATGCGCGCCAGGTCCCGGCAGTCGAGGGCGCCGTAGGCGGAAAGGGCGAGGGCCCGCGCCTTCTGGGCCAGGGGCTCGCCGTCGAGGAGGTGGTAGTCCACCTGGGTCTGGTACTCGCGCTTGTTCTCCGCGGTGTAGGCAGCGTCGGCGTGAGCGCGGAAGACGACCTCCATCACGCCGATCACCCGCGCGTCCTGGCCGTTGCCGACGATGCCCACGGTCATCTCGCGCCCCGGCAGGAAGCTCTCGACCAGCACGGGCTGGCGGAAGGCGTCGATCAGCTCGGCGCAGGCGCCCGGCAGCTCGTCCCGCGACTCGACCCGGGAGCGCCGCGTCACCCCCTTGCTGCTCCCCTCGGCCACCGGCTTGACGAAGAGCGGCGGCGCCAGGTCCACGGCCGCCGCGTCCTCCGGCCTTGCCACGAGGGCGAAGGGCGCCGTGGGCAGGCCGTGGTCGCGCACCACGCGCTTGGCGAGCGACTTGTCGAGGGTGATGGCGCAGGTCAGCGGGTCCGAGAAGGTGTAGGGCTGCTCGTAGAGCTCGCAGATGGCGGGCACCTGCGCCTCCCGCGAACGGCCGCGGACCCCCTCGGCGAAGTTGAACACCAGGTCCCAGCGCTCCCCCGCCGCCAGGCGCCGGGCCAGCTCGAGCCCGCGGCCCACCCGCTCCGGCTGGTGGCCGAGGCAGGCGAGCCCGGCGGTGAGAGCCGCGATGGTCTCTTCCTCGTCGAACTCCATCACCGCTTCGGGGGAGAACCCCGCGGCGAGGTAATCCCCCTTGAGGTCATAGCAGAGGCCGATGCACAATGACCTGTCAGCTCGCATTCAGCGCTCGACGTCTTCGTAGGTGTAGGTCCGGCCCTGCCAGTTGCGCAGGCTCCAGACGCCGTCCTCATGTCCCAGGATCGTGTCCTGCTGGACCGGCACCTTGCCGCCGCCGCCCGGGGCGTCGATGACGTAGGTTGGCACCGCGTAGCCGGTGGTGTGGCCGCGGAGCTGGGCCATGAGCTCGAGCCCTTTCTCCACCGTGGTCCGCAGGTGGCCGGTGCCCAGCACCGGGTCGGCCTGGTAGAGGTAGTAGGGGCGGACGCGGAGCTTGAGCAGCCCATGGAAGAGGTCGCGCAGCGCCTCCACGGAGTCGTTCACGCCTTTGAGGAGCACGGTCTGGCAACCGAGAGGGATGCCGCCATCCGCCAGCCGGTCACAGGCCTCGGCCACCTCGGGCGTCAGCTCCTTGACATGGCAGAAGTGGAGGGACAGCCAGACGCGGTGCTTGCGCAGCACCCGCACCAGCTCCGGCGTGATGCGCTGGGGCAGGAAGCCAGGGATGCGCGTGCCGATGCGCAGGAATTCGATGTGATCGATGGCCCGCAGCCGGCCCAGGAGCTGGTCCAGCGTGTGATCGGACATGAGCAGCGGATCGCCGCCGGAGAGCAGCACGTCGCGCACCTCGGTGTGCTGCTGGAGATAAGCGAGGGCCGCGTCGATGCGCCGGCCCAGCGGCTCGAGCTCGCCCTGGCTCACCAGCCGGCTGCGGGTGCAGTAGCGGCAGTAGGCGGCGCAGGTGTCGAGCACCAGGAAGAGCACGCGGTCTGGATAGCGGTGGACGAGGCCCTCGACGACCGAAGAGTCGTCCTCGCCGCAGGGGTCCGTCATGTCGCCCGGGCTGACCAGCAGCTCGTTCTCCGTGGGCACGACCTGGAGGCGGATGGGGCAGCCCGGATCGTGAGGATCGATCAACGCCGCGAACTCCGGCGTGACCGCGACGGAAAACTTCTCGCTCGCCAGCAGCAGCCCGCGCCGCTCCGATTCGGTCAGGTCCAGCAGCCTTTCGAACTGCTCGAGGCGGGTGAGCCGGTGGCGCATCTGCCAGCGCCAGTCGTTCCAGTGATCGGGATCGTAGGGCACTCCGAGGAGGCCGCAGACCTCCTCACGCCGGGTGGTCTCGACCGAATACGAGGCGAAAGCCTCCTGCTTCATTTCCAGGCTCCTCTTGGAAATTGGAAATACGATGGAATCGACGACGATCCGCCGCCAATGTGGACAGCCCACCCGGATCGATCATCCGGCGGGAAAGCCCCAGGGGGCTCCGTGCGCATGATGGCTTACGTCAACCCGGAGGGGGTGACACCGCAACCGGGATGGTTACGGGAAACTGCGCTGGCGGGGGGAACGTTGAAGGGGTGAGCGCTGCGGAAGCGATACCGGTGCCAGACAACCCGAGCCGGAGGTCTACGGAGGCCGGGTTGTCCGAAGTACTCGGAGGTTGGTCGGGAGGAACGTTCGCGTCCACGTTCTTAACGATACCGGACTTCTCTCCCCTGTCAAGAGGGAGAGACGTTTCTTTTTGCGATTCCCGCACCGCGGCGGCGTCGAGGCGGCCCGCCAGGCGGTAGGCACGCCGCCAACCGGCGCCTACGGCGCCCTGGTGACGGCTGGGACGGAAGCCCCCGGGGGCGGCAACGGCTCCTCGCATGACCGTGGGTAATGCAATTCCGTTACCAGGTCCGGCAGGCCGTCCGCCGCCCCTCCAAGACCCTCATCACCCCGGCCCTCTTCTCCCAGCCTCCCCCCCGGACCGCCGGGAGAAGAGGGAGAACAGCACAACCCTACACTGCGTCTTGTAAAGAAGACGCGCGCCAGCCGCCGAAGACCGCGTGGCCGGCCTTGAGCCAGTGGACGTCGACGCCGGAGAGCCCCGCCTCCGTGAGCCAGCGGAGCTGATCGATCAGGGGAGACGGCTGATCGATCGGGTCCGGATCGGGGTCGGCGTAGAAGTTCCAGCGCTCTTCGCAGAAGACCTGATAGGGAGCGAGGTCGCCGGCGATCTCCAGCGCGCGCCAGCGCACGGCTTCGTTCCAGGCTCTTGCGGCCAGGGCCTGACCCGCTGGAGAGACCGGCTGCACCAGATCGGCGATCACCACTGCGCCGCCGGGGGCCAGGGCCGCGACGAGATCTCGGAACAGCCGCCGCTTGCCTTCGCCGTTCAGATGGTGGATGGCGAGCGAGCTGACGAAGGCGTGGACCGGCTCCGGGAAGCGCCGCCAGGAGAGGTCCGCCAAGTCGAACTGGAAGGTCTCGAGGCGCTCGCCATGATTCCCGATGCCGCCGCCGAGGGTCGTCCGCACGTGCTCCAGCATGGCGGGGGAGAGGTCCATGGCGAGGACGCGGGCGCGGGGAAAGCGCTCGAGCAGCGCCGCGGTCAGCGGTCCGGCGCCGCAGCAGAGGTCCACGAGAAGACCGTCGCCGGGCTCCGGGACGAGGTCGAGCACCGTGGCGATCTGCTCCTCGCGGTCGGGGACGAAGATGCGGCCGTAGTCGATGAACTCCCGGCTGTCGGCCTCGTCCCAGCCGGGCTGGCGATCGGAGAGGGCCATGGGGTGAAGGGTATCAGAGGGGCCTCATCGCCCGAGCCCTTCCCCCGGCCAAGACCCTCATCACCCCGGCCCTCTTCTCCCAGCCTCCCCCCCGTCCGCCGGGAGAAGAGGGAGTGGTTAGTCTGAAAGAAAGACAAGAAGA
>Ga0136846_1236603_pt1 | contig 31348 bp, 24 predicted proteins | sample HopSoiMetagenom2_FD_96841 | JGI IMG/M metagenome (GOLD analysis project Ga0136846, IMG submission 96841) | Grasslands soil microbial communities from Hopland, California, USA - 2 Assembly 2016 (version 4) | ecosystem: Environmental > Terrestrial > Soil > Grasslands | place: USA: Hopland...
CCCTGTATCTATCTATGATCTCCCTAACACCCCAGGTTTCCTTCCTTTGCAATATTTTTGATAAGTGAGAATTGTATTATTGATCGTTGGAATATTTCTGGGGCTGGTAATTGCCGCACAGCAACCCCTCCAGCCGGTTGGCTTATGGCGTGAGCATTTACCCTATAATAGCGCTATTGACCTTGCAGCTGCAAAAGACAGGATATATTGTGCCACCCCATACAGCCTTTTCAGTGTCACAACCCAGGATGATAATATTGAAAGACTCAGCCGGGTGACTGGATTGAGCGAAACAGGTGTCTCAGCTATTTATTATGATGCATCTAAGGATAAACTCTTAATAGCCTATACCAATAGCAATATTGATATTCTTTATAGAAATGATATTATCAATCTGCCAGATATAAAAAGGGATAATATTATCGGAGATAAATCCATCTATTCCGTTTTTGCCTCCGGTAATAATTATTATCTCTCCACTGGTTTGGGCATTATCGTACTGGATGGTGATAAATATGAAGTAAAAGATACCTGGTTTATCGGCAATGCGGGCAACCAGGTAAAAGTCAATGCCTTTACAGGCAATGGGACATTCTTTTATGCTGCTACCGAAGAAGGATTGAAAAGATTGCCTTCCAATTCCTCCAATCCTGCCGATCATAATAACTGGCAATTGATAAGTGGTTCCAATGGGCTGCCTGCTTCTGCCACACAATCTGTATTGTTTGTTCAGAACAGTATCATCGCCATTCAAAAAGATACATTGTATTTGCAAAATGGCAACAGCTGGAACCTTTTATATGGAGATGGATGGAACCTGGTCAATGCAAATATTTCCGAAAATAGGATCATGCTTTGTCAGCGAAAACCTACTGGTGAAAGCAGGGTTACCATTCTAAATCCTGATGGAAGTCTGAGCAGGATCGTATCACAGCCGGGGGTAATATCCCTTCCCCGAAAAGCTATTATGCAACAGGGGGATCCGTGGGTGGCAGACCAGTTCGGTGCATTATCTCATTTTCAAGGTTCCACTGCAGAAGTATTTAAACCGAATTCTCCTGAATCAACGGCCAGTGGCGAAATGATTGTTGAGAATTCTATCTTCTATGCAACTGCGGGTGAAGTCAATGATGCCTGGAATTATCAATACAATGGAAATGGAATATATATTTTTAAAGAAGGTAGCTGGACCAATATTAACCGCTTCCGGTTCTCAAAGCTGGATAGCCTGCTGGATTTTATAACCATTGCGATTGATCCTGTAGATCAATCAGCCTGGGCAGGCTCATTTGGTGGCGGACTATTGCATATAAGGTCTGAACAATCTTTCGAAATTTTCAAACAGGGAATTTTAGGTCCCACAATTGGTGATCCTTCCAGTTACCGGGTATCCGGACTTGCATTCGATCATGATAACAATCTTTGGGTATCCAACTATGGGGCATCTCAACCGCTGCTCGTGAAAAAGAAAGATGGTACCTGGCTCAGGTTCTCCCTTCCATTTTTTCTTTCTGAAAATTCATTAACCCAGATTTTGGTGGATGATAATGATTATAAATGGATAGTGGCTGCAAAAGGTGCGGGCGTGATCTGTTACAATAGTGGAGCATCTATTGATAATGTAGCAGATGATCGCTGGAAAGTATATAATCCCGGAAAAGGAAATGGAAACCTTCCTGATGGAGGCACTTTATGTGTGGCAAAAGATAAGAATGGCTTTATCTGGGTGGGAACCACCAATGGCATTGCAGTTATCCAATGTCCTGAAGCTGCATTTACAAGCCAGGGTTGTGAAGCTATCTGGCCCATTGTGCAGCAGGGAAATTTTGCAGGATATCTGTTTAATGGAGAAGAGGTGAGAAGTATTGCAGTGGATGGTGCCGACCGAAAATGGGTTGCAACCAAAAATGGATTATGGCTGATAGATGCAACCGGTGAAAAAGTTATTTACCAGTTCACAGAAGAGAATAGCCCTCTGTTGGGCAATGATGTAAGAAAATTAACCATTGACGGGAAAACCGGGGAGCTTTTCATAGCAACCACAAAAGGTATCTGTTCATTCCGTAGCACAGCTACCGAGGGTAAAGAAATCAATACTGATGTATTGGTATTTCCCAATCCCGTCTCTCCAAATTATACAGGAACAATTGCTATTCGCGGACTTGCCAGTAATTCCATTGTAAAGATCACTGAACTGGATGGAAGGCTGGTTTATCAGACCAGGGCATTAGGCGGACAGGCAGTATGGGACGGCAGGGATTATAAAGGCCGAAAAATTTCAAGTGGAGTATATCTTGTTATAACTGGCAATGACCAAAGTCCGGCCAATAAGACAAAAGCCGCAGCAAAAATTGTTTTCTTAAATAAATAGATGCCGGATAAACTCCACCATACAAAAGGAATTGTGCTGCGTACGGTAAAGTATGGAGAGACCAGTGTGGTGGTAACTATCTTCACTGAATTGTTTGGCTTGCAGGCTTACCTGGTGAATGGTGTGCGTGCATCAACAAAAAAAGGAGCAGGTAAGGCCAATCTGTTTCAACCAACTGCCATTCTGGATATGGTGGTATATCACAGTGAACTGAAACAGTTGCAAAGAATCAGGGAATTCAAATGGGCGCATATTTATCAACATATTCTTTCTGATGTTAGGAAAAATGCAGTGGCGCTCTTCATGGTTGAGCTACTTACCAAAAGTCTGAAACAGCCGGAAGCTAATCCTGACCTTTTTCACTTTGCAGAGGATGCTTTTCTACACCTTGATGAAAGCGATAATGGTGTAACTGCCAATTTCCCTTTATTCTTTGCACTTCATCTGGCAGTATTTTTTGGATTCAGGATCTATGACAGGTATTCAGAACAGAACCAGTTCCTGGACCTGCAGGAGGGAAACTTCTCCAGTCATAAACCGGCACATCCACATTTCCTGGAAGATAAATACTCAGCCGTGACTTCACAGTTATTGAAAGTGATGCAGCCGGAAGAACTGGCAGATATAAAATTGAATCATGACTTCCGCCGTAATCTTCTTCATGCATATGAAACCTATTATGCATTTCACATCCAGGATTTCGGAAGGCTGAAAACATTGCCCGTATTAAGAGAAATTGTAGGATAATCAGGTCGATCTGCCATGGTTCGTGTCTCACGAACCATGATTAAAAAGGCAGAAGTGGTTCATAAGACACCAACAATACCAGAGATACAAAAAGAAAAGCGATCCGTTACCAGATCGCCTTCTTATTATCCATTTATAAAATAAATGCTTCTTTAGAAACTGGTCATTATATTAGTAATTAGGGTTCTGAATAATGATAGGGTTCTGGATGATCTCATTGGCTGGAATCGGCCAGATGAATTTGAAATCAGTTACCGGAATGGCTGCCTGTCCCGGAGTATATGTACCACCACAATTATAAATGGCAAGACCATTTGCGCCATTGATAGCTTTGGCAGGAATACCACCGGTTGTATAATTGGCATCCATTACATTACGGCTGATATCACCCCATCTCTTACCTTCTGCAAGTAACTCAATTCTTCTTTCCAGCAGGATGGCTTTAACAAGTGCTACCTTATCTGCAAAATCGCCTATTACGTATTGTTCAGCAGCTGGAGCTTGCAAAGCCCTGTTGCGTACTGTGTTCAGCAGGTCGATAGCTCTTTGAGAAACAACGGCAGCGGAACGTGCTTCAGCTTCTGCCAGCGTAAGCAGTACTTCTGCATAACGGATCTGCGGAGCAAAATCACCTCGTGTAGCATAGTCTCTGTATTTAGTCGTGAAATAGCTGAGATTGGTTGTGGAGATATTGCTTGCGCCAGTTACATATAATGCTGTACGTCTTTTATCATTGCATTTCCAGGCGCTGTTATTCCAGATGATTGGAGAGATAGCAACAAGGCCACGTCCGCCAATAGTTGCAGAACCGAGCATACCTGCAAGACCACCATTCACACTTGGTGCATCCTGAGCATCATTTTTTACTGAGAAAATACTCTCTGTTGAGGAGTTATTGGTAAACGGACCATCTACTGCACTGGTCAAAGTCCATCCGCCTATTGGACTTGCTACTGAAGTCCAGGTAAGCGGAGTAACTGTAGCCGGCACCAGTTTATTACCCTCTGTAATAACACCAGCCCAATCACCCATGTGCATTTTCACTCGCATCTTGAGTGCAATTGCAGCTGCTTTATTGGCACGAGTGGTTTTTGTAGTGGCGGTTGAATAAGTAGCAGGCAAATTGGCTTCTGCAAAATCAAGATCAGCAAGGATCTTGGTATAATCCTCACTCACTTTAGGACGGGGAGTGGAACGTATCTGTTCAAGCGCAGTGGGGCTTGCAATGGCAAAACTTCTGTAAGGAACACCATCTTTTGCACCAGCGCCATCCAGGAAGGGGCGCGCAAAATGAATAGTCAGTTCATGATGTGCAAGTGCTCTCAGGAAGCGGCATTCTGCCTCATATTGTGTTGCCAGTGCTGCTGTAATAATTCCTTTTCCACCAGCATCTTTAAAACCATCGATGCTAACATTGGCCTTATTGATCAGGCCATAACAGTTATCCCAGAAAGCAACGCAATTGGCTGCAGTGGAATTATAGGAAGCCTGGTAGGTTACCTGGAAAAACGCAGCAAGGTTGATCACGTCCTCTCCTCTGCAATCTCCCTGTTCTATATTCGCTGCTCCAAAAGGATAACCTCTTCTTTCGGTACCACCATTATAAGGTCCACTTTGCGCAGCATCATAAACACCATTTAAAGAAAGAAGGCAATAATCTGGTGTACTGAAAGCATTATCGAATGGCACCCTGTCAGTTGGGTTCGTGTCGAGTACTTTTTTGCAACTGGTAGCACTTAAAACACATGCGACCATTAAGAGAATATGTATTTTTTTCATACTAATCTTTTTGTTAATTACTCTGATAAAGGTTGATCATTAAAATCCAGCGCTCAAACCAAAAGAGAATGTTCTTACCTGTGGAGAAACGCTTTGATCTATACCGCCAAGGCTGATATTGTCTGGGTCAGCACCATGGTATTTGGTCCATACATACAGGTTTTGCCCCTGTACATACAGGCGAATATTCTGGATAAAACCATTGGCAAATTTTTGTATTGCCTTGCCATTAAATGAATAACTCAGCGCAGCATTCTGCAAACGGATATAATCCCCTTTTTCTACGAACCTTGAAATGGCAACACCATTCTGGTTGATATTGTTACCCTGACCATAATACAGTCTCGGCACATCGGTTTCATCACCAGGAGCAGTCCATCTTCTCAGGATATCCCTGCCATTGTTCTGAAAGCTTTGATTAAACAGGGCTTCCTGGGCCGTGGTGTTTACGATCTTATTGCCACCTGAATAACGAACCATGAAGTCGAGCGTGAACCCTTTATAAGTAAACGTGTTGGTAAAAGCTCCAAAGAATGTGGGAACACCCTGTCCCAATACAGTGCGGTCCGCAAAAGCAAGAGAAGAGGCTGCCCCAATGGTGCCGTCATCTTTGCTATTCGCAACAAAGAACCCGCCAATTGATGCACCCGTCCTGAAGTTTTGCTGAACCATGGTGCCGTCAGCCTTATAATACATCGGGTTACCATTAGCCTTGTTTACACCGGCGTAGCGGAAACCATGAATGATATTATAGGGATCTCCAACACGTATCAGATTATAGCTACCATTCTGGATATAAGGAACGGCCGCACCATTTACTTCATACAGTTTGGTGATCTTGTTCTTTACATTGGAATAATTAAGGTTTATATCCCATGTAAAATTCTTTCTGCTTACTACAGTTGCATTTATCGCCAGTTCAATACCGCGGTTCTGCAGCTTGCCAATGTTCTGAGTGATGGAATTTCCGGGTATGCCTGCACTGAAAGGAGTGGGTACATCCAGCACCAGGTTGTCTACATCATTCAGGAACCAGTCTGCCGTAAGGTTGATCTTATTTCGAAGAATGCCCAGGTCAATACCAAGATCATATTTGGCACTGGTTTCCCATTGCAATGCTTCTGTACCAACGCCAGTCAAAGCGAGACCGCTGATATTTCCATATGGAGCAGGCCCATATGATGTAAGGTATGGGAAGCCGCCCAATGAATTACCAACTTTGGAATAGGAAGCTTTCAACTTGGCTTCAGGTATCCATTTATTCAACAGAGGGCTTTGGTTCCAGAATCCTTCTTCAGAAGGCCTCCAGCCAATGGAAAAGCCCGGGAAATTACCATATCTTCTTTCAGGTGCCAGTGAACTTTGACCATCACGGCGGATTGTGGCCTGGAAGAAATATTTATTGCCGAAATCATAGTTGAAGCGGCCAAAAAATGATTCAAATCCAACCTTGGTGAAATTTCCACCAATAGAAGGAGTGGCTGCTGAATTGCTGATCACATTTTCTTTCAGGAAGAAAAGGTCTGCAAGACCCACACCTTGCGCAGAGAACCACTTGGTAGTTGTGGATTGCAATTCATGGCCACCAGTGAGGAAGAATGAATGTTTTTTAATTGAAAGATTATAATTGAAATAGTTCTGCCATACATAACGCAGGAAGTTCTGGTTCACATTATATACAAGTCCCAGGTTGCTGTAACCATCCCCATGGCGGGGATCCCATTTTTGGAAACTATAATCATTCAGCATATCTGCCGATGCCTGTGAGCGAAACTTCAATCCTTTTACAGGAGAGATCTCCATATAAAAATTATCAATGAGCCTGTATTTATCAGATTCGTAATTATTGAACTTTAATGTGAATGCAACATTCGTAAAGTTATCGTCTATGGATTGCGTGTTTGCTCCCGGAGCCATAGAATTGGCAGTAGGGAAATTGATATTATATCCTGTTGCCGTGGTAGCGCTGTAAGGAGAAACATTGGGTAATAAACGAAGTGCTGACGCTACTGCGCCGCTCAATGCATTGGAACCATTGTTCTGATCATTGTCTACCTGGCGCGATAAGGTCAGGTTGTTTCCAAATTTTACAAAACGATTTACCTCGTGATCCAGATTTAATCTTACCCGATAGGCTGTATTCTTATTGCTAAGGATAGTTCCCTGCTGCTTGGAAAGATTAAGTGAGAAATAATATCCGGTTTTATCCGTACCACCTTGCAGGCTCAGGGTATGGTTTTGAACCAGTGCATTTTTGATAAAGGCTTCATCCAGCCAGTTGGTGCTGGTATTTTGAGCGTCCATGAATGCACGTGGTGCCAATGGGGTAGGAGAGTTATTCCTGAGTTTTTCATTGGCGATTGTCACAAATTCCTGTCCATTCAAGAGTTCCCATTTTTTAAGTACGTTACTGACACCAATGAATCCATCATAATTTACACGAGCCCTGCCTTTAGTTCCCTTTTTGGTGGTGATAAGGATAACACCGGCTGCGGCTCTTGAACCATAAATGGCAGTAGCGGAACCATCCTTCAATACATCGATGCTTTCAATGTCTGAAGGGTTAATATCCCCCAATGCATTTGAATTGGTTGTACCCGCAAGATTTCCTGAGATCACAGGTATATTATCAACCACAATCAGCGGACCCTGTCCCTGGCTGATAGAGTTTACACCGCGAACAAGAATACGCGCAGGCGCATTTATCAGTCCACTGGTATTGGTAACCTGAACCCCGGTTGCTCTTCCTGCCAGCAGTTTGTCAATGGAAGGTGTCATTAAATTGGCGAATTCTTTTACATCCACTTTGGATGCGGAGCCTGTGAAGGCTTTTTTCTGTTGGGTGCCATAACCCACCACCACAACTTCCTGCATTGTTCTGTCTTCACCTTTCAGGCTAACATCTATTACGGCTTTGGAACCGATAACTACTTCCTGTGTTCCCATATCAACAGAGGAGAACACAAGCACTTTTGCAGTTGCCGGAGCCGTGAGAGAATATTTTCCTTCGAGGTTTGTTACCGTGCCGAGATTGGCACCTTTGATTTGAACTGATACGTTTGGAAGAGGGTTTCCTTTGTCGTCCGTCACCATACCGGTGAGGCTCTTTTGTGCGAACAGCTGTCCTGTAAATAATAGGACAGCTGCTCCCATCAGGAGCAGTTTTCTCATGTGCATGTAGTTTTTGTTGTTAATCAAACATATTGCGCAAGCCTGTGAACGTGGCTTACACAACCGTCTCTAGTTATAATAAATATAAGAGATTTTTTGTTCAATCGGACAGCCGGGAAGAATTTTGGCCCGAATGAAAAACACGAAATTCACCGTAGTAGCTTAATAAAACAACGTCAATCCCTCTTGCGCAGACTAAGAAAAGTAATGACCTGGTCTACCTGCTCGGCACTCATCTTTTTGGCTACGGCATGATTACGAGGGTCTATGCCCATCAGGGCTGCTGCGTGGTAATTGTCAATCTGCGTTTGGGTGAAGTTTGGAACGCCATCTTTCCCTTTTGTGAAAATGCCGTGGCATTCAGAGCAATGCAGCTTATATAATACCCGGCCTTTCTCTGCCTTTTCAGTTAAGAGCTGGCGGTTACGGGGAGTGACATGATCAGGAATAACGTATACTGTTTTCTTCTCCGAGGTGCATTGATGCAGCAGAAGGAAGCTGAAAAAGGAAAGTATTATGAGATAAAGGGATTTCATAATTATCAATATTCTCCTCCCACTTTACGGGCGTTCAATGACTTATCAGAAGATACAGGAAGTGAAGAAGGTGGCGCCTCAAAAATAACGTTTTCATTTAACGAATGCAGGAAGCTGATTAGTGCCCCTTTCTCAGGTGAACTGAGCTTTAATGGATCTGAAGCAAGCGTCTGATTAGGAACATCCAGTTTTTTTCCCGCCCCGCCTCCGGCATCATAGAAATCAATTACCTGGTCCAGTGTCCTGAACACTCCATTGTGCATATAGGGCTTCGTGAACTCAATATTTCGTACCGTACTGGTGCGAAAGGCATGCAGGGTTTCACTGGCAGGATTGGCATCGTATCGTCCCTTATCATCGCTAAGCCTTGAATAAGCAGTATCGGCGGGCACCCCCAACACCTCAAACTCAGACCCAATATAAGGAGGTTTGATGCCATTGAAATGTGGTACAAAATGACAGGTACCGCATTGCGCCTTGCTCATAAATAAATTGAAGCCCTGTTTTACCTCATTGCTTACTCCGCCATTTTCATTCATTGCCCTGTCAAACGGCGAATAATAATAACTGAAATCAGCATAGTAATAAGTAATGGCGGATATGATATGACCGAAGCTAATATTCTTTTCTTCGGGTGTCAGCTTCAACAGTTTTTTGAAAACATCCCTGTATTCTTTACAGGTCAATACTTTTTTGACCAGCTCTTCTTCATTGCTATTCATTTCCTCATGCTTGGTCATTACATCCTGTGCCTGTCCCTGAAGGGAAATATGTTTGCCATCCAGCATGATCAGATGATTGAAAACAGAATTAATCAATGATGGGGCATTGCGGGGTAAATGACCCCCTCCTTCAAACTGTAATGCAGTTGCTACTGAAGTATCGGTAAAATATTCAGTGGGCTTATGGCAGGAGGCGCAGCTTCTTTTATTATTGCCCGAAAGAATGGGATCATAAAATAGCAATTTGCCTACCCGCTTTACTTCGCCAAGTGCTGCTGGATCATCAACCAGCGAAAAAATGCCTTTTGTATTCTGGGAAATGAATAATGATTTATCGAAGATCGAAGACGTTTCATTATTCAGAGCATAATCATTGAAGCTGATCGAAAGAACATTATAATTACGGATGAATTGCTGGTTGTGTTTGAAAAGGGGATTGATATAATCCCGGATAAGAGTGAACTGGTCAAATAAGGAAAATTGCTTTGGCTGACTATTCACAAATGCCAGCATCCTGTCATAGAGCTCCAGGTAATTTTTTGAGAGAGGTGTAGATGGGAAATCAGTCGCAAATTGATCATAGATATTTCTTACAGCAGGTAACAGGGATCTTAATTCAGGAATAATGCGACTGGTGTCCGGACATTCAAAACCTGTAGTATATACTGCGGCAAGATTCAACAGGTAAAGCCGGTTAGCAAGAAAGAAATGATCGGGGGATGCAAACTGCATCATTACTGAATCTCTCTTAAACATTACAAGACTGTCAATAGATGTCTGGATCAATTGACTCAATGAATCCTTATTAAGCGATTCTCTTTCGTCCATATATTTTTCAGCAAGTGAAAGCCCTGCACCTTTGCGCCTGTAGGGCATTTCAAATTTTTCAAATACTTCCGTTTCCCATTCAACTGGCAGGGGACCGTTTTCTTTTCGGTATGAAATAGGATCAAAATACCGTAACCAGAAATCAATGGATTTAAGTTGAATGCGGTTGGCCGCAATCTTTTCTCTTATTTTCTCAAGATCATCAGGTTTAGTGAGATCGGACGAGCGAATGAGACGGAGCAATTGTTCCTGGTCATTTCTGTATGCATCAAGAGAGCTGGTATAAAGTTGTTTGTATTGGGTAGAGTGCCGGAGGCTGAATGAAAAGCAGCAGACGGTGGCGGCCAGAATAAGTATGACAAGGAAAGTTTTCATTGGTCACAAAAGGCGCCTGGAGGCAGATAAATCACTGTTGCTCAGCACCACTCCCGGTTGTTTTCCGGCCTCAAAACTACCTAATATATTGTCCATTTGCAAGGCTTTTGCGCCGTTTAACGTGGCCCACACGAAGAGCTTTTCCATTGGAACAGACGGGAAATGGCGGCGAATAGTTTGCATCTCCGCCAAAATACTGAGCTGCTGGTTAGAAGCCAGGCTATCCGTACCCAGAACAATATCTGCACCCTCTGCCATTAGCAATTCCAGATTGGGTAACTGCCCGGTAATGTACAGGTTGGCATTGGGACAAAGACAGAAATAAGCCCTGCATTTCGCCCTCCCCTGTTTTAATTGCTGCAGGTCTTGCTGCGAGGTGTGAACATTATGGACCAGTATAACCTGCTGGTTTGAAAGAAAACGGGGCAGATAGGTTTGCAGACTGCTGAAACCCGAGGCCTCAAAAAATGAGATATCAATATTAAGTGTTGAATACAGATCAAGGAAATCCCCTTTTTTATAGAGAAAGAACTCATCTTCAGCAAGGGTTTCCTGGTTATGGATTGTCAGTAACTGGTTACCTGGAAACAGGATGATCTTTTCCCATAGTTCAGGTGAAACAGAATAAGGAGCATGAGGTACAATAGAATTGGAAGAGGGCGGATCAGAAAATTCTTGAGCATACTCCTTATAGATTTCCAAGGCCCGTTGAAATCGCATATCAGCAACCGCAGGAGCAAAACCACTTGCTTCAATAAAATTATGGTAACGTATCCTGCCTTTTATTTTTTGGGGAATGGTGAGGGTATTATTACATATATCTCCAACAGCAACAATACCGGTATTGATCATTTCATCCTCGGCGGCTTCCATTGCTTTAGTCAGTTCCTCTTCACGTGTATGCCGGTTTTTGATCACCTGTGTAACAAAGTGTACCAGCCCGGTTTTTTGAGGAATACTGTCTTTCATGTGGCTTAATTCCAGGTGACAATGGCAATTGATGAAACCTGGTGAAATAATTCCGGAATAATTGAGGATATCATCGCCTGCATCCGCTTCAGATAAAATATCACTAAAAGAACCATCCTCCTTCATGATCAAAACTTCGCCATTTTCCCGGAACCGGTAACCGTCAAATAGCTGGTCCCCCCTGAATTTATAATAACCCATGACTGCAAAATTCAAACATTGAAAAGCCAATTCCCAAAATTTATTCTCTGTACCTTTGCCGACATTTTAGGCTGGCAGCCCAGCTCCAGGAAACCATGTTAGATAAACTAGAAGCGATAAAAGGCAGATTTGACCAGTTAGGCATTGCACTGACTAACCCCGACATCGTTGGCAATAATAAAAAGTTTGCTGAAACGAGTAAGGAGTACCGTCAGCTGGAAAAGATCGTATCTGCTTATAATGATTATAAAAAGATCCTGGACGACATTGATTTTTATAAAGAGGCGCTGGAAGGAGATGATGCCGAGCTGCGGGATCTCGCTAAAGTGGAAGCCCCAGAACTGGAAGTGAAGAAGGAAAAGGCAGAAGCACATATCCGTCAATTGCTGATCCCCAAAGATCCCCAGGATGAAAAGAACGCCATTCTTGAAATACGTGCAGGAACTGGTGGAGATGAGGCCAGTCTTTTTGCTGGAGATCTGTTGCGCATGTATATCCGGTATTGTGAAAGGAGAGGTTGGAAGACTGCGATCCTGAGTGAGAGCGAAGGAACTGTAGGCGGTTATAAAGAAGTGCAGTTGGAAGTAACAGGTGATGATGTATATGGTACGCTGAAATTTGAAAGTGGTGTTCATCGCGTACAGCGAGTACCGAATACAGAAGCAAGTGGAAGAGTGCATACTTCCGCAGCCACGGTGGCAGTGATGCCGGAAGCAGAAGAAGTTGATTTTGAATTAAAGGAAAGTGATGTAAAAATGGAAACTGCCCGTAGTGGTGGTGCAGGCGGACAAAACGTTAACAAAGTTGAAACAAAAGTTTTGCTGACGCATATTCCCACCGGTACAGTTGTGATTTGTCAGACGGAACGAACACAATTGGGTAACAGGGAGAAAGCCATGCAGATGCTCAGAACAAGACTGTATGAAGAGCAGGTGAGGAAACAGGAGGAAGAAATTTCCAGGCATCGTAAAAGTCTCGTTAGCACTGGGGACAGAAGTGCAAAAATCCGCACTTATAATTTCCCGCAGGGCCGGGTAACAGATCATCGTATTGGAATGACTTTATATAATCTTCAGGAAGTCATTAATGGCGATATTGGGGAACTCATTGACGCATTACAGTTTGCAGAAAACTCCGAGAAACTGGCCAGACAAAATTGATCCCGTTTGGCAAGTTTAAATATGAACTGATTAACAATCCATTATTGTATATTTGGTAAGGGCCCTGTTTTTTGGCCTGATTCCTGCATAATTATAGAAAAGCAGTTCATTTAAATACTGGGCCGAGTGTGAAAGGAGAGAGGAAAATCTTCCTCATTGTGAGGTTTTACGAAGGCGCTGGAGGTGAAATTACTAGAGTTATACCTTTAAACTTTCATTAACAGCGAATATCACACTAATGGCAGTAAATTTGCGTTATACTTTTAAAGCTTATTATAGTTCTTCTTATAAAAGCAGTCAATTTTCTCATAAGCAGTTAGTTTTGGTTGCGACCCCTGTTTCCACAGGGGTCTATTTTTTTATATAAGGTCTAGTGCTTTAAATAATAGAAGACCGTAATTACCACTCCCAATATCGCACCTACTCCATCGGCAATAATATCAGTATAATCGAAAGAACGCAAAGGGATCCAATACTTTTGAACATATTCCATTGCGATCCCATAAGCCAATGCAATCAAAGCGCAAACAATTATATATAGTTTGTCCCTGTGATAAGGTATACCTTTCTTCAATAGCCATCTGCTCATCAATACGGTCATCACAGAGAATAAAAATATGTGTATATACTTATCCAGGTGCGGAATATTGAGCCAGCTTTCGCCCGGTAACGAGTCACCAGGAATAGTGAGAAGAACGGTACAGAATATTACCCAGCCAATGAACGGAAGAAGGAGACGGTTATAAATACCCAATATTTTTGTTTTCGGCAAAATAAGAGAAAATTACTGAGAGTAAGTGTTAATCGAAATCTGCAGATAGCTACATGTCCCTTAAACAAAAGAGACCCCCAAAGGGATCCCTTATTAACCAACTATAGAACCAAAACTTTAGTCTGTTTTATATTAGTATTTACGTAAACGGCTGCTGATGGGATTGAGCAGAAACCAATATTAACAGGTTAATCCCGACACCTGCAGGAATGCATAAAATGCAACGGATGCAGGGAATTGAATCCGTGCATCCGTTGAAAACTAAACTTAACGTTACAACTAACTTCTTATAATTTGGCTTTACCCATATTCTGCAATTGCTGCAGATTAGGCCCGCCGGTATTACCACGGTTCTCAATGGTAATAGCGAAAGCATCTGCCTTTTGGGTGTTATTCATTTTCAGAATAACCTTTTTGTCACCAACATCAAACAGGCCAAGATCTTTCGGCTTGCCATCAATAAGTGCCCAAAGCTGGTATTGCTTGTCTGATGGAAGTTTGGGCATGTTCTTTACAACCATGAACACATTGGAATTGGTTGAATCCCAGTAAATACTTGCGCTGGGGTTACCAGGTGTGGTGGGCACCATGTTTACGGCAGCTACATTCGGATTGTCCATTACTTCCTTCATCAATTTGTTCTCAATGGCCAGCTGGTTAAACGTGCTGTCATTAGATTCTTTTTCCGCAGCCATAGTACTATTCTCTTTCTTAAGATTTTCAACCTGAGAATAATACTTGTACGCCAGGAAACCGAAGCCGAGGAACAAAATGACTGAGGCAGCTGCCACCCATCTCAACGATGAGGAGCCGCGATTTGCATTAGAAGTTTGCATAGTTATGATCTTGGTTTGGTTAATAGAAGACTGATCGTTCACCAAGTTCATCACCGTCTGTTTAAGATCACGCGGTGCAGCAGGTGCATCACGTAATAATTGTTTTTCAAGCGACAACTCAAAATTTGTACGAGCTGCTACCAATTCAGGATACTGCACGCACAGGCTTTCAAACTCCACCCTTTCTTCTGGTGAAGCAAGCCCGAGCACATAGCTCTCCACAATTCCACTCGATATGTAATCCTGTATATTCACTCTTTATTGAATCATGTTTCGTAATTGCATCAATGCACTTCTAATTCTTGTTTTCACAGTTCCCAATGGGATATTCAGGGCCTTTGCTATCTCCTCATGTGTATAACCCTGGAAATAGGATAGATCGATAAGGATCCTGTGTTCCTCTTTCAACCTTGTTAAGACCTTTTTCAATCCAACATCATCTCCCTGCTGGGACACTATCGCACCCGGCATATTTAAATCTACGTTTTCTGGGATAGCTCGGTTTTTAAGAGAGTCCTGATAGCTGCGGCTTCTTAATTTGTCAATGGCGGCGTTCCTGGCAACATTCATCATCCAGGTAAAAAGCCTTCCTTTTGCTGCATCATAGAGTTCGATCTTCTTCCAGATGTTCACAAAAACTTCCTGCAACACATCCCTCACCACTTCCTCATCAGGAATAATGCCTTTTATGATGCCGAATAAAGCACCTGAATAGTTATCATAGAGATAACCAAACGATTGGTCATTACGCGCCTGAAGCATAGTGACCAATTCCTGTTCACTATATTTAGTACTGGGATTCAAATAGTTGGTTAAGAGTAAACAAAAGCCAGGGCCTTTGTATTGGTTATCATATACGAATTATTTAACTGTGCGGATTTAGCCCGTAACAGATTCATAGCCTTTGGCATCCAGCAGATTGGATACATCAGCAGGATTGTCAACGGTCATCCTGATCATCCATCCCCTGCCATAAGGATCAGTATTTACCAATTCTGGGGTATTGGCAAGATCCGGATTCAATTCTGTGATGGTCCCACTGACCGGCAAAAACAGGTCTGAAACAGTTTTAACTGCTTCTACCGTTCCAAATACTGCACCGGCAGCAAGTGACTTACCAATCGTCTCAACTTCCACATAAACAATATCACCCAGTTCACGCTGTGCAAAATCGGTAATTCCTATCGTTGCGGTCTTGTCCTGAATGCTAACCCATTCATGATCCTTTGTGTAACGAAGATTTTCGGGATTGTTCATACTGAGTCAATTATAGCGCAAATATGGGTAAAAGGACAAGACAAAATGCGCCTGACCATCAATTTTTTCGCATTTCACCGGAAAATTAATGCTGTTCATGCCAGTATTTGAGCTATTTGTCGGCAACAACTTTACAGTCCTGTGACACAGAGGTATCTTTGACCACCCCTTATCAAAAAAGAGGAAAATGTTTATGAGAAAGCAAATCGTATTTCTAGCGCTAACCATCCTATTCGCTTCAGTTGTATCCGCCCAAAAAGTAACTGGAATAGTCAGAGACCCAGAAGGTAAAGGTCTGGCTAAGACCACAGTATCTCTGCTTAGGGCAAAAGACTCATCCGTGGTAAAACTGGCCGTGACTGACAATGACGGCAAGTTCAGCATTGAGAGCACCCCTGGCAAATACCTGGTGGGAGTAACCCATGTAGGTTTTCTGCCTTATCGTTCTATTGTTTTTGACCTATCCTCAGATCAGAACCTGCCAGACTTTTCACTGGTTAAATCAGAAGGCGCCTTACAGGGCGTGACTGTTTCTTCCAAAAAGCCAATGATTGAGGTAAAGGCCGACAAAATGGTTGTGAATGTTGAAGGAACCATAAATGCAGTTGGTAATGACGCTTTGGAGCTGCTTCGCAAATCTCCTGGCGTATTGATTGATAAAGATGATAACATCAGCCTTTCCGGTAAGAATGGAGTCAGAATTTATATTGATGGCAAGCCATCACCACTTGGTGGTTCAGACCTGGCAGCCTATCTGAAAAGCCTGCAGTCATCCCAGATTGAGGCTATTGAGCTGATCACTGCTCCAGGTGCCAAATATGATGCGGCAGGTAATGCAGGTATCATCAATATCAGGCTGAAAAAGAACAAGGCATATGGAACCAATGGTTCTGTAACCGGTGGTTATAATATCGGAACCTTTCCCAAATACAATGGCACATTCGCCATAAACCATCGTAACAAAAAGGTCAACCTCTATGGTAACTATAACTATAATAACAGCGACATTAAGAATGTTTTCGACCTGTACAGATTTGTAGCTGATACCATCTTCAACGGAAGGAATCGCATGATCCAGAGTAATGTTACACATGGCTTCAAAGCGGGTATGGATTTCTTTGCCACCAATAGGAGCACATTTGGTATCATGGCTAATGGTAATCTGAATGACAATGATATGCAGACCATCGGCGTTACCGATATTATCTATGCACCAACCAATAAGCTCGACAGAACCTTGAGAGGTGATAATACAAGTAAAGGCGAAAGAAATAATATCAACTTCAATGCTAACTACCGCTATGCTGACACAGCTGGTCGTGAACTGAACGTGGATGCTGATTATGGCCGTTATCGTATTAAAACAGACCAGTTACAGCCGAATATTTATTTTAATCCAGGTAACCCCAACCCAACAAGCAGCGAAATATTCAGTTTCCTTTCACCTTCCAATATAGATATCTATACACTCAAGGCTGATTATGAGCAGAACTGGAAAGGTGGAAAGCTGGGATTTGGATTCAAAACATCCTATACGGAAACCGATAATAATTTCGGCAGCTATAATGTAGTTAACAATAACAAAACGCTTGATCCTGCAAAGAGCAACCAGTTTAATTATAAAGAGAATATCAATGCAGCGTATCTGAATTTCAATAAGCAGTATAAGAAAGGTATTATGATGCAATTGGGCGTGCGCGTTGAAAACACTACAAGCAGAGGTGATTCTTATGCATTGAATATTGATGGATCAGTAAATAAGTCAAGCAAACAGCCTTTCAAAAGGCAGTATACTGACCCATTCCCCAGTGCTGCGGTTACTTTCAACAAGAACCCAATGAAACAATGGACCATTGCCTATAGCCGTCGTATCGACAGACCGGCCTACCAGGACCTGAATCCATTCCTGTTCAAGTTGAATGTGTATACTTACCAGAAAGGTAATACAGATCTGAAACCTCAGTATACAAACAGTGTATCCGTCACTAATGTATACAAGTACAAGTTGACAAGCACACTTACCCTTAGCCACGTAGATGATGTATTTACTCAATTGGTAGATACAGCTGAAATTTCAAAGGCATTTATTACCAAGAAGAATCTGGCAACACAGGATATCGCCAGCCTGAATATCAGCTACCCATTCATTTATAAAGATTATATGCTGTTTGCTAACCTTAACACCTTCTATTCTTTGTACAAAGCTGATTTTGGTGGTGGTTCACGTAAAGTAAATGTGGATGTATTCTCTTATAATCTTTACATGCAGAACACTTATAAATTCGGCAAAAAGAAGGTATGGACAGCGGAAGTGAGTGGTTTCTACAATGCACCAAGTATCTGGCAGGGCACTTTCAAAAGCAGAGCTTTGTGGAGTGTAGATGGTGGTTTGCAGAAAACTATCTTCAAAGGAAAAGGAAATATCAAGACTTCAGTGAGCGATATCTTCAGAACGCTGAAATGGAAAGGTACCAGCAATTTTGCCGGTCAGGAAACAATCGCAAGTGGTCGTTTCGAAAGCCGCCAGTTTAAAGTGAACCTGACTTATCGTTTCGGTAGCAATACAGTAAAAGCTGCCCGTCAGCGTAAAGCTGCTTCTGATGAAGAGATCAAGCGTACACAGCAAAGTGGTGGAATTGGTGGTAATTAATAATACAGTCAAGAAAGATAATCCGATAGCATTCGGATAAAACAAAAGGTCCTTTCAATTTGAAAGGACCTTTTGTTTTACAATAATGTAAATGATTATTTTTTACTTCTTATGATTACTTCTTTTAATAAGTTTTGCTTTAATGATCCTTACATCCTGTAATGGTCTGTCCCGATCCTCACCTTTACTTGTGGGAACGCCAGCAATTTTATCTACAACATCCAAACCCTTCACCACTTCGCCAAATACCGTATATGCCTGATCAAGATGCGGAACGCCGCCGATAGTTTTATAAACCGCTCGTTCATCGGCAGGAATTTTTCTTCCCTTTAATCTGGTTGTCTCCAGTGTGTCCATTCTTCCATCGGTAAAAGTTCTGCCCTGTACAATATAGAACTGGCTTCCACTGCTGGCCTTTTGTGGGTTTACATCATCTCCCTGCCTTGCCGCAGCAAGCGCACCTTTTTTATGGAACAAAGTTGTCCTGAATTCTGCAGGTACAGTATAGGAAGGTCCACCTTCACCCAGAGGGGTTCCGGAAGCAGCATGTTTGCTATCGGGGTCACCTGCCTGGATCATGAATTGATTGATGACACGATGAAAAAGCACGCTGTCATAATAACCCTGTTTAACCAGTTTCAGGAAATTATCCCTGTGAAGGGGTGTAGAATCTGATAAGCGGACTACGATAGAGCCCATGGAGGTGACAAGTTCAACATCACGTTTACGGTCTTTTTTTTTGAGACGGATTTCTTTCTGGGCAAAAGCTGTAATAGAGATCAACAGCAAAAAGCCGGGAATTAGAATTCTTTTCATGGAGTGTAATTGGTTAAGATCGAATAAAATTAAGTGATGAACAGAGAATTACCTGTTTATGGCTTTTTAGGGCAAAATTGTAAGGGTGTTATATCTTAGGTTCATCCTAAGATATTTCCAGGGTCATTCCAGGGTATTCATAAGCTTTTAAATACCAAAAAGCCCAGGAATACCCCAGGATAACCTTACAATAACCCTAGGATAACCCTAGGATCTGGCTCTTTCATGCAAATAGGCATGCAACGAAAAAATGCGATTTTTTGAAGTGTGTTGTGGGGAAATAGGCCCCCGAAGGGGTAAATCCGACTATTGGGAGAAGCCGGAAGGAGGGAAATCTAATAAAAATTACCTGCCAATTCCAGGGTCGCTTTGGTGCAGAAAATCATTATTTTCAAAATAGAGCAGAATATGATCTTTTAGGAAATTTTCCTGTTCAAAAGCATTCAAAGTGGGCATGGATTTTAACTGGCGAAAATGAGGCCAGCCTTCATTGTCTTTTCCTTCCAGTTCATAATACCCACTTGGAGCAAGAACCGTACAAACTGCTATATGCATAAGGTCCTGTTTCTGCTCCTTCGTAAACTTTGTATCTGGTTGTCCAAGTTCCTGTATGCCAACCAGGAAAAGGATAGTTTCAAGATCGGGTTTCTTTCCAAAACGCTCAACCAGTTTTGCCTCTAAGGTCCACCAGCGCGCCTGCAGGTCGTCTTTCAATTGTGTCATCCTGCAAAGATAAGTTACCTGCCCTGGTTTAACTTTGAGGCATGATTACAACATTGGGTGAATTCACCATCAACACAGACAAAACAAAAATGGATATCCCGGTCATTCACCGGTACATCACCCGCTCCTACTGGGCGGAAGGAATTCCTGTTGAAACAATCCAAAAAGCTGTTGAAGGATCCCTGTGTTTTGGCGTTTTTCATGGTGAAAAGCAGATTGGCCTTGCACGTGTTATCACAGATGCGGCCACTTTTGCATACCTGTGTGATGTTTTTATTGATGAATCGTACAGAGGTAAAGGATTGGGAAAATGGCTGATGGGAACCATTCTCCGGCATGAGTCGTTACAGGGCCTAAGAAGAATTGCATTGACCACAAAAGATGCACATGGCTTATATAGTCAGTATGGGTTTACGCCATTGCCCATTCCTGAAAGATGGATGATTATTCAGGACGCGGATATTTACAAAAAAAGGAAATGAACAGGCCGGGATTTATCTTTGGCACAAATTGAATTAGATGTTGCAGTTACAGGTTCTTCGCCAGCAAACGGAAGAAGTAAAGAAAAAATTGGCCATTAAACATTTTGCGGACCCGGGTCTTGTAGATACTATTTTATCACTCGATGATCAACGCAAAAAACTACAGCTGGAGTTTGATAATAACCAGGCAAAGGTGAACAGTGCTTCCAAAGAGATCGGCCAGTTGATGGCAAAAGGAAATAAGGAGGAAGCTGAGGCCAAAAAGCAGGAAGTATCATCCCTTAAATCGACGCTTCAACCCATTTCAGAAAAATTGGGCGAAATAGAAAAGCAATTGCATGATGAACTGGTTAAGTTGCCCAATCTGCCTTCTTCCACTGTACCTGCTGGAAAAACACCAGCAGATAATGTAGTAATAAGAGAAGGCGGTAAAAAACCAATTTTGCCGGCAGGGTCAGTTCCACATTGGGATCTCATCAGAAAATACGATATTATCGATTTTGAAACCGGGGCAAAGATCACCGGAAGCGGTTTCCCAATCTATAAAGGCAGGGGTGCAAAATTGCAACGTGCGTTGATCCAGTATTTCCTGGATTTTAATACAAGGGCCGGTTATACGGAATACCTCCCTCCATTTATGGTAAATGAGGCCAGTGCTTATGGTACTGGTCAGTTGCCAGACAAGGAAGGGCAGATGTATTACATGAATGCGGATAATTTTTACCTCATCCCTACCTCAGAAGTGCCAATCACAAATATTTACCGGGATGAAATGCTGAAGGATAGCGATTTGCCGATCAAAATGACAGCTTATTCTCCCTGTTTTCGAAGAGAAGCCGGCAGTTTTGGAAAAGATGTGCGTGGACTTAATCGTTTGCACCAGTTTGAGAAGGTAGAAATCGTCCAACTGGTGAAACCAGAGAAAAGTTACGAAGCGCATATCCAAATGGTGAACCATGTTGAGCAACTGCTGCAATCCCTTCAATTGCCTTACCGCATTTTGAATCTATGCGGCGGTGATATGAGTTTTGCTTCCGCGCTTACCTATGATTTTGAGGTGTTCAGTGCAGCCCAGGAAAGATGGCTTGAGGTGAGTTCCGTTTCCAATTTTGAGGCTTTCCAGACCAACCGGATGAAGATCAGGTTCAAGGATGAAAAAGGAAAACCCCAGTTGGCACATTCACTGAATGGAAGTTCTTTGGCCCTGCCCAGGATAGTAGCGTGTCTGCTCGAAAATAATCAGACAGCAGAAGGCATCGTATTACCAGAAGTAATACATACTTATTTTGGAGGCAGAATTATTAATTAAAATCGCCTTATATTTATTTTACAAATACAACAATTAAATGAAAAAAGTAATACTTGCTGTTTTTACAATCGTGACCTTGCTCGCAGTGGGCTGTCATTCCTCCATTAAAGTGGGAGATACCTCGTACAAGAAATCAGATGCTAAAGCTGGTCTGGCAATTTATGATGTTGGTGGTAAGTGTACCAAATGCCATAAACCTAAACCAGTTGATAGTTTTACGCCTGAAAGGTGGACTGGCATTCTCAGTAAAATGATACCTAAAGCCAAACTGGATGATCATGAAGCATCACTGGTTACGGCTTATGTGATGACCCATGCCAAGAAAGGATAAATAGATTTTAAAGAGATAAAGTAAAAGGCGTCCCAACAGTACTGTTGGGACGCCTTCTTATTTGATATCTCAATGTGAACGGTGTTAATCTGGTGATTACGGTTGTGCAAAACTGTTTCTCGGACCACCGGATGCAAATACTGCAAGCATTCTTGTTTTCTGTCCAGCAGAGAACATATACATGCAGGCATCATCAGTATAATCCATATAATTCATGGTCATTTCAACAGGTGTACCGGTGCAGGTGCTTTTGTGCCCCGCTGCAGGACAACCAAAGTTAGCTGCGTTATGAGTGGGAGTATCACCAACGAGGTCATTACCACAGGTTGCATCGCCCCAGATATGACGCAGATTCATCCAGTGACCAATTTCGTGGGTAGCTGTTCTTCCTTTATTGAAAGGTGCTGCAGCGGAACCTGTTGTTCCAAAAGCATTATCATCGATGACAACTCCATCGGTAGCAGAGTTACCCCCGGGGAATTGCGCGTAACCAAGTATTCCACCACCCAGGTTACAAACCCAGAGATTAAGCTTGGTAGTTGGGCTGGTAGGAGTGATTCCCTGAGCTGATTTTTTCATGGCATCATTGGTGGACCAGCTGGATTTAGTAGTTGATTTACGCACTACCTGATCAAGCACGAAGCGGACGCCAATATTCCCTGACTTTACACTGTTATAAGTGGAGGTTAGGTTATAATCACTGTTGGTTGCACTGTAATCCTTGTTGAGAACATCGATCTGGGATTGGATCTGTGCCTGGGAAATGTTCTGGGCAGCAGTTCGATACAGTACATTCACTACAACCGGGATCTCGATCACGCCATTTACGAGGCGCTGGGCATCAGGGTTTTGACTGAAACGCTGGGTGAATTCTTCAATGGCATTCATCCGGTCCCTGAGACTGGCATCTGCCTTTAATTGTTCTTCCAGAACATCCTGTGCAGCACAACTGCGCATAGTGACCGTTTGGTCATCTTCAGGAGCAATTTTCTCATCATGTGAAGAGGAGGATTTGTTACATCCAGTAGAGATCAGCAAACCTCCCACGATCAAAAAAAGAAGTTTTTTCATAAAAGGTAATTTGGTTTAGAGTGTGTGGTAAAAAGAAGACTGAATTTAACGAATTATTGTTCGTACGATAAAATGGTGGATAAGTTTTGTAGTTCCCGATCAGGAATAAATGCTGTTTCCAAGTGGAATTACTTAGAAAAGAGATTTGGAGTTAGGTCATGGGTTCGATTTTTCCTGAACTCCACGATCCTTGTCAGATAATAACCAGATCTGGAATCAGCTCATACTTTAATTAAAAATTGCTGCATGTTGATTTTAATTTCTGCTTTGCTTAAGATAATTGCGTGTTAAACAGATCTCCGCTAACAATTCTATCACTTTTAGCTTTTCATATTTGTGCCTTAACCAAAAACATCATCAATTATGAAAAAGCATTTACTTTTCTTTGTTTCCTCAATTCTCTATTTAAGTCAAACTTCTTCCGCACAGATTTTTTCCAAAAGGGATAAACTATTTGGCGCCACAGTAGGATTATCCTTTAGTAGTGACAACAATGTTCCCGCTACTCCGTACCCCAACCAGCACTCAAACAATATTGCCTTTATGCCATCATTTGCGTGGGCAATTAAAGACAACCTGGCATTGGGAATAAAAGGTAATTTTTCCTATAATCGAACTGTTGTCAAAAGCCCCACACAGAAATATATATATTCCTCATTGCACACAGGGCCAGAACTATTTTTAAGAAAATACAAAGCACTTAAGGATCGCTTTGGTATATTCTTTAACCATGGTATCGAGTTTATTTATGCGACAAATACCGGACGGCTTAACCGGGATAAAACCACAGTTACCACCTGGGGTGGCGGATATAATTTTGCGCCAGGAGCCTTCTATAAATTCGGAGAACGGTTCCTGGGCGAAGCCAATTTCGGAGGGGCATCTCTTCAATATTCTAAAAATAACGACGGTAGCAAATCCTTTGATGCGGGAATTAATTTTCTCAGCTACTTTAATGTTGGAATTCAATATATAATTCCCGGTAAGAAAAGCTGATCAATTCAATTGAGGATCTAATACTTTTTTTCTTTTTGAAAACTCCTTTACCCTCCTGTTCATTACATAAAACCAGGCAGGAGGGATAAGGGAGAGCATCATCATACCCGGGTAACCGGTTGGCATTTGAGGGGATTCATGATGATGACGCAGTACCTGGTATTTTCGACTTGCGAGATAGTGATGATCTGAATGGCGACTTAATTCAAATAACATTAATCGTCCGATAACATGATCACTGTTCCAGCTATGGGTTGGCATTGTGCGTTCATATTTATTTTTTCCGACAGCTCTTCTTCGCAAACCATAGTGTTCGATATAATTCACTGTTTCCAATAATAAAATACCAATACCCGCTGCAATGAGATAATAAATGGTTGTGATCCATCCAAAGAATAAAAAGATTACAGTCACAAAAGCGATCTGGATAAGTGTATACCAAATCATTTCATTGAACAGGAAGCGTAATTTTCCTGAATGCCTTTTTTTCATTTCCCGGTCAGCAATTGTCCATGCGCTGAAATAACTGAATATAATGCTGCGGAAATAAAATGCATAGACTGATTCACCATATCGTGCACTGCTGGGATCATCCGGCGTGGCTACCCGTTTGTGATGGCCTCTGTTATGTTCGATAAAGAAATGCATGTATTGCGATGTGAGCAATAACATCCTTGCCAGCGTCTGCTCAATCCTTGACCACCTGTGTCCGAGTTCATGTCCCACATTAATTCCAAAAACGCCGCAGAGCAATCCCATCACCCAGACCCTTCCAACAATATCAATCCAGGTCATCCTATCATGCGACATGGCATATAGAAACTTCAATAAAGCCGCATACTGAAGTAACACGATGAAATAAAGCAGGAAATCGTATTTCTTATCCTTTCTTTCCAGTTCTTCCTCTTCCCTGCCGAGGTTGGAGGGATCAGGACGAATGAATAACTCAATTCCCGGGATTAGCACCCACGCAAATAAAAGGGGTGACCATATCTCCCAACCGGTGACCATAAAGGCGCGGTAAGAACCCATATAGACAAGCAATGGCGAAAGATATTTAAAGGCTCGAAAGCGCATAGTCCTGGTAAAGCAGTTATTGGTCCTGAGTCTTAAGGTACAATATTAATAAAACTGCTATCTATTTAAATGCACAATGCTAACGGATCCCATACAGGAATTTCCGGATAATGTATATCCAATAATTTTTTCTGCTAAACGTTTAAACCCTGATAACTTCTGGCAGTCTCACCAAAAATTCGGTTCTATGTCGTTGCCTAACCAATTGAAGAACCAGCATCTTTTGTGGCGTGCGGGTTTCGGTCCTGCTGTTGAACAACTCCCTGATCTTTCGCAGTTTACCCCCCAGCAATTTTATAATGCTCTTGTAAAGGCTTCTTCCAAAAAGCCTGATTATATTAACGTGGCAGATAATTATCTCCAGGGTCTGATGATGGGGATCGACCAGGTAGGCAGGGTTCAGAAAAAAGATTTGACCCCTGATGAAAAAAAAGAGATCCAGCGCAAAAGCAGGGAAGGCGTCCGTAATCTCAACCTTTACTGGTTACATGAAATGGTGAACAGCTCGGCTCAGCTTCGTGAGAAAATGGCCTTCTTCTGGCATGGGCATTTTGCCTGCCGTAATCTTAATGTATTCTATCAGCAGGGTTTGCTGAATGTGATACGACAAAATGCGCTGGGGAATTTCGGGACCTTATTGAAGGAAGTGTCCAAAACAGCAGCCATGCTCAACTTCCTCAACAACCAGCAAAACAGGAAGGGGCATCCCAATGAGAATTTTGCGAGGGAAGTAATGGAATTATTCACGCTAGGTCGTGGCAACTATACAGAACAAGATGTAAAGGAAGCGGCACGCGCATTCACTGGCTGGTCGGCCAATGCGAGAGGGGAATTCATATTCCGGCAGAACCAGCATGATACTGACAGTAAAACGGTGTTGGGAAAAACAGGCAACCTGGATGGTGATGATGTCCTGGATATTTTACTGGATCAGAAACAGACAGCACATTTTATTACAAAAAAAATATATGTCTTCTTTGTAAATGAGCAACCAGATGTGCAAAGAATTGACTGGCTGACAGAGAGATTTCATAAAAGCGATTATGATATCAGCAAACTGATGGCGGATATTTTCACGAGTGACTGGTTTTATGATGAAAAGAATGTCGGTTCAAAAATCAAATCTCCAATTGAATTGATTGCAGGTATTCAACGCATGTTGCCGATGAAACTGGAGAATGAAGAATCACTGATCGTTCTGCAACGAATATTGGGACAGATGTTATTTTATCCGCCCAATGTTGCGGGCTGGCCGGGTGGCAAGACATGGATAGATAGCAGCAGCCTGATGATGCGTATGCGAATCCCCCAGCTTATCAATGACGAAGATGAATTGAATGTGAGACCCAAGGATGATGATGACCAAATGATGGGAAGAGAGAATACAACGCCGTCTGCCGCACCTCCCAAAAAAGTTGTCTTTCGCGGATCAAAACCCATCAATGCAAGTGTGGACTGGAATCAGTACACAAATTATTTTGATAAGACCCAGCGGGAAAAGCTGGTGAATTCAATTGCAGGAATATTATTGCAAACAAAAACTGGAGTGGATGGATCGGTCATTACTTCCTATGCCGATCAATCCAATCGCGAAGAATTTATTAAAACGGCCACCATACAGATCATGAGCACACCAGAATATCAATTGTGTTAATTAAAGCAGGCCCTAACAGCAAAACTTTATACAATGCTGATCAAACGTAAAGAATTCATACAGGTTGGTTCACTGGCAACAGCATCCCTGATGCTGCCAAAATTCCTGAAAGCATTTGAGGGAAGACCGATGGTACCAGCCGGTAATAAAGTAGTGGTGATTGTACAACTGAGCGGAGGAAATGACGGATTGAATACGATCATCCCGGTACGCAATGATCTTTATTATAAGGCAAGGCCGCGCCTGGGTATAGAATCAACAAAGGCATTATCGATCACAGATGAAGCTGGATTACACCCATCGCTTACTGGTTTTAAAGAATTGTATGATGATGGAAGCCTCGGCATAATCAATAGTGTAGGATATCCCAATCCTGACCGATCACATTTTCGCAGCATGGATATATGGCAAACGGCCAGCCAGAGCAATGAGTATCTCAGTTCTGGCTGGGTCGGGCGCTACCTGGATGCACAATGCAAGGGGTGCGACAAACCCACTCAAGCCATCGAGATCGATGATGTGCTAAGTCTTTCCATGAAAGGTGAGCACATGAAGGGTATTGCCGTAAAGGATCCTCGTCGTTTATATGGTACTGCCAATGAAAAATTCTTCCGTGATGTAATGAAGAATCATGGTGGCGATACAGGTGAAGAAACCGTAGACTATCTGTACAAGACGATGTCGGAGACGCTTTCTTCTGCAGATTATATATTCAGGCAAAGCAAGCTGCACCCAACCAATGCAGAATATCCAAAAACAGAGCTGGGAAATAGTTTAAAGACTATCGCTTCCCTGATCTTCTCCGATATTAATACTAAAGTGTATTATGTATCATTGGGTAGTTTTGATACGCATATCAACCAGGAATTCCAGCAGGCACGGTTGTTTACCCAGCTGAATGATGCAGTTAAAGCGTTTACGGCTGATATGAAAACCAATGGCCGGTTTGAAGATGTCTTGTTATTCACCTTCTCTGAATTCGGCAGAAGAGTTTCTCAAAATGCAAGTGGTGGAACAGATCATGGCACTGCCAATAATATGTTCCTCGTTAGTGGCGGACTCAAACAGAAAGGGCTGATCAATGAAATGCCTGATCTCAATGACCTCAACGAAGGTGATCTGAAACATAAGGTAGACTTTAAAAATGTGTATGCAACAATTTTGAAGAAATGGCTGAGTGCAGATGATCAGCAAATTTTGCATGGAAAGTATGAGATGATGAATTTTATCTAGAATAGAGCAGGTTCCAAAACAAAAAGGCCAACAGTATACTGTTGGCCTTTTTGTTTAATAATGATTTGTCAGTTTTTATTTGGCCTGATTGCTATTCGGTATAAAATAAATCCCATCAATGCGAAGAAGGCAACAGCAAGGTATTTGTAGCCTTCACCACCTAAGGATTCGGTTAGTCCATGTTCGGCACTCAGCTTACCCAATTGGGCATTGATCTTGTCACTGGCAGAAAGGAAGGCAACTAATACCCCAGCCAGGGCACCTCCGGCCACCAGTCCAGTTGCAAAAAGGTTCCCTTTACCCAGGTCTTCTTCTTCTGGAGATACATGAATGTTTTTCTTTTTATTCCTCCATTCTACAATACCGCGAATTGCTCCTCCTATAAAGATGGGAAGTGTGGTTGATAATGGCAGATAGATCCCAATTGCAAAGCTTAATGCCTTGATTCCGCAAAGTTCCACCACAACAGCAATGAATACTCCTACAAGAACAAATTGCCAATCGAGATTAAAGGAAAGTATTCCCTTGATCAAAGTTGCCATCAATGTTCCCTGTGGTGCCGGATATTTATCCGTTCCAATAGCATGCTGGATGCCTTGTGCCGCCATTTCTGCCGTTGGCTGATCGAGAATTTTTATCGTTGCACCAACTGCGAGTGAAGAAACAATTACACCTATAAACAAAGCAATTTGCTGATATTTGGGAGTTGCACCCACAATATATCCGGTTTTGAGATCCTGTGATGTTGCACCTGCATTGGCGGCAGCGATACAGATCATTCCTCCCACCACCAAGGCCATTGGTTCATACACATGTCCAGTCCATTTAACCATGATAAAGATCAGACAGGTTCCCATCAGTGTAGCGATGGTCATACCACTTACAGGACTATTGGAAGAACCGATCAGACCCACAATGCGTGATGCTACAGTAACAAAGAATGCCCCGAATATGATTACCAGCAATCCCAATAATAATTTACTGCCAATAGAAGTTCCGGGGATAAGTGAGTTGGGCATAAGGGCGATCACGAGTACCAGAACAAGACTTCCAATACCTACTATTTTTATTGACAGGTCCCGTTCTGTTCTGGGAACTTCAATGGTAGTTGTATTAGTGCCATCCTTTTTAAGAGACCCGATACTTCCTCTGAAGGAGGATATGATAGTAGGTATTGTTTTAATTAAGGTGATAAACCCACCAGCAGCCACAGCACCTGCACCTATCTGGCGGATATAGGCCCGATAAATAGCGGTTGACCAGTCACCGAAAGTTTTTGTAGCAGGATCCCATCCACCAGGTCCGCCTGCAGTATTCACATCATGCAGGTAGCCTAATTTCGCCAATTGAAAAGCTATAATGGAACCGTTATCATTTAATAGCGTTGCCAATAGTGGCGTGAACACAAACCAGCTTAAAATACCTCCTGCCACCAATACCCCGCAAATTTTGGGACCGATTATATAACCAACTCCCATGTATTCAGGTGTAATCTCACCACTTATTTTGGCAGAAGGAAAAAAACGGTTTGCCTGTTTGGTCGCAAAGGCGGGTGCTTCCGCAATGACATGAAGTATTTTTTGGAGGATAGCATAGCCAAAAGCAACACCCAATCCCAGAAAAGCAGTCTTTGCAAAATCACCTCCGCGTTCTCCGGCCTTTAATACGGAGGCACATGCTGTTCCTTCTGGATAGGGAAGAGTAGCATGTTCCTTAACAATCAATGATCGTCGCAACGGGATCATCATCAATGTTCCGATAATACCGCCAATTATGGATAGTATAAGAATGGTTACATAGTTAAAGTAGTTAGCGCTGCCCGCCTCACTTAAAAAAAGAAATCCGGGCAGGGTAAACACTACACCCGCAGCAATGCTTTCACCTGCTGATCCAGTTGTCTGAATGATATTATTTTCTAAAATAGTAGTACGCAGAAATTTCCTTCCCAGTGTGATGGCTACCACTGCAATTGGAATGGATGCTGAAACAGTAAGCCCGGCTTTCAGGGCAAGGTATACAGTGGCTGCTCCGAAAATGATCCCGAAAGCAGCACCTGTAAGTACAGACTTAACAGTAAATTCAGCCATATTCGTTTCAGGCGAAACAAACGGCTTAAAGTTATTGGTTGGTTCCGGCATGTGATGTGATTTATCGTGAAAGATAAACGATAATATGATAAAAGGAACAAAAAAAGGCAGTGGAAAATCGCTGCCATGGCTGATCTTTTACGATCCTTAGCGGATGGTTCATAGGAGATGAATCATGCATGAAAAAGCCACTAACCGCTACAATTTCCTGCTGGCAGCTAGTGGCTGGAGACAAATAATATATTCTTTAGAATGCCTTCTTTTCTACAGGCTTTCCATCCACATCCAGTTCTACAATCTCATAACCCATTTTTTCCAGGCCAGGCAATATCCTTGCCTTATCACCCACAATAAGAATATTCATCTTATCTGCATTGATCCATTTTTTGGCAATGGCATCAAGTTCAGGCTTGGTCATATTCTTCAATATATCATTCTGGGTATCTACAAAATTACCGGGCAGATCATATTCCAGTATTCTTCCAATGAAAGCTGCTTTCTGAAAACCTGTTTCATAACGCAATGCATCAAGCTGGCCCAATGCACTTTTCATAAATACCAGCTCATCATCTTTTATACCTGTGCTCGTATAATCTTTGATCTCTCTTATCACTTCAGACAATGCACTGTCAGTAGCTCCGGCCTTGATAGCGGAATTGAAAATGAAACGGCCTGTATACTTGTCGCCGCTGAACGCGCTGGAAGCACCATATGTCCAGCCTTTGTCTTCACGAAGGTTAATATTCAACCGGCCATTGAAACCACCACCCAATGCGAAATTGGATAAGCCAGCTTTATAGTAATCCCCGGTAGCATCATATTTAAGGTTGGTTGTGTATCCTACCCGGAATTCAGATTGGGCGGCATTTTTGACATCTACTAAAAAGATCTTTGTTTTATCTACCGGTGCAGAAGCAGCAATGGATGGTAACTGAATTTTCTTTTTGGGTAATTTATTCAGAAAGGAAAGTTTCGGAAGAATTTCTTCCTGTTTGATATCTCCTACAACCACAACACTTGCACCATCTGAAGTCATATAATTATCATAATAACCCTGTACATCCTGTAAAGTGAAGCCGCCTACTGTTTCTTCTGTTCCATTCTGGCTTATTCCCAAAATATTTTTAGGACCATAGCTCAATACATTGAACACATTCGTGGCAACAGTTGCGGGTTGTGATTTGATTTGCTTGAA
>Ga0136846_1218865_pt1 | contig 31314 bp, 32 predicted proteins | sample HopSoiMetagenom2_FD_96841 | JGI IMG/M metagenome (GOLD analysis project Ga0136846, IMG submission 96841) | Grasslands soil microbial communities from Hopland, California, USA - 2 Assembly 2016 (version 4) | ecosystem: Environmental > Terrestrial > Soil > Grasslands | place: USA: Hopland...
ACAGGAGCTGACGGGGCGCGCTTACACCCAGGCCCAGAAATTCGGCGCCGATGTGGCTATCGCCGAGACGGCGGTTCGTCTGGATTGCACACGCAAAGCGTACCGGCTGACGATGGACAACGGTGTCGACGTGCAGGCGCGCAACGTGATCATCGCGACCGGTGCCGAATACCGGAAGCTGCCGCTGTCGAACATCGGAGAGTTCGAGGGTGTGGGTGTCTACTACGGCGCGTCATTCATCGAGTCCCAGCTGTGCGACGGCGAGGAGGTCGTCGTCATCGGCGGCGGCAATTCGGCGGGACAGGCCGCGGTTTTTCTCGCTCAGACAGCGAGCCGGGTTCACATGCTGATCCGCACGCGAGGCCTGTCAGAAACGATGTCGCGCTATTTGATCCGGCGCATCGAAGAGACTCCGTCGATCACTCTGCATCCCTGCACCGAGCTCTCGGCGCTACTGGGCGCAAAGCATCTGGAGAGCGTGGAGTGGCGCACCGACGGCCAGCCGTCGGAAAGCCACGAGATTCGCCACGTGTTCGTCATGACGGGTGCGGTGCCAAGTACTGCCTGGCTGGACGGCTGCGTAACACTAGATGCGCACGGGTTCGTGAAGACCGGTCCCGATCTTTCCGCCGAGGAGCTGGCGGCGGCGAAATGGCCGTTATCGCGTTCGCCATATCTTCTCGAGACTAGCAGGCCGGGAGTTTTTGCTGTGGGCGATGTTCGCGCCGGCAACGTCAAACGCGTCGCGTCGGCTGTGGGTGAAGGATCGATCGCGATCTCGTTTGTGCACCGGGCGCTGCAGGAGTAGTAAATCCGTCGGAACAGTACAAAAGTTGCAGGCTGTCACCCGACACCGATTCCCCGTCCATCGGATGACAAAGATGACAAACTCTCGCAGCATAGCGTCGGCTTGCGTCGCGGCGCTGATTGTCGCCGGCTGTGCCAGCTCCGGCTCGTCGACCGCTTCCGCAGACCGAATCGTTCCACCTCAAATGACGTCGCGTGCTCAATTGTCGGAGATGCGGTTCCCCGCCAGTGCGGCAACGGGCACCACGATCTATATCGACGTCGACGTCGTCATTGACAGTACGGGCGTCCCGGACATGACCAGCTTCAGGGCGAACGGGCAGGCAGCGGCTGATAATCGCAGTGCACTTTATGAGTGGATCCAGAGCTCGGTCTTCCGACCCGCACACACCACCAACGGGCACCCTGTCTCGGCCGTGTTTCACACACAGATCCAGGTCCGCGGAGTACGAGGATAGGCCGTTGGATCTCGAGTGCTTAGCGTTTAGGTCCTAAATTCTTCGCGATGCGTCTTCTTGCTGTTTTATTCGCGCTCACAGTTTTCTGCGCTCCGGAGGTGACAGCGCAATCGACGCCGAGTCCAGCAAGCGGTGACACCGCCCCGACCTACAATGTCTTTGCGACACGCACCGTTACCTCGTTGATTGGTTGGTTCCCCGGCGCGATCGCTGGTGGCTTCATCGGCGCGCATGTGCCTCGCAGCCCGTGCAGTTGCGATGATCCCGCCTTGAAGGAATTCGTGATTGGAGTCGCCATCGGGGGATCCGTTGGCGCTGCCTTTGGCGCGGCAGCTCCTAGGTTGAATAGTCACTGCTCCTTTGCCCACCGACTTGGCTTGGGATTACTCGGTTCGGCTGTCGGCACCGGCTTGGGTTTGATCCCGATCACCAATAAAGCCTCGGTGGTAATCACCGTCCCCGTTTTCTCGATCCTCGGCGCCGGCCTTTCTCAATGGCCTTGCTAGTTGCGGTCAACCGGCCGAACAACACGCTCGCCTAATGTGTGTAGTTGACGACGCCGGAGATCTTGCAGCTATTCTTCAGTATGACCACACCCGTTAGCAAACTGATTCTCCTCTGCGCAGCGCTCGCTTCGACAGCCGGCGCGCAAACTCCCGCCCCGTCCACAACTCCTTCGCAGGTTGACCTCGCTCGCTGGTCGCGCGAAGCAGAGAGCGTCACCATCACCCGCGACGACTGGGGAATTCCGCACATCTCCGGAAAGACGGACGCCGATGCGGTGTTCGGCCTCCTTTACGCCCAGGCGGAAGACGACTTCAATCGCGTCGAGACGAATTACTTCAACGCGTTGGGGCGCGCCGCCGAGTGGGAAGGAGATACGGCGGTTTACCGCGATCTCAGGTACCGGCTGATCAACAATCCCGATTCGCTCAAGGCGATTTACGCGCGGGCCCCGCGTTGGCTTCAATCGGTGATGAACGCGTGGGCGGATGGTTTGAACTTCTACCTGTACAAGCACCCCGAGGTGAAGCCAAAAGTCATCGCGCGCTTCGAGCCGTGGATGCCCCTCGCCTTCAGTGACGGAAGCATCGGACCCGACATCGAGTCGGTAAACCTGACGACACTCGCCACTTTTTACGGAGCTCGACCAAACGTCGCCCTCGGGGCGCCATCCCGTTCCCCGCTTCCCGCGTCCCGCTTCCCGCTTCCCGCCCCCCGCTCTCCCGACCAAGGCTCCAACGGCATTGCCATCGCACCCTCCAACACTCTCTCGCACCACGCGCTCCTTCTCATCAATCCGCACACGTCCTTTTTCTTCCGCGCCGAAGTTCAGCTTACGAGTCAGGAAGGCTTGAACACCTATGGCGCTGTGACGTGGGGACAGTTCTTCGTCTATCAGGGCTTCAACGACCGCGCGGGTTGGATGCACTCATCCACCGGCGCAGACAACATCGACGAATACCTGGAGACGGTGACCAGGCAGGGGGACCACTTCGTCTACCGATACGGCTCCGCGCAGCGACCGGTAACGGAAGACAAAGCAGTGATTCGCTACCGCACGGCGCGGGGGATGGCCCAGAAGACCTTCACCATCTTCCACACCCATCACGGGCCGATCGTGCGCGAGCAGAACGGAAAGTGGGTCAGCGTCAGGTTGATGCAACGACCACTGGATGCGCTGATCCAGTCGTTCACCCGAATGAAAGCTCGGAACCTCAAATCGTTCCGACAGACGCTCGAGCTGCACACCAATTCGTCCAACAATACGACCTTCGCCGACGCTGATGGAAATATCGCGTACATCCACTCCAATTTCATTCCGAGGCGCGACACCTCCTTCGACTGGACCAGACCAGTCGACGGGAGTGATCCGCGTACCGAATGGCGGGGCGTGCTGTCGGTCGAGGAATCTCCCAACGTTATCAATCCGCCCAACGGCTGGGTGTACAACAGCAACAACTGGCCGTGGTCAGCGGCTGGCCCATACAGCCCGAAGCGCGCGAGCTTCCCCCGCTACGTGGAAATCAGCACCGAGGAAGGACCGCGCGGGCGCCACGCCCTTAAAATTCTTCCGGGCAAGAAAGATTTCACCGTCGCCTCCCTCATCTCGGCGGCCTACGACAGCTGGCTGCCATCGTTCGCGCGGATGATTCCGGGATTACTCAAGTCTTATGACAATCTTCCGTCGTCCGGTCCGATGAAGGCGCGCCTCGCCGGCCAGATCGCGGCGCTGCGCGGTTGGGATTACCGCTGGGGAATTAACTCCATACCGACATCGCTCGCGGTCTTCTGGGGAGAGGACATCTTCAAGCGCATCGGCACCAAGGCCAGCTCCGCCGGGCTGTCGGCGGAGACTTACGTCATCGAACGCGCGACCGATGCGGAGCGTATTCAATCGCTCGCCGCCGCTACGACGAAGCTCACCCAGGATTTCGGTCGCTGGCAGACGCCGTGGGGAAATATCAATCGGTTTCAGCGCATCAACGACGAGATTGCACCGAAGTTCGACGACGCCGCGCCGAGCATTCCGGTTCCTTTCACTTCGTCACAATGGGGATCACTCGCATCGTTCAAAGCTCGCGCGTACCCCGGCACGAAGAAGTGGTACGGCACCAACGGCAACAGCTTCGTTGCCGCCATCGAGTTCGGCGACAGCGTGCGGGCGAGGGCCATCACCGCTGGTGGCGAGAGCGGGAATCCGTCTTCGCCCCACTTTAACGATGAGGCGCAGCGGTACAGCACTGGGAATCTCAGGGACGTATACTTTTATCCGGCCCAGCTCAAAGAGCACACCGAGCGCGTTTACCATCCCGGCTCCAGATAGTCGCAGGTCATAGAGTGCGATCGATCTTTCCGTCCTAATTCACCCGAGAATCACATGCCGAAATACTCTCTCGCCGTCGCGACCGCTTTCGTCGCGGTCAGTCTTAGCTCCGCCCACCTTGCTTCCGCGCAGACCTTCAAGGTCCAGAAGTACAGCATCGGAGGTGACGGTGGCACCGACTATCTGACCGCCGAGCCCGGCACCGGCCGGGTCTTCGTGTCCCGGGGAACCCATGTGATGGTGATCGACGGTCGCACCGGCAAAGTCATCGGCGACATCCCGGACACGCCGCGCACTCACGGCATCGCGCTGGTGCCGAAGTCGAATCACGGCTTCACCACCAACGGCGGTGATTCCACCGTCACCATGTTCGATCTCAAGACGCTGGCTCCGATCAAAAAGATCCGCGTGCCGAGCGGCGGTCTCGACGGAATCATGTACGATGACTTCTCCAATCGTGTAATCCTCACCAACCACAGCCGTCCAATCGGCACCGCGACGGCGATCGACCCCGAAACGGGGGAGATCCTGGGAGTGGCCGAGCTGGAGGACAACGCTCCCGAAGGCGCCGCGAGCGATGGCAAGGGCCGACTCTTCGTCAACAACGAGGGCAAGAACACGATGCAGGTGCTCGATGCGAAAACGATGAAGGTGCAGGCATCTTGGCCCCTCGAGCCCTGCGATGGCCCGACGGGCATCGCCTTCGACCGCGCGTCGAATCGGATTTTCTCGGGCTGCGGTAAGACGTCCGTCGTGATCGACCCCAGCTCCGGACGAGTGGTGTCGACGATTGCGAACGGAGATGGTGTGGACGCACTGGGATTCGACCCTTCGGAAAAGCTGATCTACATCCCCGCCGGCCGGGACGGCAACGTCACCGTCGTTCGCCAGAATTCTCCGGACAACTACTCCGTCATCGCTACTGTCCCCACCATGCGCGGCGCGAAGACGATCGCCGTCGATCCGGTGAGCCACGTCGCGTATTTATTTCAGCCCGAGTACGGACCGGCGCCGGCACCAGCTCCCGGTGCGCCCCCGCCAGCGCCGGGACGCTTCCCTCCGCGAGGTCCGGTGATCGGCGCATGGTTCTTCGCCATCAGTCACTGATGCGGTAGCTACTTCGCCGGCGATCGGCTGGCTCGCCTTTCTATCGGATGGCTAACCCGGTCGCTGCCGAACGCGTCGGCGAGGTAGCGGCGAAAAGCGCCGAGCTCGCTGATCGGCCAGGCCGGCGTCGGTGTCCAGGAGGCGTTTCAGCTTCTGGAGAATTCAGCGGGGATTTTCTATGCGCTCACCTTCCTCGCCCTTTTCGCCATTCCGATCTTTGGCGCGACCCGGCTCGGCCGCAGGCCGCCAGCGTGGCTCCGCGTTGCCTCGCTGTCCGGTTTGATGGTGACGATTCTGTACTCGGTGCTCTCGGTCTTCCCAATCATTGACGTCGCAAGCTGGCAGATCTTCGCCGCTAAGATTATCGTCGTGATTGTGGGTGCGAATCTCCTCGGCGCCGTGATCTACTTCGCGCGCCATGGGAAGATCGTGGCGGCTAAAGCTCCAGCGTAATCTCGAGGTGACACTTTGACGCACAATCCAAATCGGCGAACCTTCCTCAGCCAGCTCGGCGCTGTGGCGGCAACGATGACGCTGGACAGGGACGAGATGCGCGCAGCCGTGCACGCAGGCAGCGCCGACGAAACGTGGGACACTTCATGGCTCGATCGTCTTGCGTCGGCCCAATACCGCGTGGTCTTCAACACCAGCGAGATGGCCGAAGGCAATGTCCTGAGTTATGTCGACGAGTTCCTCAGCGACTTCCACACCGTTCACGGAACCACCGATCAGCAGACGCGACCCGTCGTCGTCTTCCGCCGGCTCGGTACGCCAATGGCGTTCAACGACAGCATCTGGCAGCGCTACGCCGTGGGTGAAGATCTCAAAACCAGGGATCCCGTCACCAACGCAATCGCCACCCGCAACATCTACTGGAAGCCGCGCGAAGGCGCGACCGGCTGGGAAGCGCGGTATGGGATCGAGCCTCTCCAGCGCCGAGGCTTGATCAGTCTGGTCTGCAACGTCGCGATGACCAACTGGGCGAACCGGATGGCCGAGCGAGTCAAGCGCGACCCGGAGGCAGTGAGAAAGGAAGTTCGTGAGAATCTCATACCCGGCGCGATCCTGGTTCCGTCCGGCATCTACGGGTTGATTCGCGCCCAGAACGCGGGCTGCGCATACATGCCCGGCACGTGACTTAGCGCACCTCAATCGGAGCAGTCCAGCGGAATGATCCCCACGCCAGCGTAAGCGTTCCACGCCGAGCGTCGGTTCCGCTGACAGAAATCGTGAACTGATCGACCGGTGTCGAAAGCGTGGACGTTTGCATGGGAGCTTTCGCGATGTCGCGCGAGCGGTTGTACTCGGTGCCCCACTGCCCGGACTGGCCGTTCACGATCAGATCGACTCCGTTTTGATGCGGCACGGTCCACAACGTGTAGGTCCCCGCAGCGAGTGAAATACCGGCGAGCTTTATTGGCGCCGACGTAGTGAGTTGTGTCGCGGCGTTCGCGCCCGTCCTCCACACCTTCTCATATGGTATGATGTTGCCGACGAGCCCGCGTCCACGGGCGTGCGGCCGGCTGTAGTCGACAGAGATCGATGCGGCGCCGATGTTTCCGCGCGCAGTATCTCGCGGGCTCAGCTGTTTCACGCCCCCCGTCGCTGTTTCGGCGGCTTCGAACCGATCGGCGATGCTTTTTATGTCGGACTGCGAATCGATGCGCGCGACTTCCACCAGATAAGTCGAGCGCGCGCCCGAATACGTCAGCATGCGGCCAGCAGAGTCGAACGCTGCCTGCCCCGCGCCGGAGAGCCAGTCGTGTCGAATCTCCGCCTGGTTGCCCGGCAGCAACTTCACCACTCCGTGATGCAGTGGGAATCGGTCGAACTCCCGATCGATATAAAATTGCCGGAGCTGTATGGTGTCGCCGACAGTTCGTTTGAGCGCCTTCGCACGGGCGAGAGCCGCATCGAAGTAGAGTTCGTAGAGACTGTACATCTGCGGCACGTGCGCCATGGCGACGGCGCCGTTCGTCGCGAAGTTGTGCGCCAGTTTGCCGGCTTCGTCGGTCTGGAGGATATGCACCGAGTCGGTCGTCACGTCGGCGACTACGTGTCGCTCCCGTTGATTCGCCGGCTCCGACGGCGTGTGGATATCCATCACCAGGCGGCGAATAGCGCTGCCAGCGCCCAGCTCGATCTCGGTGTGTCGACGCCGGACGCGCGGGAACCGGTCGACGCCGTCGACGACGACCTTGTTGCCGCGCCGGGTTACGTTCTCCACCGAGATCGTGTCGTTACCGAGCCGCGCGACAAAACCATATCGTTGTTCGGGGCCACCGGATCTGCACGCGATGAAGACCAGCGCGGCAACGAGTAGCGGCGAGATGCGTGCAGTCACGTAGGCTCCCATAATTCAGAGTTAGACACTGCTTCAACAAAAAAAGTCCGACCTGCTCCTCCCATCCGCAACCGATTTTACAAGCTGATTACATCCGGGCTGGCGTCGGGAGTATGCGTTGACATTCAGGGCGAAGGGGCTAGGTTGCTCAAAGGGAGTCGCGTCCCGCTTGCATCGGCGACGCGGCTTTTGTCTTATCGGGGCATGACTCGGCGCGAGTCATCATGCACAAAGCTTTGAGGCCACGCCGCATGAGTGGGTACCTGCACCGGGATCTACTGGTAGCTCTTGTCAGGCGAACGCGGCTTGAGGTCGCTGTTCCCCAGGCCCTGGATCTGGTGGCGCACGACCCGTTGATCGCGGTCCATTCATTCCGCGGCGATTTGCTGCGCGGTTTGATGGAGGTGCCCGACCACTTCTGGAGTCGACACGCCGCTCTCTATGAACACTATAGAGACGCCGTGCGCGCAGCGGCATTGGCGAGACTCAGCCTGCCGCCTGAGGAACGGCTTGGGTTCTGGTTGCCTCTCGAGGTCGATCCGCCAGGCGACTCGGCCTTCTCCAGTCTTCCTGAAGACACGCCGATTCGCATGCTGGCCGCTTACGATCACGAGCTGAATCAGAACGGCGGCGATGGCGAATAAGCTGAGCGTTGGCGACGACATTACGGTTGACTGCGAGCTGATCGAAATCCATGTCACTGACCTGAAGCAGCTGTTCAATCCCATCGATCCGTCACCCCCGCGCGAGAAGGATCTCGCCGCGCAACCGGAGGAGTTCATCGTGGCGTGGGCCCGCTCGGTGAAGCGCGATCTGCGGTTGGCGCTGAAAGTCGACGTCGACACGCCGGTACCGACGGAAGAAGCATCTGCTGTTGGCGACGCTGTGCGGGAATTTTTTGGCCAGCGCTCGCAGAGCGCCAGTCGCCGACTTAGTCAACTCTTCAGCGTCGGTCGAACCAGTCTGGTCATCGGCATCGCGGCGTTAACCGTGGCAGTGATCCTGGCGAGCCTTGTCGAGCGATGGCTCGGAGACCAGGCGTTTGGCGCGCTCCTTCGCGAAACGCTGGTGATCGGCGGATGGGTGGCGATGTGGCGGCCACTCGAGATCTTCCTCTACGACTGGTGGCCGATCCGCGCCGAGCGCGAGCTTTACGACCGATTGAGCATTATGCCGGTGAATGTAACCTTCACCGGAAAGGCGGATCGCTAACAGTGCGGTTGAGGGCCGACGAGCGTAGCTTTTTCGGGTCGATGAACGCACCCCGGCTCCTTCTCGCCTTCTCCATCGCAGTTTCAGCGCGGCTCCCCGCGCAGACCGGCACTGCGCTTCCCCGCAGCACGCCCGAGCGCGAGGGGATCCCCTCGACTGCGATACTCGCCTTCGTCAAGGCGGCTGATTCCGCGATCGATGCTATGAACAGCGTCATGATCGTGCGCCACGGACACGTGGTAGCCGAGGGATGGTGGTCGCCGTATGACGCGAAGACGCCGCACGTGCTGTACTCGCTGAGCAAGAGCTTCACATCAACCGCGGTCGGACTCGCGGTCGCGGAAGGCAAGTTCTCGGTCGATGACGAGGTGCTGAAATTCTTTCCCGGCGACGCGCCTGATTCGATATCGACGAACCTCCGCTCCATGCGCGTGCGAGATCTGCTGCGCATGAACGCTGGCCAGGTGACGGAAGCACCGCTTGGCATCACTGATGACCCCAAACTCTCCGCCCAATCGTGGGTGCGCCGGTTTCTGGCGCATCCGGTCCCGTTCAAACCGGGTACGCACTTTCTCTACAACTCGCCGGCGACCTACATGCTCTCGGCGATCGTGCAGAAGACGACCGGACAGACCGTTCTCGACTACCTCGAGCCAAGACTCTTCGCGCCACTCGGCATTGAGCGACCGACCTGGGTTACCAGTCCCGAGGGCATCGATGCCGGTGCATACGGGCTGAACGTGCGCACCGAGGACATCGCCAAGCTGGGTCTGCTCTATCTCAACCGCGGTGAGTGGAACGGCGCGCGCATTCTTCCGGCGGCTTGGGTGGACGAAGCGACTTCGCGCCAGACGTCAAACGGCTCGAGCCCGACCAGCGACTGGGATCAGGGATATGGTTATCAGTTCTGGCGTTCACGCCACGGCTTTCGTGGCGACGGCGCCTTCGGCCAGTACATGCTCATCCTGCCCGAGTATGATGCGGTCGTCGCGATTACGAGCGGAGTGCGCGACATGCAGTCGGTGATGAACATCGTCTGGGACAAACTGTTGCCGGCGATGCGTCCCGACTCGCTCGCTCCGAATCCCGTCGCGCAGCGTGCGCTGCAGGCGAGCCTTGGCGCGCTCATGGTTCGCACGCCCGCCGGACGCGCGACGTCTCCGATCGCCCGCAGAGTCTCAGGCCGCTGGTACGCGTTTCCCACCAACAGTAATCCGCTGGGGGCGGTCGCACTCGATTTCACATCGCGCACCCCTACGATCAGTGTGCGCAACACGGTCAAAGGTGTGGTTCGTACGCCGTTCGCCGTCGGTACCTGGATGCGGAGTCCAATCGGATTCGCCAATGGAATCGAGCGACTCCTCGCCGTGCCTGCTCAACCCGCCGTCGCATTGAGCGGAGCCTGGATATCAGACAGCGTGTTCACTCTCAAAGTCGTCGCCCCCGAAACACCGTACTACTCGACGCTCACTTTCGGCTTTCACGGTGACGGCCTGACGGTCGACGCGGAGCATAACGTCAATTTCGGACCGACAAAGCTGCCGCGATTGGAAGGACGCGCCGAAGCCGCAAGCGCCGCTCGCTGAGGAAGCGCGAGTTCCTGAAAGGCGAGGCTGCTACATCCGCTACATCACCACGCCGATCCTGCGCGCGATCGCCACGAAGCGCGGGTCTGCTCGTAGCGACGCGAACGCCGGCTCCAGCTTCATCACAAATAGCGGCGGCGCACGCTCGACGTACGCTTTCTCCAGCTCCGCGATTGTCTGGTCGTCGTCGCCGAGCCCGGCCTGAATGACCGCCAGCGCATAGTGTGAGACGTACTCGCCGCCTCGGGCGCGATTCAAAAGACGATTCAGCTCCGCGCGTGCATCTTCCGTGCGTCCGCATTTCGCGTAAGTGTATCCGCGCACACCGAGCAACAGGCTCAACGGCTGATCGGCGGAGCCTTCCAGCATCGCGAGCGCATCCTTGCAACGCCCTAGTTGGACGTAGACCCTCGCCATCTCCTGGCGCAAACCGACGAAATTTGGATCGCGCTCGTACACATTGCGCGCCTGCGTCAGCGCCTCCGAAAAATGATGAGTGTAGAACAGGATCGTGACGAGGCGCGTGTTGTTGAGGCCGGAGAACGGGTCCAGGTCCACAGCCCGACGGAGCTCACCGATCGCGGCGTCGTTGCTATCGGTGGCCATGAAGTACCACGCGCGATAAAGGTGGATGGGCGCGTAACGCTCATTCAACCTGGAGGCTGTCTCGAATTCGCGCGCCGCGGCCGGCCAGTCCCAGTCGTGAAAGAGTGCGATAAAAGCCAGCGAGACGTGCGCTTCGACGATACTGCTATCGTGCGCCAGGGCAAGCGTCGCGTATTTCCTGGCGATTGGGAAGATGGAATTCGGAAACGAAAAACCGAAATTCGCCTGCAGGGCGTATGCGTCGGCGAGTCCGGCATAAGCCAGGGCGTAAGTCGAGTCGATCCTGATTGCGCGTCGAAAATATTCCTGCGCTTTTCTCATCCCCACCGAGTCCCGGCGCTCGAAAAAGTAGCGGCCCTGAAGATAGAGATCGTGGGCCTCCGGATTTTCGGTCGGTCGAGCCACGGAAGAAGCAACTGTGACCGGGGACGCGTGCGGCAGCAGTCGTCGGACGATCGAGCGGGTCACGGAGTCCTGAACGGTGAACACGTCCCGCGTCAGCGCGCTGCGCTCGAAGTGGTCCGCCCAAACCTCTTTGCCTGTATTTACATCGATGAGGCTCGCCGTTATCCGCCGACGATCGCCAACTCTTCTTACGGTTCCATCCACGACGTACTGGACGTGCAGCTGACTTCCGATGTCCCGCGAGTCCAGTCCCTTTCTCCTGAGACTGAACGACGATGTCCGCGACATCACGCTCAGACGCTCCACCTTGCTCAACGCCGTCGTCAGCTCGTCGGCGAATCCGTCGCTGAACGGAAGGTTGCTCGAATCGCCGCCCACGTTCGTGAACGGCAGAACGGCGATCGAGACAGCGGCAGGTAGGTCGGCTGAAATCGCCGCCGCGCGCCCTGCCGGCGGTCGCACGGAATGGACGACGAAGTATCCTGCCAGCAGCACGGCGACACTGCCCGCGCCGAACAGCAACCGCTTCGTCGCCGGCCGCGGTGGACGCGCAACTGCGCGCCTGATCCGACGCCAGCGCGTCAGCAAGCGCCCAACGGTCCCGTTGCCAAGCGTGCGGATTCGCGCCAGGTCGCGAAGCAGATCTTCCGGGTTCGCGTAGCGCTTCACCGGATCCTTCTGCAGCAGGCGCAACACCAGGCCTTCGAGCTGCGCCGAGATCTGGTCGCGATGCATGGACGGCAGCATCGGCGCGTCGTGAAGGATGGCGAGCGCGACGGCGACCTCCTCATCGCCGGCAAACGGCTTCCGGCCCGTAAGCATCTCGTAGAGTACGACACCGAGCGACCATAGGTCCGCGCGGCCATCCACTTTCTCGCCGCGAACCTGTTCCGGCGACATGTACGACACGGTTCCGAAGTGGGCACCGGTTTCACTCATGCTCTGATCGCGCGCCTTGGCGAGGCCGAAGTCGAGAATCCGCACCGAGCTGTCCGGGAGCAGCATCACATTGCCCGGCTTCAAGTCACGATGCACAATGCCCGTGGCGTGCGCAGCCTGAAGGCCCTCGGCGATCTGCCGCGTGATCTCGAGCGTGGCGGCCACCGGCATCGCGCCGTCTCGGGTGAGACGCGCCCGCAGGGTCTCCCCCTCGTACAGGGCCATCGCCAGGAAGAGCCAGCCTGTCTCGGTGGTCCCGACTTCGTGGACGGTGCAGAGATTTGGATGATCGAGCGCGGCGGCCGCGTGGGCCTCGCGGAGAAACCGGGCCTTGGCCGACGCATCGAGGTTGTAATGAGGTAGCAGGAACTTCAGCGCGACGGCTCGTCCCAGGCGCGTGTCATCGGCGCGATAAACGACTCCCATCCCCCCGGCGCCGAGTACTTCGCGCACGTTGAAGTGAGCAACGGTGCGCCCGGCGATGCCGAGTGGATCTGCTTGAGGAATGCTGTCTGGCGCGAAACCGAAGTCATGCGCACTCGCTTCTGCATCACCCCTGAGCAGAGATTCGAGCGCTCGATGGAGCTCGGGATCACTGTCGGCGAGAGTGGCAAGTCGTCCCGCACGAACGGCAGGATCGAGCTCGACGAGCGCGTCGAAGCTCGCCTGAATTTCCTGCCAGCGTTGTGCGTTCACTGCAGCGTGTCGCCTTTGAGATCGACCGCCAGCCACGCGCGGGCGGACCGCAGCTCGCGTTTCGCAGTGGCGAGCGATACACCTTCTGCCGCGGCGCTTTCCTCGAGCGACAGTCCGCCGAAGTATCGGTATTGCAGCAGCCGTCCCTGCCGGGGACTCAGCTCCGCGAGACGTTTGATCGCGTCATCCAGTTCGGTGTATCGCTCGAGGTTCTCGTCGGAGAATCCCGCGAGCTCGTCGAGAGTGAGAGGTGACACCCCGGCGCCGCGTTTTTCCGTCAGCCGTGCGCGGGCGCGATCGACCAGCAGATTCCGCATGATCTCCGACGCCAGTGCCAGGAAATGCGCGCGATTCGGGAGATCGACCCGCGGAGCGCCGACGAGCCGGATGTAGGCCTCGTGGACCAGTGCGGTGGTATTGAGAGAGCTCTCCGCCGGCGCCTTCCCCAGCCGCCCGTGCGCCAATTGGCGGAGCCGGTCGTACACGAGTGGGATAAGCCGATCTCGGGCACTCGCATCCCCAGCGCTCCATCGTTGCAGGAGACCAGTGACCTCAGATGCGTCAGGCGCCATTCGTTTCCCGGTAGTTTGGCCTCCCACGATAGGCGTTTGAGAGGAGGCCAGCAAGCACGATGAGCCGTTTTGACCGCGGATCTCGTTTCAGAGTGGAGAAGGCTCATACTCTCTCAACAGGAGCTAATCCGATGCATCGCTATTTCCAACTCACTTTGGTCGGCGTGGCCGGCGCCGCGTTAGTACTCGCGTGCGGCGACTCGACAAATGGGCGGCAGGCGTCCAGGCCTGCAATCACCGACCCCACCTTCACGGCTCAATCAGCGAATTGGGTGTCGAAACCCGTGGCCCGGGGGACCGCCGACGCCTTTCATGTCGACTCGAAGGCCGATGGATTCGACGTCGAGCTCAAGGCAAAGGACATCACCGATATAGCAGTGTCGAATGTCGATGTAGGTCCGGGCGGCAGCTCGGGATGGCATACCCATCCGGGCCCCGTGCTTGTCGTAGTCCGCAGCGGAACCATCACTTTCTATCGGGCAGGTCATCACGGCCCGGACGGCGAGGACGGCGGAGGAAATTCCGACCTGTGCACGAGAACCGATTATCCCGCGGGGGCGGCGTTCATTGAATACCCGCTGCCTGGGCATTCAATGCTGGCGAGAAACGAAGGAGCTACCGACGCGGCGGTCACCGCCACTTACTTCGCACCGAAGGGCGCGGCGTTGCGCATCGATAAACCCGCACCGGGTGGGAACTGCCCAACAGGCTGAGGCTTCACCGGCAAGCTTTTGACCGAGGGCCTGTTGTTAACTTGGTGCGAGTGAATTCTCTCTCGCACCAAGTCATCCAAGTCTCCTCCATTCGTAAGACCTACGGAAAAACCGTAGCAGTTGAAGACGTTTCGTTCGACGTCAACGATGGCGAGATCTTCGGGCTCATCGGCCCCAACGGCGCCGGCAAGACGACAACGATGGAATGCGTCGAAGGAATTCGACGGCCGAACTCCGGCTCCATCACCGTGCTCGGCCTCGATCCCGTCCGCGACATCTACGCACTGCAGGAGCGAATCGGAGTCCAGCTCCAGCAGGCACAGCTCCAGAAGCGCATCAAAGTCTGGGAGGCGATGCACCTCTGGGCGTCGCTCTACAAAAAGCCATCAACCATCGGCGAGCAGCTGCTCGACCAGCTCGGCCTCGCCGAGAAGCGCAACGCGTGGTTCATGACGCTCTCGGGCGGACAGAAGCAGCGCCTGTTCATCGCACTCGCGCTGATCAATGATCCCGAGGTCGTCTTCCTCGACGAGCTCACCACGGGCCTCGATCCGCAGGCACGTCGCAAGATCTGGGATCTCGTGCGCGGCATCCGCGAGCGTGGGAAGACTGTCTTCCTAACTACTCACCTGATGGAAGAAGCCGAGCGTTTGTGCGATCGCGTGGCGATCATGGATCACGGCCGCATCATCGACATCGACCAGCCGCAGCGGCTCGTCGACAAATATTGCCCGGAGCGAAGCGTCATCCTGGCGACGACCGACGCGCACGCCGCCGAGAGTCTTACGCGAATTCCCGGCGTCGCCTCGGTGACGCCGCAGGATGGACGCTTCACCATCCGCGGCGAGGGAGACCGGCTCATCACCGACGTCATCCGCTGCGTCTCGGAGAGCCACATCAACGTCACCGACTTTCGCACCGAGACGCCGAACCTCGAGGACGTGTTCCTAAAGATCACCGGACACTCTATCCGTGATTGACGACTGCACATCCGGCTTCCCGCTTACTCCTTCGCCCCTTCCTCTCCCGTCGGAGTAAACACTTCCACCGCCAGCTTAAACGTCCTCTGCTGCTGCGGATTCAGCACGCCCACGCTCACCACCTGTCGCGAGACTTCCTCGCCACGCTCGCCGAGTATCGACAGAACGATTGAATACTCCCACGGCTCACTGGCCGGCGGCTGCCTGATCGTTCCTTCCACGCGCAGGGGAGAGAAGCTCGGCGGCGCTCTCCGCTTACGGTGTGAATCGAACCTCAGGCTGTGATCGCACGCCGGACAGATTGTCGCGCTCTGCAGGATGGTCGCCTTGCAATGCGGGCAAAGGCGAGCCTTGCCCGGTTCCGCGACGCTCGTCGGGCTCATGACGCCGCGTTCGTCCCCGTCTTCAGCCGGGGCTGAGCCACAGCCACATCATCCCAGCCGAAGGAGACGTTGCCCCTCATCCGCGATCCCGCCGCCACGGTGAGTGACGCAGCCTTGAGATCGCCGTTGAGAACGCCAGTCGATGTCAGCTCCACACGGGATGCGGCATCGATGTTTCCATCGAGCTCGCCACCGACTGTGACGGTGCTCGCGCGAACCGAGCCGGTGATCTTCGCGCCCTGCTCGATGGTGAGATCGCCCTCGACGTTCACATCGCCCTTGAAGCGTCCCGCCATCCGTACGTGGCCCGCACCTTCGATTTTGCCTTCAATCGTGAGATCCGCGGCGATCACGGATTCCTTCGCGTCCTTCGACCTGACTCTGGCCGTGGGGGTGGGCGCGAAACTTGGCGAAATGTCTGTGGACGAATCGGACTCGTCTTTCAACGGAAGATCTTGCGGGCCAAAGGTCGGGTCTTTTCGGGAGATGGTTTGCTCTTTCCAGATTGCCATGGCTTGGACTCCTATTCAGTCGGGCGCTCATGCACAGTGCGGCCCGCGTAAGTGTAAGGGAAAGACTCTATCGAACGTTGCGGCCAGGATTGCCGCCACAAAACAAGCTGGCGTATTGCGACGCGGGTGTGAAGGTGCAATCTCGTTTTCAACCTGAGCCGTGTCCCTAGCTCTTCAGGCGGTAGAGCTTCTATGTCGGACACGGTAGAATGCCCCGCGTGAACGCGTTCTCGTACCTCTCCGTTCTGCTGTCGATCGTCATAGGCCTGGGCCTTACCCAGCTTCTGACGGTGTTCGGTCGAATGATTCGGCATCGGAATCATGTCCGCTTCGATTGGGTACCCCTGCTATGGGCAGTGGTCCTGCTCGTCAATTTCGTCCAGGTGTGGTGGTCGCTTTTCGGCTTGCGGTCGCACGCCGAGTGGAGCTTTCTCGAGTTCCTGATCGTGCTCGCGCAGACGGCGACGCTATATCTGATGGCGGCCGTTGCATTGCCGGAACAGATAGACGGACGCGAGATCGATCTGTTCGCGCACTACGACCATCACCGTCGCTGGTTTTTTGGCTTCCTGCTGGCGACACTCGCCCTCAGTGTCGTGAAAGAAGTCGTCATCACAGGCAGTTTCCCCGACCCCGATAACCGCGGGTTTCAGTTCTTTCTCGCTGCGACAGCAATCGCAGCCATGATCTTTCGGGCGCGGCGCTTTCAGGAAGTCGTGGCCGTTGTCGCCGCGGCGACTCTGGCGACATATATCGGCGTGCTCTTCGCCCATCTTCGCTAAGGAACCGAAGTCTCCTTCACGGGAGCCTGCGCGACACCAAACACCGGCTTAGCCGTATGGAGGCCTGGACCCTCACCCACTCGATATGTCCAGACTCCCGCACGACTCGCCCGAAACCACCGCCAGACTGGCCGGCTTCCTCTGGCTGGTGGTGATTCTCGTCAGCGTCGCCTCCATCGCCGCGCCATCCGTCAACGTTCACGGCACCATTGCCGAAACCGCGGCCAGTGTTCTGGCGTCGGAGGGACCGTATCGACTCGCCTTCGCCGAGCTTCTCTTCGGCGGCGTCTGCTACCTCGGCGTCACTGCGTTGCTGTACGAGCTGTTGAAACCTGTCAGCCCCACCGTCGCTTTCTTCGGCGCACTGGCGAGTCTGGCCGGAATAACCGTCGGAGCAGCGAGCGGCGTGCACACCCTGAGTGCACTGGCGCTGCTCCATGACGCTTCGAGCGCCGCGCCAGATGTTGCGAACCAGATACAGGCGATGGCACAGGCAGCACTCCGCGAAGACCCCGCCGAATTCAAGATCGGCATGGTCTATTTCGGCTGTCACGTTGCTTCGATCGGCTATTTGATTCTTCGCTCGACCTTTCTGCCTCGGATCATCGGCGCCATTCTCGTCGCTGGCGGCGCGAGTTACTTCATCACTTCATTCGCGACATTCATCTCACCTACCCTCGGCGCGCGCCTCGCGCCGTTCGTCATCCCAATCGCCCTCCTGGGCGAAGGATCGCTGACGCTTTGGTTGCTGATAAAGGGCGTGAACGCAGAAAAATGGAGACTGCAGGCCCAGCCCACCTGACGCCCTTCCCCTCACGCCACGCGATCTGTCCCGGCGTTGGCAGCGCTTTGCTAATCAGCGTTTGTTACTGGCAGCGTCCAGCAGGTAATTATCACCCGGTAGTTTTCAGAAGGTAGCTCGACTCTGTACGACGGCTCGGACACTAGTACATTAGTCCACCATGCAGGACCTCACCTCCGGCCCCCTCATCCGGCATCTGCTGAAGACCACGAGCTTCATGCTCGTGACCATGATCTTCCAGACGCTGTATTTCCTGATCGACCTGTACTGGGTCGGCAGACTCGGCACGCACGCCGTCGCCGCAGTCGGAATCGCCGGCAATCTCACCTTCATCGTGCTGGCCCTCACCCAAATGCTTGGCGTCGGCACGACGACGGTTGTGTCCCACGCCATCGGCAGAAAGGATCGCGATGGTGCCAACTTGAATTTCAACCAGGCGAATGCGCTGGCGATCGTTACCGGGATCGCGTTCCTGATTGTGGGAATGCTTGTCCGCCTCCCGTACACACGCGCAATGAGTCCGGATCCTGAGACTGCTGATCTCGCTGCGCAGTACTTGCTGTGGTTCATTCCGGCGATGGCGCTGCAATTCCTGCTGGTCGCCGGAGGGTCGGCGCTCCGCGGAGTCGGCAACTTCAAAACGGGAATGATCGTCTCGACAGGCTCCATAATCGTCAACGCAGTCCTGGCGCCGTTTCTGATCTTCGGCTGGGTGACTGGCCGCGCGTTTGGCGTCGCCGGGGCGGCGATCTCGTCGCTCATCGCCATCATCGTCGCTCTGGTCTGGTTCGGCGCCTATTTCGTGGCCAAGGATTCTTACCTTCGCTTCGTGCGCGGCGATCAAAAACCCCAGCTCGCGCTCTGGCGGAAGATGCTGTCGATCGGCCTGCCCGCCGGTTTCGAGTTCGCCATGATGGCGGCATACATGATCGTGGTCTATTCGATCGCCCGGCCATTTGGCGCCGCGGCGCAGGCGGGCTTCGGCATCGGTCAGCGGGTGATTCAGGCTGCGTTCATGCCGGCGGTCGCGCTCGGTTTTTCCGTGGCGCCAGTCGCCGGACAGAATTTTGGCGCGCGCAATCGCCAACGCGTCGTCGACACGTTCCGGCAGGCAGCGCTGATGGTCTCGGCACTCATGGTGGTGCTGGTGGTTGTCTTCTACTTCGTGCCCGGGCCCCTGATCCGCGTTTTCTCGAAAGACCCGGAAGTCCTCGCCGTCGGCACCGAGTACCTGCGCATCGTGTCGTGGAATTTCGTGGCTTCCGGATTGATCTTCGTTGCCTCGAGCATGTTCCAGGCGATGGGAAACACTATTCCATCACTCGTGACTTCCGGAGCGCGCATTCTCCTCGTCGCCGTGCCGGCGATCCTACTTTCCCGGTCGCCGGGGTTTCAGCTGCACTGGATCTGGTATCTCTCAGTCGGAGCGGTGTTCATTCAGCTCGCGCTGAGTCTGCTGCTGCTGCGTCGCGAATTCAATCGACGCCTCACGTTTGCTGCGCAACCCAAACTGGACGGAACCGCGATCGCCACCGGGCTGGTGGCAGCCGAATAGCTACTCGCCGAGCCCGGCGTCGGTGTCATCAAAACCGTACCGCGCTGGATCTTTGGAGATACGCGCGGCCGCTATCATCATCGGTACGTAGTCCTGCGTCTCCTTCGGAAGCAGCTTCGAGATACGATAGTAATCTTCATCGCTTCCCTTCTCGCTGCCGGTGACCTGACGCATGATGCGCGCGACACGATTCTCGCCCGTATTGTACGCCGCCGCGGCGAGATACCACGAGCCGAAGCGATCGTGGAGCTCGGACAAGTACGACAGGGCAGCATCGGTCGCCTTCGCCGGGACGTTCCGCTCGTCGACTTTCTTGTTGACTGTCAGGCCGTACCGCTTGCCGGTCTCGCTGATGAATTGCCACAGGCCGCCCGCCTTCGCCGGTGACTTCGCTTTCGGATCGAATCCCGACTCGATCATGGCGAGGTAGATGAGATCCTGCGGCATGTCGCGTTTCTCGAGCTTCGCCGAGATCATCGGCTCGTAGGTATCCTTTCGATCGAGCCAGAGTGCGAAGCGCGATTTGACCTTGGGGTCGGTGCTGAAAAGCTTGATCCATGAATCGACGCGCGGGTTGTCGAGGTTGGGCAGATCCCAGCCCAAAGCCGGCGCAGACTGCGCGACATCGCGAGCCAGGACTGCGTCGACAGCGCTCATCTGCGGCAAATCCGTATGCACGGTCTGAACGGTATAGACGGTGCCGAGCAGCGCCGCGCTTACCAGACCGATGCGTTTGGTAACGCCGGATTTGAGAATGGTTTTGATCCTGTCCACGAAAACCTCCATGTGAAATCGCCACTTGGGCGGAGACGTTCGGCAGCAGAGACGAGTGCTGACGAAAGGCTCCAACGGCTTGGGACGGTCAAATGTTTACCTCCTTAAATCTAGTCGATTTTGACCGATTTGGAAGGCCCAGTGTGCCGCGGTTACACCCTCTAACACGTTGCTCCACAAGAGCTTACCGCGCTCAGCAGTAATACAAACACGGCTGAGCTTTGGAGCTCAGCCGTAGCAGGTTCGCCATGGCCTACGGGTGAGCTTGGGTCAGTGCATGACCTTTATGTATCCCCATTGGTCCTGCTGCTTCATCACCAACTCCTGGATCCCGTCGGGCACGACCTCCACCCCCGGCATCAGCTGGCTCGCCACGACGTTGTTGTTCTTCATCGCCATCGCGCAGACCTTGAACTTCACGTTCGGATTTCTCATCGCCGTCTGCACGTCCGCCGCGTAACTCGAGCGCTCGGGCATTACGAGCTCGAATCCTTTGCCGTACATCACGACCTCCATCTGAGCGTCAGGACTCGACGCGCCGACTTCGCGGAGCCACCGCAGCACTGCTTTCTGCTCCATGGTGTCCCGGCTCGTCAGATCGAACGCGACACGATACGGCTCGCGCGGAGATCGGACAAAGCCCACACTCCCAACCACCAGTAACCCGAGAAAGAGAAAAACTTTCGTAGTCGGTCCTCCGGCCAGCCGTCCCATTGATCCTCCCGCGGCGATTGCTCGCCGGCTTGATGACTACCGCTTGGCGACTTTCTTCGACGGGTCGTCAGTGGGATTCACGTAGGTAAGCTGAAACGGACCGATCGCGTGCACCTGGACGATGGTGTGGCCCCTGGCTATGGCGAAGTGATGCTGCTGTGCCGGCGCGGTTGCGAATCCTCCCGCCTTCAGCGACATCGTGTTTTTTGAGTCGAGCTTGTCGCCCATCCCGACGAGGAAATTCCCGCTGATGACCGTGATATGCTCGTCGGTCGGATGATAGTGCGGCGCAATGCGATAGCCGTTCGGCATGTCCAAACGCACCGTGAACAGATCCCGCTTGGAGGGATCACCCTGCATCACGGCCATCTTCGCGCCGGCAGGGAAAATTGCTGGTGCAGGGCCCCATTTCACGGCAGTGTTCTGAGCGAATGAGACCTGGACGGGCAGCAAGGCGACAACGAGTAATGCTCCGATTGTTCGCATACATTCCTCCGAACGACACCAAGGGAACTGCTTCGCGAGTCGTTTGACCCGCGCGCTGAGTACTACGATACAAGCAACCGGTGTCCGCGCCATATGACGCTGCGTTCGTTTCGCTTGACTGATCGTCCCGAGTCCTGATCCCGCGGCAAACACGGTCCTGAGTTTGACATGACCGTCAGATGACAGTTATTCAACACCGTGTGAAGACGCTCGCAATGGCGGTCATCGTACTCGTTGCGTCCGCGGCACTCGGGGCGCAGGAGCCGCGCGTGTTCCACGGCGCACCGGGCGCGAACTGGATAGCACCATCCAAGCTCGCGGGCGACACGTTCACTGTTTTTCACGCGCGGCGAAGCTTCACCCTCGATCGAGTGCCCACGCGCTTCCTGGTCCACGTCTCGGCAGATAACCGTTACCGGCTTTACGTGAACGGTGAGCAAATCTCGTCGGGCCCGCAGCGGTCGGATGTCTCGCATTGGCGCTACGAGACAATAAATCTCGCGCCACGGCTTCACACGGGTCGCAACGTTCTCGCGGCCATCATCTGGAACTGGGGCGCGGCTCGGCCGGTCGCCCAGCATAGCAATCGAACGGGATTCCTGATCCAGGGCGATGGACCGACCGAAGCTGGGCTCGTCAACACCGGATCTGCGTGGAAGGTGCTCGTTGATTCCGCCTACGCGCCGATAGTGATCACCAGCAGAGACATGGGCAACTACTACGCGGCCCCACCCGGTGATTCAATCGACGGAGCTCGGTACCCGTGGGGCTGGGAAACGGCAAACTACGTCGATGATGTCTGGAGCTCGCCCGCAACCGTCGGCGACGTAAGACGCCAGGCGATGCCGCCCGGTGCATACGGTGAAGTAACCGGCTGGCAGCTTGAGCCACGCTCAATACCGGCGATGGAGGAAACAGTCCAGCGCCTCGCACGCGTCCGCCGCGCAAGCAGCGTGCAAACCGACGGCGCATTTCTGCGCGACAGTGGCGACCTGGTGATTCCCGCGCGAACGACCGCTTCGATTCTTCTCGATCAATCGCACACCACCAACGCATATCCGGTATTGGAGACGAGTGGCGGTGCCGGCAGCGCTGTACGCCTCACGTACGCTGAAGCGCTCGTTGACGCAAAGGGACAGAAGGGGAATCGAAACGACGTCGAAGGACGCACCATTCACGGCGTCCATGACACCTTCCTTCCCGAAGGCGGCGCTCACCGGCAATTCACCACGCTGTACTGGCGCTCGTTCCGCTACATCCAGCTCGATATCACTACGCGCGACGAACCCCTTCGCCTGCACGATTTCCACGGGGTGTTCACCGCTTACCCGTTCGTCGAGCGCGCGCGATTCGCGGGCGACCTGCCGTGGCTGGCCGATATGTGGCGCATGAACTGGAATGGCGCCCGCATCGGCGCGTTCGAGACGTACATGGACACGCCGTACTGGGAGCAGCTCCAGTACGTCGGCGACACCCGTGTCCAGGGCCTGATCTCACTCTATATCGCCGGCGACGACCGCCTGGTGCGCCAAGCCATCGAGCATTTCGATCTCTCGCGGATTCCCGAAGGACTAACCACCAGTCGGTATCCGTCGTCGCTGACGCAGATCATCCCTCCGTTCTCCCTGATCTACGTCGCGATGGTGCATGACTATTTCATGCATCGCGATGACCCTGCATTCGTGCAAGCGCGTCTGCCCGGCATTCGCGGAATCCTCGACTGGTACGCACGGCACGTCGACTCCACCGGAATGCTCGGCGCGATGCCGTACTGGAACTACGTCGATTGGACGCCGCGGTGGGATCGCGGAGTTCCGCCGCGCGGCGATGCTGGCCACTCCTCAACGATCAGCCTGCTATATGTATACGCGCTGGAGCGGGCCGCCGAGCTCGAGCAATCGGTCGGGATACGCGGCGCGGCGGCTGAGTATCGCGCGCGCGCTCAGGCTGTGCGCGCAGCAGTGCGCGCGCGCGCGTGGGATTCGGCGCGCGGCCTGTTTCGCGACTCCCCTGACAGCAGCGGTTACAGTCAGCAGACAAATGTGCTGGCGATTCTCGCGGATGCAGTGCCACCGTCGATGCAGCGAGCGGTGATGGAGCGGGTGTTGGCCGACACGACGCTCACACCAGCCTCCTATTACTTCAGCTTCTACGTTCTGGAAGCCCTGCGCAAAGCAGGACTCGGCGATCGCTACATCGAACAGCTCGCGCCGTGGCAGACAATGCTCAAGCTCGGCCTGACATCGGCGCCGGAGAATCCAGAACCCACGCGGTCGGACACTCATGCCTGGGCGGCGCATCCGAATTACGGATTGCTGGCGACTGTACTCGGGGTTCGCCCATTGAGTCCGGGATTTCGCACGGTGAGCATTTCGCCCGCGCTCGGTCCACTGCGTCACGCGCAAGGACGCGTGCCCCATCCACTCGGCGATATCGAAGTGAGTTTCGTCCGGGAAGGCGAGCGCGGACTGCGCGCGGACATCACGCTTCCTGTCGGTCTGGCAGGCGAGCTCGCCTGGCACGGAGCGCGGCAGTCGCTACACAGCGGACATCAAGTGATTCGGCTGGGCACAGAGTCGGCAAACGCTTCGGGCCAGCCGTACCGCGCAACTGGTCGTTAGTGGATGGAAGCGAGCGCGTCTGTGGCAGCCTTGTTCGTCGGATCCAGTTTCAGAGCGCGCGTGAACTGCTGACGCGCTCCTGTAGTATCGCCTGCGACAGCTAGCGCCCGACCGAAGCCGAACGCAGAGCTTGACGACCATGGAAAATCGCTCGCGTTCATCGTCAGCAGTACGGTCGCGCCGCTGGCGTCACCCATCTTCAGCATCTGATAACCAACCATCTCGATACCTTCGCGGGTGTCGATCTCCCCATGCGCCCGGCGAAACGCTATGTAGGACCAACGCACCGCAGACGTGTCCGCGCGCTCGTAGTACAGCTGCTCGAGAAACTCCTGAAGCGGAGTGCGCGCGAATGATGGAGGCGAAAACCATTCGCGCGGCGGCTTCTTATTGATCTCGATCGAGCCCCAGGTCATTGAATTGAGTTCCTTTCCGGTGGCGATCTCCACCTCCGTCGAGCGAAACGGGAATAGCACTCCGTCCACTGACCTGTAATCGCTGACGCGCTCCTCTGTCGAGACCGGCGCGCCAAAGGCGTGAATTGGCTGGGCCTTGCGAACTGCTGCGATCAGAAAGGTCTCTTTGTCGATCAGGTACAATGCGCGAACGCCATCTCGTAGCGTCAGCAGAATACCGTACGCGAGTCGACCATCGGTGCTGGCGTCCGCAACGCGCTCGATGCGCGTCCCCTTTTCTCGATACTCGGAGAAAGGACCGTCCGGATCGAGGTTGTGGCGAATCGCTGCATTGGCAGCACCTACCGTGCGTACCACGATGCCCGGGGAGCGATACCACTCCCATGCACTGCCGTCGTAGCCCTCGCGAAAGCTGGCGCTGGTGTCGGTCGGATCGCTGACGATCTTGAAGTACGGCAGCGCCATAGCCATGAAGGCTCTCCCCGACCCCACGTAGCTGCCCTCACGATAGAGACCGTTCGAGTAGATCGCGGATTCTACAGAGCGCAAACGCTGCGCACCGCCGCGGGCATTCAAATGCCGAACTACTATGTCGTCAGCCGATAGACTCTGACCCTGGAGCGGCAGCGCCGTCACAAGCATTACAGTCAGTACAAACCATTTCATGTCGACCGTCGCGATTCCTGGTGGTCTCCGGTCCTCTGCTTTGGACACCGCCCTGCTGAAGATCGTTGAGCATTGGAGATGGCCCTAGCCGACAGCGTGGTAAATCGTATACAATTGGATGGATGCCCATCCTGATTCCTTTTGCCATGCTCGCGCTCGCGATGCAGGCGCCGACCGATTCGATTCCGCAGTACGACACGCTCTCGCTGAACTCCGCCGCGCTCGGTGAGCTCCGTCACATCAATGTGCACCTGCCGACGAATTACAGCGGCGCCATAACGAACCGTTTCCCTGTGCTGTACATGCCAGACGGCGGGATCGATGAGGATTTCCCGCACGTCGTCAACACCGTCGACTCGCTGATCGCACTTGGTGAGATCCGGCCGGTGATCGTGGTCGGCGTGCCGAATACTGAAAGGCGACGAGATCTGACTGGTCCCACCCGCGTACATTCGGATAGCGCGGTTGCGCCACATGTCGGCGGCTCGGCAGCGTTTCGCGCGTTTTTTCGAGACGAGCTGATCCCGGAGATCAATCGCCGGTATCGGACAACACCCGAACGTTCCATCGTCGGTGAATCGCTTGCCGGGCTTTTCATTGTCGAGACGTTCCTGCGCGAACCGACAATGTTCGATCACTACGTAGCTTTCGATCCGAGCCTCTGGTGGAATCACGGCGCTCTCGTCGATTCCGCATCCGTGCTCCTGCGCGCATTCCCGGCTGGCAACGTGACTCACAGAACCGCGCGGCGGATGCCTCACCGCACGCTGTACGTCGCGGCGTCACACGACGATATCGATGACCAGACGCAGAGGCTCGCGACGGTGCTGGGATCGGGACGCGGATTCGCCTGGACGCACGTGGCGCGACCCGACCTGACGCATCCGACCATCTTCCGCGCTCTCGCTCCGGCCGGTCTGATCAACGCGATGCATTAGCCGGTCGCCAAGTAACCCCCTGAGGATTCCGAGCATCATGAAACGACAATTGGTTATCTGCGCGCTCGGGCTCGGCGCTGCCAGCATTGCGCGCGCGCAGACGGTGAATCTCTGGCCGAGCGTCGCGCCAGGGTCCGAGAGTTGGAAGCAGAAGGAGATCACCATCGACAACACGCCCGTGGGCACGGTCATCATGGATGTAGTGACGCCGACGGTGACAGCGTACCTTCCCGACCCCGCGAAGGCGACGGGCACCGGCGTCATCATCGCTCCCGGCGGCGCATTCCTGGCGCTCACCATTAGTCTCGAGGCAACCGATGCCGCGAAGTGGCTGCAGCAACGCGGCATCGCTGCGTTCGTGCTCAAGTATCGAACCGTCGAGAAGAAGTCGGATGGAATTCCTCCCGGCTTGAATCTCGACACCGCCGGGCGTTACGGCATGGCCGACGGAATACAGGCGCTCAGAGTCGTGCGGCAACATGCGCGTGACTGGCTGGTCGATTCAAAACGCATCGGCTTCCTAGGTTTCTCTGCCGGCGCGATGGTGACCAGTGCCGCCCTCCTTCAGCCCGATTCAGCGGCGCGTCCCAACTTTGCCGCGCTGATATATGGCGGACCGTTTGGAAAGATGCCGGCCGTGCCACAACATCTCCCTCCGGTATTCATGGCCTGGGCGCAGGACGACGCGGTAGCGCTGGAGACGGCGACGAGATTTCGCGATGCGCTCATTGCGGCGAACGACAAGCCTGAAACGCACGTGTTCAGCGCCGGCGGTCACGGCTTCGGGATGCACAAACAGGGTACGAGCAGCGACCACTGGATCGACGAGCTCTACTACTGGCTCGAGGCTCAAGGCTTCACCAAACGACGGTAGTCGATAGCAGAATCGTTCAAAAGTCCGTCGTTTCTTCGTTCAAGACATCGCCGCGCGATCGACCGAACTTTCTGGCGTGAAAGATCACGCTTGAATGCAGGAGGTCGATTTCAATGTCATCCAACTTCACAGTTACCGGCGCCGAGGCGCTGCTCGCGATTGCGGCCTGCGAGCGGACGACGAGTCTTAGCGGCCAGGGGGAAACGAAACCGGGCCAGAACGTAAGGTTCGGCTATGGCCCGGTCGGGCATTTTCCCCCCTTCGATGCCTTGAGCGACCCCGGCTCAGATAATACCGATGCCAACCTGTGTGTTCAGGTGGAGCGACTCATGACGAGGCCGGGCGTCTATCGCTACCAATGCACAATCCAGCCGGACGTAAAAGGAGTTCTCAACTAAGTGAACCGCCATCAGGCGACTCGCCAGGAACCGGCGACGAAGTTATCGACTTCCGTGAAAAGGTCCCTCACGCGAGATAGCAAGCCTCAACAGCCGTCGATCAAGATCACGCCGGTCTCCACCGGAACGCTGCAGCTGAAGCCAACCTTTCTCGAGGGGAGCACTTCTCACGGCGGGCCGCTCGGGCTGATCCGGGATCTTTGGCGCGATCCACGATTCACCGCACCACTCCCAATGTGGTCGTGGATCATCGAGACCGGGAGCGAGCTGATTTTGGTGGATGCCGGAGCGCGTCCCGGTGCCACCGGCGGCGTGACAAGAACCGCTTTTGACATCTCGCCAGCAGAAGCGCTGGTTCCTCAACTCGCTCGGCTCGGGTTCAAGCCTGACGACTTCGATCGCGTGGTGTTGACCCACCTCCACGGAGATCATGTCGGAGCGCTGGTTGCTTTTGACCCACGGCGCGTGTGGGTAGCGGAGGCTGAGTGGGCGCCGGTGGCCCGCTTCCCCGGCAGTCTGCTTCGCTTCATGACCGCTCCGGTGTATCGCGGCTTCTCTCCCAGAACTTTCGAGTTCGACGCGCCCTCTATACACGGATTTTCCGGGACCTGGCCCGTGACATTGGGTGGCTCGGTTTTGGGACTGCCTACGCCAGGGCATTCTCCGGGTCACACGAGTTTCTTGGTGCGCAGGGAGGAAGGTGATGTGCTGCTGGCGGGGGACGTGACCTATGACTTACCTGCTCTGCGAGACCAGCGCGATCAGGGATTCATTGGCGACGTCGATAAGCATCACGACACTCTGCGTCGGGTCCTCTCACTCGTGCAAAGCGGCGTCGCCTATCTCCCGAGTCACGATCCCGAATCACCCAACCGGCTTTGAGGCCGAGATAGACTCGATCACCGCCTCGAGGGACGAGTACCGCGGCACGTATCCGAGTTTCTGCCGCGCTTTCTCTATGCTTCCATGGGGTGAATGTGCGATGTGATCCCAGGTCGCCGCCGCTTCGTCTTCGGTCACGGTGTGCCGCCACTCTTCCCAGGGAAGAAAGTCCAGCCGCGGCGTTTGGCCAAAATGCCTGAACATGGCCTCCGCGTACGCGCGTAGCGTCATCGGTGCCGGCGAGACGACGTGAAAGCTTTCACCGACAGAATTTTCAGGATGAGTGAGCGCTAGCTCGAACGCCTGCGCCACATCGTCAGCGTGCACGTGGTGCACGGTCTCGAGCCCTTCGTTAGGCAGCACCAGCACCTCACCGCGCGCGATGCCTGCGAATACTTCGGGATTGAAGTGTCCGGCAGGATTCAAGGGATTCCATCCCGGCCCGACGAGATGACCAGGATGCAGAGCTACTGCTCGTGCATGCCCGCTGCGCGTCGCATCCATCAGCAGCCGTTCGATCGCTGCCTTCTTGATCCCGTAATCGCCGAACGGATGCCGCGGCATGTCTTCAGTTACCGGCACCGCCGTCGGACGGCCGTGCACCCACATCGACCCGCAGTGAAGCAGTAGCGTCTGGCGAGGTCGCAGCGCATCGACCAGCTGCTCTGCGCTGGCCGGTGTGAAGCAAAGAAGATCGACCACCGCATCCGCATCCATGCCGGCGATGCGCGATCCAAACGTGCCGGCTTCGTCCTCGGCAGCGCGATCCATTTCAATGCGACGCACAGCGTTCCACGCAGTACTTGCGAGATACGGCTCGCGCTTGCCGCGGCTCACTACAATGACCTCGTGCCCCGCATTAACCAGGCGCGGAACAAGGAAGGTGCCGATATGACCCATCGCGCCAACGATGACAACCCGCATCCGCACAACGTACACTTCACCCGCCCTTTCCGCTTCCCGCTTCCCCCTTCCCGCTTCCCGCTTCCCGCACATACCTTGCCCCGTATATACCCTACACTGTATATTCAATCCCATGCAAACTGCCTTCGAGATCATCGCCGAGCCTAACCGTCGCGCGATACTGAGCCTTCTCGGCTCCTCACAGCGGTCGGTGGGAGAGATCGAGCGTCAGCTTCGCATGTCCCAGCCGACTGTTTCGAAGCACCTGCGAGTGCTCCGCGATGCAGGCTTCGTGGAGTCGACGGTTGACGCGCAGCGTCGTCTCTACCGGCTGAAACCCGAGCCCCTACGGGATGTGGATGCCTGGCTCGCCCCATTCCGCCGGCTGTGGTCCACCCACATCGATGCGCTCGAGCGGCATCTGGACCGGTTGGATCGGTCTACGTCAGCGACAAAGAAAAAAACCACCGGGCGGCGCGCCCCAAAACCCAGACGCGATAGCGGAGAAAAGAAATGAAAATCAAACTCACCAACGTTTTTGTTGACGATCAGGAGAAGGCCCTGCGGTTCTATACCGACACGCTCGGCTTCGCCAAGAAAGCCGATTTCAGTCAGGGCCCATACCGCTGGCTGACGGTCGTCTCTCCCGACGACCCCGATGGCACCGAGCTGCAGCTGGCGAAGAACGACAACCCCGCCGCCAAAGAATTCCAGCAGGCGATCTTCAAACAGGGACAGCCGGCGGCGATGTTCTTCACCGACAACGTCAAAGGCGACTATGAGCGAATCCAGTCGCGCGGCGGCAAGTTCACGATGCCGCCGACCGACGTGACCGCGTCCACCATAGCAATGGTCAATGACACCTGCGGCAATCTCATCCAGCTCACGCAGTTGAAGCGCTATTAGGATGACCGCTCGCGATCATTACGCTCCGGGACCTGCTTCCGGAGCGCAGATCCTGAAGGATGGCGAGAAGTGGACACTCGTCCTCGTCCGGCAACTCCACCACCCGCCGGAGAAAGTCTGGCAGGCGCTGATCGACCCGTCGCAATTGCGCGAGTGGGCACCGTTCGACGCTGACGGCAGCCTTGGTAGAGCCGGAAACATGGTGAAGCTCACCACCGTCGGTGCGCCTGGGCCGCGCGTCACCGAAACCATCGTAAAACGCGCCGACGCGCCAAGGACGCTCGAGTACAACTGGGGCGACTTCGATATGAAGTGGCAGCTCGAAGCCTTCGGCGACGGTACACGTCTGACGCTGTGGACTAACATCGCCCCCAAGTTCATCTCAATGGGCGCAGCGGGCTGGCATATCGCGCTCGATGTGATGGACCATCTCCTTGGAGGAGATGCCATCGGGCGCATCGTTGGTCCCGACGCGATGAAGTTCGATGGCTGGAAACGCCTGAATGCAGAGTACGCGCGGCAGTTCGACATCGAAGTTCCGAAGCGTTAAATCGGCGGAGCCACCAAACAGCAGCCCAGGAAACGCGTACATGGTGTGAATCTCGCACTCGGCCGGTCCGACAATCAGCATTCTGGAGAAGGTCGGCGTAGATAACCGGAGGAGTCGAGATGATCGCTACTACTATAGTAGTACGCAACGGATACGGCATCCCATGGATCTGAGCGCGTACGTCAGCTTCAAGGGAGACTGCGCCGAGGCCTTCAGGTATTACGAGGAGCTGCTCGGCGCCACCCCAGGACTTCTATTCCGCTATGCTGACTCGCCGATGGCGGACGTTGTGCCAGCGGGTTGGGACACCAAGATCATGCACGGCAGCATCAAGATTGGCCGCTATTTGTTGGAAGGTGCCGACGTTCCTCCGGAGCGATACGAGCAGCCAAAAGGCTTTTCGCTGTCCCTCAGCGTGCCGACTCCGCGGGAGGCGGAAAGGCTTTTCCAGCAGCTCTCCGTTGGCGGCCGCGTGATGTACCCGATCGAGAAGACGTTCTGGTCGGAGCGTTTCGGGATGGTTGTCGACCGTTTCGGAATTCCGTGGATGATCAATTGCGAGGTTCCCGCCTGACTAGTCGATTACTTTCGGCGATATTTATTTAGAACCGAACAGGATTGACGATGACAGTTACAACTGAGCGCGCGGTTTTGGCTGGCGGATGCTTCTGGGGAGTCCAGGACCTCATCCGCAAATATCCCGGAGTGATCAGCACGCGTGTCGGCTACAGCGGTGGCGATGTTCCCAACGCTACTTATCGGAATCACGGTACGCACGCCGAAGCGCTAGAGATCATCTTCGATCCGCAGAAGATCACCTACCGCAAGCTGCTGGAATTCTTTTTTCAGATCCACGATCCCACAACGCGCAACCGCCAGGGCAACGACATCGGCGCCAGC
>Ga0136846_1215755_pt1 | contig 31295 bp, 31 predicted proteins | sample HopSoiMetagenom2_FD_96841 | JGI IMG/M metagenome (GOLD analysis project Ga0136846, IMG submission 96841) | Grasslands soil microbial communities from Hopland, California, USA - 2 Assembly 2016 (version 4) | ecosystem: Environmental > Terrestrial > Soil > Grasslands | place: USA: Hopland...
ACGAAGTCGGACTGCACGAGGAGCGCCTCGAGCGTCGGCATGATCTCGACGCCCATCTCCTTGGCGCGCTCGGCGCTCACGTACGGGTCGAACGCGATCACGCGCATCCCGAAGCCGGCCGCGCGCGCGGCGACGAGCGATCCGACTCGGCCGAGCCCGACCAAGCCGATCGTCTTTCCGGCCAGCTCGACGCCCTCCCACTTCGAGCGCTCCCACCGGCCGTCGATGAGATCGGCGTGCGCCTGCGGGATGTTGCGCGCCTGCGCGAGAAGCAGCGCGAGTGTCTGTTCGGCCGCCGAGATGATGTTGGACTGCGGCGCGTTCACCACCATCACGCCGCGCCGCGTTGCTTCCTCGACGTCGACGTTGTCCAGACCGATGCCGGCGCGCGCGATGACCTTGAGGTTGGGCGCCGCCGCGAGGACCGCCGTGGTCACCTGCGTGGCGCTCCGGATCACGAGGGCGTCGTAGGGCGCAACCTCCGCGGCAAGATCGCCCTTCGCGAGGTCGGCGCGCACGTCCACCTGGAAGTCCTTGCGCAACAGCTCGAGGCCCTGTTCCGACAGGGTCTCGGTCACCAGGACCCGCATCGCCTCAGCGCGCTCCCTGGAACACCTGCTCGGCTGCGGCCACCGCGGCGCCGAGCTTCACCGGATAGCCCAGCCGCTCGAGCGTCATCTCCAAGGCCGCCAGCCCGCGGATGATGTCCAGCTCGCTGAAGTACCCGAAGTGGCCGATCCGGAAGACCGCCCCCTTGAGCGGGCCTTGGCCCGGCGCGAGCACACAGCCGAAGTCCGAGCGGATCGTGTCGCAGATCTCGTCGGCGGTGATGCCGTCGGGCGCGCGGATGGCGGTCACGGTCCAGTTGTGCTCGAGCCCCTCGCCGAACAGATCGAGCCCGATCGCCGTGATCCCGTCCTTGACCGCTCGGCTCAACGTCTCGTGACGGCGAAGCGCGGCGTCGACCCCGTCCTGGAAGTACAGCTCGAGCGCGGCGCGGAGCCCCTGCAGCACGCTGATCGCCGGCGTCCACGGGTTCTCGGGGTTCGGAAGCGCCGCGAACGTGCGGTACTCGCGCCAGTCGAAGTAGAACCTCGGCAGGGTCGCCGTCTCGGCGGCCTGCCGCGCGCGCTCGCTCACGGCGACGAACGCGATGCCCGGGCTCGCCGACAGCGCCTTCTGCGAGCCGCCGACGGCGACGTCGACGCCCCACTCGTCGAACGCGAACGGCACCGCGCCGAGGCTCGACACGACGTCGACGACGACGAGCGCCCCCGCGTCGCGGGCGACGGCGGCAAGCTCCTGGACCGGCTGGATCACGCCCGTCGAGGTCTCGGACTGCGTGAGCAGCACCGCTTTCACGTTCGGATACGCCGCCAAACGCTCGCGGAACGCCCCCGGGTCCAGCCGCGTTCCCCACGGATCCTCGCTCGCGTGCACGGTGAGGCCGAAGGCGGTCGCGAGCCGTTGCCACCGCTGGGAAAAGAACCCGGCGAGCGGCACGAACACCTCGTCGCCGGGCGAGAGCAGGTTCTGGACCGCCGACTCGAGGCCGCCCGTCCCGGACGACGTGAGCAGGAAGATCTCGGCGGTGTCGGTCCGGTACAGGTCGCGAAGACGGCCCGTCACCTCGCGCATCAGGTCCCCGAAGCCGGGGCCGCGGTGGTAGACGAGCGGGCTGCCCTGGGCGAGCAGCACCTCGGGCGGGATCGGGGTGGGCCCGGGGGCCAGGATGATCTCCGGCCTGTCCACGACGTATCAACTCCTCAACGCGTCGGAAGGCTCAGGGTAACAGCGGCCGGGTGCTCCTCTGGGCCGCCGTCACGGACGAAGCGTGCGCAGATCGACGTCGGGATCGGCGAGCGCCCTGCGGTCCGGCGCGACGCCGGCGCGGATCAACGGCAGCGATCGCCTGCAGTCCCGCGGGCGGTTGAGGCTCACGCTCGCGCGAAGCACACCGTGCTCGTCGAGGAAGAACGCGCAGAACGACCGATCCTCGAGCGAACCGCGCACGACCATGTCGTCCGTGACGGACACACCGCCCATCTGGAGGTGCTGGTCGTACTGGTCGGACCAGAACCAATGCGGATCGTCGAAGGGATCCGTCGACCCGAGCACGGCGCGCGCCGCGTGCGCCCCCATCTTGATCGCGTTGTCGAAGTGCTCGACGCGCACGCGACCGAGCACCGGATGGGCGTGCGACGCGACGTCGCCCGCGGCGAAGACGCCCGGCACGGCGGTCTCGAGCCGCGCGTCCACCGCGATCCCGCCGTCAGGTGCGACCGGCAGGCCGTCGAACGCGGCCGTCGTCGGCGTGGTGCCGACGCCGATCACCACGAGGTCGCACGCGATGGTGTCGCCGCTCGTCGTGATGACGCGCTCGACGCGGTCGCCGCCCTCGAAGCGCTCGACCCCGTCGTTGAAGCGAAGGGTGACCCCGTGATCGCGATGGATCGACGCGAGCACCTCGCCGAGCCGCGGGCCGAGCACCTTGAACAACGCGGTCTGGAACATCTCGACCACCGTGACCCCGACGCCGAGCGACCGCAGCGAGGCCGCCACCTCGGCGCCGATGAATCCCATCCCGACGACGACGGCATGTCCGGCGTTCGCCGCCGCCGCACGGATGCGCTCGCTCTCGGCAACCGTGCGAAGGTGTACGACGCCCTCGAGGTCCGCGCCGGGAACGGCCAGCGCACGGTTCCGGACGCCCGTCGCGATCAGGCATCGATCGAAGGCGATCGGCTCCCCGTCGGCAAGCGTCACGCTGCGCCGGTGGAGGTCGAGCGCGCGTGCCGGCTGCCCCAAGCGCGTTTCGACGTCGTGCGCGCCCCACCACTGGTCCGGACGCACGAGCAGCTCCTCGCGCGAGGACTCGCCTCGCAGATACGTCTTCGACAGGGGCGGCCGTTGATACGGGAGATCGGGTTCGTCGCCGATCAGGACGATCCGGCCGTCGAACCCGTCGTCGCGGAGCGTGGCGGCCGCCGTGCCGCCGGCGAGCGAGGCGCCGACGACCACGACGGTCTCCGGCGGCACCTACACCTCGATCTGGATGTCGCCGTCCATCTCGCGCGCGGGATACACCTCGATCGGCTGGGTCGCGGGACCGTCGAGCACCTCGCCGGTCTTGATCGAGAACATGCTGCCGTGACAGCCGCAGGTGAGCTCCGTGCCCTCGAGCTCGCCCCCCGGCATGAGCGTGCACCCTTGGTGCGTGCAGATGTCGCCGAACGCGTACAGCGCCCCGTCGACACGGGCGACGGCCACCTGGGTGCCCTCGACGTCGAACGCCGCGGCATCACCCTCTGCGACCTCGTCGGCCCGACCGATCGTGATGAAGTCCGCCATCCGTTCCTCCCTCGAGCGTGGGTCGACAGAGCTTAGTCGGGTGCAGCCGCCCCGAGGTTGCGGCGCCGGACGACGTAGACCGCGGCGAGCGCCCCGTAGAACAGCGCGAGGAGCAGCACGCCCGACCGGAAGCTGATCGGAAGCCACACGGGGATGAACGCGCCCATCACCCACGCCACCTGGAACAGCACCTCGTAGCGAACGAAGACCCGGCCGAGGGCCTCGGGGGGCGCGTAGCGCTGCATCAACGCCTGGAAGGCTAGCCGCGCGAACTCGGCGGCCGCCCCGGCCGACAGCGCGTAGACGGTCAGCAGCGGCAGGCCGAACAGCTGCGACGCGAGGAGCGCGCCGATCGCGCCGACGGCGAGCGACGCGATCACCACGGCCTCCTCGCGCCGGTCGGTGCGAAGCGTGGGGGCGATCGCGTCGGCGAGGAAGCCCCCCGCCACCCCCGCCCCGCCGAGGACCGCGAACCACAGGGCCGGCACCTCTGCATCGCGCAGGGCGAACGCGAGCAGGAACAGCAGGAACCCCGCCGCCGCGCGCATCCCGATCGCGCCCATCGCGGGCAGTTGGAGGCGGCGCACGCGACCCAGCGGCGCTCGGTCCGGATCGCCGGGCTCGCGTTGCGGCCGCACCCACACGCCCGGGTGCGGCAGGCGGGCGGCCAGTCCGGCCGACACCGCGTAGATCGCCGCCGCGAGATACAGGGGCGCGGCTGGATCCACTGCCTTCAGCGCGGCGATCCCGAACGGGAGCGCCGCGAGCGCACCCGCCAACCCGACCCGGCCGAGGCGTGCGTTCGCCCGCATCAGCCCGTCGCGCTCGGAGGCGTACGCCATCGTGAGCGCGTTCTTCGCGATCGTGTGCACCTTCGAGCACACCAGGATGGCAAGGGCCAAAGGGAACAACAGGTTCGTCGCCAGCCGCGGCGCCAGCAAGATCGCGAACCCGCAGCGCCCGACCGCCGCCGCGAACGTGATCGAGCGCCGCGGGCCCGCGCGGTCCAAGATCGGCGCCATCAAGGGGCCGGCGAGCGCGAGCGGCAGCATCGTCAGCAGCAGGTAGGCCGTGACGCGAAGCCGCGCCTGCCCGACCGGGACCGAGAAGAAGATGGAGTCCGACAGCGAGATGGCGAGCAACGCGTCCCCGGCGACGCTGGTCAGGTGGTTGAGCCCGTACGCGTCGATCGGGTCGCCGCTCCGCCACATCCGCTGGAGCGGGTGGGTGGTGACTCCCTGGAAGGCGCGGACGACGCCGAGCACGGCGAGGCGCCACAGCGGGACGCGGCCGGGCTTCGGTGAGGCTCCCGGGTCGCCCGACACGGGCCTACCCCTGCAGCCGCTCCCGCAGCAGCTCCTGTGCGAGCTTCGGGTTCGCCGCGCCGGCCGCCTTCTGCATCAGCTGGCCCACCAAGAACCCGATCACGCCGTCCTTGCCATCGCGGAACTTCTGGACGACATCGGGGTTCTCGGCGAGCACCTCATCGGCCAGCCCGCCGAGCGCGCCTGCGTCCGAGACCTGTCGCAGACCCAACCGGTCCACGGCAGCCTCGACCGCTTCACCCGACGTGAACGACGCCTCGAGGGCCTGTTTGGCGCCGGCGTTCGACACCGCGCCGGTGGCGACGAGCGCCACGACGTCGGCGACGTGTTCGGCCCTCAGCGCACCGTCGCCCCCACCGGCGTTGCGGAGGGCGGCGACGTCCTGCGTGATCCAGTTCGCCGCCCCGACGGGGTCCGCGCCGAGGGCGACCGCCCCGTCGAACAGGGCTGATGAGCCACGGTCGCCGACGAGCACCCGCGCGACCTCCGGCTTGAGGCCGAGCGTCTCGACGTAGCGGTCTCGGCGAGCGCGCGGGAGCTCGGGCAGCGACGCACGGATCTCGTCCACCCACGCGGCATCGGGCTCCATCGCGGGGATGTCGGGTTCGGGGAAGTATCGGTAGTCGAAGGCCTCTTCCTTGGAGCGCATCGACGCGGTGCTCCCGGCGTCCTCGTCCCAGTGGCGGGTCTCCTGGACGATCGCATCGCCACGCTCGAGGGCGGCCGTCTGCCGGTCGATCTCGTAGATGAGCGCCCGCTCGAGCGAGCGGATCGAGTTCATATTCTTGATCTCGACCTTCGTGCCGAACGGCTCGGTGCCCGACGGGCGGAGCGACACGTTCGCGTCGCAGCGGAGCGACCCCTCCTCCATCTTCACGTCGGAGACGTCGAGCGACTCGAGCGTCGCCCGGAGCGCACGCAGATACGCAGCGGCCTCCTCGGGCGAGCGCATGTCGGGCTCGCTCACGCACTCGACGAGCGGGACGCCTGCGCGGTTGAAGTCGAGCGTCGCGTACGTCGCGTCGTGGATCCGCCCCGACCCGCCGCCATGCGTCGACTTGCCGGTGTCCTCTTCCATGTGCACGCGCGTGATGCCGACGCGTGTGCCCGAGCCGTCCGCGAGCTCGACGTCCAGGTGACCCCCGACGCAGATCGGCAGGTCGTACTGGCTGATCTGATAGTTCTTCGGCATGTCCGGATAGAAGTAGTTCTTCCGGTGGAACACGGAGTGGGGCGCGATCTCGGCATCCAGCGCCAGGCCGATCTTGATGATCCTCGCGATCGCCTCGCGGTTGGGGACCGGCAGGGTCCCCGGGTGTCCGAGACAGACGGGGCACGTCTGCGTGTTCGGCGGCGCGCCGAAGACGTTCGCGCACGAGCAGAACATCTTCGTTGCGGTCGAGAGCTCGACGTGACACTCCAGACCGATCACCGCTTCGTACGACACGCCGCTCACGCCGTTCCTTGGAGCAACGGCGGCCGCAGCTCGAGCGACAGCGCCGACTCGAGCGCGTGGGCCGCGCGGAACAAGGTCGACTCGTCCAACGCGGGGGCGGTGAGCTGTATCCCCACCGGCAGGCCCGCATCGTCGAGGCCTGACGGGATGCTGATCGCCGGCACGCCCGCGAGGTTCGCCGGGATCGTGAAGATGTCGTTCAGATACATCGCCATCGGGTCGTCGGCCTTCTCGCCGATCCGGAAGGCGGTCGTCGGCGAGGTCGGCGACACGAGGATGTCGAAGCGCTCGAACGCGGCCTCGTAATCGCGGATCACGAGCGTGCGGACCTTCTGCGCCTGACCGTAGTAGGCCTCGTAGTACCCCGCCGAGAGCGCGTACGTCCCGAGCATGATCCGGCGCTTCACCTCGGGGCCGAACGCCTGTCCGCGCGTCGCGAACATCATCGCGATGCTGTCGGCGTGCTCGCCCGGTGCTCGGTATCCGTACCGCACACCGTCGTAGCGAGCGAGGTTCGAGGAACATTCGCTCGGCGCGATCAGGTAGTAGGCCGACAGCGCGTAGGCGGCGTGCGGCAGCTCCACCTCGCCGACCGAGGCGCCGAGCTCCTCGAGCCGGTCGATGGCAGCGCGCACCGACGCGCCGATGGCCGGCGCCACTCCCTCGCCGAACGCCTCGGTGATCACGCCGACCCGAAGACCGGCCACGCCGTCGTCGAGACCCTCGGTGTAGACCGGGACCGGCACGTCGAGCGACGTGGCATCCCGCGGGTCGTGCCCGGCGAGCACCTGGAGCATCGATGCGGAATCGCGCACCGTGCGGGTGAACGTCCCGACGGTGTCGAGCGATGACGCGAACGCGATCAGACCGTAGCGGCTGATCCGGCCGTATGTGGGCTTGAGGCCGACGACGCCGCACAGCGATGCAGGCTGGCGAACGCTCCCGCCCGTGTCGGTGCCGAGCGCCCACACGGCCTCACCGGCCGCCACCGCCGCGGCGGATCCGCCGCTCGAGCCGCCGGGGACCCGGTCGAGGTCCCACGGGTTGCGAACCGGTCCGAACGCCGAGTTCTCGTTGGACGATCCCATCGCGAACTCGTCGCAGTTGGTCTTGCCGACGAGGACGGCGCCCGCGCCCGCGAGACGCGCCCATGCCGTGGCGTCGTAGGGCGGCACATACGTCTCGAGGATCTTGGAGCCGCAGGTGGTGCGGACGCCGTTGGTCGTGAGCACGTCCTTCAACGCGACCGGGATGCCGGCCACGGGCGACTGCGGCGCCCCGGTCGACAGATAGGCGTCGAGCTCGTCGGCACGCTCGGATGCGAGCTGGTCGGTCCTCGTGAGGAACGCGCCGACACGGTCCTCCACGGCGTCGATCCGGCCGCGGCTCGACGACAGCACTTCGCTCGCCGACGTCTCGCCGGCCGCGAGCTTGGCGGACAGCTCGGCGCCGGTCAGGTCGCAGAGTTCGGCGCTCACGCGCCCGTCTCCGCGATCCGCGGAACGCGGAACCGGTCGCCGTCGCGCTCGGGCGCGTTGCGGAGCGCCTCGTCCACGGGCAGCGACGGCTCGGGCACATCGTCGCGATACACGTTGGCGCGCGGGATCGGCGAGGCGGTGGGCGGCACGTCGGCGGCCGCCACCTCCCCGACGCGGGCCGCGTGCTCGAGGATCTGGCCGAGCTGCGCCCGCAGACGGGCCATCTCGTCGTCGCTCAGGTCGAGCCGCGCGAGCTTCGCGACGTGCGCGATATCGATCTCGACGGGCATGGCGCGCAGTCTACCGACGGCCCCCCGCGCGTCGCGGGACGCATCACCGTCTCCGGGACGGGTCCCAGCCGGCGAGAACGATCCCCTTCGTCAGCCGGCGATGTCGGGGCGCATCGGGACGGGCAGCAACGAGGTCTCCGACGGCGACGCCAGCATCTCCGTCTGCGCCTCGGTGATCCGCCGGACGACGGCGATCGCCAGGCCGGCGGCGACCGCCGTCACGAGCCCGAGTGCGAGCATCCACGGGGCCGCCGTGTGCGCGATGGGCGTGAGGTCGAACACCGTGCGATGCGCGTCCGCGCCGCGTCCGAGGTCGGCGAGATCGCCGAGCACCGCGAAGAACATCCCGATCAAGACCACGACCCCACCCGCGATGTACACGGCCCACCAGGCGCCGACCAGCGGGCTCGCCTGACGCGGCGTGCCGTCCGGGCTCGACCGACGGTCGAGCTCGAGCATCGCCACACACGGCATGACGAGCGAGGCGAACGGGATGAACCACCACCCCACTGCCCACCCGGGCCGGATATGGAGGTCGCGATATCCCCGCGCCCAGAGGTTCTGCGTGGCGTGGTGCTGCCAGATCAGCCACACGACCCACGTGGCGATCGTCAGCGGCCACAGCAACACCCCGATGCTCGAGAGCTTCGATCCGGTGAGGTACGGCTGCTGAACGACCTGTCCGGCGACCTGCTCGGGCACGTGCAACAGATAGGTGCCGGACCGTAGCTGGGCGTACAGCCAGACGTCGTTGACCGCGCCCACGGTCCCGACGACCGCGAGCAGGATCTGCACCGCGCGGCCGATGTTGGCGACGGGCCGCGCCTGTGCGATCTGCATCACGACATCCCGTCCTTCAGCCGTCGCAGGAACGTGTCCTCGTCGATCACCTCGACGCCGAGCGCCTCCGCCTTGGCGAGCTTCGTGCCCGGGTCGCGGCCGGCGACCACGAACGTCGTCTTGCCCGACACGCTCGACGCCACGCGTGCGCCCGCCGCCTGTGCCATCGTCGTCGCCTCCTCGCGGCTCACCGTATCGAGGCCGCCGGTCAGCACGAGTGTGACGCCCTCGAGCGTCTTCGGCACGGCCGCGGTCTCCGTGCGCTCGTCCGCGAGGCGCACGCCGGCGGCCCGAAGCTTCTCGATCAGCTGGAGGTTCTCGTCCTCGTCGAACCACTCGCGGACCGTCGCGGCGATCTCCGGCCCGATCTCGGGCACCGCGTCGATCTCGTCCTCGGTCGCGGCCGCGATCGCGTCCAGCGACCCGAACGCCGCCGCGAGCACCTGCGCGACGTGCGCGCCGACATGGCGGATGTTCAGGCCGACGAGCAGGCGCCAGATCGGACGGTCCTTCGACACCTCGACCTGCTCGAGCAGGTTCGTGATCGATCGGTCCTTGAAGCCGGGGATCTGAGCAAGCTTGTCGGCATCGAGCGCGTAGATATCGGCCGGGTCCTCGATCAGCCCCTTCTCGAGCAGACGCATCACGGTCACGTAGCCGAGGTGCTCGATGTCCATCGCGCCGCGTCCCGCGAAGTGGAACAGCCATTCGATCCCCTGCGACGGACAGCCGCGCTTGTTCGGGCAGCGGTAGTCCGCCTCGCCCTCCGCCCGGACGAGCGGCGTGCCGCACGCGTTGCACGTCTTCGGCATCGACCAACGGCGCGCGCTCTTCTTGCGTTTCGCGACGACGGGACCGACGATCTCCGGGATCACGTCGCCGGCGCGCCGCACGATCACCATGTCACCCTGTCGCACGTCCTTGCGCCGGACCTCGTCCTCGTTGTGCAGGGTCGCGTAGGTGATCGTGACGCCGCCGACCTGCACCGGGTCGAGCACCGCGAAGGGCGTCACCTTGCCCGTCCGGCCCGTGTGGACGTCGATCTTCTTGAGCAGCGCGGTCCGTTCCTCGGGCGGAAACTTGTACGCGATCGCCCACCGCGGCGCGTGCGACGTCGCGCCGAGCGCGCGCTGCTGCTGCGCCGGGTCGACCTTGATCACGGCGCCGTCGATCTCCCAGTCGACCGAATGCCGATGCGCCTCCCAATGCCGAAGGAACGCATCGACCTCCCCGATCGAGGTCGTGCGCTCCGTCGTCGGCGGCACCGGCAGGCCCGCGGCCTCGGCCCACGCAAGGAACGCGTGATGCGACTCGAACGAGATCCCCTCGGCCGCGCCGAACGAGTGCACCCACAGCCGCAGCGGACGCGACGCCGTGACCTTCGGATCCTTCTGCCGCAGCGACCCCGCCGCCGAGTTGCGCGGGTTGGCGAACGCCTTCTGGCCGGCTTCTTGGAGGCGTTCGTTCAAGGCCTCGAAGGCCTTGACCGGCAGGTACATCTCGCCCCGGATCTCGACCACCGCGGGCGGATCGTCGATCGCCAGCCGATGCGGCACGCCCTCGACCGTCCGGACGTTGGCGGTGATGTCCTCTCCGATACGGCCGTCGCCGCGCGTGGCCGCGCGGGTGAGCCGGCCGTTCTCATACGTCAAGGCGCACGCGACCCCGTCGATCTTGAGCTCGCACATGAACCCGTCGGCCGGGCCGCCGAGGCCGCGCGTCACCCGGTCGCCCCAGGCGTTCAGCTCGTCGAGCGAGAAGGCGTTGTCGAGCGACAGCATCGGCGCGCGATGCTCCACCGGCGCGAACAGCGCCGACACCGGGGCCTCCCCGACGCGCTGCGTCGGCGAGTCCGGCGTGATCAGCTCGGGGAACGCGTCCTCGAGCCCGCGGAGCTCGCGGATCAGCTCGTCGTACTCGGCGTCGCTGACCTCGGGGTCGTCCAGGACGTGATAGCGGTAGGAGTGGTGGTTGATGAGTTCGCGGAGCTCCTCAACCCGAACCTTCGCCTCCGCCCGCTCGCGATCGTCGCTCATCCCGCGATCTCCACGCCGCCCGCGACACCGATGCGGTCGCCGACGACCACCACCGCGCCCATCACCCCCGGCACCTTCCGAAGGTAATGCAGCGCCATGCCGAACCCGTCGGGCTTCGGCAGGCATGCCTGTACCCCGGCCGCCGCGGCGTCGGCCAGCATGCAGCTGCGGGCCACGACGGCCAGGCCGTCCGGCCCGGCGCCACCTCGGCCCCGGCCGAGCGTCGTCGACAGCCCGACGCCGCGCGCCGGCTCGAGCACGATCGTGATCGGGTCGCCCCCGCGCCGGTGCACCCCGACCTTCATCCGCTTCTTGCCGCGGATGAAGTAGTCGCCGTCGCATGCGACCGTCACCTCGTTCGTGTGCTCGGCGAGGAACCTGCCGACGGAATCGACGACTGCTCCCCGGAACGAGAACATCGGTCCCACCCCGGCCGCGGTCGTCGCGGAGACCACCTCTTGCACGATCGGCGGCGCGTCGGTCGCGACGCGGCTGAGCGCGCGCTTGGACGTGCGGAAGTCGGGGTCACGCGCGCCGTAGGCCTCGAGCTGCTCCCAGAACGACAGTGCCGCCGCCCGCGATTCCTCGGCGAAGTCCTCGGGGGCGGTGATGTGCAGCGTGAGGTCCTGGACCTGGACGTCGAAGGCCTTCGCGCGGCGCCGCAGCAGCTTCACGCGGGCAGTCTAGTGCCGGTCACCGACCGCCCAGCCTCAGCGTGTCGCGACGATGCGCCCGCCGCCGAGCACCTCGTCGCCACGGTAGATCACGGCGCTCTGTCCGGGCGCGAGCGCGCGTTGCGGCGACCGGAACGCGACCTCGATCGCGGCGTCGCCGACAGGTGTGACCATCGCCGGGGCGGCGTCGCCGTGCGATCGCACGCGCACGGACGCCTCGAACGGATCGTCGGTGGGCGGCCGGCCGGCGACCCACGACACGCGATCGGCCTCGACCGCGCGCCGGGAGAGCAACTCGCCCGGCCCGACCACCACCCGGTTGGTCGTGACGTCGGTCTCCAAGACGTAGGCCGGCGCGCCGAGCGCGACGCCGAGCCGACGCCGCTGGCCCACCGTGAACGCGAACGTTCCGTCGTGCTCCCCGAGCACACGCCCGTCGCGATCCACCACTTCGCCGCCGGCGTGCACGAGCTGCGGCGCCGCGCGGCGGACGAAGGCGCCCGCGTCACCGCTCGGCGCGAAGCACAGCTCCTGCGAGTCGGGCTTCGTTGCGACCGGCAGGCCCATCCGCGCGGCGATCGCGCGCGTCTCGTGCTTCGGCAGGCCACCCACCGGGAAGACCGAGCGTGCGAGCTGCCGCTGCCCGAGCATGTGCAGCATGTAACTCTGATCCTTCGCGCGGTCCGCGCCACGGCGCAGATGCCACGCTCCCCTTGGATCGCGGTGCGTCCGGACGTAGTGGCCGGTCGCCACCAGGTCGACGCCCAGCTCGTCGGCACGGCGTAGGAACGCCCCGAACTTGATCTCGCCGTTACACCGAGCGCACGGGTTCGGCGTGCGTCCTGCGGCGTGCTCGTCGACGAAATCGCCGATGACCGTCGCGGCGAAGGGCGCGCTCAGATCGCAGATCTCGAACGGGAACCCCGCCAGGTCGGCGACCGCCGCCGCGTCTGCCCGGGCCGCCGGTCCACAGCACCCGTGCTCGACGCCGTCGAGATGGACGAGCGACATGTGCGAGCCCACGACCTCGTAGCCCTGCTCTTGCAGGAGACACGCGGCGACGGACGAATCGACGCCGCCGGACATCGCGACGAGCACGGACGGCATGCCGACCAGGCTACCGTGCCGTGCCCGCGTGACCCCGCACGTATCGTGAGCGCGTGATCGAGGCGCGCTTCGACGACCTGACGGGCGCGGACCCGAGCTTCCGGCTGGTCGGGCCGGCCGGCGTGCTGGAAGCACGCCGGCCCGAGGAGGTGCCCGGCGTGCTCGCGGCGGCCGACCAGGCCGCCGCGCGCAGCCTCTGGGTGGCCGGCTTCGTGACGTACGAGGCCGCGCCCGCGTTCGATCCGGCGTTGCACGTGCACGCCCGCCCGGCCCAGGGACCGTTCGCCGACCTCCCGCTCGCTTGGTTCGCGATGTTCGAGGGCCGCGAGGAGACGGCGCTGCCCGAGCCGCCCGATCCCGCGGCCGACGCCGCCGCGGGGTGGCGCCCCGCGATGACGCGGCACGACTACGACGACGCGATCGACCGGATCCACCGGGCGATCGCGAGCGGCGACACCTATCAGGTGAACTTCACGCTGCCGCTCGAGGCCGAGGTCCGGGGCGATCCACGAGGGCTGTATCGCGACCTGAGCTACGCACAGCGCGGCGCGTACGGCGCCTACATCGACACGGGAACGCACCGGGTGCTCTCGGCGTCGCCCGAGCTGTTCTTCCGGATCGACGGCGACCGGATCGTGTCGCGGCCGATGAAGGGCACGGCACCGCGAGGCCGGTGGCTCGCCGAGGACGAGGCGCAACGCCGGCAGCTCGAGCGCTCAGTCAAGGATCGCGCCGAGAACGCGATGATCGTCGATCTGGTCCGCAACGACATCGGCCGCGTGGCGCGTGCCGGCTCCGTCCGCTGGAGCGACCTGTTCGCCGCCGAGCGCTACGAGACCGTCTGGCAGCTCACGTCGACGGTCGAGGCGACGCTGCCACCGGATACCGGTGCGGGCGACGTCTTCGCGGCGCTGTTCCCGTGCGGATCGGTGACCGGCGCGCCGAAGGTCTCCACGATGCACATCATCGCCGGGCTCGAGGTCGCCGCCCGCGGCGTGTACTGCGGCGCGGTGGGCTACCTCGCGCCATCCGGCGCGGCGGGTCCGCGGGCGCGCTTCAACGTCGCGATCAGGACGGTGGTGCAGGACGCGCGCAGCGCCGCGGCCGTCTACGGGGTCGGCGGCGGGATCACGTGGGACTCGCGTGCCGCCGCCGAGTACGACGAAACGGTGGCGAAGGCGCGGGTCCTGACAGCGCGCCGGCCACCGGTCCGGCTGCTCGAGACGCTCGCGCACGAGCCGGGCTCGGGGTACCGCCGGCTGACGGAGCACCTCGAACGCCTCCGCTCCTCCGCCGCCTACCTCGGCATGTCGCTCGACGAGGACGCGGTTGCGGCTGCGCTCGAGCGCGAGGCCGGCCGCTTCCCGGAACGGGCCGCACGGGTGCGCCTGGTGGTGGACCGGCACGGCCGGGTCGAGTCGGGGTCGGCGCCGCTCGCCCAGACGATCGAGCCCGTCCGACTCGCGATCGACCGGTCATATCCGGTGGATCCCGCCGATCCGATGCTGTTCCACAAGACGACCACGCGGACGCGCTACGACGAGGCTCGCGATCGATACCCCGACGCCGACGACGTGGTGCTCGTCAACGTCGATGGACGGGTGACGGAGACGACGCGGGCGAACATCGCGATCCGCACCGACGGCCGGTGGGTCACGCCCCCCGTGTCGGACGGGCTCCTGCCGGGGTGCGAGCGCGCGGCACTGCTCGCCGACGGCTCGATAGCGGAAGGTTCGTTCGGCGTCGAAGATCTGGAACGTGCCGAGTCGGTCGCGTTCCTGAACTCGGTGCGCGGGTGGCGGCGGGCGACCCTGATCTAGCCCGGGTCGGGCTCGGGCGCCCGCTCGCCGGGAACGGCGAACGGTCGCATCGAGGACGGCTCGAGCGGACACGCGCACAGCGGGCACCGCGGCGGCTCTTCGTACACCAGAACGGCGCGTTCGCAGTAGGGGCAATCGCCCATGCGCATCGGCGGGGGTTCGGAGAGATCGTTCGGCATCGTCGGCCCACTCGGGGGGAGCGGTCCCCCATCGCATCGGTGCACGTTCGGGGGGCCTTGACCCGACGGGCGGAGCAACCGACGAACGCCCGTGGGGAGGGGCCGACCGGCCTAGCCGTCATCCCCCGGCAACGTGAACGGGCCCCTCATCGAGGGGCCCGTGGTCGATCGGCGGCGGATCGCCGCTGCTAGGCGGCCTCCGAACGGCTCTTGCGCTTGCCGCGCGGCACGTACGAGTGCACGGGCTCGTGCTGCCAGCAGTACTTCCACTTGCTATAGATCGAGAGCTTGGTCTCACATCCTGGTTCGGTGCACACGCGGCCTGCCGTATACGTCTTGTTGGGTCGCGGCAGGTTGCGGACGGATGCCCCCCTGAACCTCTCGTCCGACATGCGGCTCACTTCCTTTCGGCGGGCCGGTTGCGGGCTCCCGGCTCCTCAGTACCCTCTTCGAACAGCACCGCGGACCGGTTCATTCCCGCCCTGCCCTGCCCCGCCCTGCCCCGCCCTGCCCCGCCCTGCGACGCCGAGGGTCCGTCTGCCTCACGCACGCTAGTGACGGGGTGTGACAGGGATGTGACGCCCACGTGACGGAAGGTTGAACGCCGTCAGGCCCCGAACCGCGGCTGCCGTTTCTCCAGGAAGGCGGCCATGCCCTCCCGCTGGTCGGGCGTACCGAACAGGGCGAGGAATGCCTCCCGCTCGGCCTGGAGCCCCGGCGCTCCGGGAGAGGTGATCGCGGCCGCGATGGCCGCCTTCGCGGCCGCCAGTGCGACACGAGGTCCGTTCGCGTACCGGCGGGCGTCCTCGACGGCGGTGGAGAGCACCTCCTCGGGTGGCACCACGCGCTCGACGAGGCCGATCCGGAGCGCCTCCTGCGCGTCGACGGTCCGACCGCTGTACACGAGCTCGCGCGTCCGGCCGGGGCCGAGCAGGCGGACGAGCCGCTGTGTGCCCCCGGCGCCCGGGATCACCCCGAGGCCGATCTCGGGCTGGCCGAGTTTCGCGTCGGCCGCGGCGTAGCGCAGGTCGCACCCCAGCGCGAGCTCGAGTCCGCCGCCCAGTGCGAAGCCGTTGATGGCCGCGATCGAGATCGTGTCGATCGACTCGAGGAGGTCGCAGGCGCCGCCGAGCGCATCGACCGACGGGCGCACCTCCTCGGGGCCCCACGTCGCCATCGCCTTGATGTCGGCGCCCGCGGCGAAGATCTTCGGGCCGCCGGTGAGCACGATCGCGCCGACGTCGGGGCGACCGCCTGCATCGTTGATCGCGGCCTGCAGCTCCTGGCCGAGCGCGAGGTCGATCGCGTTGGCCGGCGGCCTGTTCAACGTGAGCACCGCGACCTGGTCGTCGATCGTTAGCCCGACGAGGTCTCCCATGCCGGCGAAGCCTACCCGGCGCCCGTGGTGCCGGCCGCGGCGAGCGTCGCCCGAAGCCCGTCGACGAGCGGGGTCGGCCGCACACCGAAGGCGGCGAGCGCGTCCGGTCGGTCCGCCCGGCTGCTCATCGCGAAGAACGAGGCGGTCACGGCATCGATCGGCGTCTCGAGCAGGTTGGTGAGCGCGGCCGCCGCCGGCTGCCCATCCGCGTGGCTGGGCGCCACGTCGTCGGCCCGCAGCAGCGCCACGAGCTCGTCGGCCGAAACGACATCGGGTCCTTCGAGACCCCACGTTTCGCCGAGAGGTCCACCGTGATCGTCGATCGCCGCCACGACGGCCGCGACGTCGTCGGCGAACACCGGGGCGAGCGCCTGCGACCCCGGACCGCAGACGAACGGCGGCGTGGCCATCGCGCCCTGCACGAGGGCCGTGAACCAGAGTCCACCGAGCCCGTACGCATGGGTCGATCGAACGACGGCGTACTCGATCCCCGCGTCGGCGACGGCGACCTCCGCCATCCCCTTGGCGCGAAGGAACGGATGCGTCGCGTCGGCGTCCGCCCCGGGCACCGACAGAAGGATGAATCGCACGGTGCGCGCCTCACGGGCCGCGTCCAGAGCGACGGCAACCGAGCCGTGGTTCGCCCAGAAGAGCTCCTCGGGATCGCGCTGACGCACGCCGCCGATCAGATGCACGAGCGTGTGACACCGCGGCAGCACCTCGGCGAGCTCGTCGGTCCGACGCGGGTCCACGACCGCCACCTTCGCCCCGAGGGCGCGGAGCGGCTCCGCCGCCGCGGGGCGGCGGACGGTGGCTCGAACCTCGTCCCGTGCAAGGAGGGCGGCAACGATGGCGCGCCCGACCACGCCCGACGCCCCGGTCACCATGACGGTCATGGCCCTCAGGCTAGCCGCGGTGCAAAGATGCGCCATGCAGGACGCAGAGCGGATCGCGGTGGCAACGGGGATGAAGCCCCGCGCGCTCGAGCCCGTTGTCGGACACGGCGCGCCGTCGCATCGCCGATGGAGAGTGTTGTTCGACGGTCGTCAGCCGGCGTTCGCGAAGATCGCCGCCTTCGACTACGTCGCGGACTGGCTGCGGCTCGAGCACGCGAACTACGAGGCGCTCGCGGGGATGTCGTGCCTGCCGGCGATGCTCGGCTGGCACGACGACGGCGAGGCCCCCGTCCTCGTGATCGAGGACCTCTCCGAGGCGTTGTGGCCTCCGCCGTGGTCGACCGACCACATCGATGCCGTGCTGCGCGCGCTGAAGGAGGTCCAAGGCACACCGGCGCCGGACGCGATCGACGACGACTTCGGTGCCCTGTTCGACATCCACGAGGGATGGGACCCGATGCGCGCCGATCCGGTCACCGCCCTTCGGCTCGGTGTCTTCGACGAGGACTGGTTCGACGCATATGCGGACGATCTCGCCGCCGCCGCGGCGACGGCTGAACTCGACGGCGACGCGCTCCTGCACGGGGACGTGCGCAGCGACAACCTGTGCCTGCGAGATGGCCGTGCCGTCCTCATCGACTGGAACTGGGCGTGCATCGGGGCCGCGAACCTCGATCTTGCGGCGTGGCTGCCGAGCCTCCATCACGAAGGCGGCCCGGAGCCATGGACCCTGTTGCCGGACGCCGGGCCGCTCGCATCGTTGCTGGCAGGGTTCTTCCTCGAGCATGCCGGGCGAGATCCCATCCCGCAGGCGCCGCACGTGCGCCGGCTCCAGCTCGATCAGGGTGTGGCGGCGCTGCGCTGGGCATGCAGGGAGCTCGGGATCCCCGCGCCCGCCTGATATTGCACCTGCAAGGCACTGCTATCATCGCCCGCGATGGCCGTCGCTCCGACCCAGTACGAAGATGTCCTCGACCTCCTCCGCAGCAAGGGCTTGCGGATGACGCCGCAGCGTCGCGCGATCGTGTCCGAGGTCATGCGCACCAACGGCCACATCTCGCCGGCGGCGATCGCCCGCACGATCGAGGGCGAGATGCCGGGCGTGAACCCGTCGACCGTCTACCGCACGATCGCCCTGCTCGAAGAGGTCGGCGTCCTGCAGCACTCCCACCTCGAATCCGGCGCCGAGTACCACAAGGCCGACGAGGCGCACCACGTGCACCTGACCTGTCATCGGTGCGGGCGTGACGACGAGCTGTCGATCGCGGAGGCCGAACGGCTGGGCCAGCTGATCCACCGGCACCACGGCTTCGAGGCCGATCTGACGCACTTCGCGATCACCGGCCTGTGCGCCGACTGCGCCGGCCGCTGACGGAAGGGTCAGTGCTCGAGCACCGCCGGTCCGGCCACGTCGGTGTGCGTTTCGGCATCCAGGACGCGGAGCCTCCGACGCCCGGTGATCGCCGTGCCGAGGTAGACGAGGGCGAAGACACCGGCGAGGATCAACACGATGGCCGCCCCCGGCGGTGGGTTCCAGTAGTACGAGACGTACATGCCCACCACGCCGGCCACAGCCCCGATCGTGGTGGACCACACCAACATCCGCGCGAACGAATCCGTCAAGAGCCGCGCGATCACCGCGGGAACGACGATGGTCGCAGCGATCAGCGTCACCCCGAGCGCCTGCATCGTGGCGACGATCGTCGCCGCGAGCATCAAGGCGAGCACCGTCTCGGACCGGCGCACGTTGACGCCGTAGGCGTCGGCGGCCTCCGGGTCGAACGTCGCGAAGAGCAGCTGCCGGTACCGCAAGAAGATGATCGCGGCGATCACCACCAACACCCCGATGAGCACGTAGATCTGTTCCAGCGTCACGCCGAGGATGTTGCCGAACAACGCGGCTTCGAGGTTCACCGTGAAGCGGTGCACGGAGCTGATCAGCCACACCCCGATCGCGAACGACGCCGTCGTAACCACGCCGATCGCGGCGTCGGCGCCGATCTTCCGCCGACGTGCCACCCCGTTGATCAGCAACGCGGACAGGAACCCCCACGCCCCTGCGCCGAGGTAGAAGTTGGCGTTCAGGACGTAGGCGACCGCGGCGCCGCCGAAGATCGCGTGGGAGAGCCCGTGTCCGATGTAGGACATCCGCTTCAGGACCACGAACACGCCGACGAGGCCGCAGAGCGCGCCGCCAAGCAGCCCGGCCGCGAGTCCGTGCCGGAAGAACCCGTGGCTGAGCAGCGGGTCGGTGAGCCAATTCACGGCCGCGCCTCGACGTCGTGGCGGTGGTCGGATCCCGACGCGTGATCATGCGGCGCGACGGGGCCGAAGTGCGCGTCGGGGGTGCCGACGGGGTGGCCCTCGCGCGGGTGGGGCTCCACCGTTGCGCCGATCGTGTCGCCGATCAAGATCATCCCGTCGCGATTGACGACGACCATGTCGGCGCCGTAGAGCTCGCGGAGGATGCCGGTCGTGAGCACGTCCTCGGGCGTGCCCTGCGCCACGATCCGGCCGTTGACGCACACGAGGTTCGGCAGGTGCGCCGCCACGGCATTGAGATCATGCGTCGTCAACACGATCGCGATGCCCTCGTGGTTCAGGTCGTGCAAGAGATGCAAGATGTCGTGCCGCGTTGCCACGTCGACGCCGCTCGTGGGCTCGTCCAGGAGCAGTAGGTCCGGCTTGCGCACGAGCGCTCGCGCCACGAACGTGCGCTGCTGTTGTCCTCCGGAAAGGTTGCGGATGTGCCGGCGGGCAAGCTCCGCGATCCCCAGCCGTTCGAGGACCTCCCCGGCGCGGGCCCGCATCGCGCGGGTCGCCCACGGCAATCGGCGGCCGTCCGATGTCAGGCCGAGCAGGACGACCTCTTCGACGGTGATCGGGAACGTCCAGTCGATCGACTCGAGCTGCGGCACGACGCCCAACCGCGGTTGTGATCGACCGTCGGGACCTCGATCCACGGTGCCGGATCCGGGCCGCAGCGATCCTTCCATCAGACGCAGCAGCGTCGTCTTGCCCGCCCCGGACGGGCCGACGATGCCGTAGAAGCCACCCTCGCGCACCGACAGGTCGACGTCGCGCAAGACGATCCCATCGCCGTAGGTGTAGGAGACATCGTGGAGCTCGAGGACCGGGTGATGCATGCCGGTTCAATCGTACGTGTTGGTGAAGTGCACGGCGTTCAGCGCCGACGGGTCGCCGCCGAGGTCCTGCACGATCGTCTGGACGTCGTAGATCATGAGCCCGACGTACGAATGCTCGGGTTGGCCCGGATCGCCGGGGAGATCGTCGTCGCGGAGCGAGTCCTCATACGTCGCCCCCGTTTCGGCGGCTATCTGTGCGAGCACCGGGCTGGGGAAGACCTCCGAGCCGAAGATCGCGGGCACGTGCTCCGCTCGGATCTGGTCGATCAGCGCCGCGACCTCTTGCGCGGACGGCTCGGCGAAATCCGCGGGCTGGATCGCACCGATCACCTTCATGCCGTACTGGTTGGCGAAATACGCGAACGAGTCGTGATACGTGAGCAGTAAGCGATCTTGCGGCGGGATGGTGTCGATCGCCGCCTGAACCGCGGTGTTGAGCGTGCGAAGGGTCGCCAGGTACGCGTCGGCGTTCGCCGCATACGTCGCGGCGTGGGCCGGATCGACCGAGCGCAACTCATCGCGGACCAGCTCGGTGTACTTCATCGCGTAGACCACGTCCATCCACAGGTGCGGGTTCGGGTGCCCGTCGTCCTTCGGGAACGAGAAGTCGTACAGGTATTGGTCCGGCTGCAACGTGTGGTCCCCGAGTAGGAAGATCTGCGCGCTGTCCTTCTTGTCGGACTGCGCGAGCGAAAGCGTCGGGTCCTCCAGGTCCAGTCCGTTGAGGAAGATGACGTCCGCATCGGAGATGAGCCGTGCGGTGTCGGGCGTCGGCTCGAAGGTGTGAGAGTCGATCCCTTCCGGGATCAGGCCGGTGACGTCGGCGGCATCGCCCGCGACGTTCCTGACGATGTCGACGAGCGGCGCGACCGACGCGACCACCTGCAGGCGCCCGTCGCCCGCACCGGCGCTCGGCGACGAACACGCCGCCCCTGCCAGGAGCCCGAGAACGGCGAGGGCGACCGTGGCCCGACGAGCCGACATAAGCTCGAGCCTACCGCCTACTTGCAAGCTCTTGCAACTACTGCTCGCCGCTGGAGCGGCGACGTGCGGTCTTGCGTCAGAAGGCTGCCGTCTCCCGCCATGTGCCGAAGACGCGCTGCAGCGCCACCGTGACCTCGCCGCCGGTGCATCCCGCCCGGGCGCAGTCCACGAGCGGTTCGATCAGGTTGACGTCGGTGCCGGCGGCCGCGACGAGGGCGTCGATCGCCTCGGCCGCGGCATCCGCATCACGGGTGGCGCGCAGCCGCTCGACCGCCGCGATCTGCGCGGCCTCGGTCGCCATCGTGATCTCGAGGATCGCGAGCGCGTCCTCGCCCGGCTCCTCGAACGTGTTGACGCCGACCTGCAGGAGGTCGCCCGACTCCATCCGGCGTTGCTCCTCGAACGACGCCTCGGCGATCCGCTGGGTGAACCACCCCGACTCGACGCCGCGAAGCACGCCTTCGAGCATCGAGCCGTCCCCCATCGCATCGATCTGGGCGAACAGGGCCTCGGCCTGCCGCTCGGTTTCGTCCGTGAGCGCCTCGACGAAGTACGAGCCGCCGAGCGGATCGGCGACCGCCGGCACGCCGGTCTCGAAGGCGATCACCTGCTGGGTCCGCAGCGCGAGCGTCGCGGCCTCCTCGGTCGGCAGCGCGAGGACCTCGTCGAGCGCGTTCGTGTGCAGGGACTGCGTTCCACCGAGCACCGCCGCCAGCGCCTCCACCGTCGTGCGCACGACGTTGTTCATCGGCTGTTGCGCGGTGAGCGATACGCCCGCCGTCTGGGTGTGGAAGCGCAATCGCTGCGCCTCGGGCGTGGTCGCGCCGTACCGATCGCGCAGCCACCGCCCCCAGAGCCGCCGCGCGGCGCGGAACTTCGCAACCTCTTCGAACAGGTCGATATGCGCGTCGAAGAAGAACGACAGGCGCGGCGCGAACACGTCGACGTCGAGGCCGCGCCCTTGACCGAGCTCCACGTAGGCGAACCCGTCGGCCAGGGTGAACGCAAGCTCCTGGACCGCGGTCGAGCCCGCCTCGCGGATGTGATACCCGGAGACGCTGATCGGGTGGTAGCGCGGCGTCTCGGCCGCGCAGAACTCCATGAGGTCGCCGATCAGCCGCAGGTGCGGCCGCGGCGGGAAGAGCCACTCCTTCTGCGCCGTGTACTCCTTGAAGATGTCGGTCTGCAAGGTTCCCCCGAGATCGCGTCGCGCGACGCCCTGGCGTTCGGCGGCCGCCAGGTAGCAGGCGAAGATCCACGCGGCCGGGCCGTTGATCGTCATCGAGACGGTCACCTCGTCCAGCGGGATGCCGGCGAACAGCGTGTCGGTGTCCTCGAGACCGGCGACGGCGACGCCGCAGCGTCCGACCTCGCCGAGGCTGCGCGGATCGTCGGGGTCAAGCCCCATCAGGGTCGGCATGTCGAAGGCGACCGACAGCCCGGTCTGCCCGCGCTCCAAGAGCAGCCGGAACCGCTCGTTGGTCTCCGCGGGCGTGCCGTAGCCGGCGAACTGCCGCATCGTCCACAGGCGCCCGCGATACATCGAGGCGTACGGCCCGCGGGTGAACGGGAACGAGCCGGGCGGCGCCTCCGCGGCTCGTTCCTGCGGCTCGTAGACGGCGTCGACCGGGATGCCGGATCGCGTCGCGTGTGTGCGGCCGTCGGTTCCCGCCATCGGCACCTCCGCGACCAGGCTACCCCGGCGCGAGTCGACGGATCAGTTCGTCGGCGGCGGCGTAGGGATCGAGCGCCCGGTCACGCAGCTTCGCGCGGATGCCGTCGTCGCCCGCGAGTTCCGCGGCGACCGAGGCCGCCAGCCGCTCGGCGGCGAGCGCGCGCACCTCGTGGACGACCGCCGCCTCGCGATCGCCGGCGAGCGTCCCGGAGGACTCGAGCCAGGTCCGATGGCGCGCGATCGCGCCCCACAACTCGTCGATCCCGGTGCCGTCGGCGGCGGCGGTGGCGAACACCGGCGGGTCCCACGGACGCGTGGCGCCCAGGTGAAGCATCTGTTTGACTTCGCGCTGCACCTCAGCCGCGCCGTCACGGTCGGCCTTGTTCACCACGAACAGATCGGCCACCTCGAGGATCCCCGCCTTCGCCATCTGGATCGCGTCGCCGAGCCCGGGCGCGAGGACGACGATCGTCGTGTCGGTCGCCGCGGCGACGTCGATCTCGGCCTGCCCGACGCCGACGGTCTCGACGATCACCAGATCGAACCCCGCGGCGTCGAGGATCCGGACCGCCTCGGGCGCGGCGAGCGCCATGCCGCCCAGATGCCCGCGCGTCGCCATCGAGCGGATGAAGACGTCGCGGTCGGTGGCGTGCTCCTGCATACGGACGCGGTCGCCGAGCAGCGCGCCGCCCGTGTACGGCGACGTCGGATCGATCGCCAACACCGCGACGCGCCGACCCGCCGCGCGCGCGGTGCGCACAAGCACGGTCGCGATCGTCGACTTGCCGACACCCGGCGCGCCGGTCAGTCCGACGGTTGCCGCCGCGCCGGTGTGCGCGAAGACGCCGGCGGACAGCGCCGGCAGGGCGTCATCACCGTCCTCGACCATCGAGATCGCGCGCGCGATCGCCCGCGGCTCGCGCGCGAGCACCCCGTCGACGACCTGATGGACGTCCATCTGGCCGGTGAGCCTACCCACCGGGCTGCGCCGCCGCGGCCGCCCCGGGGATCGCGTCGAGCGCCGCTCGAAGCGACGCGCAGTACTCGCGCTGCGCGACCAGCTCCGGCGCGTCGGGCGCCGCCACGCGCGACGCGACCATCGCCAGATCGATCTGCTCGCGGTGCAGGCGCCCGAGCAACCGGCCGGCGGCGTCGCCCGCACGGGCGCGCATGATGCGAACGGCCGCGCGCCGGCGAGCGGGCACGCGGAGCACCGCGAGGTCCCCCGCGGTGACGCCGCCGAGCCCGACCTCTGCCGCCAACGCACCGTCCAGCCATCGGCGCTCCCGCTTGCGCGCCAGGCGAAGCGTGACCACCACGAACAGCAACAGCGGCAGCCCCTTGATCGCGAGGTCGACTGGATACAGGAGCCACGCGGCGCCGTGCACCGGCGGTGTCGGCGTGAGCGCGAGGACCGGCGCGTTCCACAGGGCATGCCCGAGCACGGCGAGCGCGACGATCCCGGCGGCCAGCGGCAGGCGGTCTCGCATCGGCGACGGATCGCGCCGCGTGACGAGCAGCCCGATCGCCATCCCGACCAGACCGGTGTACAGGACGTGCCCGTACAGCCCGCTGGAGACGACCCGGACGTAGAAGCCCTCGAGCACGCCCGAAGGCGTTCCGCCGAAGCCGGCCATGAAGTACACGACGTCCTCGACCACCGCGAAGCCGAGACCGCAGAGGGCTCCGTAGACGAAGCCGTCCATCATGTCGTCGACCTCGTCGCGCACGATCAGATAGAGGAGCACGAGCCCCGCACCCTTGAGGAACTCCTCGATCACGGGCGCCGTCAGCGACGGCCCCCAGCGCAGCGCGAACCCCGGTGTCGTCACGTGGGCGAGGACCTCGTCCCAACCGCCGGCGTCCAACGCGAGCGCGGTCGCGGCGAACGCGCCCCACAGGAACGCCGCGATCGCCACCGACACAGGCTCGCGCTCGTACAGGTCGAGGTAGTAGATCAGCAGCACCAGCGGCGCCGCATACAGCAGCAGGAGCAGCCACGACAGCGCCCAGCCCGAGCGCGACACCGACCCGAGCTGCGCGAGCCCGACCACCACCCGGACGGCGCCGTAGACGAGGAACGCCGCGAACACCCAGAACGCGGGTTGATGGAGCTGGAAGATCGATCGATGGTGCAGCGCGCGCCGGTCGGGGGCCATCAGAGCGTCGCCCCGTCGATCATCGTCCGGACGTCCTCGATCACACCGGTGAGCTCGCCGGTGGGCGCGCGCACGTCGAAGATCACGGCGGCGTTGGGGGCATCCGCGGCGACGACGCGACCGTCCAACACGACGCCGTCAGCCCTCGCCGCGAGATAGGCGAAGCCGGCGGCCGGGACGCCGGTGGGAAGGACGGCCGGCTCGGGCAGTCCCGGGAGCAGGCGCGAGAAGGCCGGCTCGAGCTGCTGCTCGCGGTACAGGGCGGCCAGCGCGACCGGGCCGCCGGCCACCGGTTGTCCCACCGTGATGTCGAGGACGACGGGGCCCTTGTGCAGGCGCACGAAGCTCGGCGTGACCGAGCCGTCGACCTGCCAGCCCTCCGTCGGCTGCACCCGGACGGGCCCCATCGCGACCGGGCCGGCGTTGGTGGCGGTGGCGTCGGCGACCGAGCGAGCGCCGCCCGCCACGACGAGCAACAGGATCGTCACGATCACCACCGGCAACCACCGGCGTTCCCGCGCGGGTGGCTGCGCTCGCGGGTCGGACGCCCCCGCCATCGTCATCGAGCCGACAGCAGCATCGTGAGACGCCGGACCGTGCCGAGGTGCCGGAGCATGCCGCGGACCCTGATGCGGCCGCGGAGCAGTTGCGAAACAACGGCGCGACCGTCGCGTGTGGTCACGTCGGGCAGGTCGAAGCGCAACGGCGTCGCGGCGAGCTCGAGCAGCCCGAGGCTCTCGGCCCGCACGACGATCTCGGCCCACGGATCGCGGCCGTCATGAACCAGAACGGTGCCGGGCGCGCGAGGCGCGCCCGGCAGCATCTGGATCGTCACGGCGACGTCGGCGTCGGTGGCGACGAGCGAGGCCGCCTCGCGCCTGGACAGTCGCGATGCACGGCCGGGGTCGCGCGCGAGGTTCGCGTCGACCAACCCTTGGACCAGCTCGCGGAACGCGAGCGCCGGCGGCGGATCCTGCGTCATGCCCATGGGTCGAGCACCACCTTCGTGGCGATCCGCCGTTCGAACAGGTCGTAGCCCTCCACGGCCGCCGAGATGGGGAGCCGATGGCTCACGAGCGGCGTCGGATCCAGCGCGCCGGTGGCGACCCGATCCATCGTCCGGCCCCACAGCGCCTGGACCGGCGTTTCACCCGCGAACACGAGCGAGATCCCCCGGATCCAGGCGACGCCGAGCTGCAGCTCGACACGCTGGCTCGTATACACGCCGACGATCACGATCCGGCCGCCGCGACGAACGATCTCGAGCGCGGACCCGTAGGCCTCCGCCGAGCCGACGGCGTCGATCACGATGTCGGCACCACGCCCGTCGGTCATCCGCGCGAGCGCCATCTCCGGATTCGTCTCGCCGACGTCGACCGTCCTGGTGCCGAACGCCGCGATCGCGTCGAGGCGGGCGGGGTCTCGATCCAGGACCACGACGTGGCGGGCACCGTCGGCCACGAGCGCCCGGGTGACGCATGCGCCGACCGGCCCCGCGCCCAGCACTGCGACGACGTCGTCTGCGCCCGGCTCCGCGAGCGACGCCGCGTACACGCCCGTGGTGAGCACGTCGCCGACGAACACCGCGGCCTCGTCGGCGACCCCGTCCGGGATCCGCAGGAGGTTCACGTCGGCCAGCGGCACGCGGACGAACCCGGCCTGTGCACCGTGCAGGTCGCCGCCGAACGGCCCGCCCCCGAGCATCCGATGCTGCTCACATAAGCCGGTCTGCCCGTTCCGGCAGAACCAGCAGGCTCCGCACGCGATCTGGAACGACGCCACGACGCGGTCGCCCGGCGACACCGACCGCACGCCGGCGCCGACCGACTCGACGGCACCCGCGGCCTCATGTCCGAGGACGGAGCCCGGATCCATCGGGATGGCGCCGTGCACCACGTGCAGATCGGTCCCGCAGATGCCGGCGAGGCGCACCCGAACGATCGCGTCGCCTGCTTCGACGAGCGCCGGCTCCGGCACGTCGGCGGTGTGGACCACGCCCTCCCCGCGGAAGACGACCGCCCGCACCCTCAGGCCTCGTCCGGGAAGCCGGTATCGACGCGACCCGTGAGCCGCACGAGCTCGTTCGCCGCCTTGACGTAGCGGACGATCGTCGGGAGGTCGCCGCGCACCCGCAGCTTGCCCTGCATCATGCCCTTGATCGGATCGAGCTCGCCCTGCACGACGTCCTTCCACCGCGAATACGGCGCCGTCAGCGTGTACGCGGCGCCCTCCGCCTCGGCGGCCGCGATCGCGGCGGCGCGACGGCACCGCCCGTGCCACAGGTCGAGGTAACCCCAGAGATCGTCGGGCACGTTGCGATCGGGCTCGGCGACCACACGGAACGCGATGTCGCCCTCCCAGTCGGCCGCGGCCTCGCGGTAGGTCTCGGACGCCTCGATCTCCCGACCGAACGCCTCGAACCACTCCTGGCTGGCGAACATCGCCATCCCGCCCACCTCCCCGGTTCCGCGCCCGTCAGGTCGGCCCCAGGATACGGAACCGGCCCTCAGTGCACCGCAAGGATGAGCACGATGCCCACCGCGTTGAACGCCATGTGGGCCGCGATGTCGGCGACCAGCGTGCCGCGACGCTCGTAGATCCAGGCGAGCGCGATCCCCGTGAACACCATGACGGTTTGCAGCAGGACGGTGTCCTGCCAGGCGGCCGGCACGTAATGCGCGGCGCCGAACACGAGCCCCGACGCGACCGCACCGATCCAGAACCCGTGGCGATCGCGGATCGAGCGGAACAGCACGCCGCGGAAGAACAGTTCCTCGACCACGGGCGCGACAAGAACGGCGAGGATCACCGACGCGATCGCCGGGCCGGTTCCCAGGTGCTGCGGCAGCTGATCGGGCGTGGTCGCCTGGTGGCCCGACAGCGAGCTGAACAGGATCGTCAACGGGATCGCGACGACGAACGCGATCACCGGATACAGGATCAGACCCGCCACCCATCCGAAGACCGCGTCGCGGAGCCCGGTGAACCGCATCGGGATCCCGAGGCGTTCGCGCCACCCCGGGTGGCGCATCTGGAGCCACAGGACCAGGAATCCGAGCCAGGCGAGATCCGCGATCACCCCGACGTACACCGCCGACGGGTCGTCGCTGCTCGTGACGCCGAGCGCCGAGAACGCGATCAGCCCGACGACGAGCTGGGCCAGGACGATGTTCGTGAGGAAGCCCATGAGGAGCGCTTCCCAGATCGACCAGTCGACGGCCGGAAGGCCTTTGGGCCCCGTGCCGGTCGCGTGGTCTGGCCGTGGCGGCAGCCCCTCGGGCGGCGGCGGGAACGCGCGGTCCGGGATCCCCGGCGGCCCGGGGATCACCCGGTCCCCGCTGGAGCGGGCACGACTACGGCGTCGCCGTCGCGCCGCACCTCGGCGCCCAGCGCCCGCAGCTTGCCCTCGAGGTCCTCGTAGCCGCGGTCGATGTGGTGGACGTCGCTGATCTCGGTCTCGCCGTCGGCGCACAGGGCGGCGATCACCAGAGCCATCCCGGCGCGGATGTCGAGCGCGCGCACCGGCGCGGCCGAGAGCTGCGGCACCCCGCGGATCACGGCGTGGTGGCCCTGCGTGCGGATGTCCGCGCCCATCCGTTGGAGCTCGCCGACGTACAGGAACCGGCCCTCGAAGACGTTCTCCGTGACGATGCTCGTGCCCTCGGCGACGGCGAGCATCGCGAGCAGGATCGGCTGGAAGTCGGTCGCGATGCCCGGATACGGCAGGGTGACCAGGTCCATCGCCTGCTGCCGCGTCACCTGCCGAACACGCAGGCCGGCGTCGCCGACGTCGATCTGTGCGCCGGCATCGGCGAGCTTTGCGAGCAACAGCTCGAGGTGCGAGGGCTGCGCGTTGTCGATGGTGACGTCGCCGAGCGTCGCGACCGCAGCGGCGGCCCACGTGCCGACCTCGATACGGTCCGGCACCGCGGTGTGCTCGGCGCCGTGGAGCTCGTCGACGCCCTGCACCTCGATCGTGCTTGATCCGGCGCCGTCGATCTGCGCGCCCATCGTCGTGAGGAACACCGCGAGGTCGGCGATCTCGGGCTCGCGCGCGGCGTTGTCGATCACGGTCGTGCCCCGCGCGAGCACCGACGCGAGCAACAGGTTCTCGGTCGCGGTGACGCTCGGGTAATCGAGCGTGATCGAGGCGCCACGGAGCGCCGGCGCCTCGGCGACGAGGTAGCCGTGCTCGGACCGGACGGTCGCGCCCATCCGCTCGAGGCCCCGCACGTGCAACGTGATGGGCCGCGCGCCGATGTCATCGCCGCCGGGCAGCGCGACGCGTGCGCGGCCGCATCGCGCGAGCAACGGTCCGAGCACCACGATCGAGGCGCGGACCTGCCGAGCCAGCTCGTGGGGAGTCTCCACGCCGGTGACCGACGTCGCGTCCAGCTCGGCGGTCCCGCGTTCCAGCTGCACCGACACGCCGACGTGCTCAAGCATCTCGGCCATCACCGCACAGTCCCGGATCCTCGGGACGTTCGTGACGACGCTTCGACCGGGCGCGAGGATCGACGCCGCCATCAGTTTGAGCGCAGAGTTCTTCGCTCCGGAGACGTGGACCGTGCCATCCAGGCGAACGCCTCCGGTGACGAGGAAGCGATCCATCGGACGATGGTACCCGGGGACCGGCTCCCGACGGGTCAGCCGGCGAGCTTGATCCGCGCGGCCGCCTTCGCGATCTCGCCCTTCGCGACCTCGTCGTCGTCCTCGATCGAACGGCCCTCGAGGGCGGCGAGGCGCGTGCGAGCGGCCCCGACGTCGATCTCCTGTTCGAGCTCGGCGTGGGACGCCAAGACGTCGGCGCGCGTGACGCCCTCGTGCGTCGAGACGTGCAGGAACCCGCCGTCGACCACCGCGCGCGTCTCCCCGCCGTCGCTCAGCATCCGGAGCGGGCCGATCGCGAGCTGCACGAGCAGCGGCGCATGCCCGCCGAGGATGCCGACCTCGCCGTCGACGCCGCGCGCGATCAGCTCCTGGACCTCACCGGTCCAGACCTCTCGCACCGGCGTGACGATGTGCACCTCGACCGGCATCAGCGCGTTCCCGTCTTCCGTTGCGACGCCGCCACTAGGCGGCGGTCTCCATCTGCTTGGCCTGCTCGACGGCTTCTTCGATCCCACCGACGAGGAAGAACGCCTGCTCCGGCAGATGGTCGTACTCGCCTTCGCACAGCGCCTTGAACGACGCGATCGTCTCGTCGACGGGGGTGTACTTGCCCGGCAGGCCGGTGAACTGCTCGGCCACGAAGAACGGCTGCGACAGGAACCGCTGGATCTTGCGCGCCCGCGTCACGATCACCTTGTCCTCTTCGGCGAGCTCGTCCATCCCGAGGATCGCGATGATGTCCTGCAGGTCCTTGTACCGCTGCAAGATCTCCTGCACCAGGCGAGCCGTCGCGTAATGGTCTTCTCCCACATAGCGAGGGTCGAGGATCCGTGAGGTCGAGTCGAGCGGGTCGACCGCGGGGTAGATCCCGAGCGAGGCGATGTCGCGAGACAACACCGTCGTCGCGTCCAGGTGCGCGAACGCGGCGTGCGGCGCCGGGTCGGTGAGGTCGTCGGCGGGCACGTAGATCGCCTGCAGCGAGGTGATCGAGCGCCCGCCCGCCGACGTGATGCGCTCCTGGAGGTCCCCCATCTCGCTCGCGAGGTTCGGCTGGTAGCCGACCGAGGACGGCATCCGCCCGAGCAACGTCGAGACCTCGGAGCCGGCCTGGGTGAACCGGAAGATGTTGTCGACGAACAGCAGCACGTCCTTGTGCTCCACGTCGCGGAAGTACTCGGCCATCGTCAGGGCCGACAGCGCCACCCGGAGGCGGACGCCCGGCGGCTCGTCCATCTGGCCGAACACCAGCGCGGTGTTGGCGATGACGCCGGACTCGGTCATCTCCAGGAACAGGTCGTTGCCCTCGCGGGTCCGCTCCCCCACGCCGGCGAACACCGACACGCCGCCGTGCTGCTGCGCCTGGCGGCGGATCATCTCCTGGATGATCACGGTCTTGCCCACACCTGCGCCGCCGAACATCCCGATCTTCCCGCCCTGCACATACGGTTCGAGCAGATCGATGACCTTGATGCCCGTCTCCAACATGACCTTCTTCGGCTCGAGGTCCGCGAACGCCGGCGCTTCACGATGGATCGCCCACCGGTCCGACGCCGTGATAGCGGAAGCGTCGGTGTCGAGCGGCTCGCCCAGCACGTTGTAGACGTGCCCGAGGACCCCCTCGCCGACGGGCACGGTGATCGGTGCGCCCGAGTTCCGCACCGGGGCGCCGCGGATCAGACCGTCCGTCGGCTTCAGCGCGATCGCACGGATCGACGAATCGCCGATGTGCTGGGCGACCTCGCACGTGATCGTCGTGGTCTCGCCGCCCATCGTGACGTCGACCGTCAAGGCGTTGTTGATCTCGGGCAGCTGGCTCGGCGGGAACTCGACGTCCACCACCGGTCCGATCACCCGTACGACGCGGCCGTCCGCGTGCCCGTTCTGCTCAGC
>Ga0136846_1231965_pt1 | contig 31285 bp, 30 predicted proteins | sample HopSoiMetagenom2_FD_96841 | JGI IMG/M metagenome (GOLD analysis project Ga0136846, IMG submission 96841) | Grasslands soil microbial communities from Hopland, California, USA - 2 Assembly 2016 (version 4) | ecosystem: Environmental > Terrestrial > Soil > Grasslands | place: USA: Hopland...
GGGAGAGGGGGGCTTGGCTTGACCCTCCGAACCTGCGCCCTCATGTTCCGCCCGGATCAGACGGCCGGGCGGTCGCGGCTCTCCAGGGCAACCTGGCGGGTCGAGGAAAGTCCGGGCTCCACGACGACATGGCGGTGGGTAACGCCCACCGGGGGTGACCCTAGGGATAGCGCCACAGAGAGCAGACCGCCCGGCTCCGCCCCTCGGGACGAAGTCGGGTAAGGGTGAAAGGGTGCGGTAAGAGCGCACCGGGCCGCTGGTGACAGGGGCCGCATGGCAAGCCCCGCCAGGAGCAAGACCGAATAGGGATCCCGCGCCCCGCAAGGGACAAGGCCGTCGCCGGCCCAGGGATCCGGGTAGGTCGCGAGAACCGGTCGGCAACGATCGGTCCAGAGGAATGGCCGCCGCGTCTCCGCAAGGAGGCGGCACAGAACCCGGCTTACAGGCCGTCTGATCCGCAGTCTTTTCTGTGAGGGCCCAGCGCCCCCTCCACCACTTCGTGGTCCCCCTCCCCCGCTGAAGCGGGGGAGGAACTTGCTGTGCCGAACGCTCCAGTTCCTCCCCCGTGCAAAGGGGGGGGGACCGCGAAGCGGTGGAGGGGGCGCTGCCGCAACTCCCCCATTAACAAGTTCCCAGTATGTTCTGTGGATAACTACTTGGGCTTAACCATGGGCGCCCGCGACATCTTTGTTTTCGCCTGAAATCGGCACTCAGTGTCATTGAAACCCATTTGGTCCCATGTTAACCCAATCGTCATTCGCGAACCAATGCAGCGGGTCGGGCGCGGGCTGGCGGTTGGCGACAGGAGGGGACTGGGCCGGGCATGTTTCTCTCGACGTTCGAGAAACAGCTGGACGCTAAGCGGCGCATCGTCGTGCCGCAGGACTTCCGCGCCGCCATTTCCGGCCCCTTCGACGGCGTCTTCTGCTTCCCCTCCATCGAGGCCGACTGCATCGAAGGCGGCGGCAAGGCGCTGTTCGACCGCTACAACGGGGTGATCGAGGAGCTGCCGTTCGGCGATCCCCTGCGCACGGCGCTGGAGACCTCGGTGCTGGGCGGCATGGCGCAGCTTTCCTTCGACACCGCCGGCCGGATCACCCTGCCGGAGATCCTCTGCGACATGTTCGGCATCGATGACTGGGTGACGGTCGTCGGGCTGGGCGACCGGTTCCAGATCTGGGAGCGCGAGGCGTTCAAGGCGCACCGCGCCACCCAGCGCGACCTGGCCCGCCAGGGCCTGGCCGAGCTGCGGGCCCAGCAACGGGCCGCCAAGCTGGGCGGAGGCGCCGCATGACGGCCCGCCTCGACTCACCCCATGTTTCCGTTCTCCTCGACGAGGTGATCGCCCACCTGGCCTGCGGCCCGGGCGATATCGTCGTCGATGGCACCTTCGGCGCGGGGGGCTATTCCCGCGCGATCCTGGCGACGGGCGCGAAGGTCGTGGCGTTTGACCGCGACCCTACGGTCCGCCGTTTCGCCGCGGGATTTCCGGACGACCGCTTCCGCCTGGTGGAAGCGCGATTCTCGGAGATGGACGCGGTCCTCGGCGAGGGCCATGCCGATGGCGTGGCCCTCGACCTCGGGGTTTCCTCCATGCAGATCGACGAGGCCGAGCGGGGCTTCTCGTTCATGCACGACGGTCCGCTGGACATGCGCATGGGCGGCGACGGGCCGACCGCCGCGGACCTGGTCAACACCGCCGAGCCGGCGGAGCTGGCGCGGATCATCTTCGTCTATGGCGAGGAACGCGAAAGCCGGCGCATCGCCCGGGCGATCGCCCGCCGCCGCGAGGAACAGCCGTTCACCCGCACGCTGGAGCTGGCGGAGTTCGTGGAAAAGGCCCTGGGCGGCCGCCGCGGCGCCAAGATCCATCCGGCCACCCGCACGTTCCAGGGCCTGCGCATCGCGGTGAACGAGGAGCTGAGCGAGCTGGAGGCCGGCCTGGAAGCGGCCGAGCGCACGCTGAAGGCCGGGGGGCGGCTGTGCGTCGTCACCTTCCATTCGCTGGAAGATCGCATCGTCAAGAGCTTCCTGTCGGTGCGCGCGGGCCGCACGCCGGCGGGGTCGCGCCACGTCCCGCCCAAGGCCGCCGGCCCGGATCCCAGTTTCCAGCTGCTGTTCAACGGGGCCAAGGCGCCCGGCGACGCGGAGATGAAGGCCAACCCCCGCGCCCGCTCGGCCAAACTGCGCGCCGCGGTCCGCACCGAGGCTCCGGTCTGGCGGGCCGCCGCATGAACCTATTCGCGCGCAGGATCCGGGGTTTCCGTCTGGTGGACCTGGTGGCGCTCGGCCTCCTGATGGTGATCATCCTGGGCGTCTACCTGGCCAAGACCATGGCCGGGCGCGAGCGGGCCGAGATCGCCTCGGTGGAGAAGCAGATCGGCGGCGAGAAGGACCGCATCCGACTGCTGCAGGCCGAGGTGGCGCACCTGGAGCAGCCGGGCCGCATCGAGCGCCTGTCGGTGACCTACCTGGGCCTGAAGCCCGTGTCGGTGAAGAACGAGGCCAGCGTCGACCAGCTGATCGAGATCGCCCACGCCGGCCCGCCGCCCAAGGCTGTCGCGCCGTCGGCGGTGGCGGCCCTGGTGAACGGCGCCGACGTGGTGCCGGGCGTGCCGCCGCCGGCCCCCGCGGAGGCCCAGCCCGTGCGCCTGGCCGCCGCCCAACCGCAGGCGGCGGCGCAATGAGCCTGGGCGTCCACAGCTTCGGCCGCGCCGGCCTGCCGCGGTGGCTGATCGAGAAGGTCTGGGGCCTGGAGCATGCCTTCGAGCGGGCGCGCGCCTCGGGCAAGGTCGAGGACGACACCCGCCTGCGGATCTTCTTCCTGTTGTTCCTGTTCGCCCTCGGCTTTTTCGGGTTGGCGATCGGGGCGACCCGCTCCGCGCTGTTTTCCGACGCAGCGCGGGGCGGTGGTCTCGTGGCCCCGGTGGTGGGCGCGCGCGGCGATCTGGTGGACCGCAACGGCAAGCTGCTGGCCGCGGACCTCCTGCACTACGGCCTCTACATCGACCCGCGTGAGATCTGGGACCCGGCCGAGACCCGCCGCGGCCTGCTGGCGGCCCTGCCCGAGGTGGAACCGGACCGGCTGGAACGCGCCCTGCGCGGCAACCGGCGGGTCTTCGTGGTTGGCGCCCTGACCCCGGAGGCGCGCAACCGGGTCAACGACCTGGGCCTGCCCGGCGTCAGCTTCGAGCCGGAGCAGCACCGGGTCTATCCCCTGGGCTCGACCGCCGCGCACCTGATCGGCTTCACCGACTCCGGCGGCGAGGGCCTGGCCGGGGCGGAGGGCGCGTTCAACAGCGACATCCACACCGCCGCCGGCGCCGCAGCCGCGCCGCTCTCCATCGACCTGCGCATCCAGGGCGCGCTGGAGGACGAGCTCTACAAGGCCGTCGCCGAGTTCCAGCCCAAGGGTGCGGTGGGCATCGTCACCGACGTCCACACCGGCGAGATCCTGGGCCTGACCAGCTGGCCGACGTTCGACCCGAACAAGGCCGGCAAGGCCACCGACTATGCGCGCCTCAACCGCGCCGCCGCCTCGGTGTTCGAGATGGGCTCGACCTTCAAGGGCTTCACGGTGGCCATCGGCCTCGACACCGGCGTGGCGACCCCGGAGAGCACCTTCGACGCCACCCACCCCTTCTACGTGGGCAACCGGGCGATCACCGACTACCACGCCACCCACGCGATGCTGACCCTGGTGGAGGTGTTCCAGCACTCGTCCAACATCGGCACCGCCCGGCTCGGCGAGCAGATCGGCCCCGAGCGGATGCACGCCTATTTCGACCGGCTGGGCCTGACCTCGCCGGCCAAGGTGGAGCTGAAGGAGAGCGCCCGGCCGCTGACCCCGCGGGTGTGGAACGAGGACGCCATCGCCTCCACCTCGTTCGGCCACGGCATCAACGTCAGCCCGCTGGCGGTGGTCCGGGCCTATGGCGCCCTGATGAACGGCGGCTACCTGCTGCCGCTGACGATCCACAAGCTGGAACCCGGGGCCCAGGTCACGGGTCCACGAGTCGTGTCCGAGAAGACCTCCCTGCAGATGCTGTCGATCATGCGCGCCAACGTGACCGGCGGCTCGGGCAAGTCGGCCAACATCCCGGGCCTGTCGGTGGGCGGCAAGACCGGCACCGGCGACAAGTGGGACCCGGCCGCCCGGTCCTACAGCCACACCAAGCAGGTCTCGTCCTTCGCCGCAGTGTTCCCGACGACCGGCGGGCCGCAGACCCGGCGCTACTTCGTGCTGGTGCTGCTGGACGAGCCGCATCCGGGCAAGCTGGGCGTGGACCCCACGGGCGGCATCGCCGCCGCCCCCGCGGCCGGCCGGGTGATCGAGCGCATCGCCCCGTTCCTGGGCGTGAAGCGCCAGACCACCCTGGTCCAGGCCATTCCGGTGGAGCAGCCCTCGACCGAAGACCAGGGCGAGGAGCGATGAGCGTGCGCCTGGCCAAGCTGGTGAAGCGCGACCTGCCGGCCGACCCGGAAATCACCGGCGTCACCGCCGACAGCCGCAAGGTGGCGCCCGGCTTCCTGTTCGCGGCCCTGCCGGGTTCGAAGGTGGACGGCGCGGTCTTCGCCCAGAAGGCCGTGGAGGCGGGCGCCGCGGCGGTGATCGCCGACCAGGACCTGAACCTTTCCGTCCCTACCGTGATCTGCCGCGACCCGCGCCGCGGCTACGCCCTGGCCGCCGCCAACTTCTGGGGCCGCCAGCCGCAGACCTGCGTGGCGGTCACCGGCACCAACGGCAAGACCTCGGTGGCCAACTTCTGCCGCCAGATGTTCGCCGGAGCCGGCCACGTCTCGGCCAGCATGGGCACCCTGGGCCTCACCGTCTCGCGCCCGGACGGGACCCATGACCAGCTGACCCCGCCCGGCCTGACCACCCCCGACGCCGGCGACGTGGCCGAGCTGCTCTGCCGGATCGCCCAGCTGGGCGTCACCCACTTCGCCATGGAGGCCAGCTCGCATGGCATCGACCAGCGGCGGCTGGACGGCGTGCGGCTGGACGCGGCGGGGTTCCTGAACCTGACCCAGGACCACCTCGACTACCACCAGACCATGGACGCCTACACCAAGGCCAAGCTGCGCCTGTTCGAGCAGCTGATGCCGCGGGGCGCCACGGCGGTGCTGAACGCCGATTCCGACGCTTTCCCGTTCTTCGCCGCGGCCTCGGTGGTCTCGGGCCAGCGGGTGATGAGCGTCGGCGAGACCGGCCAGGCGCTGAAGTTGATGGACCGCCAGCTGCTGCCGGGCGGCCAGCGCCTCTCGATCCGCGCCGAGGGGCGGCTGTGGGACGTGCGCCTGCCGCTGGTCGGCGCGTTCCAGGCCTCCAACGCCCTGGTGGCGGCGGGCCTCTGCCGCGCGGCCGGCCTCAGCTATGAGGAGACCTTCGCCGGGCTGGAGCGGCTGATCGGCGCGCCGGGGCGGCTGCAGCGGGTCGGCGCCGGCCCGCACGGTGGCGAGGCCTATGTGGACTACGCCCACACGCCGGATGGGCTGGAGACGGTGCTGCAGGCGCTGCGGCCCCATGTGCGCGGCAAGCTGATCGTGGTGTTCGGCGCCGGCGGCGACCGCGACAAGGGCAAGCGGCCGCTGATGGGCCAGGTCGCGGCGAGCCTCGCCGACGTGGCCATCGTCACCGACGACAACCCGCGCTCGGAGGTCCCGGCCGCGATCCGCGCCGACGTCCTGGCGGGGGCGAGAGGCGGAACAAATGGGGGCGCCAGGGAGATCGGCGACCGGCGCGAGGCGATCCGCGCGGCCGCCGCCCTGCTGCGGGACGGCGACATCCTGGTGGTGGCCGGCAAGGGCCACGAGCAGGGCCAGATCGTCGGCGACGTGGTCCATCCCTTCGACGACGTGACGGAGACGGCCAAGGCCCTGGAGCTTGTCCATGGCTGACCCGCTCTGGACCTCTGCTGAGATTGCGAGGGCGACGGGCGGGACGGAGAGCGGGCGGTTCACGGCCACCGGCGTCTCCATCGACACCCGCAGCCTGGAGCCCGGCGACCTCTTCGTGGCGCTGGCCGGCGTGCGCGACGGCCATGAGTTCGTGGCCCAGGCCCTGGCCAAGGGCGCGGCGGGCGCCCTGGTCGCCCAGGACGTGGACGGGCCGGCGGTGAAGGTCGCCGACACCCTGGCGGCGCTGGAGCGGCTGGGCGTGGCGGCGCGCGAGCGGGCGGACCAGGCGCGGCGGGGGGCGGTCACCGGCTCGGTGGGCAAGACCAGCGTGACCCAGGCGGTGATGGCGGGGCTGATGCTGGCCGGCCGCGCGCATTCGTCGGTGAAGTCCTACAACAACCACATCGGCGTGCCCCTGACCCTGGCGCGGATGCCGGCCGCGACCGAGCGGGCGGTGTTCGAGATCGGCATGAACCACGCCGACGAGATCCGGCCGCTGACCCGGATGGTGCGGCCCCACGCGGCCCTGGTGACCACCGTCGGGCCGGTGCACACTGAGAACTTCCCCGACGGCGAGGAAGGCGTGGCCCGCGCCAAGGCCGAGGTGTTCGCCGGGCTGGAGCCAGGCGGCGTGGCCGTGCTGAACGCCGACAACCGCTGGTTCGACCTGCTGAAGGCCGAGGCGGAGGCTGCCGGGGCCGTGGTCCGCACCTTTGGCGCGGGCGAGGGGTGCGACGCCCGCCTGATCGACTTCCAGGTGGCGGAGGCCAGTTCGGGGGGCGGCCACGCCGTGGTCCAGGCGCGGTTCCACGGCAAGGGCCTGGACTTCCCGATCCTGCAGACCGGGCTGCACTGGGGCCTCAACAGCATGGCGGTGCTGCTGATGCTGGAGGCCCTCGACGTCGACCTGGGCGACAGCCTGGCGGCGCTGGGCTCGTTCGAGCCCCTGGCCGGACGCGGCGCCGAGGCGCTGCTGGCCGCGCCGGGCGGGGCCTTCACCCTGATCGACGAGAGCTACAACGCCAATCCGGTCTCCATGGCCTCGGCAATCGCCAGCCTCGGCCGCCGGACTGTCGCCGGCCGCCGCATCGTGGCCCTGACCGACATGCTGGAGCTGGGGGCCGAGAGCCCAGCCTTCCATGGCGGCCTGGCCCGCGACCTGGAGGCTGCGTCGATCGACCTCGTCTTCTGCGCCGGTCCTCTGATGAAATCACTCTGGGACGCCCTTCCGCCGACTCGGCGCGGCGGCTACGCCGGAAGCGCGGCGGAGCTCGCGCCGCAGCTCGCACAGGCCGTAGAGGCCGGCGACGTGGTGATGGTGAAGGGGTCGAACGGGTCGAAGGCCGGGCTGGTGGCCCAGGCCCTCCTCGCGCTGGGCTCCCCCAAGGACGGACGAGGGGAGGCGCGCTGATGTTCTACTGGCTCTACCTGCAGTTTGCGGCCACCCACCACGTCTCGGTCCTCAACCTCTTGAAGTACCAGACCTTCCGCACCGGCGCGGCGATCTTCACCGCCCAGCTGGTGGTGGTCGCCCTGGGCTCGCGGTTCATCCGCTGGATGCAGGCCAAGCAGGGCAAGGGCCAGCCGATCCGCACCGACGGTATCGAGCGCCACATCGTCGAGAAGGCCGGCACGCCGACCATGGGCGGGGTGATGATCCTGGCCGGGGTGTTCGCCGGCTGCCTGCTGTGGGCGGACCTGTCCAACGTCTACGTCTGGGCGGTGCTGATCGTCACCGCCGGCTACGGCTTCCTGGGTTTCCTGGACGACTACGCCAAGGTCACCAAACAGAGCACGGCGGGGATCTCCGGGCGGGTGCGCCTGGTGCTGGAGGGGCTGATCGCCATGGCCGCGATCGCCCTGATCATCCTCTTCGCCCAGAAGCCGCCGGAGAGCCCGGAGCTGCTGACCTCGGTGGCCTTCCCGGTGTTCAAGCAGCTCTTGGTGAACCTGCAGTGGGGTTATCTGCTGTTCGGCGCCTTCATCATCGTGGGCGCGGCCAATGCGGTGAACTTCACCGACGGCCTGGATGGCCTGGCCACGGTCCCGGCGATGATCGCCGCGTCCGCCTATGGCCTGATCGCCTACCTGGTCGGCAACTACGTCTTCGCCAACTACCTGCAGCTCCACTTCGTGCCCGGCGTCGGCGAGATCGCCATCTTCTGCGGCGCCCTGGTGGGGTCGGGCTTGGGCTTCCTCTGGTACAACGCCCCGCCGGCCAAGATCTTCATGGGCGACACCGGCTCCCTGGCCCTGGGCGGGGCGGTGGGCACCATCGCCGTCGCCACCCGCCACGAGATCGTGCTGGGGATCATCGGCGGGCTGTTCGTGGCCGAGACCCTGTCCGTGATGATCCAGGTGGCCTCGTTCAAGCTGACCGGCCGGCGGGTGTTCCGCATGGCGCCGGTGCACCACCACTTCGAGAAGCTGGGCTGGTCGGAGTCCACCGTGGTGATCCGCTTCTGGATCGTGGCGGTGATGCTGGCCCTGGTCGGCCTCGCCACCCTGAAGCTGCGGTAGGGGAGGGCGAGCGCCGAACGCCATGATCCCGGTCCGCGGCTTCGAGGGCAAGACGGTGGCCGTGTTCGGCCTGGCCCGCACGGGGCTGGCGGCGGCGCGCGCCCTGGCGGCGGGCCACGCCAAGGTGGCGCTGTGGGACGACAAGCCGGCCGCCCGCGACGCCGCGGTGGCCGACGGCTTCGAGCTGACCGACCTCAGCCAGGCCGACTGGTCCGACTTCGCGGCGATCATGCTATCGCCCGGCGTTCCGCTCACCCACCCCAAGCCGCACTGGACGGTGGAGAAGGCCCGGGCCGAGGGCGTCGAAATCCTGGGCGACATCGAGCTCTTCGCACGCACCGTCAACGCCGCGCCGGAGCACAAGCGGCCCAAGGTGGTCGCCATCACCGGCACCAACGGCAAGTCCACGACCACCGCCCTGATCGGCCACATCTGCGCCGAGGCCGGCCGCGACGTGCGCATCGGCGGCAACATCGGCCTGGGCGTCCTGGGCCTCGAGGACATGCACGGCGGGGCGGTCTATGTCCTGGAGCTGTCGTCCTACCAGCTGGACCTGACCTCGAGCCTCAAGGCCGACGTCACGGTGATCCTCAACATCTCGCCCGACCACCTGGAGCGGCACGGCGACATGGAAGGCTATGTGGCCGCCAAGCGCCGCATCCTGATGAACCAGGGCAAGGGCGACACCGCGGTGATCGGCGTCGACGATCTCTGGGGCCAGCGGATCTGCACCGAGATCACCGCCGCCAACCGCCGCACCATCGTGCCGGTCTCGGCCAGCAAGGCCATGGGCCGCGGCGTCTACGCCCTGGACGGGCTGCTGTACGACGCCACCGGCGAGCGCGCGGCCGAGGTGGCGGACCTGAAGCGCGCCCGCTCGCTGCCGGGCCGCCACAACTGGCAGAACGCCGCCGCCGCCTACGCCGCCGCCAAGGGCCTGGGCGTCGCGCCGGACCAGGTCGCGCGCTCGCTCCTGAGCTTCCCGGGGCTGGCGCACCGGATGGAGACGGTGGGCGTGGTCGGCAAGGTGCGCTTCGTCAACGACAGCAAGGCCACCAACGCCGACGCCGCGCGCCAGGCGCTGTCCAGCTATCCCAAGGTCTACTGGATCGCCGGCGGCCAGCCGAAGACCGGCGGCATCGACGACCTGGCCGACCTCTTCCCGCGGGTGATCAAGGCGTATCTCGTGGGCGAGGCCTCCGCCGCCTTCGCGCGCACGCTGAAGGGCAAGGCGGCCGTGGCCGAGTGCGGGACCATCGACAACGCCGTCCACGCCGCGTTCCAGGACGCCTCGGCCAGCGGCAAGGAGGCCATCGTGCTGCTGTCGCCGGCCTGCGCCTCCTTCGACCAGTTCGCGGACTTCGAACAGCGCGGCGAGGCGTTCAGGGCGGCGGTGCAGGCCTTGGCGGCGGGAGCTGCGGCATGACCAGCCTTGCCCATCCCAGCGCGCTGTCATTCCGCCGCGGAAGGAAGACACCATGACCACTGCTCACGCCTTCCCGCGGTCCGACCGCTCGCCGCTGGGCGTCTGGTGGTGGACGGTCGACCGCTGGATGCTGGGCGTCGTCGCCCTGCTGATCGCCATCGGCGTCGTCATCTCGTTCTCCGCCAGCCCGGCGGCGGCGGTGCGGATGAACATCGGCGATCCGTTCCATTTCGCGGTGCGCCAGTGCCTGTTCGCCGTGGGCGCGGCGGTGATGGTGGTGACGGTCTCGATGCTGGACGTGAAGGGCGTGCGCCGCTCGTCGTTCTTCATCTGGCTGGCGGCGATCGCGATCATGATCGCCCTGCCGTTCTTCGGCCACAACGCCAAGGGGGCGACCCGCTGGATCGAGTTCGGCGGGTTCAGCTTCCAGCCCTCGGAATATATGAAGCCGGCCCTGATGGTGCTGGTGGCCTGGATGTTCGCCGAGGGCCAGAAGGGCCAGGGCGTGCCCGGCGTCTCGGTCGCCTTCGGCCTCTACGCCCTCTCCATTGGCCTCCTGCTAGTGCAGCCGGACGTGGGCCAGACGGTGCTGATCACCGTGGCCTTCGGGGCCGCGTTCTGGATGGCCGGCGTGCCGCTGAGCTGGGTGATGCTGTTGGGCGCCACGGCCATCGCCGGGCTCTCCTCCACCTACTTCCTGCTGCCGCACGTGCATTCGCGGGTGGACAAGTTCCTGTCGCCCGACAAGGCCGACACCCACCAGGTGGACGCCGCCGCCGTGGCCCAGGCGGCGGGCGGCCTGTTCGGCCGCGGGCCGGGGGAGGGCGTCATGAAGCGCCACGTGCCGGACCTGCACACCGACTTCGCCTATTCGGTCGGGGCCGAGGAGTTCGGCCTGGTGTTCAGCCTCTTGCTGATCGCACTTTTCGCCTTCGTGGTGATCCGCGGCCTCTATCGCGCCATGAAGCTCAGCGACCCCTTCGAGCAGGTGGCCGCGGCGGGCCTCTTCGTGATGGTGGGAGAGCAGGCGATCATCAACATGGCGGTGAACCTCAACCTGATCCCCACCAAGGGCATGACCCTGCCGTTCATCAGCTACGGCGGCTCCTCCATGCTGGCCATGGGCCTGACCCTGGGCATGGCCCTGGCCCTGACGCGGCGGCGGCCGGGCGCCTATACGCCGACGGAAGGGCTCGCCAAGGCCGGCGAGTTCGCTTAGGTCCGCCGTCCACATGCAAGGGCCGCTGATGCGGAAGATCGCCGTCGTCGCCGCCGGAGGGACCGGCGGGCACCTGTTTCCCGCCCAGGCGCTGGCCGAGGCCCTGATCGCCCGCGGCTGGGGCGTGGTCCTGGCCTCCGACGAGCGGGTGGCGGGCCTGGCCCAGGACTTCCCGGCCGAGCGGCGGATCGGGCTGTCGGCGGCGACCTTCCGGCGTGGCGACCCGATCGGCATGGTCCGCGCGAGCTTCGCGGTGCTGCGCGGCACGCTGCAGGCGCGCGCGGCCTTCCGGGAGATCGCGCCGCGGGTGGTGGTGGGCTTCGGCGGCTATCCGTCGGTGCCGGGACTGGTCGCCGGCATCCTGGACCGCCGGCCGACCGTGATCCACGAGCAGAACGCGGTGATGGGCCGCGCCAACCGCATGCTCGCCCCGCACGTGACCACGGTGGCCTGCGCCTTCCCGACCCTGCAGAAGGCCCCGCCCCAGGTGGCCGCCCGGGCGATGGTGGTGGGCAATCCCATCCGCCCGCCGATCCGGGCGCTGGCCGAGGTCCCCTACATCCCGCCCGAGCCGAACGGGCCGCTCCGCGTGCTGGTCACCGGCGGCAGCCAGGGCGCGCGGCTGCTGTCCGAACTGGTGCCCGAGGCGGTGCGGGCGCTGCCCGAGGAACTGCGCAAGCGGCTGGTGATCCAGCAGCAGACCCGGGCGGAGTCCATGAACACGGCCCGCCGGGCCTATCGCGACGCCCTGGTGGACGCCGAGATCGCGCCGTTCTTCCGCGACATCGCCAGCCGCCTGCGCGACGCGCACCTGGTGATCGGCCGCGCCGGCGCAGGCACGGTCTGCGAGTTCGCCGTGGCCGGGAAGCCGGCCATCCTTGTGCCCCTGGCCATCGCGCTGGATGACGACCAGGGCCAGAACGCCAAGCTGCTGGCCGACGCCGGCGGCGCGGAGATCGCCCGCGAGAGCCAGCTGACGGTGGAATCGCTGTCGGGGGCGCTGACCAAGCTGCTCGGCAATCCGGCGCGCCTGGCGCGCATGGCCGAGGCCGCCCGCTCGGTGGCGATCCCGGACGCGGCCGAGCGGCTGGCGGACGTGGTCGAGCGCACCGCCGCGGCCGCCGACCGGGTCCAGTAGGCCGCGTCCAGTAACTATGAAGACCGCGACGCGCGAATTGCGCAACCGACAGGCGATTTCGCCCTGTGCGGCCGGCGCAGATGTCGACAAGGCCACCGAAAAGTCCTGTGAATCCGGTCACTTTGCGACAAAGGCGGCTTGCACTAACGCAAAGGTTGGTTAACCCTCAACCCAAGGTCGGTGGGGGCGGCGCACGTGGGGCGCCGCGCACTCTCTGGGAGGTTGAGACTATGGCTTTCGGTATCAAACCGCTGCGTGCGGTCCTGCTCGCGACCGCGCTGGGCGTGACCGCGACGTCAGCGAACGCGGCGACCATCATCCTGCACAATATCGGCGGCGTGACGCCAGGCACGGACGCCTTCAACGGCTTCAAGCGCGCGGCCAACTTCTGGGGCTCGCAGTTCAGCAACGACATCACCATCAACCTGAACGTCGGCTTCAACCACCTGGGCCCGAGCATCCTGGGCTCCACGAGCAGCACCTTCACCGTCAAGTCGATCCAGTCGGTGGAAGGCCACATGATCGCCGGCGCCAGCAGCTCGGCCATCGACCAGTCGGCGACCGCCAACCTGCCGGCCCTCAGCCCCACCGCCTTCGGCGTCGGCGGCGTCAGCGTCATCACGCCCGGCTACACCCATCCCGAGACCGGCGCCGGCAACGGCAATCCGTTCGGCACCGGCAATCCATACGGGATCGACAACTCCACCAACGTCTATGACACCGACGGCACCTTCAACAACGTCGCCATCGGCGTGACGACGGCCAACGCCAAGGCGCTGGGCTACGCGGTCGATCCGCATACGATCGACGGCTCGATCACCTTCAGCTCGGACTTCGCCTTCGACTTCAACCCGACCGACGGCATCACCCCGGGGACCATCGACTTCCTGAGCGTGGCCACCCACGAAATCGGCCACGCCCTGGGCTTCGTCAGCGGGGTGGACGACTACGACACCCTTGGCGGGCCCAACAGCCCGTACGCCCACTACGACTGCGGCGGGTTCGAGTGCCAGAACTACCCGGCCGAGGACGACTGGTTCGGCGAGACCCTCGACCTCTTCCGCTATTCCCACGATCCGAACCACGTCGCGCCGGGCGACGACCCGACCCTGACCTGGGCGCCGGGGGTGGAGAGCTATTTCTCCGTCGACCGGGGCGCCACGGACCTGGGTAATTTCTCCACCGGCTCGTTCAACGGCGACGGCTGGCAGGCTTCGCACTGGAAGGCGCCGACGTCCGCGCCGTTCTGCTCGGGCCTGCTGGGGATCATGAACCCCTATGCCTGCCACAACACCGGCGGGATCGTCACCAACCTGGACCGCGAGGCCTTCGACGCCATCGGCTACAACCTCGTCGACCAGGGCGACCGTCAGTACACCACGGCCGACATCTACAAGAACACCGCGGTTCCCGAGCCGGCGACCTGGTCGCTGCTGATCGGCGGCCTGGGCCTGATGGGCGCCATGCTGCGCCGGCGGCGGACGGCGACGCTGTCCGCCTGATCCCTCGCGAGCTCTGTTGTGGCGCGCCGCCGGACCCCGTCCGGCGGCGTCGTCATCTGAGGCCATCATGTGACCCCATCATGTGATGTTGGGGCGTGCGGCCGGTTCCTAAGTGCGGGGCTTTGAGCTAGCACGGAGGCATGACGCGACGACCCGTCCCCTTCGAGATCGGCCCGGTGCACTTCATCGGCATCGGCGGCATCGGCATGAGCGGCATCGCCGAGATCATGCTGCGGGTGGGCTATTCCGTGCAGGGCTCGGACGCCAAGGCCAGCGCCAACACCGAGCGGCTGGAGAAGCTGGGCGCCAAGGTCTTCATCGGCCACGACGCGACCCACGTGGAGGGCGCCTACGCGGTCGTCTATTCCACCGCGGTCAAGGCCGACAATCCGGAGATGGTGGCCGCCCGCGAGCGCCGCCTGCCGCTGGTGCGCCGGGCCGAGATGCTGGCCGAGCTGATGCGGCTCCAGTTCTCCGTCGCAGTAGGCGGCACGCACGGCAAGACCACCACCACCTCGATCATTGCCTCGCTGCTGGACGCCGGCGGCCTGGATCCCACCGTGGTCAACGGCGGGATCATCAACGCCTACGGCACCAACGCCAAGGTGGGCGAGGGCGACTGGATCGTGGTGGAGGCCGACGAGAGCGACGGCACCTTCCTGAAGCTGAAGTCCACCGTGGCGGTGGTCACCAACATCGACCCCGAGCACCTCGACCACTACGGCGACTTCGAAGCGGTGAAGCGGGCCTTCCGCGACTTCGTGGAGAACATCCCCTTCTACGGCTTCGCCGCGATCTGCACCGACCACGTCGAGGTCCAGGCCATGGCGGGGCGGGTGGAGAACCGGCGGCTGGTCACCTATGGCGTCAACCCCCAGGCCGAGGTGCGGGCCGAGGCGATCAGCATGGGCCCGGACGGCGCGCGCTTCGACGTGGTCATCCGCCCGCGCGACGGGGCCGTGATGCGCTACGCCGACCTGCACCTGCCGATGGCGGGGCACCACAATGTGCTGAACTCGCTCGCCGCCGTGGCCGTGGCGCGCGAGCTGGGCCTGGAGGAGGCCGCGATCCGCAAGGGGCTGGCGGCGTTCGGCGGCGTGCGGCGGCGCTTCACCACCACCGGCGTGGCCCAGGGCGTGCGGGTGGTCGACGACTACGGCCACCACCCCGTGGAGATCGCCTCGGTGCTGAAGGCGGCCCGGGCGGTCACCGGCGGCAAGGTGATCGCGGTGGTGCAGCCGCACCGCTACAGCCGCCTGCGCGACCTGTTCGACGACTTCTGCCACTGCTTCAATGACGCCGACACCGTGGTGGTGGCCGACGTCTATCCGGCCGGCGAGGCGCCCATCGACGGCGCCAGCCGCGACGCCCTGGTGGCGGGCCTGCGTCGCTATGGCCACCGCCGGGTGCTGGCGCTGGACGCGCCCGGTTCCCTGGCGGGGCTGGTGCGCGAGGAGGCCGTGAGCGGCGACCTGGTCGTGCTGCTGGGCGCCGGCGACATCACCAGCTGGGCCTATGCGCTGCCGGCCGAGCTCGACGCGCTGGGCGAGGCGGCGTGAGCGGGGGCGTGGCCGAGCTGCCGGCGGTCCGCGGCAAGCTGCTGCCCGGCGAGCCGCTAGGCCCCTTCACGTGGTTCCGGGTGGGCGGGCCGGCCGACTGGCTGTTCCTGCCGGCGGACTTGGTCGATCTGCAGCAGTTCCTGGCCGCCTTGCCGCCGGAGGTCCCGGTGACGGTGCTGGGCGTGGGCTCCAACGTCATCGTGCGCGACGGCGGCGTGCCTGGGGTGGTGATCCGGCTGGCCGGACGCGCCTTCGCTGGCGTGCAGGCGGACGGCGCGCGTGTCACCACGGGCGCGGGGGCGCTGGACGCCGCCGTCGCGCGGGCGGCCGCCAAGGCCGGGATCGCGGGCCTGGAGTTCTACGCCGGCATCCCGGGCACGATCGGCGGGGCGCTGACCATGAACGCCGGCTGCTACGGCGCGGAGACCAAGGACGTGCTGGTGTCCGCCTGGGGCTTCGACCGCGCGGGCGTCCGCCGCGACTTCGCCCTGGCCGACTTCGGTTACAGCTACCGCCATTCGCAGGCCCCGGCCGACATCGTCTGGGTGGAGGCGACGTTCCAAGGCCGTCCCGACGATCCGGCCGCCGTCCAGGCCCGGATCGACGAGATCACCGCCCGGCGCGAACAGACCCAGCCGATCCGCGAGAAGACCGGCGGCTCCACATTCAAGAACCCGCCGGGCCAGTCCTCATGGAAACTTGTTGACGAAGCCGGGTGGCGCGGGAAGCTTCACCATGGAGCCATGTTCTCGCCTCTGCATTCCAACTTCATGATCAACACCGGCGAAGCTACCGCCGCGGACCTGGAGGGGCTGGGCGAGGCCGTGCGGGCCGACGTCAAGGCGAAGACCGGCGTCGAGTTGCAGTGGGAGATCAAGCGGATCGGGAGGGCGCAACGCCATGGGTGAGCCGGCTCTGATCCTGGTGCGGCACGGGCGGCCGAAGATCGACCTCGACGCTCCGCCGACCACCTGGACCCTGTGCCACGAAGGCCAGGTCGGCTGTGCGCAGCTGGCCGAGCAGATCGTGGCCTACAAGCCCACGGCCGTGGTCTCCAGCCCCGAGCCCAAGGCCCTGGAGACGGCGCAGATCCTGGCCCACCGGCTGGGGCTGGAGGTGGTGGTCGACGAGGGTTTCCACGAGCACAAGCGGCCGGCCGCCTCGTTCGGCTCGGAGCAGGAGTTCCGCGACAGCATCGCCAAGGTGTTCGCCCAGCCGGCGGCCGCCTCCGCCCCGCACGGCGGCGAGAGCGCCCAGGCCGCCGCCCAACGCCTGGCCGAGACCCTGGCCAAGTACCAAGGCAAGCCCCTGCTGGCGGTCACCCACGGCACGGTGCTCAGCCTCTACCTGGCCCAGCGCCTGGGCCTGGACGCCCACGACCTCTGGCGCAGCCTGCACATGCCGGACGCCTTCGTCCTGGATGACACGGGGGCCCTGGTGACGCGGCTGGGCTGAGGCTGGCTGGGGCAGCGCCCCCTATCAGCGCCGCGGCCGTCGGATCGCCCGCACCGTCGCCCGATCCGCGCCGCCGCAGAACAGGCGCTCGCCGCCGTCGGACTCCAGGCCGGACACGCCCATGCCGGCTGGCATCTCCAGCCGCTCCAGCACCGCGCCGGTGTCGGGGTCGATCCGGCGTACGTCGCTCGTCTCGCCCTCCAGCGTGGCGTGCCACAGCTCGCCGTCCACCCAGGTCACGCCGGTGACGAAGCGGTTGGAGGCGATGGTGCGCAAGACCGCGCCGGTCTGCGGATCCACCTGGTGGATCTGGCGCGTGCGGTACTGGCCGACCCACAGCGCGCCCTCGGCCCAGGCGAGGCCCGAATCGCCGCCGCCGCCCGGCGCGGGAATGGTGGCCAGCACCTCGCCCGTCGCCGGGTCGATCCTCTGGATGCGGTCCTCGGCGATCTGGAACAGGTGGCGGCCGTCGAAGGCGGTCCCGGCGTGGGCGGCCACGTCGAGGCTGCGGACCTCTGCCCCGGTGTCCGGATCGAGGGCGCGCAGCCCCTCGCCGGTGGCGAACCAGACGTTCTCGCCGTCGTAGGTCACCCCGTGGACGCGCTCGACGTCGGGGAAGGGCCCATATTCGCGGAGGATTTCGGCTTTGGAGTTGAACATGGACCGACCCTAGCCGCCTGGCAGGGCGGTCGGGAGTAACAAGGTCGTCGCGAGTCCTGGCGCGGGCGGGCGCATCCAGCGCAGGGCGCGCCCGCGGCCGACCGCCTGGGCCTTGCCCTGCGCCGCCAGCTCGTCCAGCGCCCGCTGCACGGTGCGCTGGCTGGCGTCCAGCGCCAGCGCCAGGGCCGAGCTGGACCAGGCCTCGCCGTCCTCCAGGCAGGCCAGCACCGCCGCGTGCCGCTCCTCGACCGGCCGGGCCAGCACCACCACCTGCGGCGCGCGGCGCGGCGTCAGCGCAAAGCCGCGCCGGGTCGCGCTCACGCTCGCCAGCGGCCGCAGCAGGGTGCGCAGCCGCCCGGCCTCCACCCGCAGCCGCGCGCGGTGGGACTCGTCCGCCGCCTTGCCGCCGAACGCCAGCGCCACCAGCAGGTCGCGGGAGACGTCCCCGGGCCAGGCCTCGCCCAGCGCCCGCGCGAGGGCGAACAGCACCGGGCGGCGGGCCAGCGAGACCTCCATCTGGGCGTCGCGCACCAGGTGGCGGCAGCCGTCCACCACCAGGCCGTCCGAGGCCAGGAGCGCCTCCACCTCGTCCAGCCGCAGTGAGCGCTCCCCGCCCCCGCCGACGCGTCTGGCCGCAGGAGCCGCCAGCGCCTGCGCCGCCGCCGCCACCTCCGCCGACAGAGCCGGGATCCCCGCACGCCGCGCCGCCTCGGCCGCCCGCGCCAGGGCCGCCCGCGCTGCCTGCGCCTGGAGCCTGCGGACCGCCAGGGCCGCGACGCCCAGCTCGTGGGCCGCGCGCAGGGCAGGCGGCAGCGGCGAGGGGTCCAGGCGGGCCAGCCGCGCCTCCGCCTCGTCCAGGCGGCCGATCAGGAGCAGGCGCCGCACCTCCAGATAGCGGGCGTGGGCGGCGTTCACCCGGTCGCCGTGCGCCTCCAGCGCCGCGCGAGCCGCGTCCAGGGCCTTGGCCGGCCAGGCGAGGTCGCGCGAGGCCAGCGCCACTTCCGCCTCGGCCACCACGCACCGCGCCCGCGCCACGGCCTCCGCCGGCCCGAACGCCCGCGCCGCCCGGCGCAGCAGCGCCTTGGCCCGCGGGAAGTCGCCGAGCTGGGCCATGGCGATGCCCCGCAGGGCCAGGGCCGGCGCGTCCTCGCGCAACGCCACCCGCTTCAGGGCCCCCAGCGGATCGCCCGCCGCCAGCGCCTGTCCGGCCGCGGTGATCAGGGAGTCCAAGGAAATCCCGCCAAACTTGTCACTCCCACCCGGGGACGCCGCGGGGCCAGGTTCGGCCGCGACAACGACGAGAGGTTCGAACGACCATGACTAGATCAACCGACGGCGTCCGGGAAGACGGCCGCCTGGCCCTGCGCACCCTGCCCATCGTCTCCCCGCCCGTGGTCTCGCCGCAGGCCTGGAATGCCGCGCGCGCCCAGATGCTGGTGAAGGAGAAGGCCCACATGCGGGCCGGCGACGCCCTGGCGGCCGAACGCCGGCGGATGCCGTGGATGGCGGTCGACAAGGCCTATGAGTTCGAGGGCCCGGCCGGCAAGGTGCGGCTCCTCGACCTGTTCGAGGGCCGCCGCCAGCTGATCGTCTACCGCGCCTTCTACGAGCCGGGGGTGTTCGGCTGGCCCGACCACGCCTGCCGCGGCTGCTCGCTGGGCGCCGACCAGGTCTCGCACCTGGCGCACCTGAACGCCCGGGACACCACCCTGGCCTACGCCTCGCGGGCCCCGCAGGCCGACATCGCCCGGCTGAAGGCGAAGATGCGCTGGGCCATGCCCTGGTACACGATCACCGACAGCTTCGACGCCGACTTCGGGGTGGACCAGTGGCACGGCCACAACGTCTTCATCCGCGACGGCGAGCGCATCTTCCGCACCAACTTCATCAACAACCGCGGCGACGAGGCCATGGGCACGGTGTGGAGCTATCTCGACGCCACGCCCCTCGGCCGCCAGGAGGCCTGGGAGGATTCTCCCGAAGGCTATCCGCAGACCCCGACCTACAAGTGGTGGAACTGGCACGACAACTACGAGGCCGAGGCTGCGCCGGACCCCAAGTGGGTGGAGGTGTCCGACGCCGGGGAGGCGGCTTTCCGCAACGCCGAAGCCGCCACGTGAGCGGCGTGGCCAGGCTGACGCGCGGCCTCTGCCTGGCCGCCAGCCCCACCTTCGCGCTGATGGCCCTGCTGAGCGCAGGGCCTGACGCCGGGCCCATGGCGGCCATGTGCTCCGCCGGCTCTCCGCTAGGCGGGATGGTCCCGATGTACCTCCTGATGAGCGTCTTCCACGCGGGACCGTGGCTGAGGCTCGCGGCAGGGCGAGCGGGAACTCGCGCCCTGTCGCCATCCGGCCGGCCTCTGAACTAGGATCGGCGCCGCGCACGCCAGCTTGGCGTCGGTGGGAGGGTGGTCGATGGCGGGCGATGAGTTTGTGGCGACGGGCGGCTGCCTCTGCGGGGCGGTGCGGTTCGGCCTCAGGGAGAAGCTTTCGCCCGTGGGGTTCTGCCACTGCTCGCAATGCCGTCGGGTCTCGGGAACGGGCTCGAACGCGGTGCTCAACGTGCCCGGCAAGCGGTTCCAGTGGCTGGCGGGCGAGGACAGCCTGCGCCGATACGAAACCGCCAGTGGCTGGGGGACCGCCTTCTGCGCCATCTGCGGCTGCCCGATGCCGCAACCAACCCCGGACGGCGCGCGGATGTTCGTTCCGGCCGGGGCCCTGGACGGCGATCCCGCGCTGAGGCTGGCCGGGCATATCTTCGTCGGCTCCAAGCCGGCCTGGGTCACGATCTGCGACGACGGCCCACAGTTCGAAGCGCACGCCGAAACTGGAGCGGCGGGCGGCTAGCGGCCGACGCTCGCGCCGCCGCGCCGCTGTCTCCCCAGCGGTCGCGTCTGGCCTCCCAGTCTCCGCCCTCTGCAACATTTGCCAGTCCCAACCGTTGCAGCACGCACCCGAGCTGGAGGAACATCATGCTTCGGAACACCCTCGTCACATCGCTGCTCGCCTCGAGCGCGCTCGCCCTGGCGGTCGCCGCGCCGGCCCACGCCGACAAGAAGGACCGCGCCCAGGAGGCTATCGCCGCCGCCGACGCCAAGCTGCACACCGCCGAGTCCATCGGCACGGGCGTCGAGGTCCCGGCCGCCACCGCCGCCGCCCGCGCGGCGCTGATGCAGGCCAAGGAGGATCTCTCCGCCGGCCGCAAGTCGGCCTCGATCCAGGAGGCGATCCGCGCCTCGGCCCTGGCCGACACCGCCATCGGCGAGCTGCAGCGGCGCAAGGACAATTCCCTGGCCGCGGCCCACGAGGCGGCGCAGGCCTCGGCGGCCGCCGCGCGCGAGGCGGAACAGCAAACCGCCGCCGCCGCCCAGGATCGCGCTTCGACCGCCGAGCAGCAGGCCATGACCGCCCAGCAGCAGGCGGCCGAGGCCAACGCCCGCGCTGCGGCCGCCGAACAGGCCGCCCAGAGCTCGGCCGCGGACGCGGCGGCCGCCCGCGCCGCCGCCGCTACGCAGCCGGCGCAGGTGGAGACCTCGGTCACCACCCAGCACACCGGCGCGACCCATCGCTCGACGCGGACCCATGTGGTCAAGCGCAGCACCAAGACCGTTCCGTCCGACCAGGTCACCACCACCACGACGGTGACCCAGCACTGAGCCTGAGGCCGCGGGTCGCCTAGCTGCGATCCGCGGGCCCGGCCACGATCAGACCGCCACGCCGAGCATCTGCGTGGCGGGGACGAGGCGCGCGCTGGCGGTGGCCCGCGCCACCACCACGCCGTCGGCGTCCATGAGCCTGGCTTCCAGGAAGGCGATGCTCTTGCCCGCCTGCACCACCTGGCCCTCGCCGAACAGCGGGCCGACCCGCGCTGGCGCCAGGAAGCTCACGTGCATGTCGATGGTGGGCGGGAAGAGCCGGCCCTCCGAATGCACGAACATCGCCGGGCCCATGGTGTCGTCCAGCATGGCGGCCAGGAGGCCGCCCTGGATGAAGCCCGCGGGGTTGCGGAACTCAGGCCGCCCCTCGAAGCGGATGCGGATCCAGCCGTCGGCCGGGCGGGCGTCCACCACCTCCCAGCCGAGCAGGTCGGCGCAGGGCGGGCGGGGCAGGGCGTCAAGGGCGGTGCTGACCGGCATGGGGAGGTCCTTTCGCCGTCACGCCTAGCGCGGGGCTGCTGACAGCGCGCCGGCAACAACGGCCCCGACAGGGGTGCGTTGATCTGGATCAAGACAAACCGCCTCCGGGCCAACATAATCGGCGCGATGCCCGACGGGACCGCCACCGCGCACCTCTATCGGCCGAAACTGGCCACCATCCTGGCGGAAGGCTACGGCCTGGACGCCTTGCGCCGCGACGCGGCCGCGGGCCTCACCGTGGCCATTGTCGCGCTGCCGCTTTCCATGGCGATCGCCGTGGCCTCAGGGGTCTCGCCGGACCGCGGGCTGAACACGGCCATCATCGGGGGTTTCCTGGTCTCGGCGCTAGGCGGCAGCCGCTACCAGATCGGCGGGCCGGCCGGCGCCTTCATCGTGCTGGTCTCGGCCACGGTGGCGAAATTCGGCGTCGAGGGCCTGGCGCTGGCGGTGATGCTGTCGGGCCTGATGCTGGCCCTGATCGGGGCGCTGCGGCTGGGCGGGCTGATCCGCCATATCCCCCACGCCGTCACCGTCGGCTTCACCGCCGGCATCGCGGTCACCATTCTGGCGAGCCAGCTGAAGGACCTCGCCGGCCTGACGCTGCACGGGCCGGAGCCGGGGCCGGTCATCCCCAAGCTGGTCGCCCTCGTCCAGGCCCTGCCCAGCGCCAATCCGGCCGCCATGGGCGTGGGCGCCGGCGTCGCAGGGCTTATCCTGGTCCTGCGCCGGTTCCGCCCGACCTGGCCGGGCATGCTGATCGCCGTTGCGGGCGCCACCGTGACCGCGGTCGCCCTGGGCCTGCCGGTGGCGACCATCGGCAGCCGCTTCGGCGACCTGCCGCGCAGCCTGCCGGCGCCGCACCTGCCCGCCGCCACCTGGCAGGGCCTGGCGGCGATCCTGCCGGTGTCGCTGTCCTTCACCCTGCTGGGCGGGCTGGAGAGCCTGCTGTCGGCCAAGGTCGCCGACGGCATGACGGGACGCGTCCACCGCTCGAACATGGAGCTGGTCGCCCAGGGCCTGGCCAATGTGGCCTCCTCGGTGTTCGGCGGGATCAGCGTCACCGGCACGATCGCCCGGACCGCCACCAATATCCGCGCCGGCGCCTACAGCCCCGTCTCGGGCATGCTGCACGCGCTCTTCCTGCTGGTGTTCATGGCCGTGGCGGCGCCCCTGGCCCGCTATGTGCCGCTGGCGGCGCTGGCCGGCGTCCTGGTGGTCGTGTCGTGGAACATGGCCGAGAAGAAGGAGTTCGCCAGCCTGCTGCGCAGCGGCCGGGCCGGCGCGGTGCTGCTGGCCACCTTCGGCCTCACCCTGCTGAAGGACCTCACCACCGGCATCGCCGCCGGCTGCGCCCTGGCGGCGGTGTTCTGGGCGATCTCGCGGCTTCGGCGGCGGAGCGCCTAGCCCTCTTGCGGCGCGGCGCGGCCGGCCGTAGCAGCGTCGGCCATGCCGACCTTGCTCCATGTGGGATGCGCGCGCCTGCGCAAGGATGCGACGACGCCCGCCTTCGCCGGCCCGGACTGGGACGAGGTGCGCCTCGACATCGACCCGGCGGTCGAGCCCGACATCGTGGCCTCCATGACCGACATGTCCGCCGTGCCGAACGGGGCCATGGACGCGGTCTATTCCAGCCACAACCTGGAACACCTCTATCCCTTCGAGGTGGAGGTGGCGCTGAAGGAGTTCGCGCGGGTGCTTGGCCCGGACGGGTTCGCGGTGGTCACCTGCCCGGACCTGCAGGCGACCGCCCAACTGGTGCTGGAGGACCGGCTGCTGGAGACGGCCTACGAGTCGCCCGCCGGGCCGATCTCGGCGCTCGACATCCTCTATGGGCACCGGGCGGCGCTGGCGCGGGGCAACCTCTTCATGGCCCACCGCTGCGGCTTCACGGCGCGGGCGCTTTCGCAGGTGCTGCGCGGCTGCGGCTTCGGCAGCGTGATCGTGCGCCGGCGGCCGGCGCATTTCGACATCTGGGCGGTGGCGACGCGAGCCAGCGCTGCGCCGGAGCGGCTGCGCGCCCTGGCCGCCCAGCACTTCCCGGCGGACTCCACGCCCGCCGCAGCCACTTGACCCGGCGGCCGGCCTCGGCCACCGCGGGACGATCCTTCGCTTCCACCTCCTGCCTTACGAGTCGCCCATGGCCGCGCCGCTCTCCGGACACCACGTCGCCGTCCTCCTGGGCGGGCTCTCCTCCGAGCGGGAGGTGAGCCTGGTCTCCGGCGCCGCCTGCGCCGACGCCCTGGAGCGACAGGGCGCGCGGGTCACCCGGGTGGACGCCGGCCGCGACCTGGCCGAGGTGCTGACCCGGCTGAAGCCCGACGTCTGCTTCAACGCCCTGCACGGCGCCTGGGGCGAGGACGGCTGCGTCCAGGGCGTCCTGGAGACCCTGGGCCTGCCCTACACCCACTGCGGCGTCCTGGCCTCGGCCCTGGCCATGGACAAGGCCAAGGCCAAGGCGGTGCTGGCCGCCGCGGGCGTCGCGGTGCCCGGCGGCGGGCTCTTCAACCGGCACATGGTGGCCGCCGACCACGTGATGCCGCCGCCCTATGTGGTGAAGCCCAACGCCGAGGGCTCCTCCGTGGGCGTCTTCATGGTCTTCGACGGGGCGAATCGCCCGCCGCAGGAGGTGGTGGCGCCCGGCTGGGCCTATGGCGAGGAGGTCATGGTCGAGCCCTATATCCGCGGCAAGGAGCTGGCGGTGGGGGTGATGGACGGCCGCGCCATGACCGTGACCGAGATCGTGCCGAAGACGGGCTTCTATGACTACGAGGCCAAGTACGGGGACGGGGGCTCGGAGCACGTGGTTCCCGCGAAGATCCCGCCGCAGGTCTTTGAAAATGCGAAGCGACTGTCCGAGCGGGCGCATGCCGCGCTTGGTTGCCGGGGGGTTACCAGGTCGGACCTGCGTTATGACGATGTTAACGACGTTTTGGTCCTACTGGAGGTCAACACCCAGCCCGGCATGACGCCCACCTCGCTCGTTCCCGAGCAGGCGGCGGCCGGCGGGGTGGACTTCGACCGACTGGTGCTGTGGATCACGGAGGACGCTTATGCCCGCGGCGGTGCGGGGGGGATCGCGAGTCACGGCGAAACCTCGAGGTAAGACCTCCAGTCCGACCCGACGCGGCGCGGCCAAGCCCGAGGCGGCGCGCGGCGCCGGCCCGCAGGCGTCCGGGCCGCACCTGTCTCCGAAACACGTCCTGATGATCGCCGCCGGGGTGCTGACCCTGGCGCTGGGGGGCGTCCTCGCCACCGGCCATCGCGGCGAACACCTGGCCTCCGCCGTGGGCGCCGGCGTCGACGGCCGCTTCGGCCAGGCCGGCTTTCGCCTGCGCACCGTGCACGTGGCCGGCGCCTCGCCCCTGGCCACCGCCGACATCGTCAAGGCCGCCGGCGTCTACAAGGACGAGCCCCTGCTGGGCCTGGACCTGAAGGCGCTGCAGGGCCGCGTGGAGCATGTGGGCTGGGTGAAGGAGGCGCGCATCGTGCGGCTCCTGCCCGACACCCTGGTGATCGCGGTCAAGGAGCGCCGCCAGCTCGCCGTCTGGCAGCACGATGGCAAGAGCGTGGTGATCGACGAGCACGGCCAGCCGATCCCGGAAGCCAATCCGGCCCGCTTCGCCACCCTGCCGCTGGTGGTGGGCGCCGGCGGCGCCGAACATGCGCCCGAGATCCTCCCGGTCCTGGCCCAGCGCCCGAAGCTGATGGGCCGCATGGAGGCCCTGGTGCGGGTCGACGACCGCCGCTGGGACCTGCGCCTCAAGGACGGCTCGCTGATCCAGCTGCCCGCCGTGGAGCAGGAGCAGGCCCTGATGCAGCTGGAGCAGCTGGACAGCCGCTCGCGCATCCTGGACCTCGGCTTCGAGCGCATCGACCTGCGCAATCCCGACGTGGTGGCCGTGCGCCCGCGCGCCGTGGCCGCCGCACCCGCCCAACCGCCCGCCGCCTGATTCGCCCAACACGACCGGACCGCCGCCGATGCTGAAGACCCTGAGCCGCCCTGCCGACGCCGCCCCGGAGAAGTCCGCCGGGAAGAAGGACAGCCGCGACGGGCTGAAGGCCGCCCTGGCGCCGCCGAAGGTGACCGCGGCGGTCGACCTAGGCGCCTCCAAGGTGGCCTGTTTCATCATGAAGCCCGACGGCGTGCGGCGCGGCGACCGCACCCTCACCACCTGCGGCGTCGGCTACGTCCAGTCGCGCGGCGTGCGCGGCGGCGCCATCGTCAACCTGGACGAGGCGTCCGAGGCCATCGCCCAGGCGGTGGAGCGGGCCGAGAACGTCGCCGGAGTCAATATCCAGGCCGTCACCATCGCCACGGCCGGCGGGCAGCTCAGCTCCAGCCGCGTGGCGGGACGCGTCTCTGTCGGCGCGCGGCCCATCGCCGACAACGACCTGATCCGCGCGATCCAGAACGCCCTGGCCCAGATCAAGCTGCCGGGCCGCCGCGCCATCCACATCCTGCCGGTGGCCTGGTCCGTGGACGGCCAGGGCGGGGTGCGCGACCCGCGCGCCATGTACGGCCGCACCCTGGGCGTCGAGCTCTTGGTGGTCTCGGTGGCCGAGACGGTCTTCAACACCCTGGGCGCCTGCGTCGAGCGCGCCCACCTGCAGCTGGAGGGCGTGGTGGCCGCGCCGTTCGTCTCGGCGCTGGCGGCGCTGGAGGAGGACGAGCTGGACCTGGGCGCCATCTGCGTCGACATGGGCGGCGGCTCGACCTCGGCCTCGGTGTTCCGGGGCGGCAGCCTGGTGCACGTGGAGACGGTGCCGGTGGGCGGCCAGCACGTGACCCAGGACATCGCCCGCGGCCTCTCCACTTCGGTGGCGGGCGCCGAGCGGATCAAGACCCTGCACGGCTCGGCCATCGCCTCGGCCAACGAGGACCGCGAGATGATCGAGGCGCCGCCGCGCGGCGACGACCCCGGCGCCGGCCCGGTCGTCGCGCCCCGCAGCCTCCTGAAGGGCATCATCGCCCCGCGCGTCGAGGAGACCCTCGAGCTGCTGCGCGACCGGCTGAAGGCCTCGGGCGCGCCGGTGGAACCGGGCGCGGGCCTGGTCCTGACCGGCGGCGCCAGCCAGCTGGCCGGCGTGCGCGAAGTGGCGGTGCGGGTGTTCGACCGGCCGGTGCGCCTGGGCCGCCCGCGCCGCGTGCCGCACCTGGCCGACGCCGCCTCGGGCCCCGCCTTCACCGCCGCCGCCGGCGTCCTGCACCGCGCCGCCTTCGGCCCGCGCGAGGCGGTCTCGACCAAGCAGCTGGCCTCGGCGAAGCTGCGCCGCGAGCCCCTGGACCCCCGCGCCAACCCGCTGGCCAAGGCGGCGGTCTGGTTGCGCGACAACCTCTGAAGCGCGGAGACCTTCGGGCCGCCCGGGCGACGTCGCACATCCTTTAGGCGATCGCGACACGATCGTTACGCGAGCTTGCGGGTCCTGACACGAACCGCCGCTACCCACCGGGTCCTCAAGCGGGGATCTTGGTGGGAGCTACATCATGCTGAAGAAGGTCATTCTGGGCGCGGCGGCGCTGGCGCCCCTGTTCGCGGCCACAGTCGCCGAGGCCGCCGCGCCGAAGGTGGGCACGGTCTTCGTCATTTCGCTGGAGAACCACAACTTCACCCAGTCCTTCACGGACCCGAACCTGCAGCAGCTGAAGGACAACCCCGCTGCGCCCTACCTCAACAGCCTGATCACCGCCGGCAACCCGAACGCGGCCCTGACCTCGTTCGCCAGCCACTATGTGAACGTGCCGCCGCAGACGGCCGCCAGCCCCTCGGGCGCGGGCGCCGTGCACCCGTCGGAGCCGAACTACGTCTGGGCTGAGGCGGGCGTGGCCGGGCCGCGCAACGACGCCCAGCCCTATCCGAACAATATCGTCAACGCGCAGAACCTCAGCAACGTGCTGCAGCAGAACGGCGAGACCTGGCGCTCGTATCAGGAGGGGATCGACCTGGCCAAGAACGCCGGCGGCCAGCTGACCAACACCGTTGTCGCCGACAACCAGAAGATCGTGCCGCTGACGAACTTTTCCGGGACCTCCGCGGACTACACCAATCCCTACAACGGCGGCCATCAGTACAACTATGCCGCCAAGCACAATCCGCAGCTGTTCTTCACCGCCACCAACGGCGGCGGCGACCCGACGTCGGCCAATCCGATGGCCGCCAACTATGCGCCGCTGGAGCAACTGCAGTCGGACCTGAACGCCAACACCGTGGCGGACTACAACTGGATCACGCCCGACCAGTTCAACGACATGCACACCAGCCTGACGGGCGGCTTTACCTACAACGGAACCCACTACGCGGGCGACGCGGCGAAGATCGCCCAGGGCGACAATTTCCTGTCGCTCATCGTGCCGATGATCATGGCCTCGCAAGCCTTCCAGAATAACGGCGCCATCGTGATCTGGAACGACGAGACCGAGGGGGAGGACGAGGCTCCCGGCGTCTTCAGCACCGAGATCGTGATCTCCAACCTGGCCAAGGGCAACGCCTACACCAACAACATCAGCTACGACCACTCGTCCGACCTGCGCACCATGCAGGAGATCTTCGGCGTCGACCCGGCGCACGGGATCGGCTTCCTGGGCGGGGCCGCTCAAGCGACGGACCTCGGCGACCTCTTCAAGTCCGGCGCCCTCGGGGCCGTGCCCGAACCGGCGAGCTGGGCGCTGATGATCCTGGGCTTCGGCGGCGTCGGCGCGCTGATGCGTCGCCGAGGTGGCCTGGCCCTCGGCTGATGCGCCACAGCCTCTGAGGCGGCTCAGCTGGCCAGCTTGCGCTCCTTGGCTAACGGGCTAAGCCCGAGCCAGGCCTGCATGTCCGCGGCCAGCTGACGCTCGCCCGTCAGCATCACCCGGCCCGAGGCCACGGCGCTGCGGACGCTGTCCATGCCCATCCAGATCGCCGTCATGCTGCGCAGGTCGCTGGTGACGAAGAGGTCCACGTCGAAGCCGGGATCGACCGAGCAGAGGTCCACCGGCTCGTCCGGCGCCACGATCAGCAACCAGGCGCGCTGCGGCGCCGGGAGCTCCGGATACTGGAACTGGATGACGTGCCGCCCCTTCGGCATCGGCCGCGTGTCCAGGTTGCGGCGCATGTCCCACATCAGCAGGGACACATCGAGGTTGCGGAGCGAGGGCTCGCTCTCGATCCAGCGCTGACCCCAGACGCCGAACGCGTCGATCAGGGGCGCGAGTTCCCGGCCCGCTGGAGTGAGCTGGTACTCGAACACGCCGGGGTCGCGCGGCGAGGCGGCGCGGTAGACGACCCCCGCGACCTCCAGGTCCTTCAGCCGCTGCGACAGCAGCGCCGGCGACATGCGCGGCACGCCCCGGCGCAGGTCGTTGAACCGGGTCGAGCCGGCGACCAGTTCGCGCAGCAGAACGACGGTCCAGCGGGTGCACAGGACCTCGGCCGCCATGGCGACGGGACAGAATTGCTTGTAGCTGCCTTGGGTCATCGGAAGTCTTTCAGCGTGGCCGGACCAAGGCTTAGCGCCGGTTCGATGCTGGCGGCTAGTTCAGTTTCTGTATCGGGCAGGTTCAGTCCCTGAACTGGCTGGGCGCGCCTGCGCCTGGGATTTGGCCCGCCGCGCCGAACCCGAAGCCGTTTCGGGTCTCGGTCCGCCTAAGGACATCCAAGATGAAGACCTTTCTTCTTTGCGCCACCCTGGCCGCCATCGCCTCGCCGGCGCTGGCCCAGCCGCGCCCGGCCTCCGTCGATCCTGAGATTCCGCGCCAGACCGTGCGGTATGACGACCTCGACCTCAGCCGTCCGGCCGGGGCCGACGCCCTGATCGCGCGGATCGGCCGCGCGGCCCGCACGGTCTGCGGCGAGCAGTCGGTCAGCGAATTCGACCGGACCGGCAACCGTCGCCGCGCCTGCATCGCCAAGGCGATGAGCACGGCGATCGCCCAGGTGGACGCCCCGATCGTGACGAGCCGCTTCTACGGCCCGAACCAGGCGATCAAGCTCGCGGGCAAGTGAACCCGGGCGACAGGGCGCCGCCGGCCCGACCTGCAATGTCGACCGGTCGCCAAGTCACCGGGAGCCCGCCGGGACCCCCTCCCGGCGGGCTCTTTCCTGTGTTCGGACCGGCGGGCGGGACGGTTCAGTTTCTGTATCGGCCCGGATTCACTTCCTGAACTGGGCGGTGGCGATGGTTTCCTGGGATGAGGCCGGCCCTGGCGGGCTGGAAGTGGTTTCCGGCCCCGCTTCCTCAAGGAGACGACCATGACGAAGACCCTGGCCTCCGGCGCCGCAGCCTGTTGCGCCCTCATCATGTTTGCGGCCGCCGCCGCCCCGGCTGAGGCCGCCTCGCTGCGGCGCAGCGTCGATGTCGACGCCTCGCCCGAGACGGTGTGGTCGGCCATCGGCCCGTTCTGCGCCATCGCCGCCTGGCATCCGGCGATCGGCTCCTGCGCGGAAGATGCGCGCGGGCCGGTGGTGCGCACCCTGGTCACCAAGGACGGCAAGGCGACGTTCGTGGAGATCCAGACCGCCCGCAGCCAGGCCGAGCGGTCCTATTCCTACACCTTCAAGTCGGCGCCCATTCCGGTCACCGGCTACGCCTCGACCCTGCGCGTGCTGGCCAAGGCCGACGGGACGTCCACCGTCACCTGGAGCGGCGCCTACACGCCCGACGCCGGACAGGCCAAGGCGGCGGACGAGGCCCTGGCGGGGATCTATGAATCGGGGCTCGCCGCGATCAAGGCCCGGTTCGCGCACTAGGGCCGCGGGCGGCGCAACGGCGGTCCGATTCGGCCCTCCCTGCGCCCCCGCACCACCCGCGCCGGCAACACGGCATTGGGAATGGTTAAGGTGATGATGTCGCAGCGTTACTGTTGAACGCGCGGCGCTTTCCTTGGGGATCGTGCGGAAAAACACGGCCTGCAAAGGTCGACCAAGGTCCGACTCACGCTATGGCGATTAACACTCGATTAAGGGTGTCGGCGCGTACTTAACGCATCGTTACTCGGGCGTCCGGCTGGGGTGAGTCGCACGCCGGACCGCATACTGGGGAAGGACACGAAGTCCCATGGCCATCTCGCTTTCCGCGCCGCGCGCAACTGAACTGAAGCCGCGGATCGTCGTGTTCGGCATCGGCGGCGCCGGCGGCAACGCCGTGAACAACATGATCGAGGCCGGCCTCGAGGGTGTGGAGTTCGTGGTCGGCAACACCGACGCCCAGCAGCTGCAGTTCGCCAAGACCGACCGGCGCATCCAGCTGGGCGTGCAGGTGACGCAAGGCCTCGGCGCGGGCGCGCACCCGGAAGTGGGCATGAGCGCCGCCGAGGAGAGCATCCCGGAGATCGGTGAGCACCTGGACGGCGCCCACATGGTCTTCATCACCGCCGGCATGGGTGGCGGCACCGGCACCGGCGCGGCGCCGATCATCGCCAAGTGCGCCCGCGAGCGCGGCATTCTGACGGTGGGCGTGGTGACCAAGCCCTTCCACTTCGAAGGCCGCCACCGCATGCGCCTGGCCGATGCCGGGATCAGCGAGCTGCAGCGCTATGTCGACACCCTGATCGTCATCCCCAACCAGAACCTGTTCCGGGTGGCCAACGAGAAGACCACCTTCGCCGAGGCCTTCGGCATGGCGGACCAGGTGCTGCACTCGGGCGTGCGCTCGATCACGGACCTGATGGTGCTGCCCGGCCTGATCAACCTCGACTTCGCCGACGTGCGCACGGTGATGACCGAGATGGGCAAGGCGATGATGGGCACCGGCGAGGCCTCAGGCGAGGACCGCGCCCTGATGGCCGCCCAGAA
>Ga0136846_1221242_pt1 | contig 31263 bp, 35 predicted proteins | sample HopSoiMetagenom2_FD_96841 | JGI IMG/M metagenome (GOLD analysis project Ga0136846, IMG submission 96841) | Grasslands soil microbial communities from Hopland, California, USA - 2 Assembly 2016 (version 4) | ecosystem: Environmental > Terrestrial > Soil > Grasslands | place: USA: Hopland...
GACCCGCCCTGGTGGGGACATTTCGTCGTTGCAGGGCGGGTCGCGCCCCCTCCCGCCCGTCCAGACCCGCCCCTACCCTAGGCTTAAAGTTAGCGCCTATGCCCCTATCCCCTCTCCCGCCCCCTCCCGACCCCCCTCACCGGGAGAGGGGAACCCGGTTGGAGCTGTCTTGCCTTTCTCCCTCTTCTCCCGGTGAGGGGGGTCGGGAGGGGGCGGGAGAAGAGGGCCGGGGTGATGAGGGTCTTCCTCTTTTGGACTGCGGTCTGACAGACTCGGGGCGTGGCTGGCGGACACCGGGAGCTGCACCCGAACCTGACCCCGGAGGAGCGGCGGCGGCTGTTCCTGGAGGGGATCGAGCTGTTCAACGGCGGCCGCTTCTATGATTCCCATGAGGTCTGGGAGGACATCTGGCGCTCCACCACGCCGGAGCCCAAGAACCTGTTCCAGGGGCTGATCCAGATCGCCGCCGCCCTCCACCAGTTCCTCGACCTCCACCGCCAGCACGCCCCCGGCCGCACCCTGGCCAAGGCGCGGGTCCGCCTGGAGCCCTACGCGCCCGTGGCCTGCGGGTTGGACATCGCCAGTCTGCTCGATCACGTGGGAATCTGGGAGTCGTGGCTGGAAGGGAAGGAAGGGTACCCGCCGCCGGTGCCGGTAGTGCGAGTCCTCGACCCCGACGCAGTCCGCTGACGCCCCTGGGACCGCCGGCGTCCCGCCGGCCTGCTAACTTAAAACTAACTAAAAATGGAGGTAGTGGGCCGGCGGGACGCCGGCGGTCCCAGGGGGGCCCTACGGGGAGCCTTATGGGATTCCATACCTCTTCCGCTTCTCCCACAGCGCCTTGCGGCTGATCCCCAGCAGGTCCGCCGCCCGCCCCTGGTGACCGCGGGTGTAGGCGAGGGCGTGGCGGATCTGCTCCTTCTCCACTTCCAGGAGGGGACGCGGCCGGGCCTCCTCTGGACCCCCCTCCGGGGGCGGCGGGTCGATCGGCCCTTCGGCGAGGATCAGGCCCCGCTCCAGCGTGTTGCGGAGCTGGCGGAGGTTGCCCGGCCAGGCGTAGTCGATCATCCAGGCCCGGGCCCGGGGCGCGAGGACGGGCTCGCGCACGCCGAAGCGCTCCCCGAGATCGGCCAGCAGGTGGTCCAGGAGCCGCGGCAGGTCGGCGCGGCGCTCGCGCAGCGACGGCAGGCGAAAGCCCAGGACTTCGAGACGATAGAAGAGATCGGGGCGGAAGGTCTCGCGCGCCACGCGCCGCGGGAGGTCCTCGGAGCCGATGGCGATGAAGCGGACGTCGACTCCGGTCTCGGCGCCGCCCAGGGGGGCGTAGCGCCGCTCCGCCACCAGCCGCAGGAGCTTGGGCTGCGAGGGGAGGGGGAGCTCCTCCAGGTGGTCGAGGACAAGCGTCCCGCCCTCGGCCCGCGCCACCCGCCCCGCGCTCGCCCCGTCGGCGCCGGTGAAGGCGCCGGCGCGGTAGCCGAAGAATTCGCTCTCGAAGAGAGTGCTGGGGATCGAGCCCGGGTCCACCTCCACCAGAGGGCCCGCGGCCCGCGGGCTGGCCTCGTGGAGCGCCCGGGCCACGGTCGAGCGCCCAGTGCCGGACTCGCCGAGGAGGAGCACCGGCGCGTCCGTGGCCGCGGCGCGCTCGATCCCCCGCAGGCTCTCGGCCAGGACGGGGAAATCGTGCAGCAGGCGGGAGAGCGCGAGGGGGGAGGCCGCGGTCACTCGCGGTTACTCGCGGCTGCTCGCTTGCTCGCGAAATCCGCGGTCACGTCCGGCGCGTCCCCCCACAGGCGTTCCAGGGCATAGAACCGCCGCGGCTCCTCCTGGAAGACATGGACGACCAGGTCGCCGTAGTCCAGGAGCACCCACTGGCCGCGGTTGTAGCCCTCGACGTGCAGGGGGCGCACGCGGTTCGCCCGCAGCCGCTCCTGCACGGCGTCGGCGATGGCCTGCACCTGGCGCTCGCTCGTGCCGCTGCAGATCAGGAAGTAATCGGTGAAGTCGCTCACCTGCTGCAGGTGCAGGACCTTCAGCTCCAACGCCTTGCGGTCGTCGGCGGCGGCCACGGCTTCTCGGACTCTCTGGACGGTGTCTGGGGTGGCGATGATGGGTTCGGGATTCATCGGTAGAGGTCGTATTTGTGCACGTATCGTACCACCAACTCCGGGACTGCCCCCTCCGGAAGCGGGAGGCCGGCGGCCAGCATCTCGCGCAACCGGGTGGACGACACGTCCACCGGCGGCTGCCGGAGCAGGATGACCCGGTCGGTGCGCGCCAGGGCGGCCACTCCGGGATCCAGGGAGTGGGGCTCCAGCTCCCAGCCGGGCCGGGCGAGGACGACCAGCCGGGCCGCCGCCGCGATCTCCGGCCAGCGCACCCAGTGGTGGAAGTCGGCGAAGGAGTCGCCGCCGATCAACAGGTGAAGCTCGGCCTCCGGCATCTCCCGCCGGAAGTGCTCCAGGGTCTCCACGGTATAGGCGGGCCGGTCCGGCGTCAGCTCGTGAGCCGAGGCGTAGAGCCCCTCCTCGCCCAGCAGCGCCAGCTCCACCATGGCGAAGCGCGCGTGGGCTGGAGCGAGCGCCCGCCGGGGCTTGTGCGGCGGTGTCGCCGTGGGGAGGTAGATCACCCGCTCAAGCCCCAGCAGACGGCGGGCCTCCCGCACGGGCTCGACATGGCCGCGGTGGATGGGATCGAAGCTGCCGCCAAAAAGGCCGATCTTCACGACGCTCACGACGCTCATACCGCTCCGGCGGGCTGCTGGAGCCGCCGCGCCAGCTCTCCCACGAGGCGGGCCACCCCTTCATTCGTGGCGGCGCTGATCTCCAGATAGGGGAGCCCCCTCTCCTCGGCGGCCTGGCGCAGCTCCTCCCGCCGCTCGGGCAGGGCGGAGTCGAGCTTGCTGCCCACGATCAGCCGTGGCCTCGTCATCAGCTCCGGATTGAAGGCGCCGAGCTCTTTCTCCACCACCGCGAGGTCGGCCGCGGCGCTCCCCTCCCCCTCGATATCCGAGAGGTCCACCAAGTGCAGGAGCACCCGGCAGCGCTCCACGTGGCGCAGGAACTGGATGCCAAGCCCCGCGCCCTGGGCCGCGCCGGCGATGAGCCCCGGCAGGTCGGCGATGACGAACGGCTCCGAGAGCGGCCCCTCGGCCACCACGCCAAGCTGCGGCACGAGAGTGGTGAAGGGATAGTCGGCGATCTTCGGCCGCGCCGCGGAGACGACGCTGATCAGAGTTGACTTACCCGCGTTGGGCAGGCCGATGACCCCCACGTCGGCCAGCAGCTTCAGCTCCAGCCGCAGGTGCCGCTCCTCGCCCTCCGTCCCGGGATCGGCCCGCCGGGGCGCCTGGTTGGTGGCGGTGGCGAAGCGGGCGTTCCCCTTGCCTCCCCGCCCGCCCGTCGCGATCCGCAGGCGCTCGCCGTCGGTCAGCACCTCGCCCAGGCGCTCGCCGGTCTCGGCGTCGTAGACCACCGTACCCAGGGGCACCGAGACTTCGAGGTCATCTCCGGCCCTGCCCGTCTTGTTCGAGCCCTCGCCGTGGCGTCCGCGCTCGGCGGCGTAGAGCGAGGCGAAGCGCAGGTGATAGAGGGTGTTGCGGTTGGTGTTCCCCACCAGGTAGACCGAGCCGCCGTCGCCGCCGTCGCCGCCCGAGGGGCCGCCCCGGGGGACGAACTTCTCCCGCCGGAAGGCCATGCAGCCGTTCCCGCCACGCCCGGCCTGGACGTGAATGGCGGCTTCGTCGAGGAAGATCAAGGTCGATTCGAGGGGAGCACGACGGGAGGCCGGACGGTGAGCCCGGCCCCCGGATCACTCGGCGTTGGCTTCCGGGGCTGCCGGGGTTACCGGGGCCGCCGGGGTCGTCGGGGCCGCCGCGAGAAGGATGTGGACGAACTTGCCGCGCCGTCCCCGGTCCTGGAACTTCACGACGCCGCCGACCTTGGCGTAGAGCGTGTCGTCCTTGCCCTGGCCGACGTTCTGGCCGGGGAAGAACTTCGTACCGCGCTGGCGGACGATGATCGTGCCTCCGTTCACCGTCTGGCCGCCGTACGCCTTCACCCCCAGGTGCTGGGAATTGGAGTCGCGGCCGTTGCGGCTGGAGCCCTGTCCTTTCTTATGTGCCATGAGCTGAAAACCTCCTGCCGGTCCCCTAGCGGGAGGACGGCAACTGGATCTCGTCGATACGGACCCGGTGCAGGTGCTGCCGGTGGCCGGTGGTCCGACGGTACGTCGTGCGCTTCTTCTTCTTGAACACCCGGATCTTCGGGCCCAGCACCTCGCCCACCAGGGAGGCGGTCACCGCGGCGCCCGTGAGGGCTCCGAGCTGGGGGCCGTCGTCCCCTACCACAGCCAGAACGCGGTCGAAGCGCACCGGCTTCCCCTTCTCCGTGCCGGAGAGGAGCTCGACGTCGATCACGTCGCCGGGGGAGACGCGGTACTGCTTGCCGCCACTTTCGATCACTGCATACATTGGAAATGCTCCCAGAGTCGCCACAGACGCGTGGACGGCGGAAACTACCACAGGCCCGGTCCGGGGTCAATCCTGGGAGCTCCGGCGTCCCTCCCCTTCCACGGCCCTCTCCAAATCCTCGATGGCGGGGTTGATGGAGTCGGCCACCACGCATTCGATCACGGAGCGGATGCTCGGCTCCTCCGGAGTCTCCTGTCCGGTCGTCTCCGGGGCTCTCGCGGCGACCCCCCACAGCCGGAACCGGATCGACCCCAGGTCCCGGGCCAGCCGGCGAAGCTCCTCCTGAATCTCATCCTCTTCCTCCCTCATCGGCTCCTCCTTGGGGCTCTGCGGGGCGAAGTTCCCGCTTCTCGGAACCTCTAAAAGGATGGCGCGAAAGCGGCCGGTTTCGCTCCATGCCGGAGGGAGGAAACACCGGTGAGTGCCGGAGAGGTGGTTTTTTCGTCGGCGGAGTAGGAGAGAATTGGAGAATACTCCCCGATACCACCTCGGGGACTTGAGAGTGACCTATTATTCTGGAAAGAGAGTACGCGAGGAGACAATGCCCGAAAAGATCCCCCCACCGTTCGGATTGGCACTGACCATCCTGCGTTCAGCCCGGGGATGGTCCCAGAAGCGCCTGGCCGCCGAGAGCGGCGTTGCGAAGACCATGATCTCCGACTTCGAGGTCGGCCGGCGGACCCTGTCGCGGAGCCGCCTGGACTCTCTGGCCGCCGTCCTGGGGTATGGCTCCGAGGGCGTCGACGCAGCCCTCCTCTGCCTCGAACGGGTGCGCCCCGCCGAGGACGATGTCGCCCTCCCTTCCTCCCTCGGGCTAGCCCCGGCCGAGCGTCGCCTCGTCGACGAGACCGCCGCCCTGGTGGCGAAGACGGCCCGCGACGTGACCCGCTCCAAGCTGACCCGCGAGCTCCAGGCCGCCCGCGCCCGGAACGCTCGCCAGGAGGTCGAAGCGTTGTGGGAGCGGCTGAGGCGCCACCCGCCGCGGGACCGTCGCGTGCTGGTGGAAAGCGCCGTGGAATTCCAGACCTGGGCCCTCTGCGAGCGGCTCTGCGCCGAGAGCGAGAAAGCGGCCGCGGCCGACGCCAACCGCGCCCTGGAGCTGGCCGACCTCGCCCTGCGCGTCGCCGTCCTCGTTCCCGGCGAAGCGGGCTGGCGCTGCCGGGTCCAGAGCTATGCCTGGGCGCACGTGGGGAATGCACGGCGGGTGAGCGGGAACCTGCCGGGAGCGGATGAGGCGTTCGCGCGGTTCCGGAAGCTTTGGGAGGCGGGGGACCAATGCGACGGTGGCCTATTGGCTGATTGGCGGGTCTACGATATGGAAGCATCCTTACGCAGAGAGCAAAGAAGATTTCCTGAGGCGCTGGAGCTACTCAATCGGGCGCTGGCTACAGCCGGCCGAGGAGATTCAGCTCTGATTCTGCTCAACAAAGCGAATCTTCAGGCGGATTCGGAAGACCACTCCGGTGCTGTACAAACCCTTCAGAATGCTCTCCCCTTGATTGATGGACAGCGCCAACCTCGGCTGCTTTGTATCCTGCAGTTTAACCTGGCAGTCAGCCTGTGTCATTTGGGACGCTACATAGAAGCCGCAGAGTTACCTCCCAAGGTACGGTCTTTGGCGGTGCAACTCGGAAATGGGCTGGATCTGGCACGGGTTCTCTGGCTGGAAGGGAGAATAGCGGCTGGTTTGCGGCGAACCGATGAGGCCGTCTCTGCCCTGGAACAGGTACGGAAGGACTTTGCCGCACTCGGCATTGCATACGACGCTGCCCTCGCGTCTCTGGACGTGGCGGTCCTCCACCTGGAGTTGGGGCGTGCAGCGGAAGTGAAGACTCTCGCGCGCGAGATGGCACCCATTTTCCAGGCACAGGGAGTTCACCTGGAAGCTCTCGCGGCTCTCAAGCTCTTTTGCGACGCAGCCGAGCAGGAGATCGCCACAGCTCAATGGACACGCCGCCTGATAATATTCTTGGAGCGAGCTCGAAATAATCCGGATCTGCGGTTCGAAGAGTAATGGCCCGGGGCCCCAAATGGCCCCGGAGAAATCACCAGCCGTTTAGCCCTTCGGATTCACGCGCCGCTGGTGCATCCGTGAGGATCAAGCCCGCATCCTTCATCCTGGTTCGGCACTGGCAGCACAGCCACCGTGAGGATCGATTCCGCAGCCATTATCCACATTCGACCCGGCACTTGGCTCTAGGACACAGGCTCCGTGTGGGTCGATCCGGCAACCAGCATCCAGACCCGACCCGGTATCTTGCTCCGGCAAGCAGACACCGTGCGGATCAATCCGGCAGCCCTCCTCCATCCAAATCCGGAGCACGAACCTCCAAGCCCTCACGAACATCTCTGACGCCTCAGGAAGCGAGAGCCTCGCGGCGGCCGTCCGCACCTCCTGCGGGCGTTGCGCTGCCGATGCTAGGGGAGTCACGAGGAAAAGGGCGACGACGAGTCCGAGCACACTCTCCCGAGAAAACCAAGACATTATTGTCTCCTTTCGCGAGGCGCGTTTCCGAAGCGACCTCCATGGCCGCGAGGGGTTACAGTCAGAACGAAAAGGGCGGCCACGTTGGGCCACCCTACAGCATTCCTCAAAAGTCTAGCGGCCGCCAGTACAGGTACCGTGAGGGTCAAGCCCGCAGCCGTTGTCCGAACTGCTCGTGGCTCCGGAGCCGGCGCAAGCTCCATGGGGGTCAATCCCACACCCGGCATCTATACTCGACCCAGTACCAGGCTCCTGCAGGCAGGCACCGTTTGGATCGAGTTTGCATCCGTTCTTGGTTCGCAGAGTCAGACCGCCCCTCCTGATCCGGACGAGGAAGCTCCAAGCCCCGACGAACATCTCTGACGGCGTGGGAAGTGAGAACTTCGCGGCTGCCATCCGCCCCTCCCGCGGGCGCTGCGCCGCAGAGGCCAGGGGAGTCACGAGGCTGAGACCGACGACGAGTCCCAGTACACTCTTCCGAAGAAGCCAAGACATTGTTGTCTCCTTTTGCGAGGCGCGTTTCCTAAGCGACCTCCATGGCCGCGAGGAAGTTACCGCCAGAACAAAAACGGGCGACCACTCGGGCCGCCCTCCAGCATTCTTCAGAAGTTCTAGCTACCGCCGAGGCAGACGCCGTGAGGGTCGATCATACAACCGTTGTCCGGAGGGCTCACGGCACCAGGCTCCGGTAGGCAGGCACCGTGCGGATCGAGTTTGCATCCATTCTTGGTCCGCAGAGTCGGACCGCCCCTCCTGATCCGGACGAGAAAGCTCCAAGCCCCAACGAACATCTCTGACGGCGCGGGAAGCGAGAACTTCACCGAGGCCGTCCTCACCTCCTGCGGGCGCTGCGCCGCCGAGGCCAAGGGGGTCATGAGGCAAAGGGCGACGACGAATCCGACGACAGTCTTCTGAAGGAACCGAGACATGGCTGTCTCCTTTCGCGAGGCGCGTTCCGATGCGACCTCCATGGCCGCGCGGACACCTCTGCTGAGTACATAGTCTCCGGTTCTTGGGTGGATTAATCTACTGTGGAGAACATCGGAGATGTCCTTTGGGCAGGAGACGTTGATGGAAAGCGAGGATTCCCCCATCCTCAGTGCCATGCTGAAGCTGGGATCTCCCGACGATCTGAGGGTGGCCGTCTCGTTCCTCCGCTCGCTCCGGGGCTGGAATCAGAAGGAGCTCGCGGAAGCCTCCGGAGTGGAGAGGGGGCTGATCTCCAGGTATGAACAAGGGAAAAAAGTGCCGTCCAAGAAGACCCTGGAAAGGCTGGTGGCCGGCGTGGGGCTCCCCTTCCCCCTCTTCGAGGACACCCTCCCCTTCATCCGCCTTGTCCGCTCCGCCCTGGAGGGGACACCGGACGAAGACGCCGCCACCGAGGTCAGCGCTATCGCCCGGTCCGTCTCCGACGCCGTCCATGCAGTGGTGGCCGAGGCGCTGGCAGGGTTGACTCTCCTCTCGGAGCCAGAGCGCGAGCCGGCCGTGGAGTCCGCTCGCGTCCGGGCCGAGGAGCAGTGGCGGCGGCTGAGCCGCCATCCGGCCCGGGACCAGCGGCTGCTCGTCGAGGAAGCCCGGGAGCTCCAGACCTGGGCGTTCGCCGAGCGGCTCTGCGCCGAGAGCGCGGCCGCGGCGGCCGGCGACCCAGGCAGGGCCGTGGAGTTGGCCGAGTTGGCATTGCGGGTGGCGGAGCTCGTCCCCGGCGGGGAAGGATGGCGCTCGCGCCTCCGAGGCTACGCCTGGGCCCACGTCGGCTTGGCCCGGGGCGCCGCGGGCGATCTCCCCGGCGCCGCGGACGCGTTATCTCGAGCGCGGACCCTCTGGGCGGCCGGCGCTCCCGGCGAGGAGGGTCCGCTGGATGAGAGGCGCGTGCTGGAGCTGATCGGACCAGCGGTTTGAAGTCGATCCCTAATAGGGCGAAGGCTCTCCCCACTCGTACGAACCGTCTCCCGAATGGGGAGAGGCTCGTACCCACTCCTTTGAGACGCTGCCCAACTGGGGAGAGGTCTGTACCCGCTCGTTTGAGGCGCCGCCCCATTGGGGAGAGGCCCGTACCCGCTCGGTTGAGACGCTGCCCCACTGGGGAGAGGCTCGTACCCGCTAGGCGCTAACTTTGCCCTCGATGCCTAGGGTAGGGGCGGGTCTGGACGGCGGGTTGGGGGCTCGACCCGCCCTGGCGGAGACGAATTCGACGTTGCAGGGCGGGTCGAGCCCCCTCCCACCCCTCCAGACCCGCCCCTACCCTAGGCAAAGTTATCGCGTATGGGCCCGTACCCGCTCGGTTGGGAAGGCTCTCTGGCAAGCGAAGGCTAGCCGCCCGCCCTGAACACCAGGCGACCGGGGCTCTGCCCTTCCCGGTCCCAGGTCAGCACCAGCCGCCCGTCTTCAATGGCGTACCCGGTGGCCTTGGCGAGAGCCGCGAAGTAGCGCTGCTCGTTTTCCCCGGCCGCCCCCAGGCAGAACCTCTTGGTGGCGGAGACCGGGCCCACCTTGAGCGCTCCCGGCGACGGCGAGGTGACGCTGGCGGAGTACCGGTTGCAGCCGCCCGAGCCGGAGACCTTCCCCGCCGCGAACACCGCCGTGATCGCTCCCTCCGCCGGAGCCTTGCTCCCGTCGTCCCCATTGTCGAATTGCGCCAGGACCCACGACTTCCCCTGGAGAGCCTCCATGGACACCATCCCCTTCCCTGCCGTCTGGCCGGTCGCCGGCGGCTGGGCGACGCAGCCGAGAAGGGCGACGAGGCTCACGGCCACCGCGAGATGGAGAGCGTTCGCCGGCGTCTTCAGGTCCGGGAGCACGGGATCGATCAGCACTCGCCGCAGGCCGAGCACACCTGCCGGAGCACTCCGTTCTGGCAGAACAGCGTGCAGGAATGAACGCTCTGCGTAGGCGGGAAGGTGTGGAGGGCGCAGCTCTGGCACGAGGTCGTCGGCGGCCGCGGACAGACGGCCGCGAGGACCGGCTCCGGGGCAGAGAGGATGGGCAGCAGCCCCGGGTCGGGGGCCGGTTGCGCCGGAGCCTCGAGAGCGAGCGGTGCGCTGACGGCGGGCGAGGGAGCCGAAACCGCGACGTCGGAGCCCGCAGCCCAGGATGCCGTCGCCACGAAAAGCATCGCGATGCCGAGAAGAACGAAACCGATCTGACGCATTGTGACCTCCTTGGTTGCAGTACCCATACCCGTGCCCTACTCCGCCGCCGTGTCGATCGCCTTGGCAGGCGCCTCGTCCGTGCGGCGGAGCACGCCGATGACGTACTCGAGCAGCGCCGCGTCCGCCACCTGCCGCTCGAAGGACTGCCGCAGGAGCAGGACCGAGGCGGCGGCCTCGCGGGCAATGCCGAGAGAGAGGAAGGCCTGAACGGCGGCGAGCACCTCCGTGATCGCCGGGCCGATCCGTCCCCGGCGGAGCCTCACCAGCCCCAGTTCCAGGCCCGCCAGGGCCGCCTTGTAGCCGAGGCCGGCCTCCTCGAAGCCCTGCCGCACCTCCACCAGCGCCAGCTCGGCCCGTTCCAGCTCGCCCAAGGCGGCGTTGACCTGCCCTTCCAGCCAGCGCAGCTTCAGCTCGTTGATGCGGCCGCCCGCGTCGAGCCCGCGCGCCTTCGCCTTCCACAGGGCGATGCGGGCCTCCCGCAGCCGGCCGCAGTCCAGGAGCAGCCGGGCCTGGTTATGGAACGCGAGGTGCACGAGCCGGGGGTCGCGATCCCGGTCGACGAGGTCCAAGCCCCTGTCGATGAGGCGAACGGCCTCCTCGGCCTCTCCTTGATAGCCGACGTACATGCCCTGGCTGATCAGCGCCCGGCCGGCGAGGTGCTCGTTCCCTCGCCGCCGGTGAATGGCGAAGACCATGTCGAGCGCCGTGCGGGCGAGGTCGAAACGGCGGCAATCGCCCCACAGGGAAGCCTGGACGTCGAACAGCCGTGCGGCGAGGAGCTCGTTCTGGGAGCCTTCCAGGTAGAGCTCCGTGGCCCGTCCCAGAGCCCGTTCGGCCGCGGCCAGATCGTCCGCCACACGGTAGGCGTTACCCAGCTCCATCCAGGCCCGGCACTGGAGATCCACCGACGATCGCGTCGCCAGCTCCCCGGGCTCGAGCCGCTCCGCGAGCCTCCGGGCCCACTCGGCGACTCTCACCATCTCTTCCGGGTTCTCATGACGGAGAGACCAGCTCCGCTCGAGCAGGGCCTCGAAGAGAGGCACCCCCCGCAGGTGAGGAGGAACCTCGGGCAGCTCTTCGAGGGAAGAGCCGCCGATCAGGGCGAGGGCCTCGCGCTTGCGCTCTTCCTCCAGCTCCGCGATGCGCCGCAGGGCGGCGGCGAGGGCCCGGTCCAGCGCGGCGTCATATTGAGCGTCCTCCCGCGCCGAGAGGAGCCGCGCGGGCGGATCGGACACGCCGAGCAGCCCTGCCAGATGCGGCACCAGCACGGCGCGGCACGGCTCGCAGCCGCGGACGAGGTGGGAGACGATGTCGCGAGCGCGCCGGGCGGACACGCAATTCCACACGAAACCTTCCAGTTCCGCCGGAGTCGGGTGGTCGTTCACAGGGCTCCTCCTAACACCGCGGCATTGCCTCACACGTAGGTTACCACTTCCCGGCATCGACCGGGAACCACCCGGGCGTTCCGCGTTGGACCGTCCGGGCGAGGATCACTTGTGGCCGTTGGGATCGATCATGCTCCCCTGATCGGACGTGGCCGTGGTCGTGGTCGTGGTAGAGGCCGCAGCCCACCCCACCGGGCCGGCCGGAGCCCTCCCGGCCGCCCTTGGACGAGGAGCGGCCGCCCCGGCCGGTCCCGGCAGCAGACTCTCCAACCAGGCCCACAGCGAGCCGAGACCGGGAAGCGCCGTGACGCCCTGAAATCCAGCCGCCCTGGACGGCGCCGGGCAGACCACGAAAAGAGCCGCCATCAGGCCGAGGGCGGCGAGGACACGTCGAATCTGCTGAGACATCTGGGCCTCCTCTAAGGTTCAGCGGGCGTGCCGGGGCCGGTATGGCCCAGACGCCCGCGAGCGCAGCCTCCACTGAAATACTCAGTGCGCCAGGTCACCGGAACAGAAGCGAAGCTCCATCAAGAAACACAATTCTCCTCTTTCGGCCGGCGGCCGTCGAGCCTGGGGCGATGCACGAAGCGCTTCCCGGGGCATAGGATTTCCTCGGCTCAGGGGTTCCAGGCTCAAGGACGCCTCAGGCGCCGACCTGCACCCGAGAAGGAGGTTCACGTGAGCGAAACCTCGAAGAGCAGTCGCGATTGGGGGCTGTGCCTCGTGCTGGCGCTCGCCCTTTGCACCCGGCTCACCGGTCCGGCCTGCGCGTCGCCGGCCGGCAAGCTGATCGGCACCGTCAGGGACGCCCAGGGCGGGGCCCTGGCGGGAGCCGCCGTGTCCGCCTCGTCCCCGGCCCTCCTCGGCGGCGGCCGGACCACCCGCAGCAGCGCCGATGGCACCTTCGTCTTCCCCGACCTTGCACCCGGCGTCTACACCGTCAGGGTCGAGCTCGACGGCTTCCACGGCGAGGAGCTGCGCGACGTGCGGGTGAGCCTCGACCGCACGACGGCGATCTTCCCCGAGCTGACGGCGGGCGAGCTGCGCGAGGAGATCACGGTCACCGCCGAGCACCCCCTCGTCGATCCCATGCAGGTCGCGGCGGGCCAGGTCTTCACCCTCGAATTCCTCGACCGCTCGTCGATCGGCGCCGACGACCGCAGCTATCTGTCGATCGCCGGCAGCGCGGCCGGAGTCGCCCAGAGCGAGCTCACCGAGGACCCCCAGGTCTTCGGCTCCACCGGCAGCGAAAACGTTTATCTGATCGACGGCCTGGACACCACCATCCCCAGACCGCCACCTTTGGCACGAATTTCAATTTCGATGCCATCAAGGAGATCTCGTTCTCGACCGCCGGCTTCGAGGCGGAGTACGGGCGGGCCACGGGCGGCGTCGTGAACCTGATCACCAAGTCGGGCGGCAATGACTTCTCCGGCACCTTCGACGTCCGCTATCGCGACAACCGCTTCGTGGAAAAAGGGCAACATGCCGATTCCGAGGAGGGCGGCGACAACACCTTCGTGCTGCCGGCGGCGACGCTCGGCGGCCCGATCGTCCGCGACCGCATCTGGTTCTTCACCTCGGCGGCTTATCAACGGCAGCAGACGACGCCCAGCCTGTCGCCCATCACCGCCGATTTCAAGGGCCAGGACTACCTGGGAAAGATCAGTTGGCAGATCGATCCGCGCTGGCGGGCCGTCTTCAAGGGCGCGTCATCGCCGGCGACGTTCACCGGCTTCAACGCCGGCCCGTTCGTCGATCCCACGGCGGCGGCGGCGGAGAGGCAGCGGTCCGTCCTCTGGCAGGCCGAATCCTCAGGCCAGCTTGCCGACCGTCTCCTCTGGGAGCTACAGTTGGGAGTCCACGATCGCAAGGTTTCGGACGGTCCGCAGAGCGGCGATCTCCAGATGCCGGGAGTGATCGATCTCGACACTCAGATCAGCTCGGGCAACTACACCCGTGTGCAGTCGAGCGCCCGCCACCGCGCCGAGGCGCAGACCAGTCTCACCGCGTTCGTCGACGGCTTCGGCGGCAGCCACGAATTCAAGGGTGGCGCCTCGTACGCGGCGCTGACGCTCGACGCTCTGAACAACACCACCGGCGGCGCCCTGTATACGGACGACGACGGCCCCTTCCTCTACAGCGTCACGCCCGAGCTGCCGAGCCAGACCTACCGCGACAACCTGACCGCCGGATACCTGCAGGACGCCTGGCGCGTCCTGCCTGCGCTGACCTTGAAGCTCGGCCTGCGCTACGACCGGGCAGGCTACAGCAACGAGCTCCACGAGTCCGTGGCCACGCTGGCGGCCTGGCAGCCGCGGCTCGGCTTCGCCTGGGACCTGACGGGCGATGCGCGGACCGTCCTGCGCGGCAGCTATGGCAAATTCATGCACCCCAGCGCTCTCGCCCTCCCCCTCTACGCCCGGCTGACGTTCGCGCCCACTACCCGCTACCTCGCCTGCTCGCAGGCCGTGGGCGCCGACGTCTCCGACCCGGCAATGATCGAAGCGGCCTGTCAGGCCTTCGCGGCCGCCCGCGGCGGCGCGGTCATCCAGGACCCGCTGCACCGCGACCCGGACGGGTTCGCGTTCTACGACATGCTGAGCACGTCACCCAATCAGGTCGATCCCAACCTGCGGCCGACAATGGCCAACGAATACTCGATCGGCATCCAGCGCCAACTCGCGCAGCGGACCTCGGTCGAGCTCACCTACGTGGCCAAGGCGACGCGCAACGTCCTGGAGGACACCTGCAGCGAGAACGTCCCGCAGCCGACGGCCGACTCAGGGTTCGAAAACTGCCACAGCCTCACCCTGACCAACCCGGCGGCGGCCCGGCGCGACTACCGCGGCCTGCTGCTGCGTTTCGAGAGCCGCGAGGTGGACTGGCTCGACGTGGTGGCCTCCTACACGTATTCACGGTCGCGCGGGAGCGTCGAGAACCCGCAGGTCTCGGGGCCGGACTTCGACGTCTACCCCGTGCACTTCGTCAACACCTACGGCGACCTGTCGGACGACCGCCGGCACCGCCTCAAGCTCAAGGGCTTCGTCAAGCTGCCGCGCGAGGTCAGCGTCGGCTTCAACGCGATCTACGAGTCCCCCTTCGACTACAGCGTCCTCCAGAGCCTGGCGCCGCCGCTCTACGGCACGGCGTTCCTGGAGCCGCGGGGGAGCAGGCGGGCCAACAGCACCTCCACCCTGGAGATCGAGCTGCGCAAGAGGTTCCGGGTGGCCGGCCTCGACCTGGAGCTGATCGGCACCGTCGAGAACGTCCTGGGCACCGAGCGGCCGGTGGCCGTCTGCCAGTTCGCGAGCGGCTGCACCCTGGCCGAGGGCGAGGACCTCGCGCTGGGCGATCCCACGGACTTCCAGCCGCCGCGGCGGTACGAGGTGGGATTCCGCATGGTCTTCTGAGCCTCGTGGTAGGCTGTTCGTCCCATCATGGCTCGCTTTTTCAATACCGCCGGCCCCTGCGATCCGTCCAGGCACTACATGCTGCTCGAGCCGCCCGTGATCGAGCGGGCCCGGGAAATCCTCATCGAGCGCCGAGACACCCACCTCGACTCGCTCATCGACCGCCTGCGCGAGCCGCGGGTACGGCGCGTCCTCGAACCCATTCTCGCCGGTGACTTCCTGCCGCCTGACCTGCCGGACGACGACGTCCAATTCGTCAAGGACCTGGGTCTCATTGCCTCAGGACCTCGCGGGCTAGAGATCTCCAACCCGATTTATCGGGAAGTCATCCCCCGGGCCCTGACCTGGACTCTCCAGGAGTCCCTGCCGGTAGCCCGGTCGCCTCTCATCGCTCCGGACGGCAGGCTGCAGACCGACCGCCTCCTCGCCGACTTCCGCGCCTTCTGGTGCGAGCACGCGGAATTCTTTCTGAGCCGGCAGCCCTACTCCGAAGCCGCGGCCCAGCTCATCTTCATGGCGTACCTCAAGCGCGTGGTCAACGGCGGCGGTTTCATCGACCGGGAATACGGAGTCGGAAAGGGACGGATCGACCTCTGTGTCCGCTGGCCTTGCCCGGACTGTCCGGGAGGCGTCCAGCGCTGGGCGATCGAGCTCAAGGTATGGCGAGACGGCAGGCCCGATCCTCTGGAGGAAGGCCTTGCCCAGCTCTCCGCCTACCTCGATCGGCTGGGGCTGGACACCGGTACTCTGATCCTCTTCGACAGCCGTTCCGGAACGGCCCCCTTGCCGGAGCGATGTGCGAGCGCCGAGGTCGAGCGGGAGGGACGGCGAATCACGGTGCTCCGGTAACATGCGCATTCCGCTCCTCCTCGCCGTCGTATTCCTGGCCGCCGCTTCGCCCTTGGCGGCGCAGGACAACTACGAGATCCAGGTCTACCCCGCCGAGACCATGGCACCGGGCCGCACCATGGTCGAGCTGCACAGCAACTACACCTTCAGCGGCACGCGGGACGTCGCATCGGATGGTACGCGCTCGACCGTTCATACCTGGCACGAGACGATCGAGATCACCCAGGGCATCACGCCCTGGTTCGAGACGGGCTTCTACATCTTCACCTCGGTTGGCGGTGGCTACGGACCGCAGTGGGTGGGAGATCACATCCGGCCGCGCATCCGGGTGCCGGAGAGCTGGCACTGGCCCGTGGGCGTGAGCCTCTCAGCCGAGATCGGCTATCAGCGGCGGGTCTATTCGGCCGACACCTGGACGGTGGAGTTGCGGCCGATCCTCGACCAGCAGCTCGGCCGCTGGTACTGGTCGTTCAACCCCACGCTCGACCGCGCGCTGCACGGCCCCGGCACCTCCCAGGGCCTCGTCTTCTCACCGAACTTCAAGGTTGGGTACGACTTCACGTCGCGCGTCAACGCCGGGCTCGAATATTACGGCTCGCTGGGGCCGATCGACGGCTTCGATCCGGTCCATCTCCAGCAACACCAGTTGGGCCCCGCGCTCGACCTCAACCTCGGCCCGGACTGGGAATTCAACCTCGGAGCCGTCGTCGGCCTCACCGGCAGCACCGATCGCCTGATCGTCAAGATGATCCTGGGGAGGCGCTTCGGCTTCGGCCGCCGCGAGAAGGAAGGCCCCGCCGGACCACGTTAAAACAACGACATCAAGGACAGCAGGGACATCAAGGACGCGGACAAACCCGGTATCGAGGGTATCTTTTACGTCCTTGCTGTCCCTGCTGTCCTTGATGTCCCTGCTTCGTTTTTCTGCCGCGCAGGCTTCTACGGCCCCAGCGTGAAGGCGATCACCGAGTCGCCGAGTGGCGCGAAGGGCAGGCCGTGGCCGCCGGCGGAGATCACCACGTACTGCTTGCCGTCCGGGCCGCGGAAGGTCATCGGCACGGAGCGGGCGCTGGTAGGGAGGTCGCCTTTCCAGAGCTCCTTGCCCGTGGTCACGTCGAAGGCGCGGAGGGCGGCGTCGAGCGTTCCGGCCATGAAGACGAGGCCGCCGGCGGTGACGATCGGTCCGCCGAGAGCGATGGAACCGTATTGGGCAGGCGGCGCGGGCGCCGGCCCCATCTGAGGCAGTTGGCCGAGCGGCACGCTCCATTTCACGGCGCCGGTATCGGCATCGATCGCTTTCAGCGTGCCCCAGGGCGGCGGCGTGCACGGCCAGCCGCCCGGCGCGCGGAGGAAGCGGCGCGCCATGCCGTAGGGCGTCCCCTTCTGGCGGGCGAGCTCCCATCCGCCGCTCAGGTCGCGGCTGTTGGCCTCGTCCTCACGCTCGAAATTGGCGCGTGGAATCAGGCGGACCTCCGCGGCCAGATTATTGACTGGAATCAGCAGCAGGTGGTTGGTGGGATCGTAGGCGGCGCCACCCCAGGCCATGCCGCCCACGTTGCCCGGAACGACGAGCGATCCACGCAGGCTGGGAGGCGTGAAAATCCCTTCGGAACGGAGCCCGGCGATCTCCTTGCGACACCATTTGCGGTCGGCCTCGGAACCCTGGATCTCATCCACGTTCATCTTCAGCGGCGCCAGCGACTGGGGCGCGACGGGGAACGGCTGCGTGGGCGACGCGACTTCGCCCGCAACGTCGCTCTTCGGCACCGGCCGTTCCTCCACTCCGAAAATGGGCTTGCCCGTGGCACGATCCAGAATGAAGAAATTGCCGGTCTTGGACCCGGCGCCCACGGCGGGAATCGTCCGGCCCTCGCGGTGAACGTCGAACAGCACCGGCGGGGAGGCGACGTCGTAATCCCAGAGGTCGTGATGAACGGTCTGGAAGGACCAGACGCGCTCGCCGGTGTCCGCGCGCAGAGCGACGACGGAGTTCGCATCGCGGTTTTCGCCCAGACGTTCGCCGCCGTAATAATCAGGGCTGGCGCTGCCGGTGGGCACGAAGACCAGGTTGCGCTCGGGATCGGCGGCGAGGACCGACCAGGCGTTGGCGGCGCCGGTGCGCTGCGCGCTGCCGTTCTTCCAGGTTTCGGCGCCCGGGGCTTTCGGATTTTGTGGAACGGGGTCCCAGGTCCACTTCAGCTTGCCGGTGACGACGTCAAAGCCGCGCACCTCGCCGCTGGGCGCGCTGACGGCATTGTTATCGGCGATGCCGGAGCCGACCACCAGAGTGTTGCCGACGACGGCCGGCGGCGAGGTCTCCTCATAATCGGCGTAGCGGTCGGCCGGCACCGGAATGCGCAGGCCCCGCCGGAGATCGACGACGCCGTTCTCCCCGAAATCGGCGCATGGCTTGCCCGTGGCCGCGTCGAGCGCGATCAGGTGCGCGTCGATGGTGGCCATGAAAATTCGGCGCTGGCCCGAAGGCGACTTCCACGTCGAGACGCCGCGGCTGGCATAGTCGCCATAGCCTGCGTCCTTGTCGATCTTGGGATCGAATGCCCAGCGCTGCTGGCCGGAGACGGGATCGAGCGCGATGACGCGGCCGAGCGGCGTGGAGAGATAGAGCGTGCCGTCGACGTAGATCGGAGTCGCCTCGAAAGCCGTGGGCTTGGAGCCCTTGGGCTGATAGGCATCGCCGGTATGGAACGTCCAGGCGACCTTGAGCGAGCGGACGTTGCCGCGGTCGATCGTGGCGAGCGGCGAGAAGCGCTGGCCGCCGGGATCGTGCCCCCACACCGGCCAGTCCTCGCCGGCCTGCGCGTGCGCCGGCTCCGTCGCCAGGACCGCCGTGAACGCCAGAGCCATCATCAGGGATCTCGGAATCATGGTTTCATCCTCAGTAGCGTGGGAGGAGTATATTACAGGGGGGAGAGCCGTGACCGAGGAGGGAGAGCCACCAGGTGTAGAATCCGGTTGACAGGAGGTCAGCCTCAACGCCATGACAACCATCGAAGTGATGCTGCCCGAGGACGTTTTCTCGACCCTTCGCAAGAGCCCCCAGGAGGTCGCACGCGACGTACGGACCGCGGCGGCCGTTGAGTGGTATGCGGAAGGTCTCGTCTCCCAGGGTAAGGGTGCCGAGCTTGCGGGTCTGAGCCGCCTGGAGTTCCTCGACGAGTTGGCCAAGCGCAAAGTGCCGGTCATCCAGATGACCGTAGAGGAGCTCAAAGCGGAGCTTGCGGGTGAGTAGACGCTTTGCCGTCAACAGCTCGCCGCTGATCCTGCTGGGTCGGATCTCGCGCCTCGATCTTCTTCCCGCGCTCGCCGACCGGGTCGTCGTTCCCAAGACGGTCCTCCAGGAGCTTAAGGCCAAACCAGACCAGGATTGGCTGGCGCAAACCGTCTCGTCGCACCCCGGGCTCGCAGTCGTCGACGCATTCGCTGTGCGGTCCCGACAACACCGAGGCCACCCGCATCGCCGCCCGTCTCCCGGCGTCCTCCTACCTCATGCGCCTGTGCGCATGTCACCCCCAGTCTATTTGACCCTTTCCCTGCGAGGGGCGTACCCTTAGATCGATATTGCTCACTACCCAGGGGAATCTCTATGAGCACCGACAGGTACACGAAAACGATACTCACCATCATCGCCGCCTGCCTTCTCTGGATTTCGGTAGCTCTCATGAGTTCACATGACTTAATTCGACCCGCGGCCGCCCAAGGAGCAACGAACGAGCCAATGCGCGTCATTCTGGTCGGAACCCAGCCAGATGTCACTCTTCCTGTCAATCTAACCGGCGTGGCCCTACCGTATCAAAGCGCCCTACCAGTGAACATTGTCTCCGTAACCAACCCGTTACCTGTCGATGCCTTAGCCGGGCGCAACGCCCTTCCGGTCGTAGTAGTGGACCAATAGAAGGAGATTCAGACGAGATACGAGTCGGATCTCAAGTACCACTGTCCTTAGAAGTCTTGATGCGTGCAGCTCAAGGGAGGCGAAGTATGCGTAAAACGGTGATCCTCAGTCTCATGAGTCTCATGTTGCTCCTTCTGCTCGTTATCGCCACCGCCGCCGGCGAGAAGACGAGCGCCAGCACCAAGCAGTACCACCGTATGCACGGCGAGATCGCCTCGATCGATGCCACAGCCAAGACGTTCACGGTGAAGCATGGCAACGACACCTCGACCTTCGGGACTGACAACTCAACCAAGTACCGGGGTGCGGGCAAGGAGATCAGCATAGCGGACCTCAAGGTCGGTGACGACGTGCGGGTCTCCTTTACCGAGCAGGAGGGCCAGAAGATTGCTGCTCGTGTCGACATCGCCCATGCCCATACGCATAACCATACGACTGACCCAGGACCAGCTTGTCCAGTAGGCTATCACCGCTGCAAACAGGACTGTTGCAAGGATTAGTCATGGCTGAGAATGGGCCTGAGCTCGAAGGAGCTGACACGCGCCAGTGGCTGTACCGGATGCTCCTCGGTTTGCCGGGATTCTTGTCGATCGGGCTTGCGCGGTACCTTGGAGATCTGGGAGAATTCGGCGACTTCGAACTCACCACGTATAGCTTGGCGCTCAGCCTTCTCATTTTCCTGGTCGCGGGCCTCGTCTACGGACTTCCGCGCAAGATTAGCCGCCTGCATCGTCACGAGCGCCTACGACTTTTCCCCGCGCTCTCCTTGGGCTTCGCCCTGACTGTGCTCGCGCTTAGCCTGGGGCTTGGCGTCTTCCTGGCCGAGTCGTCTGAAGGTGACGCGGGCCTCAGCCTCGCGAGGAATGTTCCGGGAATGGGATGGCTTTCAAAGCGGAGCTCTGCACGGCCCTTTTCATACTTCCTTACCTTGAACGGCGAGGGGAGGCTCCAGGACATACGCGGAATCCCTACCTCTGACAGGATGTCATGGGCCGAGGTGACCGTCGAAGGCGGAAATCGTTTTGCCGGCTATCCGAGATTCTACTCCAAAGAGTCTGAGCGATCCGAAATCTTCCTCATGCCAGCCTGCTCTCTCCAGGGCACGACGCCTACGCGTATCACAGGGCCCGGAGTCCTAATACCGGAGGATAAGATCGTATCTATGGTGTTCGTTGATCGCGCGACGAGCGCGTGTCAGAATCTGTGGTACCCAAGTGATCCGCGCCAGCAAAGCGTAGGTGCGGCAACGCACAAGAAACCCACCACTTAGCTGGTGCAAACCGACGTGTCGTTTCAAGCGATCGACTTCGGAAGCAAGGACGCGGCTTTCCGCACTACCGCACGCGGGAAACGCCCGAGAGGCGCCGGGCCACCACCGGCGCCTCTCGCACCGCCCCCTACTCCGCCACCCCCTTCTCCCGCAAAATATTCCACACCTTCTCCGGCGTCATCGGGATCTCGATGTGCCGCACCCCGAGGTGGGACAGCGCGTCGACCACGGCGTTGACGATCGCCGGCGGGGCTCCCACGGTGGCCGATTCTCCCACTCCCTTGGCTCCCAGCGGGTGGTGCGGACAGGGGGTCACCGTCTTACCGGTCTCCCAGTTGGGCGTCTCCATGGCGGTGGGCACCAGGTAGTCCATGAAGCTGCCGCCCGAGATGTTGCCGCTCTCGTCGTAGCTGATCTCTTCGAAGAGCGCCGGGGCCAGGCCCATGCTCAGGCCGCCGTGGATCTGGCCGTCGACGATCATCGGATTGATGATGTTGCCGCAGTCGTCGATCGCCAGGAAGCGGCGGACCTTCACCTCGCCGGTGCCGCGGTCGATGTCCACGACGCAGATATAGCTGCCGAAGGGGAAGGTCAGGTTCGGCGGATCGTAATAATCGACCGCCTCCAGCCCCGCCTCCATTCCCGGCGGATGGTTGGTGTAGGCGGCGAAGGCAAGCTCCTGAATGGTCTTCGACTTCTGCGGCGCCCCCTTGACAGAGAACTTGCCGGGCTCCCACTCGAGATCGTCCTCGCTCACTTCCAGCAGGTAGGCGGCGATCTTCTTCGCCTTGTCGCGGATCTTCCGCGCCGCCACCGCCGCAGCGGCGCCGGCGGTCGGGGTCGAACGGCTGGCGTAGGTGCCGAGGCCGTAGGGGGCGGTGTCGGTGTCTCCCTCTTCGACCTGGATGTGCGCCGCCGGAATGCCGAGCTCTTCCGCAACGATCTGCGCGTAGGTCGTCTCGTGCCCCTGGCCCTGCGACTTGGTGCCGAAGCGCGCAATGGCCTTGCCGGTCGGATGGATGCGGATCTCCGCCGAGTCGAACATCTTGATCCCCAGGATGTCGAAGTCCTTCGACGGCCCGGCGCCCACGATCTCGGTGAAGGAGCAGATGCCGATCCCCATGAGCTCGCCCTTCGCCCGCTTCTCCGCCTGCTCCCTGCGCAGCTCGGCGTAGCCAATCCTCTCCATGGCCTTTTCAAGCGCCGCCTTGTAGTTACCGCTGTCGTACTCCCAGCCGAGCGCCGACTTGTAGGGGAACTTGTCGGCCTGGATAAAGTTTTTGAAGCGCAGCTCGGCCGGGTCCATCTTGAGCTCAGCCGCCAACACGTCGGTGACCCTTTCGATCGCGTGCACGGCCTCGGTGACGCGGAAGGAGCAGCGGTAGGCGACGCCGCCCGGCGGCTTGTTGGTGTAAGCCGCGTCCATCTCGGTAAAAGCTGTCTTGATGTCGTAGGAGCCGGTGCAGATCGAGAACAGTCCCGCCGGGAACTTCGACGGGTTGGCGGCGGCGTCGGCGTAGCCGTGATCGGCCAGGGTCTTGATGCGCAGCGCCGTCATCGTGCCATCCTTCTTGGCGGCGAGCTCGGCGGTCATGTGATAGTCGCGGGCGAAAGAGTCGGCCTGCAGGTTTTCCATCCGGTCCTCGACCCACTTGATCGGCTTGCCGATCACGACCGACGCGGCCACGGCGATCACATAACCGGGATAGACCGGCACCTTGCCGCCAAAGCCGCCGCCCAGGTCCGGAGAAATGACGCGGATCTTCTCCTCCGAGAGGCCGACGTGCCCGGCGACGAGGGCGAAGACGGTGCGGATGGCGTGCGGCGCCTGGGTCGTCATGTAAACGGTCAGATGGGTATCCGTTTTATTGAAGTCGGCCACGCAGCCGCAGGTCTCGATCGAGGCGACGTGAATGCGCGGAATGTACATGTCCTGCTTGACCGTCACGTCAGCCTCGGCGAAGGCGCGTTCGGTCGCCGCGCGGTCCCCGGTCTCCCAGTGCCAGATGTGGTTGTCCGTCTTTCCTGCCTTGTCGGTGCGCAGCACTGGCGCGCCCGGCTCGAGCGCCTTTTTGGGGTCGACCACCACCGGCAACGGCTCGTACTCGACCTCCACCGCCTCGACGCCGTCGGCCGCGATGTAGCGATCGGTCGCGATCACCGCCGCCACCTCCTGCGCCTGATACATCACTTTTTCGACCGGGAGCACCATCTGGGTGTCCGACATCAGGGTGGGCATCCAGTGCAGGTTGAAACCTTTCAGAGTCTCGCCCGTGATCACCGCCAGCACGCCCGGGATGGCGAGGGCCTTCTCGGTGTGAATGGCAAGGATCTTGGCGTGCGCATAGGGGCTCCGCACGATGTCCATGTGGAGCATCCCGGGGAGCTTGATGTCGTCGACGTAGTGACCCTGGCCGCGGATGAAGCGCGGGTCCTCCTTGCGCTTCATCGAGTGGCCCATGCCGCAGATGGCCGCTGAAGTTCGGGGTTCCATGGCTTTCCTCCTATCCCGCCTCGGGACGCAGCTTCGCGGCCGCGTACTGCACGGACTTGATGATGTTGACGTAGCCGGTGCACCGGCAGAGGTTGCCGGAGATCGCCTGGCGGATCTGCGCTTCGCTGGGATCAGGATTGTTCGCGAGCAGGGCGGCGCTGGTGAGCATCATGCCCGGCGTGCAGAAACCGCACTGCAATCCGTGCTCCTGCCAGAAGCCATCCTGAATCGCGTGGAGCTTGCCGTCTTTCTCCAGCCCCTCGACCGTCGTCACCTCGCGGCCGTCAGCCTGCACGGCGAGCACCGTGCAGGACTTGACCGGCACGCCGTCGAGCAGCACCGTGCAGGCGCCGCAGTGCGTGGTGTCGCAGCCGATGTGGGTGCCGGTCATGCTGAGGGTCTCGCGCAGGAGGTGGACGAGAAGGAGGCGCGATTCGACCTCCGCCTTGTGATCGGTGCCGTTGACCTTGACTTGGATTTGATGTTGCGCCATGGCTCAGTGCTCCTTGGCCCACTCGATGGCCTGCTTGAGCGCGCGGCCCGTGAGGACGCGTGCCATCTGCCGCTTGTATTCGATCGCTCCCCGCCGGTCGGCGCTGGGCGTGGCGATGGCCGACGCCCGCCGCGCCGCCTCGGCGATCACGTCGGCGCTCGGCTGCTTGCCGGTGAGATATTGCTCGGCGTCGGCGGCGCGCAGCGGCGTCGGCCCGGCGTTGGTGAGGCCAATCCCCACGCTCGCCACCTCGCCGCCCGCGCCCAGCGTCAGTTGCACGGCGGACGCCGCGGTGGCGAAGTCTCCCACCTTGCGCTCGAGCTTGACGTACGAGCCGCCGCTGCGTGCGGGCGGCACCGGAATGCGAATTTCCGTCAGGATTTCATCCGGCGCGAGCGCCGTCGAGAAGAGGCCGAGGAAAAATTGATCGATCGGAATCGTCCGCGTGCCGTTGGGACCGGTCGCCACGACCTCGGCGCGCAACGCCAGCATGGTGGCCGGGTGATCGTTGGCCGGATCGCCATGCGCCAGGTTGCCGCCCACGGTCGCGAGATTACGCACCAAGGGATCGGCGATCACCGCCGCGGTCTGCGCCAGCAGCGGATATTTGGTTTGAATCAGATCGGAATGCTCGAGCGCCGATTCGCGCGTCCGGCCGCCGATCTTCAGGACGCCGCCCTCCTCCTTGACGTACTCCAGCCCGGGAATGCGGCCGATGTCGATCAGGTGGCCGGCGGCACCCAGCCGGAGCTTGAGCAGCGGCAGGAGGCTCTGCCCGCCGGAGAGGACCTTAGCGTCGTCAGGGTGGCCCTGGAGGAGCGCCAAGGCGTCCTCCAGCGTCTGCGGTGAGTGGTAATCGAACGTTGCAGGGATCATCGATAGCTCTCCTTTCGCGCGGCGCTCTACCGGTTCACGAGCCAGTAGACGAGCAGGGCGAGAACGATGACTGCGATCCAGAAAACGGGATTGCTCAGGAGGCGGCTGGCCGCCCGGCCCGCGGCTGCGGCGCCCAGGGAGCCGACGTCCAGGACGTTTTCAGCGGCAGGAGGGGGCGCCGGAGGAGGCGGCTTCGGCGGCGGGTGTGAGGCCGCCGCGGAAAATGCCACGGGCGCGATCGGACCGGGGTCTCCAGACGGCGGCGGAGCCGGAGGAGCGGCCTCCGGGACCGCAGCGGCCGGCGTTTCGAGCTCGCGGCGCATGGCGTCGGTGAATTTCTGGAAAAGCTGATCGCTGACGTCCTGGATCATGCCGCGGCCGAACTGCGCCAGCACGCCCATGACGTTGACGTCCGAAACCACCGTCACCTCGGTCTCCGCCGGCCCGCGCCCGACGACGCGGCTCTTCATCCGCATGTCGGCGCCCCCTTTGCCGCGCGTCTCCTGGCCCGAGGCGGCGATGTCGGCCTCCCCGGCGGCCTCGTCCAGCCGCTCGAAGCGCATCTTGCCGCGATAGCTCGCCGTCACCGGCCCCACCTTGATGGTGATCGTTCCGGTGTAAGTCGTATCGTCGACCTTCTCCGTGATGGCAGCCCCCGGCAGGCAGCGCGCCACCTTGTACGGATCGGTGAGGAAGTCCCACACCGCGGCGGCGGGGGCCTTGACCACGAAGCTCTTGGTGATCTCCATTCCCATAAAGGTTTTCTCTCCGTCACGCCGCCAGCAGAGGAAGGAGCCGCTCCAGCGACTCCAGGTTGTGGGCCGGCAGCAATCGATCGACATAGGGAAGCGCAGCCGCCATGGCGCGAGCCGTGGGCTCGTAGCGCGAGTCTCCGGCCAGGGGGTTGAGCCACAGCACCCGCCGCGCCCGCGCCCGGATGGCCCGCATCGCACGGCCAAGCGGCGCGACGTCGCCGCGGTCGAGGCCGTCGCTCAGGATGATCACGATCGTCTGCCCATGGACCAGCTCGTCGAGATAGTACGCCACAAACTCGGCCAGGCACTCGCCGATCTTCGTGCCGCCCGACCAGCCGGGCACCTGATGGGCCAGGCGCTCCAGCGTGCGATCGACCTGGCCCGGCCGCAGCCAGGGAGTCAACCGCACCAGCGTGGTATTGAAAGCGAAGATCTCGCTCGACCGCTCCGAGCGGGTCACCCGCCGCAAGGCCAGCACGAAGGTGAGCAGGAACCGGGTGTGGGGGTCCATGGAGCCGCTGGTGTCGCAGAGCACGACCAGGCGGGGCTTTTCGATCGGCCGCGCCCGCCGGGCGAGCGAGAGGAATTCGCCGCCGTGGGCGACCGCCCGCCGGAAGCTGCGTCGCAGATCGGCCTCGCCGCGCCCTCGCACGGGCACCCGGCGCCGGCTGGGGCGGGTGGCGAGACGCAGGACCATGCGAGCAAGCAGGCGCTCCATGGCTGCCTGATCAGCCGTCGAATACTCCTCGAAGGATTTGCGGCGCAGCACCGCCTCCGGGCTGTACCCCGGCTCCTCGCCCAGGGCGACCGCCGTCTCCACTTCGGATTCAGTTGCCCGCCGGCCGGGCAGCTTGCCGGACTTGGGCCGGGCCGGCGCCGGGAGACCGGGAGCCGGGACCGGTGGATTCGACGACTCGTGACGCGCTCTCCACAGGAGGTCGAACAGCTCATCGAAGACCGCGGCGTCGCGCTGCCGGATCTTGAGCGCCGTGCGCAGGGCCCGGCGCACCTCGTCGCGGTCGCCGAGGTCGATCAGGGTGAGCGCCGCCAGACCGTCCGCCTCGTCGCTGAGGGTGACCCCGACGCCGCGCTGGCGCAGGGCCCCGGCGAAGCGCGCGAGGTGGCGGATGAGGTCGGCCTGAGCCGTCAACCCGCAGCCTCCGCCAGCACCGCTTCGAGCTCGCCCGCGCCCAGCTCGCGCAGGTCGTGCTGGTCCTTGAGGATGCAGCCCAGGGTCTCGGCCACCGTCTCGCGGTCGAGGTGCTCGCTGTGCAGATGGCAGAGCGCCTGCGCCCAGTCGATCGTCTCCGCCACCCCCGGCGCCTTGCTCAACCGCCGCCGGCGCAGGGCCTGCATGAAGCGGCCGATCTCCTCGGCCAGCCGCGCGCTGGCTCCCGGCACGCGCGCCCGCAGGATGCGCACCTCCTTCTCCAGCGACGGGTGCTCTATATAAAGGTAGAGGCAGCGCCGGCGCAGGGCGTCGCCGATCTCGCGGGTGCGGTTCGAGGTGAGCACCACGTAGGGGACGTGATCGGCCCGGATGGTGCCCAGCTCCGGGATCGTCACCTGAAAATCGGAGAGCACCTCCAGCAGGAAGGCCTCGAAGCCGTCGTCCGCGCGATCGATCTCGTCGACCAGCAGCACCGGCGGGCCCTCCGCCCGGGTGATGGCGCGCAGCAGCGGCCGCTCCAGCAGATAGCTGCGGCCAAAGATGAGATCCTCGATCTCGCCAGCCGTCTTCCCCTCGTCCTCGGCCATCCGCACCCGCAGCATCTGGCGCTGGTAATTCCATTCATAGAGCGCGGTCGAGACGTCCAGCCCCTCATAGCATTGGAGGCGGATGAGCTCGGTGTCGAGGAGGCGCGCCAGCACCTTGGCGATCTCGGTCTTTCCCACTCCGGCATCGCCCTCGATGAGCAGCGGCCGGCGCATCTCCCGGGCCAGGAACAGGGCGGTGGCGATGGCCGGATCGGCGATGTACCCCTGCCGCTCCATGGCCTCCTGGAGCGCCGCGATCTCCGGCCTCAAGCGGCGCCCTCCTGAGCTATATATCGCTCTGGTGACGCCAGGAAGCGCTCGCGGCAGCCACCACAGCAGAAGTACCAGGTGCGCCCCCCGTGCTCGGCGGTGTGGCGGGCGCCCGCGATCGTGACCGTCATGCCGCAGATCGGATCGATCGCTTCGGTGGGTTCGCCGCTCGCGGCCCTCTCGGGTTTCTCCTCTTCCTCCTCGACCGGCTGCGCCGCGCGCTGGCGCTCGACGATCTCCGCGAGCACGGCGAGGGCGATCTCCTCCGGCGTCTCGGCCCCGATCCTCACCCCCGCCGGGCTGCGGATCGTGTCGATCGCCGCGGCCGTCACGCCGCCATCCAGGAGGGTCTCGCGCATCTGGGCGAAGCGTTTCCGGCTCGCCACCACCCCGAGGTAGGACGGCGCCATGGCCAGCGCGTCGCGGATCGCCGACTCGTCGCGCTCCCCCAGGGTGGCCACCACGGCGAAGCGCGGGCTGTGGGACCTGGCGAAGAGCTGCGGCGCCCGGCCCGGATCGGTGAGCACCTGATCGGCGCCAGGGAACAATTCCGGCTCGGCCGCGGGATCGACGGCGACGACCGAGTAGCCCATGGCCTTGCCCAGCTTCACCAGCGCCCGGGCGGTGGGCGAGACGCCGAACACCACGAGGCGCGGCGCCGGCAGAACGGGCTCGAGATAGATCTCCACGCTCCCTCCGCTGTGGCAGGTCATGGGGAACACGGCGACGCCGGGCCGCCGGGCCGTCTCCGGATCGGGCGCCAAGGCGACGAGCCGCGGCTGGCCTTCGGTGAGCGCCCGCTGCGCCTCGCGCACCACGGTCGGCTGCGTGCAACTGCCGCCGAGAAAGCCGTGGAAGGCGCCGGCGGCGGTGATGAGCGCCATGTCCCCGGCCTGGGACGAGCTCGCCGGCTGGCGCCGCACCACCACGGCGAGGACGAACGGCTCCTCCCGGTGAGCGAGGTCGGCGGCCATCTGGAGGAGCTCGGCGCGCATGGCCGGTCAACGATACGCCTGGACGGCGGTGGGTTCAAGACGGGAGAAGCGGTAGGAAGCGGCAGAGCACTATTTGGCAAATCGCTGAAGACGAGCGACCTCTTTCCGACCGTGGGCCAGAGCCGGGAGGCGGGTCTCCTCGGCTTGCCTCACCTCGGGAGTGAGGGGAGCGAACCAGGCTTCAACCGCCTTGCGAGCACTCATTGCACCCCGTTGGATCTCGCGGCCGAATGTTTCCTTGTACTTGGTCTGTTCATCGACCTCATGCTCTCCGCACAGCCACATTTCCCAGGTCTCTACGCTACGGCACGGAACACAGGCGGCGATACGCTCTTCCCATACAGCCCCGGTAAGACCGGCAGCGGTGCGGATCTCCTCGAGCCGTCTTTGGAGACCGGCCGCGTCTCCGTCGATCACCACCAGCAAGCCGACCGCCTCCTGGTGGCGTCGCCGAATGTAGTGGGCCAGACGTTCTACCTGCTGCAACACGAAGCTGGCTCCGCCGTGGGGCTTCCGGGGCTCCACGTGGATGCGGCGGAAATGGCGCTCAAGGATTGGGCGGAAGAGCCGCTCCTGTTCGAGATCCTCACAAAGCAGCCAACACGTCAGCTTCTTCGGCACTCTACGCCGCTCCCCGGGCGACGAGCTCGGAAAGCTTCAGCGGAGACGCGGTGTCCGCGTCGAACGGCCTGACGATCACAGGCCCGGAGGGTCGCTCGAACCACCAAAGAGAGTCCTGAGCCAGGTAGTCGATGACCTCAGGATGATGCGAAATGATGATCCCCTGCCCGCCCTGCGTTTCGAGCGCGTCGCGCAGGAACTGCAGCCAAGGCTGAATCTCGGACAAGGAGACGAAGTTGTCCGGCTCGTCGAAGCAGAGTACCGCTCCAGGACGAGCCAAGCCACAAACGGTCGCATAAAGGACCATCAACACTCTCTGCCCCTCGGACAGCTCCAATAGGTTGTATTCGCCGGAGACCTTATCTTCCACGTTGAACGTCGAGAGCAGCAGCTTCGCGTCCCCCAGGCGCCGAAAGAAAAAATTGCGAAATCCCGGGAGAGCATCCCTCAGCCGGTTTTCGAGCTCGGTTCTCGCCTCGGGGCGCTCGCTGTTGAGATAGCTGAAGAAGGACCCGAAGTTTCTTCCGTCCCGAGCCAAGAACACATCGTCCTGCTTGGAAGCAGCCTCGAAGATAAACGGATTGGGCTGCACCCTCCAGAGTTTGGCCATGAATTCTTTGAATCCCGCCAGCCGAGACATCTGCCTGGCCACAGTAGGGTCGAGATTTGGCAGGAACGATTGGTCCGGTCGAAACGGAAACACAGGACCCATGCCCTGATCATCGCGGAAGAGTTGAACCTCTCCCGCAGAGAATCGATAAAGCAATGCGCCATCCAAGGTGACGTGCTCCGAGCGGATGAACGGTTTCCCTGGAGCATCTTCTGGATGCTGAATCTCCAGGGCGTACCGGTAGGTTCCGTCGTTGCTCTGCACATCCACCTCGAAGCGCTGCACATCCCGAGTTTCCCACCGGGTTCGCGTGAAAGCGAACAGCTCGTTCACAGGACGGCCCAGCACGATCAGGTCGCGCAAATTTCCAAGGACGTCGAACACACTGGTCTTGCCGCTGCCGTTGCCGCCAAGCAGAAGGCTCAGTCGATCGGGCCGGAACTCGAAGTTCACCAGCGCGCGGAAGTTGTCGGCAAAAATTCTCTTCAGCATGGGCGGGATCGTACCATGCGAGACCTGCTATGAATTCAAGGAGTTACCGCTCTTCACCCGCGCATAATCCTCCGGCACGTCGATATCACCGAGGGCGGACGCGGGCCACGCCAGCACCTCCGCTTCGCCCCGGTGGCGCTTCACCACCTGCCGGCCGCAGCCCTCCCCCGTCATCGTCAACAGCTCGTTGAAGAGGCTCCGGTCGTACAGCATCGGCGGCGCGTTGACCCCCTCGTAGTCCGAGATGACGAGCGGCGCCCGGGTCTCGCGGTAGCGGGCAATCATGGCGGCGATCATTTCGGGTGTGACGAAGGGCATGTCCGCCAGCAGCACCATGGCCGCCCGCGCCTCGGGCGGCACAGCCAGGATGCCGCTCTTGAGCGAGGAGTTGATCCCCTGTTCATAGAGCGGATTGAGCACCCACTGGCAGGGCAGGCCCTCGAGCTCCCGGGCGGCCTCATCCGATTGGTGGCCGAGCACCACCAGCAGGGGCGAGAGGCCGCCGGCCAGCGCCCGCCGCACCGCTCCCCGCAGCACACTCTCCCCCTCCAGCTCGAAGAAGAGCTTGTTGCTCCCCATGCGGCTCGACGTGCCCGCGGCGAGCAGGATTCCGGCGACAGGACCTTCACGCTCCGGCATGGATGGCCTCCTTGCGCTCCGCGAGGTGGCGTGGCTCGCGGCCGGCGGTGAAGGCGAGCAGCTCGGCGACGATGCTGAGCGCCACCTGCCGCGGCCCGTCGGCGCCGAGGTCCAGCCCCACCGGTCCGAAAACCCGACCAGTGTCCGCCGGGGTCGACATGCCGATCTCGCGCAGGATGGTCTCCGTGCGCGCGTGCGGTCCCAGCACGCCCACGTAGGGCAGGCCTGCCGCGAGCAGCCGCCGCACCCACTCGCGGTCGTGCGCCAGCGAGTGGGTCTTCACCACCGCCAGCGAGCGCGCGGCGGGAGGCAGGGTGATCCCCGGATC
>Ga0136846_1236421_pt1 | contig 31245 bp, 31 predicted proteins | sample HopSoiMetagenom2_FD_96841 | JGI IMG/M metagenome (GOLD analysis project Ga0136846, IMG submission 96841) | Grasslands soil microbial communities from Hopland, California, USA - 2 Assembly 2016 (version 4) | ecosystem: Environmental > Terrestrial > Soil > Grasslands | place: USA: Hopland...
CTGGTTGGAAGTAACTATGAAACCAGTTTTATTAAATACGACAGGCAATACAAGGTAATGGTGCAGGCATCACCAGAATACAGGGCGTTGCCAGAAGATCTTCTGAAATTGTATGTGAAGAATGACAAGGACGAAATGGTTCCATTCTCTACGTTCATGAAGATTGATAAGGTGTATGGCCTTTCGGAAATAACCCGTCACAATATGTACAATTCCTCTGAGATCAGTGGCTCTACCGCACCTGGATACAGCAGTGGTACGGCGCTGAAAGTAATTGCAGAGGTGGCAAAAGAGAAATTGCCTCGTGGTTTCGGTATTGATTGGGCTGGTATTTCCAAGGATGAAGTGGGTAGAGGTAATGAAGCAGTGATCATCTTCCTCATCTGTTTGACCTTTGTGTATCTGCTGCTCGCTGCACAGTACGAAAGCTTCATCCTGCCGCTTCCAGTGATCCTTTCATTGCCGGCTGGTACTTTCGGTGCGTTCCTGTTACTCAAATTACTTGGTTTGGAGAATAATATCTATGCACAGGTAGCGCTTGTAATGTTGATTGGATTGTTAGGTAAGAACGCTGTACTGATAGTAGAGTTTGCCGTACAAAAACATAAAGCTGGCAGAACTGTATTGCAGGCAGCAATTGAAGGAGCTACAGTGAGGTTCAGACCAATTTTAATGACCTCATTCGCATTTATAGCAGGATTAATACCGCTGGTGATTGCAACTGGACCAGGTAGAATTGGTAACAGGACAATCGGCTCTGCAGCTGCGGGGGGAATGCTGATCGGGACCCTTTTTGGTGTAATCCTTATACCAGGGCTCTATTACATATTCGCCAAAATTTCTGAAAGAAATCCCTTCATCGATGACGAATATGAAAATCCATTAACTGAAGAAATAGATAATAATGAACCTAAGTAAGATATATAGTACAATTGCGGTTGGAATATTACTCTGCGCTGCCAGTTGCAAGGTGCCGGGGATAGTTGAAAAAGATCCCAAAAATGCGCTGCCGCAAAGCTGGAATAATTCCGGCGACAGTACCAATACCGCATCCATCAAATGGCAGGATTTCTTTCAGGATCAGCATCTGGTAAGCCTGATCGATACTGCACTTGCAAATAACCAGGAATTATTGATAACGTTACAGGAAATAGAAATAGCACGAAATGAAATAGGGATACGACAGGCTGATCTTTTACCCAAAGTAATTGCCGGTGCTGGCATTGGTATTGAAAAAGTGGGCCGATATACAAGTCAGGGAGCTGGCGATGCTTCAACAGATATCAAGCCTGGCAGGGAAGTACCTGAATGGTTGCCTGATTACAGGCTTGGAGTTTCGGCCAATTGGGAAATAGATATCTGGAAGAAGCTTCGCAATGCAAAGAAGGCTGCGGTTACACGCTATCTCTCAACCATAGAAGGCAGGAATTTTGTTATCACCAACCTGGTGGCTGAGATTGCCAATTCTTATTATGAGTTGCTCTCTCTGGATAACCAGCTGGAAATTGTGCGCCAGTCCATTCAATTGCAGAACAACGCACTGGATGTAATAAGAGTTCAGAAAGAAGCAGCAAGGGTAAATGAGTTAGCGGTAAAGAAATTTGAAGCAGAAGTGTTGAATTCCCGGCATTTGGAGTATGAGATACTTCAACAGATAAAAGAAGCAGAGAATAAGATCAATTTTCTGTTAGGTCGCTACCCCCAGCCAATTGCCCGGGACAAGACGTCATTTATCAATGATATGCCAAAACAGGTGAGTGTTGGCATACCTTCTCAGCTTTTAGGCAATCGTCCTGATATAAAGCAGGCAGAGCAGGACCTTGCAGCAGCAAAACTGGATGTGAAAGTAGCAAGGTCTGAATTCTATCCTACCCTGGAGTTATCTGCAGGAACAGGATTTCAGGCATTCAGTCCCTCCTTTCTATATAAGTTTCCGGAGTCATTGCTTTTTAATCTGGCTGGAGATCTGGCCGGGCCTTTAATTAACAAGAGAGCAATCAAAGCCGAATTCGCCAGTGCCAATGCGCGCCAGTTACAGGCCATGTATAATTATGAAAGAACTATCCTGAATGCATTTACAGAGGTATCCAATGAGCTTTCAAATCTGACCAACCTGGACAGCATGTATAGCTTAAAAAATAAAGAGGTAGATACGCTGATCAAAAGCATTGATATTTCCAATGATCTGTTCAAATCTGCCCGTGCTGATTACCTGGAGGTTTTGTTAACGCAGCGTGATGCACTGGCTTCACGTCTGGAATTAATTGAAACGAAAAAACGACAATTTAATGCCGTGACCAATATATACAGAGAATTGGGTGGTGGGTGGAAGTGATCATTTAATTAGTGCGAAGCCCGATGGTTATTTTTTAATCAGGAGAATGGCATTAGCTACTTCGCGCTCACCTTCATGATCCCATTTTTTATTATCGCTTGGATAATTGACCACACCGTTAAATGGCTGATCCTTTATGTACATGGTAGTAGAACCGCCGCCATCAAGGTTAATTGCATCCACACAGCCCAGCCTGCGCATGATTTGCTGTAACTCGGGAATGCTGAAACCAGCCGATTCTTTAGCCCGGCCATCTACTACAAACAGCACAACCGTTCCGTCGGCTTTTTTGCCAATCGCGGTTCGTGGATGGCGGTCTTTGCAAAAAGCGTCATTGGGTATTGGCTGGTCAATACCGCCCAGTATCATGACCGGGCCCGTAGAAATTACATCTTCGCCCTTCAATTGACGCTCTGCTTTAAGATTTGCCGGATCATCTTTCACAATTAGCAACTTTCCATTATCGATAACTATTGATCCTGCCTGATTTCTTTTACGAATACTGTCTTTGTAATTGGGATTTTCCGTGATAAGGCTATCATTCTGCCGGAAATAAACAACTGAACGATTTCTGCCAATATTGGATGGTTCCAGCTTTGGAACGCCATTTAAATCTTTTCGATTATCCGGATCAGGACCCCGCATTTTAAAGAACGATGCATTGATTGCTGCGAGTGCATGATGTGTTTGGGCTATCTGCGAGGTCTTTTCCAATGAATCAGAACGAACTATATGCAGGCGATATCTCTTGGCCTTTTTAGTTATTTCGATTACGTTAAGATTCTGACTGGTATCAAAAAGTTGCCTTTGGGTAAATGCGATCTGTATCCAGCTAACCCATTTGGCAATTTTTTTTGTATGCCGGGGATTGAGTATCCAATTGATTGAATCGCTCTGTGCTGCTACTGAAACCGAACAGAACAGTAAGGCAATAAAAAGAAGATGTTTCCTGATCATGATTGTTAGCAAAAAGGCTTCATAAAATATATGAAGCCTTTTTTGTGTCCCCGCACGGACTCGAACCGTGGACCTACTGATTAAGAGTCAGTAGCTCTACCAACTGAGCTACGGAGACATTTAGGGCTGCAAATATAAAGCATCTCTACCTAACGTCCCCAATCATTTGCAATCTGCATAACTAAACCAGCCTTTTGTTGAAATTCCAAAATTCAGGCCCTGAAATTGTCGTAACTTTTATATCTAAAACAACGACTATGAAAAAGACGCTCATGTTCCTTGTGCTGGCCTGTCTTGTCGCTGCCATTGCCTTCGCCAGTCTGCGCAGCAACCGCAGTAATAAACAAACCATCGAGAAAAAACAGGATGCAAAAAAGACAAAAAAAGAATGCAGACATACCTGCATCTTCGGCTGAGCCAATCCCGCCCTTCTTCACAGAACGGCGGGATTTTCATATAGGAAAGTCGGTGCAAAAGGAAAGGCCCCTCCAATAAAATATCAGCGGGATATTTTACCAATCGGGCATCTTAAATAATATCAGCAATAAGAAAATACTGTTTAATACACATCAGGTCAGACAAACACGAAATATCAATTTTAACAGGTTTAATTTTTCCTGAAAAAACCCCAAAAACCATCGTACAGAATGCAGTCTGGAAGGATGATATCAGCCCAAAACTTACTGATTTTAGTCCGGGTTCCAATTCCTGGATCATCGCTAGAAACCTGCTGGAAAGCCAGTCCGGAATTACCATTCCGGACCCACAAAAACGGGCTTTAAAGGCCTATAATAGCACAATACATTGTGAATGAATTTACTACCCCGAGGCGCATAAATAATTACATTAAATCAATATAACTAACAGATTTACAATACTTTAAGGTGTTAGTAAAAATTTTTGCCGAATTTTAATTCCCACCGGTTTTATAACCCATCCAAATCATTAATTTTGGATTACTCTCACTGACCCAACTAAATTCTCTGATAATCCAATTGTTTATTGAGACCGTAATGTCTAAAGCTTTTAACCCATTTCAGCTTATCAACGGAACGGAAAAGAAGATTATTAAAAAAATAAATAAAAGACGGAGGGTTGTATGTATACTTATGATCTGCTGGAAAAAGGATGCCACTACCTGGTGAGGGACAAAGAAGGTGATCCTATCACTTTAATTAAGGTGGCGGTAGAAACGGATCATTGCCTTTTTATCCAGCGTTTTGATGATCCTACATTGACAGAATGGAAATTAAAAAAAGACAACCTGGCCGATATCATTGAGTGCCTTACAGACGAAGCCGTAAAGGAGTGGGAAGAACATTACAATACGGAGGACGCCTATTACGAGGAAGAAGACGATGATGATTAATCAGTAGCCAAGGCAGAAAACCATTCATGTATTTTGTAAAGCAGGGTGATTGGAAAGAACTATTTTAGTTTTACCAATCACTTTTTTTATGCATATAACCGGAGAAAAATTCTACATGCAACCTATCAGCTCTTTCATTATGAAATCATTACTGGCAGCATGCCTGCTCCTCGCAAGCTCTCTTATTTCATTTGCCCAGGAAGATCTGCCCACCGATTATCTTTCTAAAGAATTTCATGCAGGCCGCCGTGATGCCATCCGCAAGATCATGCCCGATAATTCCGTAATGGTAGTAGTTGCCTACCCTACCCGCAATTTCTCTAATGACGTTGATTATTTCTACCACCCTAACCCTGATATGTATTATTTCAGCGGCTATCGTGAGCCCCATTCCCTGCTGCTTATCTTCAAGGACCCGCAAAAAGATTCCGCTGGTAATTCCTTTGACGAAGTCTTATTTGTACAGAAGAAAAATAAGGCTGCCGAACAGTGGACTGGCCGCCGCATGGGCACAGACGGTGCGAAAGAAAAGCTGGGAATAAGAAATGTTTTCAATGGTGATGAATTTGCAGCCTGCCCGATAGATTTCTCCAGATTCACTACCATATTGATGGATCGTCTGCCAGACGATGTATCGCGCGGTGAAAAAGGAGAACTCTATGATCTTATCCAGCAATTCAAACAAAAAGTAGCATTGCCTGAAGACTATGCCAGTAACTCCCGGTACGACTGGAAGGCATTTCGCAAACTGACTGGCACCCTGAGGGAAATAAAAACACCAGAAGAGATGACCCTGATCCGCAAAGCAGTTGAGATATCGTGCCAGGGTCAGAATGAAGTAATAAAAGCGCTTCGCCCGGATATGTCCGAACTGTAGATTCAGGGCCTGCATGAATATGTTCATAAAAAATATGGCGCGGAAGGCGTTGGTTATGGTTCTATCATTGGTGCAGGTGAAAATGGCTGCACCCTTCATTACGAAGAGAACACCAAAACAAAGATTGGCAACCAGATGGTGCTGATGGACGTGGGCGCAGAATACCATGGATATACTGCCGATGTGACCCGTACCATTCCTTCCAAAGGCAAATTCTCCAATGAAGAAAAGCTGATCTATCAATTAGTATATGATGCCCAGGAAGCGGCTTTCAGGATCCTGAAAGACGGTGCTAAATGGAGTGAGGCTTCAACTGCCGCACGTGATGTGATCACAAACGGGCTGGTAAAACTGGGTGTCGCCAAAGACAAAAAGGAAGCCGACAAATATTATCCCCATGGGTTATCCCATCACATTGGTCTGGACGTACATGATCGTGGCGCCTCACCCAGCATGAAGAAAGGAATGGTGATCACCATAGAGCCTGGAATCTATATTCCGGAGGGAAGTAATTGTGATAAGAAATGGTGGAGTATAGCTGTGCGCATTGAAGATGATGCCCTGGTGACACAGGATGGTTATGAATTGCTCTCTAATTTTGCACCACGTTCAATTGTTGATATAGAAAAAATGGCAGCACAGTCGAGTGCTGTGGATGATTTCAAACTTCCACCCTTAAAATCAGGAGAGAAAAAGGGATTTTAGAAAACTTTGAAATTACGCATGTTTAATTCAAAGTAGGTTGTTGTTGCGAGCGGATCGGTGAATTTCCAGTAAACTATTCCAATCCCCTTGGCATACCAGGTTTCCATTGCAACAATTTCATCAGAATAAGTGGTTGCAGTACCTAACTTAATTTGTGGCTTCCACGCAACTTTATAAACATTACTATACGCTTTTCCATTTACAGATACGGTAGCATTGGCATCGATACATTTAAAAACATATTTAAGCTTCATGGGAACGTTTAAAGTCGCTTCCGTTCCAGAATATTCTGGAGTCTCCCAGGTTTGGTTGGTGATTAGATTCTGTTTTAGAAAATTAATATCCGCTACCACTAAAGCGTTAAATGAGCGTTGACCAGTATACCAGTCTGCTGGCGTCAGTTCAAAATAATCAGTGCCTGCTTTTCGGTAATAACTGGAATCCTGGGGAGTAGTCTCATCCTGGTTCTGGAATACGCGGTAAACCTGATTATTCCCTGTATAGGTCTGAGCTCCTATATTCAATCTTGTCAATGAATCTCCCGCTACCCAATAACCATCTGGATCATCATAGCTCCACCAGCTATTAGCTGTAAGCGGAAAATAATCAGTATTGGTTACAGGTGTGGTACCGGTTACTGTAACCGTAAAGCTGCAGGTTGAGGTTCCTACTGTGACCACCACATTCGTTGGACCCGCTGCTGCCGGAGTACCTGAACCAGTTAGTGTAATGGTTGTTGCACCCGCCTGAACAACAGCATTGCCCGAAAAGATAATGCCATTGGTTACGGGAGTTGTAATGTTATAGGTTCCCATTGTGGTTACATTCACTCCAATGGTTACAGTATTTGAAATATCCAGTGGGACGCCTGCTACATAATTACCGGCAGTATTGGAAACCATGCAGGCATTGGGGGATCCTGCCAGCGTCATAACAGCAGGATTCGCACCTCCGGCCGGCAAAGTCTCCACGGCTACAGAACACTCTGTTGTATCATACTGTACCAGATAAACATTTATGCCAGCGTTCTGAGGAGTACCAGTTCCTTTCAGTTTGATGGTATTCAGTCCTGTCTGGGTGAATATGCCCACTGCCCGGAAATAAACATTATTGATTGTATCTGTAAAAATGGTATAAGCCCCGGTGGCTGTTACATTAACCTGTACTTCAATGTAATTATTGGTTCCATTAATCACTTTTCCGGCTTCATAAATCCCGACTACGTTCTTGGGTAAGCAATCCCCCGACACATCATTCTGCAGGGAGCCGACGGAAGGAACTTTGCTTGTTTCAACACTTACTTCTTTTTGGCAGGAATTAAAAACAACAGCTAACAGGACCAGGAACAGCAGGGGCTTTTTCATGAAGCTAATTTGATTGCTAAAATAACATTTTTTTGTATGTATAGGGAGTGTATAAAGGGCTACAGGTGTTAAATTTCGGTCGAAAAACTACGATTTGGGCTATTGATTGAAAGCATATTATGAAAGGATATCGATAAAGCCCTAATTTCCGTTGCCCAATCCCGTATTTTCCATCCGATAATTACCGGAACCAGATTTCGGCTAAACCGGTTATCTTGGCAAATAGTTAAATAACCTGAAATGCTGGCTTCTGTTTTTTAAGCACAAAAGCTAAAATTTCAAATCATCGACCACCAAATGAAAAAAACAGTCATCGGCTTATTCTTACTCCTGGCAACAGGTTCGCTTTTTGGTCAAAACCCACATATTGAAATCCTTACATCAGATACAAAAACCAGCTTGCGCGGCCTTAGCGTGGTAAATGAAAATATCATCTGGGTTAGTGGCAGCAATGGCACAGTTGGGAAAAGCGCTAATGGTGGCAAGAACTGGAAATGGGTGGTGGTGAAAGGGTTTGAGAATAAAGAATTCCGGGATATAGAGGGTTTTGATGGCAATTCTGCCATTATCATGTCTTCTGGTAAAGAACCTGCCTATATTTTAAAAACAACGGATGGCGGGGATAGCTGGCGGGTGGTCTATGAGAACAAAACTCCCGGAATGTTCCTTGATGCCATGGATTTTGCAAGCAGTCTTTATGGAATGGTGATCGGTGACCCTATCAACGGCAAGGTTTTCATTGCCCGTACAACGGATGGAGGCAACACCTGGAAGCCTGATCAGCAACCACCAGCAACAGATAGTGGAGAAGCCTTCTTTGCAGCCAGCGGCACGAATTTGCGCCTGTTTGCAAATAAGCATTTTTTCATGGTCAGTGGTGGAACCCGATCAAGATTAATTAGCAGTACGGGTGTTCAGGATATTCCATTCATCGAGGGTAAAGAAACAACCGGCGCCAATTCCATTGATATTTTCGATGATGGAATTCCAAAAGCACCCGGACAAAGAATGGTAATTGTTGGAGGCGATTTCAATAATTTTTCATCTTCAGAAAAGAATTGCATTTATACAACCAATGGTGGCAAGACCTGGAAGGTACCTGAAACACCTCCACATGGTTACCGAAGTTGCGTTGAATACCTATCTAAAAAAGACATTATTGCCTGTGGGATCAATGGAGTTGACTATTCAGATGACGCTGGCCGCAACTGGCAATGGATCAGTAAGGAAGGATTTCATGTTTGCAGAATAGCGAGAATTGGACCAGCCATATTCCTTGCAGGTGAAAATGGAAAAGTGGCGAAAGTTTACTGGTAATATTCTTTTATTCCAGATTCTTCAATATCTCCTTTACAGTTGGACGCTTTTTATAGTCCGCATCAAAATGCCGGTAGGTGATCATCTGGTCCTTATTGATAATATAGGTTGCCGGTATTGGGAGATAGTTGCCATTTTTAACCCCATTATTCTCTTCCAGTTTGATACCTGTATTACGATAACGGCTTAATGTGTTTTCCGGTACCTGGTATTCCACTTCATAGGCTTTCATGAACTTGAGATTCTCATCATATAAAATGGAAAACTCTGCCTTTGTCTTCTCAATGGTCTTCGCAACATTCTCTGGCAGTTCAGGAGTAATGGCAACCACCGTAGCCCCTTTTTCTTTGATCAGGGAAAGAGAATCTTCCAGACGGGAAAGATATTTATTGTCATAAGGGTCCCATTGACCCCTGTAAAATACAACCACAACCTTACCCTTCTTCAACAGATCCCGAAGGTGTACTTCATTGCCGTTCTGGTCTTTGGCTTTAAAGTCATACCCTTTTGAGTTAATAAAAAGTCCTTCAGGCGCTTCCTGGGCAAAGAGATAAGAGCTAAGGGTCAACAAGATAAGTGGCAATAGTAGCTTTTTCATGGGGGTAATTTGCAAGTACTAAAATTATAATTTAAACCAGTTATGCCTAAGTATTTTTCTAAAATTAACAAATTGCCTTTTTCACTATTTTTACCGACTTTTCGAACCCAATCCTGACAAGCTTATGAATAATACGCACGAGAAGAAATTTGTTATCAATATGCTTATCGGCCTGATCTTTACCACGGCCGGTATTTCCTCCATTATCTATGCCTGTTTTACCAAAGAAAACCAGCACGACTGGATTTTCTGGGCTGTCATTCCTGTTATTTTGATCAATACAGGTCTCCTGTTTATCGGCAGTTCAGTCATTCACAAGGTCAAGGCTGATCTAATTCGCCGACAGAAACAGAAGAGTAGTCGCGCAGACAGGGATCTGGAATAATCGTTATCCAAACCGTTCCGTAAACATAAAATAAACCGCTCCCAGCAGCAGTGCAAAGCTCACCAGGTAACGCCAGTGAAAGGATTCCTTCATTACAATGAGGGCAAAAAACGCGAACACCACCAGGGTAATCGCTTCCTGCATGATCTTTAGCTGAAACAGGTTAAAGCCCGCTTTATGACCAACACGGTTGGCAGGAACCGCCAGACAGTATTCAATCCCCGCAATCAGCCAGCTCACCAATATAGCTTTCCATAAAGGCCATCCCTGAAATTTTAGATGATAGTACCATGCAAAGGTCATGAAGATATTGGAAGCGAATAAAAGTATAATGGTACGCATGGAATATTTAGAAAGTTTAGTATTCTATAAATGGTCACTCTAACTATTTAAGCGCCTCTATAAAAGCTTTTACTTCAGCAGGATCAATATAATTATTATTATAGCTCTCCTCAGAAGAAGCAAAAGCAGGATGAATGAATTGCATTCTGCTTTTTACTTTGGCACGAAGAGATGAATGGAATTCCACACAACCCGTTTTATCAGCCAGTTCTTTAACATTATCTCTCCTGACACCACTGCCAGGCATGATGATGATCCGGTCGTCAGCGGCCTTGTTCAGTGAAGCAATCAATTCAATTGCGTCCGGTGCAGAGGGCTTTTGTCCTGATGTAAGTATTCGCTCACACCCAATACTGATCAATTGTTCCATAGCTTCAAAAGGGTCACGGCATCTGTCAAATGCGCGATGAAAGGTAACTCCGAGCGGATAAGCCGCTTCCACCAATGCAGAAGATCTTTTTATATCTATGCCGCCATCCTCATTCAATAAACCAATCACCACCCCATCACAACCCAGTTGTTTGGAGAATTGCACATCCTGCAACATGATCCTGAATTCATCATTGGTATATAAAAAATCGCCGCCACGCGGTCGTATGATCGGATAGATTAAAGCCTGGAATTTCTCCCGGCATTGCCGGATAGTTCCCTGAGAAGGCGTTACCCCGCCTTCAGCAAGATTGGCACAAAGTTCAATTCGATGGGCCCCGCCTTCCACAGCAGCAGCAGTAGTAATAAAATCAGATGTTGCGATCTCAACCAGGTATTTTTTTCCTTCCATCAAAACAAGCTTTTGGCAGTAATCAATTTCTCTGTTGAGTTATTCCTGATAGCATAACTAAATCCCTTGTTAAGTGCAAAGGATCCTGCCTGGCCTCTTTTGTTCAAAGCAACAAATGCAACCTGTATATCTTTTGCTTTATCCTTTTTGATCCTGGCGATGCGCTCAATTACTTTTTTACAGGCCGTTTCCGGACTCATGCCCTGCCGCATAAATTCTACCACAGTATGAGAACCTGCCACACGTATCACATCTTCGCCCTGCCCGGTTGCAGTACAGGCACCTACTTCATTATCTACAAATAAACCGGCACCAATGATTGGTGAATCACCCACTCTGCCTCTCATCTTGAATGCCATGCCACTGGTAGTACAACTACCGCTCAGGTTTCCTTTCGCATCCATTGCAACCATACCGATAGTATCATGATTTTCTATATTAATGACTGGAGCATAGATCCCTTTTTTCAGCCAGTTCTCATAAGCTTTTTTTGCTTCTGGATACAGTTTCTCTTCTTCCAGTGGAAATCCTTCGGCTATTGCAAACTGCCTTGCTCCACTGCCGACTAACATCACATGAGGAGTTTTCTCCATTACCCGGCGAGCTACTGAAATAGGGTGTTTTATCCTTTCCAGGAAGGCCACACTTCCACAATTAAAGGCCTCATCCATAATGCAGGCATCAAGGGTTACGTAGCCATCCCGGTCAGGATTAGCCTGCAAACCCACACAACAGCTCCTGGAGGATTCAGTAACCATTACTCCCTGTTCTACAGCATCCAGCGCCCTGCCGCCATTACGTAACACTTCCCAGGCTCCCTTATTGGCTTCTATACCTACATCCCAGGTAGATACAACTACAGGCTGATTTACAAGGGCTTCCTTTGGGATATTCGTAAATCGCTGGCTTATAGCCCCAGCCAGTGAGCTAAATACGGAAGCATGGATAAACTTTCTTCTGTTGATCATGTTAAAGCTTTAATATTTTCGAAATTAGGTGTTTCAGTGCCACGATTCTTGCCGCCTGACAAAAATGGCTTCTCCCTTGCTGCCAATCCTGGAAGACAACTGACATAAACGGGCAAAATGATTAACATTGCCCTAAGGAACGTTATTTGATGTTACAACATTGATTATTTATCTTTACGGAGTAAAACATGAAAATAGAAATTATATCAGGCAGCCCAAGAGTAAACAGCGTAACCCGCCGGGTGGCCCTGTATCTTAAGAACTCGATAAAGCAGAATACAGCACATGAAGTGAATGTTATTGAATTGAAGGACTGGCAGCTTCCTCCTGTACAAACGGTCTATGTATCTGTTGAAAAAACACCCGATCAATTCAAGCCATTGGCTGAAAGGATTTTCAATGCTGATGCTTTCATCCTGGTTACACCTGAATATAATGGTAGCTACTCCCCTGCCCTGAAGAACCTGCTGGACCATTTTCCAAAACAGCATCATAAACCATTTGGAATTGTGACAGCATCTACAGGTGCCTTAGGTGGTGTAAGAGCAGCGCAACAGTTATTATTATTAGTGCCTGCATTATTCGGCATTGCATCCCCATACCTTCTGATCGTTCCAGCCATCGATAAAAAATTCAGTGCTGACGGGGATCTGCTCGAAGAAAGCTTTTCCAGTAACCTTAGAAATTTCATAACTGAATTTTTGTGGCTATCGGAAAGGCTTGTAAAAGAAAAAGAAGTAACCAAAGAATTTATTAAAAAATAAAAGGAGTTTTTTTATGAAAACCGTTTTGCATAAAGCAAACAGCAGAGGTCATGCAGATCATGGCTGGCTGAATGCTTATCATTCATTCAGCTTTGCCGGGTTTTATGACCCTTCCAGGGTCCAATTCGGAGCACTGCGTGTATTGAATGATGATACCGTGGCAGGCGGAATGGGATTTGGAATGCACCCGCATGATAATATGGAGATCATCACCATACCTCTTGAAGGAAAACTGGAACACAAAGACAGTATGGGAAATAGTGGCGTCATCAACAAAGGTGAAATACAGGTAATGAGCGCTGGCACAGGAGTTCATCATTCAGAGAAAAACAGGGACGCCCGGGAACAGGTTAAGCTTTTACAGATCTGGGTTTTCCCCGACAGCAAAAATGTTGAACCCAGGTATGATCAGAAAGCCTTTGATCTCAATGCCAGCAAAAACAGCCTGGTAAATGTGGTATCGCCTATGGGAGATAATGATGGGCTGAATATCCATCAGCATGCCTGGTTTCATTTAGGGAAGCTGGATAAGGATTTCAGCACTACTTATGAGTTAAAGGATAAAACAAATGGCGTTTATGCCTTTGTTATTGATGGAGATGTAATCATTAATGGTGAAAAGCTGAGCAGCCGTGATGGATTGGGCATTTCCGAAACAGATAAACTTGATATCAGGACGAATAGTGAAGCGGAAATCTTATTGATGGAAGTTCCAATGAATTAAAACTGAGTTGCCGGTGTCTGGCCCGGCAATTTTTTTTCCATAAACCGCTGCAGATTCCTGCGCGCATTCTTTTGGACGGCTTTTTTCATAAAACCTGTCCACCCAAACAAAACACCCTTCCAGCCAAGAGCCTGACCAATCCAGGTACTTAACCGAAAAGCATCGCTATGTTCAATAATGATCCCATCCTTCAATTTCATATAAGCTTTAATACGGTTCACTACTTTTCTTCCTGTTTTTGAAAAAGTATAACTCGCTATCCAGCTGCAGGTACCATATTCTTCATCCAGCAATTCAATATTGCTGAATTGTAAAGAGAAATCGGTTGCATTTTTACAAAGCATTTCCCACATACATCTTACTTCATTTCCACGTAATAAACCAAAAACGGGATCGCTGAATACAATATCTTCGCTGTAGCATGCATTCATGCCTGCATAATCTAACTTCTGAAATGCACTATAGAATCTTTCAATTGTTGCAGCATTATCACTCATAAGAAATTCGTATTTTCAAACCTTGATTTAGTATAAATATAACCTAAACTCTTTTATGCGTATAACCATCAGCCTTTTAGGCTTACTACTGATGTGTTCCGTTATCAGGGCCCAGGTTTCTATCATTCCGCAACCGGTTTCAGTTAAACAGCCGCGAATTAATGCCAAATTCAGCATTACACCGGCAACTGTAATCGTACTGGAAGGTAGTAACCTGCAAAAAACGGCAGCGTTCCTGAATGAATACCTGCAACAGATCTACCTGTTTAAATTAAAAGTGGTCAACAATTCTACCAGTGCGAATGCAATCCGTCTTAATTATGAAAGACTGGACAAACCCATTGAAGGCGCCTATGTGCTAACTGTTAATAATAAAGGAGCATATATCGCGGGTGATAATGAAACCGGGGTCTTTTATGGTGTGCAAACCCTTTTTCAATTATTGCCTGTCCCGGATGCACAACTAAAAATGCGTCCCGGCAAACTTGGCATACCTTATATATCAATTGAAGATGAACCGCGTTTTGAGTACAGGGGAGTGCATCTGGATGTGTCCAGGCATTTCTTCCCGGTATCTTTCGTGAAAAAATATATCGACTACCTGGCCTTTCACAAGCTCAATGTTTTTCACTGGCATCTTACAGATGACCAGGGATGGCGGATTGAAATCAAAAAATATCCGCTTTTAACAACAGTTGGAGGCTTTCGCAATGGCACCATCATTGGCCGCTTCCCTGGTACTGGCAATGATAATATGCGCTATGGTGGCTTCTATACGCAGGAGGAAGTAAAGGAAGTAGTTCAATATGCAGCTGACAGGCATATAACCGTTCTTCCTGAAATTGAAATGCCTGGCCATGCTTCAGCAGCCATTGCGGCTTATCCGCAACTCAGCTGTTTCCCCGATGAATCTACCAAACACAATCCCAGGGCTGCGTGGTCAGGTGATAGCACCGGAAAACAGGTACAGCAAACATGGGGAGTATTTGATGATGTTTTTTGCGCGGGTAAGGATAATACCTTTCAGTTCATGCAGGATGTACTGGATGAAGTGATACCTCTCTTCCCGGGCAAATATCTGCATGTAGGTGGAGATGAATGCCCAAAGAATAACTGGAAACGCTGTCCCAATTGCCAGCAGCGCATAAAAGAAAATAATCTTAAAGATGAACACGAATTACAGAGCTATTTCATTCAGCGTATGGAAAAATACCTCAATAGCAAGGGTAAAATTCTTATAGGCTGGGATGAAATACTGGAAGGCGGCCTGGCTCCAAATGCAATGGTGATGAGCTGGCGTGGTGAACAGGGCGGTATTGCAGCGGCTAAAGAAAAACACAATGTGATCATGACACCGGGCACTCCCGTTTACTTTGATCATAGCCAGACTAAACAGGAGGACTCTGTTACCATTGGAGGTTATAATCCTATTGAAAAAGTATACGCCTATGAGCCGGTTCCAAAAGAATTATCTGCTGAAGAGTCCAAATATGTTTTGGGAGCCCAGGCCAATATGTGGACAGAGTATATGTCCAACACCCAAAAAGTGGAATATATGCTGTTCCCCCGCATCAGTGCTCTTTCGGAAGTCCTCTGGACTCCGAAGGATAAAAAGAACTGGGATGATTTTGTAATTCGGATGAAAACCCAGGTAAAGCGTTATGAATTGATGGGAATAAACTATAGCAAAGCATTTAATTTTTCGGCACCAAAATAATTTCAATGACCAATCCTAAAGAACTGGCAGATAGTTTTGAAAAGATACCGGTAAAAATTTTTCCTGACCTTAACGAGGGTTCAAAAGCCATCGCTATTGAGATTGCCGCACTGATAAGAAGCAAACAGAAGAAAAGAGAAAAATGCGTTTTGGGACTGGCCACCGGATCCACTCCCAAAACACTTTATCGTGAACTGGTGCGTATGCACAAGGAGGAAAAGCTGAGCTTTAAGAATGTGATCACTTTTAACCTTGATGAATATTATCCTATCGATAATGATGCGCTGCAAAGCTATAATCGTTTCATGCGTTCCAATCTTTTTGATCATATCGATATCAATCCAAAAAATATTCATATCCCTGATGGGGAGATAAAAAAAGAAGAACTCAAAACCTATTGCCAGCAATACGAAAAGAAGATAAAGGATGCGGGCGGTATTGATCTTCAAATTCTGGGAATTGGTAATAATGGGCATATCGGTTTTAATGAACCGGGATCAGGTATTTATTCGCGTACGCGGCTGATCACGTTGGATAATTCCACCCGGATCGCCAATGCATATGAATTTCCCAATATTTCACAAGTACCGAGATTGGCCATAACGATGGGCATTAGCACCATTTTTAAATCCAAAAGGATCATTCTCATGGCCTGGGGACCTGCAAAGGCCCCTGTATTAAAAAAGGCAGTAGAAAATGAAGTGACTGAACAGGTGCCTGCTTCTTTATTGCAAAACCATGATAATGTTACATTCATTGTTGACGAAGCAGCAGCAGCCGAATTAACGCGACTTAAATCACCCTGGCTCACTGGCGAATGTGAATGGACCCCTGCCATGATAAAAAAGGCAGTGACCAATATGGCGTTAAAGCTTAAGAAGCCAATCCTCAGCCTAACCAATACAGATTACAATGAGTATGGCCTTGGTGATCTGCTGGTTGAAAAAGGTGACGCGTATGAAATAAACCTCCAGGTATTTTATTTAATTCGGGATACCATTACCGGCTGGCCGGCAGGTAAACCGAATTCGGATATTCCCGGCCATCCGGAGCGTTCCTCTCCTTATCCAAAAAGAGTGATCATCTTCTCCCCTCACCCGGATGATGATATTATCAGTATGGGCGGAACATTTCAACGTTTACATGACCAGGGTAATGAGGTGCATGTGGGATACCAGACCAGTGGAAATATCGCGGTAACGGATGAATTCGTGACACGCTTCCTTGATTTTGCTGTAGGCTTTGAAGAAATTGCCGGAATTGATACAGATAAGTCCGGTAAAATACTTGCTGATGCCAGAAAATTCCTTGCCCGTAAAAAATCCAATCAGATCGATACTCCTACCATACGTGCCATCAAAGGATTGATCCGCCGCTGCGAAGCCCGTGCAACCTGTCATTATGTTGGAATCAGCGATGAGAATATCCATTTCCAAAATCTTCCCTTTTATGAAACCGGGACCATTGAGAAAAAGCCAATGGGTGAGAAAGATGTGCAGATAACAATGGAGCTGCTTCGTCAAATCAAACCACAGCAGGTGTATTGTGCCGGCGATTTTGCTGACCCCCATGGAACGCATATTGTCTGTTTCAATGTGGTACTGGAATCTTTGAGAAGAATTAAGAAAGCGGGTGATCCCTGGATAAAAGATTGCTGGCTGTGGCTGTATAAGGGAGCCTGGCAGGAATGGAATATCGAAGAAATTGAAATGGCTATTCCCATGAGCCCGGACCAGGTTTTGAAAAAACGCTTTGGCATATTCATACACCAGTCACAGAAGGATATGGTTCCATTTCAGGGAAGTGATTCACGTGAGTTCTGGCAAAGAGCAGAAGAAAGGAATGCAGCTACTGCAGCGCTTTATGCTGATCTGGGATTGACCCATTATGCAGCAATGGAAGCTTTTGTAAGATGGAATTATTGACAATTTGTTGAACAGTCTGTATCTTTAGACACAATAAAAACAAGCATTATGGCATTTTTCAAATCAAGCAATCCTGCACTAAAAGAATCCACATACGAGGGTACCATTTTTCAGGGTATTACTACCGGTGAAGAAATGACTATTAAAGGAACTGCCAATAAATTCGGCTTCCTGTTTCTGATGATGATGGGTTCAACAATATTCTCCTGGGGCCAATTCTATAAAGGAGTTAATCCATTACCGATGATGTTAATTGGCGTATTCGGTGGTTTAGTACTTGCTCTGATCATGGGATTCAAAAAGCAATGGTCGCCCTACCTGGCCCCGGCTTATGCATTGCTGGAAGGTTTATTTGTAGGAAGCGTATCAGCCTATTATGATTATGCAAACCAGCAAAAATATCCAGGTCTGGTAATGCAGGCTGTTGGACTTACTTTATTGGTTGCCCTGGTGATGTACGTAGTATATCGTTACAGGATTATAAAAGTGACACAAAAATTCCGCTCAGTGATTATAGTAGCTACTAGTGCACTGATGCTGTTTTATCTCGCTCAGTGGATATGCTCTTTGGCGTTTAATTACACTCTTGGTGCCTTTACCAATGCAGCCACTCCGCTTGGGATTGGTTTCTCTATTGTTGTAGTATGTTTGGCTGCCTTATTCCTTCTACTGGATTTCGACATGATTGAAAAGGGTGTAGAAGCAAAAGCACCTAAATATATGGAATGGTATAGCGCTTTTGCATTGCTGGTTACGCTGATATGGTTATACCTGGAGATCTTACGCCTGCTTTCAAAATTGAGAAAGTGACCTTTTAGCTCATAAAGTATATCAATAAAAAAACGGTCCGCTGCGGTGTACCGTTTTTTTATTGCACGAATAGTCAGGATTTCCTGATTGCCTCTTCTTTCAATTTTTCTGTTGCCTCTAGTTCCTCGGCCATTTTAGGAACATCTTTATCGATGAACTCATTCATATAAATATTGAATAGAACTATAATATAGTTCAAAAGTAGCGGGCCGAATATCAAACCTATAAAACCAAACAACCCCAGACCCACTATCACTCCAAGAATGGTTATGATCGGGTGAACATCCCCCATTTTTTTCAATAAGGTAATGCGGGCGATATAATCAATATTTCCTGTCACCACTACGCTATATATCAGCAGCAGGGTGGCATTTGTGTTTTCATTGGTAGCATACATGTACAACACCAGCGGCACCCAGACAATCATGGTTCCCACTACAGGGAAAAAAGCGAACACACCGGTTAAAAATCCCCATAATGCCCATTCCTTTACGCCAAATAAAAAGTAGCCAAGTGTTGCCGTGGCTCCCTGTATAATGGATATCAGGGGGATACCCAGTGCATTGGCCCTGACCATCTTTTTTGTTTCGGCTGCCAGCATATTGATATTGTCCTTCTTCAAAGGGATGATCCTGCTCAGTATTCTTTCCATCTCGCTACCATTGATCAGCATATGGTACAGCACAAACAGCATGATTGCCAGGTTGGTGATCAGGTTAGCCGTACTGTTTAGTACGGTTGGCACGAATGCTGATAATCTACTAAGCGTAGTGGAAAGAGATGTTTCCGAAATAACGGTAAACCCAAGCTTGCCCTGAATGGTTGAAATGGATTGCTTTACAGTATTAATAGTCTGATTGGGGTCCGCCAAAAATGAATTGATCTTGGGACTAATCAGTGTTACTGCCAGGAATACCGGTAATCCAATCAGCAAAAGATAATAGAAGATAAATAAACCGGCCGACCAACCCTTTTTCCATTTCCTGTGATAGACCAGCTGGAAATAATTGGCGCGGCTAAGGATATAGAGTGTAAGCGCTCCTAATATTCCAGGAAGAAAAAGATATAATTCTTCAATAACCAGATAAACCAATAAAATAATTATTGAAAGCAGGAGCACCTGTTTTATCCGGTCGTTAAAGCTTGACATACTGTGAAGATAATGTATCCCCTGTTCAAAAAGGATGCTAGAATTTATATGGAAATATATGTATTGCCCTATGTATGCATCAATTATCCTAAAATATGGAACAGTAATTGATTTTTGGGGGTATGAAGACAATACATACAGGATTTAAAAAAGCCAGGTCAGCCAGGAAGGGAAGAATTATACTATCCTTCTTCTTCTTCATATTGTTTCTGGCTATTGCAGGTGGAGTGTTATACTGGCAAACTCACAAGAAAAAAATTATCAGGGAAAAAATTGAATCCGCTATCAGGAAAAAGAGCGGAGGCTTTTATACCATTAAATATGAGTCACTTGATTTGGATGAAATAACAGGCTTTCTGTCTATTACCAATCTCCGGCTTGCATATGATACCAACCAATACAAGGCATTGAGGGCGCTTCATCTGGCCCCCTCCACTCTTTTCAACATAGAAATACCTGAGATATCAATTGAAGGCGTTAAAACACCCAAGGCCTTAATTGATAAAGAAATTGATGGAAGAAAGCTATCTGTCCGGAATCCATTAATAGAAATCATTTACACCGGACACGGAAAGGATTCTTTGCGTAAAGTACCTACCCGGGAAATCTACCAGCAAATCCTTGGCAACCTGAACCAGATCCGTCTTGATTCAGTTTCCATATCAGGAGCCAGGATCATTACACGCAACCAGAAAACAAAACAAACCGGAATTGAGCTAAATAATGCCAGTCTTGATCTCATCGACGTTAAAGTAGATAGTGTGGCCAATGCCGATACAAGCCGACTTTTTTACTCCAGGAAGCAGTCAATCTCATTCGAAACTCTGAGCTGGCTTTCTGCTGATAGGCGATATAAATTCCGGGCAAAAAATGTCTCCTCCAATTCAATTGGCAAGGATGTTCATATTGATGAGTTTGTCCTTGATCCATTAAAAGGTGAACAGGAATTTGTGAACAGCATTCCCACGCAGGAAGACCGTTTTGATTTTCGTTTCAATGATATTGGGCTGAAAAACGTTAACTATTTTTCGCTGTTTGATGAGGAAGTAATAGCAGACAGTATCGTGATCAGATCAGCCACCTTTAACATATACAGGGACCTTAATATTCCACGCGACCAGAAGAATCGTGTGGGCGATTATCCCCACCAGGCATTTCAGAAACTTCCTGTTGATATTGATGTGCGGAAAGTAGTTTTAGCCAATGCCTTTATTGAATATAAGGAAAGGAATAATATTACAAAAAAGGCAGGAAAGGTTCAGTTTTATGATGTTCATGCAACCATTTCCAATTTTACCAATAAAAAGGAATCAATCCGAAAGAGCAATGTAATGACCCTGGTATCCAGTTCCAGATTCTTAAACAAAACTCCATTCAACGTAAACTGGCAATTTATACTGCGTGATCCTGATGGCCGCTTTGGAATAAAAGGAAACCTGGGACCCATTGATGCAAAGGACCTGAACCAATTAACAGAACCAATGGGCCCAGCCAGGATTGAGAAAGGTGAGATCAAAGGCTTTAGTTTTGATCTCAATGGAAGTGATCATAAGATGGAAGGAACAATGACCCTGGTGTATGATAATCTCAAAATAGCCGCATTGGAAAAAGACAGAGGCGCCAAAGAATGGGATAAGAAATCATTGACCAGCTTATTCGCTAATATACTGATCAAGAACTCCAATCTTCCAAATGGTGATAAGGAGGCACGAAAATCTTCAATTACTTATGAAAGGGATCCCAACCGCTCAATATTTAACCTGGTATGGAAGACAATATTTAAAGGGATCATGGAAACAGTTTCCAAGGTTTGATCATTATACCTCAATAATATAAGTTACTACCGCCGGGGAACCGGCGGTAGTTATGAAACGAAAACCTTTTCCTCTGTTGGTCAGAGGGGCTGTTTTCCAGTCAGAAGCGACTGAAATTCAGTAAGTGAATAAAAATAAAAGATACTTTGATCTATTTTCATGATCTCCGTAAAGTCAGGATATGATTTTAGTCATGTTTAATGATCCCTGTGTCAATCCGATCGCTATTTTATTTTGATCCTTTCATACATGACCTGCTCCTTTCCCTCTCTGGCCACAGTAAATGCAACCAGGGCTTCATTTTCACCCAGGCAACTTATCACGGGATAAGATGCCTGAACTGTGTCCGGAGTAATATATTGTAAAGATTCGGCTTGTCCATCGGCGGTTCTTATTTGCAAACCAATCTTTTTGTAATACTTATCTTTTACCTGTACGGGTTCATCCCAAACAATCGCCAATCGCTGATCAGGTAAAACATTTACCTGCGGATGCGAACCTGTACTATTAATTTTATCATGACCTGTAAATGTATTGCCATTGTCTATTGACCGGGTAAAATAACATCCCTTTTTGGGGCCACCGGTAAACCAGGCAAAATTCAATCCCTCCCTATTTTCTGTCATGGCCGGACCTGTATGTGGACAACCCCTGAGCACCCAGTTATCATTGCTTATCAGTTTGGGAGTAGAGAAGTGTTTTCCTCCATCTGTTGAAACACTATGCAACATATCACGGATGCTATCCTTAAGAATACCCCGATATAAAACATGGATGCCCGCTTTACTGTCTATAAAAAGATCTGTTCTGCAACACTGACAACACCCTTCTGTGATCTTTCTCTCATTTTCAAATCCATTCCTGCCATTTGTATGGGCAAAGTAAAGGGAGGAACCCTCCTTTTCATTTGATTTCCGGTTATCCAGCCAGATAACGGCTGCTTCCCCATCTGGCAACAGGGAAACATCAAAATACCGTTGGTCATAGCTGGCTGTATCGGTAACAAGAGGTTTGGCAGCAGTCCAGGTAACTCCTTTATCGAATGACTGGCTATAATAAACAAGGCCTGAATATTTATTTTTTGGATTGGGATTGGCTATTCCCCATATAGCAATGATCTCCCCGGAAGGCTTGAAAAGAAGCTTGGGCAGATTCTCTCCATGTGGCTGTATTTTAGAACTACCGGGAATTAAAACAGGATGGCTAAACGAGTTGCCATTATCGGCTGAAGTGGCATAACAGAATACATAGCTGGAATCTATATTCATTCGGGCCCAGCCAGCTACCAGTTCGCCATTTGTGCTTTTTGTGAGATAAGGGCAGGTGGCAGGCTCACTATCGAGCGAAAGCATCTGGTTTGTTTCTGCAGCACCTTTTTTATCCTGACTATTGCAGGAATAAAGAATGATGATCAATAATACCAATCCCGCAATTTTATAATTCTGCATATTAGAATTTTATCTGTGTTTAGTAATTAGATCGGAAAAATCATAAGACAATCCAATACTTGCATTCCTCGGGTCAGCCGGAGTATGGCTATAACTACTTCCTGATTTGGATGAGAAATAAGAGTAATACCTGTCCCCTGCATTCATCAGGTTCACCCAGAATTCAAATGCCTTGTGCTCATATCCCGCACGAATATGAAACACGTCAAATCCTTTATACTTTTCTGTGTTTTGAGGATCCAGGAAATAGCGTCCCTGCTTTTGCCATTCTACACCTAATCTCAACCCTTTTACAAATGAAGGCCTGTACCATACTTCCGCGTTATGCAACCAATGAGGGGCGCCATTCATTTCGTTACCATTATAAGCAACTCCCTTCTCAATGAAGTCAATAAAATGATGCTCACTATAGGCAGCGCTAAACCGAAAATCGACTGACCTGATTGGGGTTGCTTTTATCCCAATTTCAACTCCCCGGTGTGAGGTTTTACCGGCATTGCGATTTTCAGTGGAACCATCATCCAATCGTACGGAAATGATCTCATTTGTTCCATTCAATTTATACAGGCTGATATCAGCCGTTAATTTATTCTTTATTAATTCAACCCACCCTCCTATTTCATAATTGTAAAAAACTGAGGCATCCAGATCTGGCACCTTCACTCCCTTATAAAGTTCGGTGACCTGGGGAGGTACAAACCCTTCGCTATAATTGGCGTATACTCCTGTGCGTGATGAGAAATTATACGTAAGACCAATCTTGGGACTAAATCGTTTAAAATTATTGACAGTATCAGGCGAGCCACTAAAGGAGGATGGCTTGAGATCATTATCAAAATTGTAATGAAACAGGTCGTAACGAAGTGAAGCCACTATTCTGAGCTTATTGAAGGGCGTGAATTCCCAGTTGATAAAAGCAGCATAATCGGTGAGGCCTGTTTTATACTGGGTGAGTATACTGTCTGGCGTGGTATAGCTAAGGAATTTTCCGCTTACACTATCCTTCTTAATGCGGATATAATCCGCATCGTACGTAGAAGGACTGTAATCAATAGTAACCCCTGCTATCAGTACTCCATCTTTCCAGTGAATATTTTGCCTGTGCTGCCCAATAAAGGCATAACTGTGAAATGTACTATTGTTGATCTCCCCATGTGCCAGATCCTTCTTCCCTGTGAAGCTTCCATTGGGCAGGCGCCTGTAATCATTTTTGATAGCATAAGCAGGATTTTGAATAATACTATTGTCCCTGAAGATAATGGAAGCTGTTGTTTTAGCGCTTTCATTCCAGGTATGTGTAAGTGTTGACCGGTAACGGAAAGCATGCACTTCCCGGAAGGTAAAGCTTTGCAGGCTTGTAAAGGAGTGCCGGGCGAACATACTGCTGTCAACTCCACTGCTCATATCACTATAATAATTCAGCCAGGTTGCACTATTGCTCAATACTGTCTTTTCGCTGAAATGATAATCAATTTTAGCAGTAATGGTTGCCTTATGGAAATCAGTATACTCGATAAAACTATTACGCTTGTCTGCATAATACCCACTCATTACAAAACCCCATTTACCCTTAATAAAACTGTTTTGAATATCAGCCCGCTTATATCCAATTGTGTTCAACTGGGATGAGATCTTAAGTACGGGTACCCCGGTTGGGGACTGAGTAATAAAATTAACCACTCCTCCTATCGCTTCACTACCATAAAGAGAAGAAGATGGCCCTTTGATCACTTCAATATTCTTGACTGCTGCCATATTCATTTCCAGCAGAGCATTGTGATTGAAAAGGCCTGTTGTGCGAACCGGTATTCCATCTTCCAGGTAAAGGAAGAGGCTTTTAGTGGTCATTGGTTGCCGAATACTCATTTCATGCTGCTCATTACCCAGGTTAACCATGTAAACACCGCTCACCTTATTCAGTACCTGGTCCAGTGTAACTGGTTTTGTATCCTGGAGCATTCTGATTGAAATAAGTGAAATAGCTATTGGAGCTTCCGAACGTTTTACAGCTTCGCGGTTAGCAGAAACAACTATTTCCTGAAGCGATGAAGCAACGGGTTGAAGCGCAACGATCTGTTCCTTGCCGGCCGTGAGCTGGACCAACTCTGGTGAAAATCCAATGAAAGAGATATTGTATTCGCCCTGGTTCCCCTTAAGTTTAAAGCTTCCGTTGATACCACTAATTGTGCTACCCGCACCATCAGTGTTTTGAATGCTTGCTCCTTCAATTGGTTCCCTGGTTTGGGCATTAATAATTTTTCCGTTAATAGCCGACTGGCCAAACAGGTGAATAGGCACGATCAGCCAGATCACCACGACCAGCCTGGTAACTTTCGTCATAAGTTTTTTTTACTGTAAAGACCTTGCAGCATCAGCACATTGGTAATTGTAACTGCAAGTGATCAGGGTAATTCCATCAGGAATCAGCCTTAAACGGTAAATGAATACTTATGCCTGAGGTGGATGAAAGAAAGCAAATGACCGGTCAACAGTTTTTACCTCGGTAAAATCCTGGTATACTGTTGCTGATTGCATATGGACCGGTGGCAAAATGTTTGGGAAATATGTTTTGGAAGAGAGTACAATGATACTGATCTCTGATTTGGCAGCGGGCTGATTCTGTTCCTCTTTTTCTTTTTCCTTAAGCTTCCTCATCAGCACGCAGTTTCCATTACAGTGCATTTTGGGGCGGTAACGATTCTCACATAGATTTTTTGCTATATAATCCCTGTTAATATTGAATGCCAGCACTACAAACCAGTGGCTAAAGCTCTGTGTCATTACAAGTACCAGTAATATCGGGACTACAATAAATCGCATTTGAATTGCAAAAATATATGTTCTAAAAGTAAAATGTTAATAGTTCATCGTTTTCTTTATCACATGTCCTTTTTCCTGAATTTCCAGACTGCCACCGAAAAAGACAAACTGGCCCAGATCAGCACTATACCCCAGGGGATCATGGTCCCCCATCAATTATGACAAGCATCACAAAATAGACTGATCTTAATCAGGATATCTGGAAAACCCCTGAAATATTTTTATGCATGGTCTTTTCAAAATCATTTGGCTATGCCCTAAGAGGTATATTATATGTTTCTGCATCGCGAGGACAGAAGAAAAAGATTTCTTTGGATGAAATCGCTGAAAGCCTGGATGTTCCAAGGCATTTCCTGGGGAAAGTTTTGAAAAAACTGGTAAAAGCCGGAATTCTCAGTTCCACAAGAGGACCTTCCGGAGGATTCTCCTTGAATGAAAATACCCTTGGTACGAGGTTATCTCAGCTTTTACTCATATCCGGAGACCAGAAAAAATTGAATGCCTGTGTATTGAGTCTTAGTGTTTGCAGCTCTGCTAATCCATGCCCAATGCACTCGCAGGCAGAAATCCTGAAAAATGAATGGAATACTTTATTGACAGATACAACCATTAAAGATCTTTTGAAAAAACCGGAGAACATAATTTCCAGGCTACCTGTGATTGAACGCTAATTTTCTTTTTGCAAATGAAATGACTTTTATCAGGTAGCGGGTTTAATTAAATCAGTTATACAGGTAATCCCTGTCATTTATCAGGTTGTTATGACATGGCAATTTTACACCCTAAATATATAGATAATGAAAACGATTCAGACACCTTATGCATCCGCCAATTATAGTATTGAAAAGAAAAAAGGAATTGTAACCCGCTTCTTAAACTGGTGCCAGCAACAGGAAGAAAATCGGCTTGCCTGGCTGGCAGGTACATTAACTGCCCATGGTTGTATATTGACTCCCTTGACTGTGCTCTTTGTTGTGCTGGCTGGTAATAATCCCGTATTCTGGCCATTGGTAATTGGAGCTATGGGAATGTGCCTTGTAGTGAGCCTTGCAGCTTTACCGACCAAAATAACAATTCCGGTATTTTTCCTAAGCATCCTGGTTGATCTGGTAGTAATAGCAAATTGTATTGCACTGGGCTTACACTTATAGAATTTTATGGACGAAGGCAGGTCATATAAAAACTCTGCCGGACTTGCAAAATAAAAAGGTTGGAATGGCCTAACTTTCAACCTGAATGGACACCCTTACCCATATTGTAATTGGAGCCTGTATAGGGGAAGCAATATTGGACATAAAGATCGGACGCAAGGCGCTTCTCGTTGGGGCAATTGCACAGAGCCTTCCGGATATTGATTTTATCACAGCAACCTGGATGGATACAACCCATAGCCTGCTGGCTCACCGGGGAATTACCCATTCTATACTTTTTGTTTGCCTTATTGCAGCTGGCGTTCCTTTCCTGTTACAGAAATTCAAAAGTTTTAGAGAGATATCCTTTCAGAGATGGGCCTTTTTCTGGCTCATCCAGCTATTCGTTCACATTTTCCTCGATGCTTTTAATAATTACGGTGTAGGCTGGTTTGAACCGTTTAATCACAATAGAATTTCTTTTAATGCTATCTATGTGGCCGATCCATTTTTATCGATATGGCCAGCAATCGCCTTTTTTGTATTACTACTACTCAGGCTTGGGAGTAAAAAGAGAAGATGGTGGGGAAGATTCGGCGTCGGAATGACCATACTCTATCTGGTCTATGCAACTTTCAATAAATTGACAACTGACGCTGCCATCAACCGGACTCTTAACCATCAAAAAATATCCTTTACCCGGTACTTTACAACTCCTACCCCATTAAATAACTGGTTATGGTATGTAGTAGCAGCAAATGATAGCGGCTATTTTGTAGGGTACCACTCAGTTTTCGAAGGACAGAAACCGGTCAGGTTTGAATATTTTCCCCGTAACGAAAATCTGTTAGCTGCATTTCCTGAAAAAGGAGATATTGCGCGTCTCATCCATTTCTCTCAAGGCTACTATACCGTTGAGCAATGGAAAGACACATTAGTCTTCAATGATCTCCGGTTTGGGCAGGAAATTGGATGGCTGGAACCTAGAGGAAAATTTGCATTTCACTATTATCTCAATTTTCCGAAGGATAATAAACTGGTAGTACAGCGGGGACGTTTTGCCAAATGGGATAAAAGAAGCGTGCAAACTCTGATCAGGAGAGCATTCAATATAGAGTAAAGACTACAGCCTGTTTTAATATTATGCTAACAAGAAGAAGGAAGCGAAAACTAAAATATACGGACCAGAATAAAGTTAGGCTGATCAGGGGAGGCAAATCATTTTTTGACTGCCTGCTTGAATTGATCGCTAATGCCAGGGAAAGCATTCATCTGCAATCTTATATTTATAGTGAGGATAGTACGGGTAAGCAGATAGCAGATGCGTTGAAAGATGCTGCGAGAAGGAAAGTTGATGTACATCTCCTGGTAGATGGGTATGCTTCAAGCTCCCTCTCCCATCATTTTATTGAAGAGTTAAAAGAAGCAGGTGTGAAGTTTCGTTTCTTTGAACCTGTTTTTAAAAGCAGGAATTTCTATTTTGGACGAAGACTGCATCACAAGGTAGTTGTGGTAGATGCAAGATATTCCCTTGTGGGGGGCATCAATATAACGGACCGGTACAATGATATGCCGGATAGAAAAGCCTGGCTGGATTTTGCTCTCTTAACTGAAGGTGAAGTTGCAAAAGAACTTTGCGAACTATGTTGGAAAACCTGGTATGGCTACCCGGCTAAATTAGCCCCCACACCATGTGCGCAGCAAACAATTCAATTTAATTTTAGTGATTCAGAAACTTCCTCGGTCCGTATGTGCCGCAACGATTGGGTAAGAGGAAAGAATGAAATCTCAGGTACTTATGTTCAAATGTTTAGAACTGCGCAATCAAATATCACCATTCTTTGCAGTTATTTTCTTCCTGGCAGAGTGATTAGGAAACAATTGACCTATGCGGCCAGAAAAGGCGTTAACATAAAAATTGTCACAGCAGGCATGTCTGATGTACGTACAGCCAAATATGCTGAACGTTACCTGTATCGATGGCTACTAAGGAATAAAATTGAACTATATGAGTATCAGCCAAACGTGCTGCATGGCAAGGTCACGGTATGCGATGGGGAATGGACAACGCTGGGATCTTATAATATAAATGATATCAGTGCCTATGCGAGTATTGAAACCAACCTGAATGTAAGAGACAGAAAATTTGCAACAGTGACGATGGAGACATTAAAGGAAATTATAGAAAAGGATTGTGTTCGTATTACCACTGATACATTTTCGCGATCACAGCATCTATTGAAGAGATTAATTGAATGGCTTTCTTATCAATTTGTACGGATGATGTTGTATTTATTTACATTTTATTTTAAACGCAAGTACTAAAGCTAATTTTAGCTTTAGTACTCACATCAAACATCAAGTTTCTGTGCTGATTGTTACTCCCGGAAGAATTCGTGTATTTCTGCGTCCAGTGCTTTACTGATCTTGCGTAATGTAAGAACAGTGATGTTTGTTTTACCGGATTCGATGCGCGACATACTTGCCTTCTCAAAATTACATTGTATCGCCAGTTCGTTTTGGGTCATTGCTTTTTTGAGACGCAATTCTTTAATTCTTGCGCCGAGGCTAATCAGAAATTTCGGGTCGTTCATAAACCGTAGAAAAATCAAATATCTGGAAGACAGTTTAATAACACGTTGTCTTCCACGACATTTTTGTTATAATGATTAAGTAATCCCGAATTAATTAAAAAAATCCTGCTGCGTATTCCTGCAAATCGTAGAATCCCTATGAAATCGCAATTGCTATCGTACTTATCATTTCCAGGGTTGTCACAAAGATGAGAAAATTTTAATCCCGCCAATGGTGTATAATCGTCAATTATATTCGAAAGGATATTGCATATACAAATAAACTATCGCAAGTTTACTATCCAGATGCCTGATCCAGTCGCATTCGCCCCTTTTTCAAGTAAAGTTTAGATAGGGACAAAATTGGGACATTTCAGTTATATCCTTATCCCATAAAAGGGTGAACTCACAGCTGATCCTTCCGGAAATTAGTACTTCAACATTAGTTGTTCTCAGTATTTCCCATTAGAGAATCTGCAATTTGCCTCTCGGCCAGAACGGATATTAATTGTGTTGCCAGGGCTTCTATTGATTCGCATTTCCTGATACAACCTGGAATTCCAAGCCGATTTGCAATTATTTCATCACCTCCATACAAATGGATCTTGACTGCATCCAGTTTGGGACGCATCGTAATAACAGACATGAATTGCATGCATTCATCTTCTGTATTAACATCATTCAATAAAATATGATCGGGTACGAGGTACTTCAACATTTCAAGGCCTTGTGAAACAGTAATTGCATAGGTACATTTGAATCCATCATCTTCGGGTACTCTACCTAATGCTTCGAGAAAATCACTTAATTCATTTTTACTTCCACCAATAAAGAGTAAATGTGTTTTCATATTTCAATCGTTTAATACACCCCTGTTTGAGCTCAGGGATAGGTTAAATAATAAGGCCGGGAATTGATTCCCTTTGTGAATAGCAAGGAAAGTAATCTAAAACGAATGTATTGGTCAGCAGCTGGAGAAATAGGCTGCCGTGCTACAAAACTAGGTTATTTTATTAAACCTGCTAACTCCATCTTCCACCCAGAAAACGACCAGGGCTATGATGGCTCCGAATATTGTGTCCAGGATACGCTCTCTCACCGTTACCATGGCTGTGGCGGCATGTCCAACGGTTGAATTTACAAGTGCCAATGGGGTTATAAATATCAACCCCAACACATAATTTCTGGTGATCACGACCTGCGTTGCAAACTGGAATAGCATTACAATCAGTACCACCCAGATTCCCTCAGGATGAAACCAGTTTATCATATAGAAAACTACAACGCCAAGTATTGTTCCCAACACGCGTTGAATGGCCCTTACTGTTGTCAATTTTCTATCCCTGCCACCCTGCAAGATGGCTGCTGCCGCTACAATAACCCAATAACTTCGTTGTATCCCCAAAGGTTTTGTGATGACCATTGCCAATATCACGGCAACAATAACCCGGATAGTAACCAGTTTCATTTCCTTATCAAACCGGATCCGCCATGATAATTCTGGAGTTTCCGGATCAGGACTCAGTTTGCGCATATACGGAATTCCTGATAGCAGAACTATACAGAGGTAAGCCAGTATAGCCCCCATAGTAATCAGAAACACAACAAGAAAGCCATCCATTCCCGCACCACCCATTGTAGCGGGTGAGGTAAGGCGCGCAGTTATTGCTGTAACAAGTAAGAAGATAACTGGACCTGGAGCTCCCAAACCTGTTCCAAAACTGAGAATGCTAAACAGTATGCCTACCAGTACAATTCCAGCTCCTGCAGACCACGCATTACCTGCAGTCAATACTCCACAAAATGAAGAAAGCACCAATCCTGAAATAACAAAAGGTAAAATTCGAAGCCTGACTACAGTGCTTTGTGCTACTC
>Ga0136846_1227271_pt1 | contig 31238 bp, 26 predicted proteins | sample HopSoiMetagenom2_FD_96841 | JGI IMG/M metagenome (GOLD analysis project Ga0136846, IMG submission 96841) | Grasslands soil microbial communities from Hopland, California, USA - 2 Assembly 2016 (version 4) | ecosystem: Environmental > Terrestrial > Soil > Grasslands | place: USA: Hopland...
GATCTTGATCTTGGCGGCGTCCAGCCCATGGCGCCTGGTGAAGGCGTCCAGCTTGGAAAGTACGTAGGTCGCGCCCTGGCTGTTGATGGCGCGGCTGGCCAGGCCCAGCGTGGGTCTCAGCGAGGTGCCGCCTTGCGGGTGGGAATAGAGGTAAGGGTCCTTGGACAGGCACAGGCCCGCCACACCCGGACTGGGCAAGGGAATGGGGTTGCGCGGATAGCCTTCGTTCGCAGCCTGGATTAGGCGAAAAGCGTCGATGTTGAAGCCGTCACAAAGGGAGGCGACCTCGTTGGCGAAGGAGAAAACCAGGTCGCGAAAGGTGTTATTCATCAACTTTACCATCTCGGCCGCCTCCAGCGAGCCGACCTCTACGATGGTGTTGGTAATCTCGCCGAAGACGCGCGCCGCCATCTCGACGCTGGCGGCGTTGTAGCCGCCCACGATCTGAGGCAGATAACGCAACTCCTCCAGCGCATTGCCCTCGGCGGTGCGCTCGGGCGCAAAGGCCAGGAAGAAATCGCGGCCGCATTTGAGGCCGCGGGATTCCAGCACCGGCAGCACTTCCTTGCGGGTGGTGCCTACTGGCACGGTGGATCGCAGCACCACCAGATCGCCCCGTTTGAGCACGCCGGATATGGTTTCGGCGATGGTGCGGATCATGCCCATGTCGGGCAGCTTGTCCTTGCCCACAGGTGTGCCGACCGAAATCACGTGGATATCGGCATCGAACTCCCCCGCCTTGCTCGTGAGCTTGAGCGGATTGGAGTCGGCCAAGGACAGCAACAGCGATTCCAATCCCTTTTCGTAGAAGGTCGGCTGGTTCTTGCGCAGCTTGGCCAAGACCGCCTCGTTGGTGTCCACGCCGACCACAGAAAGACCGGCATTGGCGAAAGTGCAGGCCAAGGTCAGGCCGACAAAACCCATGCCGTAGATGGCGACTGTCTTGTCTTCGATCAGGGTGGTGAGGATGTCGGCCAGTCGTACCACATCCTTCAGCCGACCTGCTTCGTCGATCAGGATCAGCTTGTCGTACTTTCGATAATCGGTGCCGCGTTGGCGCGCCTTTTCCATCACGGCCTGGCGCATCATCTTATGATTCAGCCGGTAATCGATGGTGACGGGATCGAATTTGGCGATAACCTCAACTGGCGCATCGACGCCGATATCGCGCGACAGGCCGCGGCGCACATCGCCATCGGTGACCACTCCCGTCACCTTGCCGGAATCGTCCACCACCACGGCAACACCGGCGATGAAGCGGTTGTCAGGCTGGCCGCCCATGAGGCGCACGGCCTCGCGGATGGTGGTGGCGCGCTTGATAATTGCTTGGAAAGTCATAGCAGCTCGGTGATCTCATTTAAGGAAGAAATACGTGGCGTGTGCGGCGGCAGGTGGCCATCCCGGTCCACCAGAACCGATTCGATCCCAGCTTCGCGACTCAGCTCACCGTCGGCGACATCATCGCCGATCACCAACATTTCGGCCGCCGCAGCGCCGGTGGCCGCACGAATGGCGTCCAGATGGCCCGGCCCCTTGGCCAGAGCCGGCTGGCTCCCGAGGACCGTGGTCAGCCGGGCCCGAATCCGGTCGGGCAATTTTCGCTCCACAAAATGGGAAAGTTCGGCCTGCGGCACTGAGGAGGACAGGCATACAGCCTTGTCGCCGCTCAGCAACGCGTCCAGACACGGCAAGGCGTCATCGAACAACTGTGCATCCTCCAGCGCCGTGCGGTTGCGCGCGAAAAGGGCAGCGCTCATCGTCTCGCAATCGGCTTCGGAGGCTTGCGTGCCGGCATCACGGGCAATTTTTTGAAAGATCGCTCGCCGAGGCTCGCCGGAATAGAGACGGTAACGCCGCGCCACTTGCTCCTTCGGCAAGAGCGCGCCCTTTGCTGCCAGCCAGTCACTCATCACCGCTGCAAATGACCCCGTTTTGGCGCCCATGGAATCGAACAGGGTGCCGTCCCAGTCGAACACGAAGACATGCTTTTTCGCGAGAGCGGGAATCACGTGATTTTGACCAGAGCCGGTTATTATCTCAGAAGTTACCGGCGGTTAGGGGACGGGTATTGCGCTGCATAACGCCCTCGTCTAATAAGGCGGCGATTGTGGCGTGGCAAGGCTTAACCGGCAAGAGCTTCATCTGAAAGCTTTTTTTGACGTTTGCGGCTGCGGCCAGACAAGGATATCCCTGTGTTGCTGATTGCGGAATTTTGCCAGAACCACAACGGTGATTTCGACACGCTGCGCCGAATGATCGATGCCGCCGCCGAGGGCGGCGCCACTCATGGCAAGATCCAGACCATCTTTGCCGATGATGTCAGCTTTCGTCCCGAATTCGAACAAGGCGTGATGGCGCCCGACGGCAAGGTGCTGGCCATCAAACGCCCTTACCAGGCGGAGATGGACCGGCTGCGTCCGCTCGAACTATCCTATGAGCAGCACCGCAAGTTCGGGGAAGCCTGCAAGGCTGCCGGGCTTCAGCCCCTTACCACCGCCTTCAACCTCACCGTAATTCCTTTCATCCGCGACCTGGGTTGGAAGAACATCAAGGTGGCGAGCTATGACTGCGGCTCGCTGCCCCTGATCCAGGCGCTGGGCGACAATTTCGACGAGATTATCGTTTCCACCGGCGCCACCTATGACAGCGAGATCGAGGCGACGGCGAATCTCCTGAAGGCGTCCGGCAAGAAATTCAGCCTGCTGCATTGCGTGACGATCTATCCCACGCCACTGAACGCCATGAATCTCGCACGCATGGAATATCTGCGTCAGTTCGCGCCTTCGGTGGGCTTGTCCGACCACTCACTGGTGGCGCGTGACGGCGTCAAGGCGGCGCTGGCCGCGATCCACCGGGGCGCCAGCGTGATTGAACGTCATTTCACGGTGCTGCCGCCGGAGGCCACGCGCGACGGCAAGGTTTCGATCACCAAGGACCATCTGCTCGAAATCAACCGCTTCGCCGCGATGAGCCACGGCGACCAGGCGCAATATCTTAAGGATCAAGTGCCTGAATTCGACTCCATGATCGGTCACGCCCATCGGGAATTAAGCCATGACGAGCTGCTGAACCGCGCCTATTATCGCGGGCGCTTTGGCAACAAGATCGGCGGCCGGCAGATTTTCAACTGGGAGCCAGACGCGGTGCAGGCGCTGCGGCCCAACGCTTTGGCGGGAGAATAGACATGACGAGCGTAGGCGACGGCATTAAGGCGGGATCGGCAAGCTGGACCTTCGCTGGCGACGTGGCGAAGGGATTCGACGACCATGTTTCAAAATCCGTGCCGCTTTATGAAGAAGGCCATCATCTCACCTGCGAGTTGAGCGACTTCTTCATCAAGAAGGACTCGACTTGCTACGAGATCGGCACGTCCACCGGCTCTTTGATCATGAAGCTGGCCAAGCACAATGAAAACAAGCCGGGCGCCCGCTTCATCGGCATCGATGTCGAGCCAGACATGGTCAAGATGGCCAACCTCAAGGCCAAGGAACAGGGCATCCAGAAGAATCTGCAATTCATCGCCGACGATGTGTTGCAGATGGATTTCGAGCCCTGCGACATGGTGGTTTCCTATTATGTGGTGCAGTTCGTGCGCCCTTCCATGCGCCAGCAGTTGATCGACAATATCTACAAATCGCTGAACTGTGGTGGCGCTTTCGTCCTGTTCGAGAAGGTACGCGCCGCCGACGCCCGTTTTCAGGATATCGCGGTAAGGCTGTATGACGATTACAAGCTGGAGCGCGGCTATTCGCCCGACGAGATCGTCTCCAAAGCCCGCAGCCTGAAAGGCGTGATGGAGCCCTTCTCCACCCAGGGCAATATCGACATGCTCAGGCGAGCCGGCTTCCAGGACATCATGACCATTCAGAAATACATCTGCTTCGAAGGCTTTCTCGCGATCAAATGAGCACGATCGTCCGCCCTGCGCCCACTTTCGACATCCATTCCTTCGAACAGCGGCTGGAAGCCAAGAACAGGTTTGACGGCAACCTGGTGCATGGCGCCGGAAAATTCCATGCCGTCACCAATCGCAGCGGCGTCAACCGGCCCTCTTCCGGCTATCTGATCCCCGAACATGCCAAGGTGGTGGAAGATACCGGCCGTGAACGCTACATCCGCAAGGAAGGCTTCTGGGAAGAGGTCAATACCTGCCCGGCCTGCAACTCTCCCAAGCGCCACTTTTTCTTAAGCCGCATGGGGCTGGACATTTATCGCTGCGAAGATTGCAGCCACCGCTACATGAACCCGCGCGTCACCTTCGCCGCCGTGGGCGAAATCTACCGTGACGACCGCACCGCCTCGGACATCTATACCCAGCCGCTGCAGATTCAGATCGACGAGATTAAATACCAGTATGGCCTGGATCTGATAGAGCAGTTAAAGCCGCCCGCCCGCGACAAGATCATGGATATAGGCTGCGGCGCCGGCGTGTTCCTTAAGATGGCCGACCGCAACCATTGGAAACACTGCATCGGCATCGACATCAACGAAAATTACGACACTATCTATAAAGCCACGCCCGGCGTGCAGTTCATCAACTCGTCCTTCGAGCGGATGGACCCGGAGAAGATCGGCCGCAACTATGACGTGATCTCGATGTGGAGCGTACTCGAGCATCTCTATGATCTGCAGTACATCCTGGGCCGCATCGGTGAGATGCTCAAGTCCGGCGGGCTGCTGTTCATCCTGGTGCCTAACGCCGAATCGCTGGCGACCCGGCTGATGCGCGAGCGCTCGCCCACCTTCAACTGGAAGCATGTCAGCCACTTCACGCCCAAAAGCCTGAAGCGACTGATGGAGATGCACGGCTTGAAATGCGAGCATTTCGAAACCGTCATCACCGAGATCGACAACATCAAGAGCTATATGTCTGGCGAGTATCCTTATCACGGCTATGGCGATCCGGCGCATCTGTTCGACTGGATCACACCGGACTATCTGCACCGCAATCTGCTGGGCAGCCGCCAGATCGGCATCTTCCGCAAGCCATGATCCGCGGGCGACAACTGACAGCCATCATTCCGGTACGGGGCGGCTCTAAAGGCATCCCCGGCAAGAACCTGCACCGCGTCGGCAAGGACACGCTATTGGAGCGCAGCATCAAGCTGGCCCAGCGCTGCCCCTATGTTGACAAGGTGGTAGTCTCCACCGACCATTCCGAAATGTACGCCATTTCGCAACGCTATGGCGTCGCCATGCCGGCACCGCGTCCCGCTGAACTGGCTACCGATCATGCCAAGACGGTGGATGTTGTGTTGCAGGCCATGGAATCGGTACCGATCCCCGATGGCTATGTCCTGTTGGTGCAGGCGACCTCGCCGCTGCGCACGCTGGAAGACCTCAATGGTTTTTGCCGGACGTTTGACGAAGACAAGACCGGCGCGCGCGCCATCGTCACATTGGTGCGTCACGAGTCGCCCCATCCCGACAAAATTCAGAAGATCGATAACGGCTTCGTTACTTCTTACATGGGCAAGGAATCCATGGTAGCGCGGCAGTCGCTACCGGAAGTCTATTCCCTCAACGGCGCCTTCTACCTGACGGACACCGACCAATTGCGCACAGGCAAAAGCTTCATGCCAAAGGGCTCTACCCTGCCCTATGTCATGCCGCATGAGCGCAGCATCAATCTGGACAATATGTTCGATGTCCTAGTGATGGATGCATTGTTGGAAAAGGGCGTCCTCAAGGCTGAGGAATATGACTGACGCCCTCAAGGCGCTAGTACCTTCAGCACCTCGGAAACCGGATCGGCCGTTTCCACCTGCAGCAAACTGGCGGTCTGATCCGACGGCAACCGGGGCAGCCGGATCATGCGTAAATCCAGCTTGCGGTCGATTCCGGCCAGAAACTTGCAAAGCGCCTCCCCAGCCGCCTTGGCGGCGGCATACTCGGCCATGTCTGCGGGTGGATCGGAAACGGCAACCGATGAAGGATAAAACAGCATCAAAGGCCCGCTTGTGACAGTGCGCAGGCTTTCCCAGCAGCGGTAAAAACCCTCGACATAATAATGGCAAAATAGCGTGAACAAACGGGCTGAGAATTTTTTTCGTTGCCCGACAAAGATCGCGGGCGTGGGGAAATAATAGACATGGCTGGGCATCCAGCCATCCCCCAGGAGCGCGGCGAGCCCAGGCGGCGGCTCAAGAATGTCGTAGCGAAGCATTCCCGCCCGTCCGCCGCCGGCCGATATTTCCTGTACCACCCTGGCGGCATCGGCTTCACCGACATAATGGGTCAGCCGCACATCGGCGCCGCCACTCGCCAGCAGCTTGGCGCAAAGCTCGCCCAACCCGCGAGAACCACCAATCACCAAGGCTCGCCGTCCGGTAAAAGCATCCGCCGCGACCTTTCCGCGCAATTGCGCCATTGCAGGTTGCGATTGCGGCGCGGGGCGCAGGAAGGCAATGATCGTGCCCGCAGCGCCTGGCGCGGTGAAGGTGATTGTCGCGCGGCTGAAACGGTCATCGAATTCGCTTATCTGCCACTCGAAACGAGGTGCCGCATCTGGGGGCGGCGCAAAGAATTCGACATCCAGTTCCGAATAAAGCGAATGAAGTCCGGGACACTCCATGCCGACAAGCCGCGTCGTAGCAAGCAGGGTGGCAAGTTGATTGGAGGGCAGTTCGGCCGCTATTCCCGGCAACAGGGCTTCGCATGCCGTGACAGCAAAGGTCAGCGGCAGCCGGCCCGAAAGGCCTGCCCTAACAGCGGACAACGCGCGGGGTGGGGTGTGCTCCGGCGCCGCTTCCTCCACGGCCATGAAAGCCGCCGAAGCCGCCTCCTGCCTCCGGATGCGCGCCATTTCGGCGCCCTCACTTTGAAGGGAAACCGACCCATCCGCCGCCGTCACCGCGGTGACAGTGTCGCCGACGCAGACCGGGTTGCGAAACAGGACGGACAGGCGTTCCAACGGTCCGGTCTTTGCCTGTTGCAGCGCCCAAAGCAGCAGGTGAATGCCGTGCACGACCGGGCGCCCGAAGGTGGAACGGCGCGCAGCAAGTGGATCGACATGCAGCGGGTTGTAATCTCCCGAAAGGGCCGCAAAGGCCAGTTGATCGCCGAGTGAAAAGCTGCGGCTGCTCATTGGGCGTCCGCCCGTATGAGCTTGGCGGCGCGCTTTGCCCATTCGTTGGTAAAACGGGGCCGTGGGTGGATGAAGTCGGAAAATTCGCTGTCGTCCACATCTTTTTGCAGATTGACATAGCGCACATTGGGATAGCGCAGCACGGCCGCCAGCCATGGCCGCTTGCGGGTCTGAAAGCTGGCGAACTGCGGCATCGCCGCGGCATGCCAGGATGTTATGGGCATGTCCAGAATAATCAGGCGCACGCCAGCCTCCTGCGTGCGGCGCGCCATCCGGATCAAGTGATGGAAGCCTTCATCCGTCTGGGCAGAGGCCGGCCCGACTTTGTCGTTCTCCCGGCCGTTGAGAATCCGCTTTTCCTCGTCGGTCAGCTGATGATGATCAAGGTCCTCGATGGGGGCCATCATGAAACGCTGCGGCGGCTTGCCATGGCCGAGCCACGTCAAAATCTCCTCCTTGGTGCCGTAATAGAATGGGTCCCAATAGTTGCTGCGGAAAAAAGAACCCAGCAATACCGGCCGCATCAGAAAATCCGCCGCCAGCATCAAACGGGACGGCAGCACCGGCTGTGGCGGCCCCTTGCCGTCCGGCGGAGGCTGGTAGAGGCCATAGCGCATCTCCTCTACTTCGATATGGGTGGGATAGCCCTCAAACCGCTGCTTGTCGGTGGTGAACAACCCGTACCACAGGCCCAGCACAATGGTCAGATGCTTGCGCCCTTCCGGCGGAGTGGCATCCAAGATCAAGTTCACGACTTCGTCGGTGGTGGTCATGTTGCTGCCACCCAGCGCCATATTGTGGATCTGCATGCCGCCTAGGGCGCGCGACGTCTGGTCTGGACGAAAGCTCTCCATGACATCCGAAGCCCCGACGAACACGACTTTACGGTCGGCATTGGCCAAGGCACCCCGGCCATAGACCATCACCCGCGGATCGGAGGCATAGATGGTTTCCTCCGCTACGCGCTGACCAACCGGGATATGGCCGTCGGCGGGAAACATCAGCAGCGATACGCCCAGCATCACCAGATAGATGGCCGTCAGAAAGCCCAATGTGATCAGTGCGTGGCGCAGCAGGCCCATCAGAAGCCCTTGTAGATGAAATCAGGGGCGCCCGCGCTCATCTGGATGACCGTGTAGAGCAGCACAAAGATCATCAGCGCGCTCCAGGCTGCCCGCGCGGCATCCGAGGCAAACAGCCGTGAGGTGGGTGCCCGTTCCAACAGCTGGTAAAAACCGTCGCATAACGGAATCAAGGGCGCGGCCAGCAGGACCATCGCCACATATCCGCTCGCAAAAACCGCCAGGCCGGCGCCCGAGAAAAACAACCCCAGATGGGCGTCATTCACCCAAAGCGTGGTGAGAGTAAGAGCGAAATAGCCCAAGGTCAGCGCCCGCGATCCCAATGCATACCAGGCTTTTTCGCGCAAGGTCTTGTAACCGCCGCGGCCCAGGCGACGCGCCAGGCTGGTCTGCCACAGCTTGTTGACTGTCACACCCGCGCCGATCAGAAAACCGCACACCACAAAACTCTTGGTGCTGCCATGCCACAGGCCGAGCAGGAAGAAAGTCACGAAATAGGCCACCGCCCCCAGATAGGGAATCAGTTTCGGGCCGGGGTCCGACGCCGCCAGCAATTTCATCACCGGGTTGAAAACATAGAGCTTGAACCAGTTTCCCAGCGTCATGTGCCAGCGGGCCCACAGGTCCAGGAAACTTTCCGATTTGAGAGGCTGGTTGAAGTTCTCCGGCAGATGAAAACCCGCCAGCAGGCCGACGCCGATCACGATGTGCATATAGCCCACGAAATTGAAATAGAGATGCGCGAAATAGGTCAGCGCGGTCAGAAGATAGAAGACCAGCGCGGAAGGCGTGAATCCGGCGGCGATGGCGGCGTAGAATTTCGGTTCCGCTTTGCCCAGCATCTTGGCGGTGAAGATCGAAAACACCGAAATCATCACAAAGCCAAGCAGAATGCGCCCCAGCGCGTCGTGAAAGCGCGCGCCGTCCATGGGCGCACGTGCCTGCAATTGCGCAGCATGCTCCTCGTAGCGTTGAATTGGGCCCGACACGAAAGTCAGGAAGGAGAAATTATAGTTGAAATAGCGCAGCAGCGACGGGACCGGCAGGGCGCCCTGGGCGACGTCCACCATCAGGTGCAACACCCGCATCAAGATATAAGGCAGTCCTACCATCACATAGGCGATCGGCAAAGCGGGGACAAAACCGATCAGCGAGTAGTGGCGCAACCAGGCGAAAGCCAGCACCAAGGCGGCCACGATGACGCCCAGGCCGGCGCCTGTACCCAGCCGCGCGGAAACTCGCACCGCGCCGTAGCCGGCAAGGGCGAATCCCGCCAGCGGCACAAGCTGCAACGGATCGGCCGCGAAGCTGGCGACAAACACAAGATTGAGCAGAGCCAGCGCCAGTTGATGCGCCCACCCCAGCGGCGCCAGCCGCAGCGCCGCGACCGCCAGCAGGCAGAACGCCAGAAACTCCAGCGATGCGAATGCCATCCGTCCAACCCCCGCGCTAGGTCCCGCTGCGCTGCGCGATCAAAGCGATCATTTCCCCAACATTGGCGAAGCTGCCCACTTCCGCGGCCTTGAACTTGATCTTGAACTCGCGCTCCACGCCAAGGATCAAGGTGATATGCGCCAAGGAATCCCATTCCTCGACATCGGAAGCGGTGGTCGCATTGCTGATCTCGATGGTGTCGTCATCAAAAGTATCGCGGAATACGGCGGTGAGGCGCGTCAGAACTTCCGTTTGACTAAGCATTCTTCTACTCCGCCATTTCCATTGTCCGCACGTAGCTGATGCGCTCGCAGCCAGGAAGGACCGCCAGCCGCCAGCGGGCGACACCGTTATCGTCAACTACCTTCTCAAAGCCAAGCCTTTCATACAGGGCGGACACCAGCTTGTTTTTCGCGGTCGGCTTGTAAACTCCCCAGATCGCATCGCACTGCCGGGCGCGCGCAATCGCGATCATCTCGTTGAGGATGAATTCCTCCATGCTGCGCGCCAGGACCCGGCAGCTCATGACCCAGGTGTCGATCACCAGTGCCGCCTGTTCTTGCCGCAAAATCACCACCGATATCAGGCCATTGTCGCCGAACCGGTCGCACAATTTGAAATAGCGGACAACGTGATCCGGCCGCCGCGCCATGGCTTGCAGCTCGCTTTCCGGATATCGCGTGGTGGTGAGGTGGAATTGATTGCTCTTGTTTATCAATTGCGCCATGCGCGCCAGATGAAAGCTGTCCAGCTCGCCTACTTCCCCGACCATGGCGAGGCTGGTCAGGTAGGAGGCGGTGTCCTTGAATGACATTTGCAGCTCGCTGCGCTTGGCATTCTCCTGGTACATGCGCGCCCGCTCGCGGTCCTCGTCGGAAAAAGACACCGCTTCGAAATAGCCGCCCGCGGCGAGCGCCGCGATATAGCCGGAAGGGTCGTCCGGCAGTTCCGGCACCTCCACCATGGGCAGAAACTGACGAACGATCTCGCGCTCCGCAGGATTGTCGTCCACGAACACCAGGGAATCCAGCCCGATATTCAGCGTGGCGGCGATATCGCGCAGATTATCCACCTTGTTGTTCCAGTTGGCGCGGAACACCGCGATATCGTCCATCCGCAGCTTCATATCAGGATGGCGCTCGAACACTTCCCGCGCATTGGCATCTTCATTCTTGCTGCACACCGCCAGCACGATGCCGCGTTCCTTGAGAGCATGAGCAAAAGCCTGGAAAGCGACAAACGCCTCACCATCTGCCTTCATGCCGAGCTTTATCCCGTCCAGCCCGTCATCCCCGATCACCCCGCCCCAAAGCGTGTTGTCGAGATCCAGCACCAGGCATTTCTTGGCCTGCCCTTTGGCGGCGGCGATCAGGCGCGCCGCCTGGGAGGCGATCAATCCGCTGGCGTCCAGGCTGAAGGCATGCTTGGAATGAAACCAGTAACGGTGCTCGAACCAATTGCGCTTGCCGTACAACGCCGAAACATGGTCCAAGTCGAAGATCACCACGCCCGCCGGCGCGGCCGCGCCCAGCTCGCGATTGTAGAGCCGAAGCAGATTGCGCCTGCCCCAAGGCGCGGTTCCGGCCATATTGCCGAAAGGGTCTTCCGCCGGAATGTCGGCATTGTTCTGCAAGAGAATGCAAGGCAGGCGCTCAAGCACGATCGGCCACAGCTCAGCCCAAAAATTCACCGCTTCGGTGGTGGCGGCACTGATGGCTTCATGCGATGCGCCGGGGGCCACGCTGATACGCACATCGCGGTAAGATGTGAACAGCCAGACAATATCCGGTCGGAAGCCATAAAGTTCGCTTGTCTCATCCAGCACCGTCTGAACGATCATGTCGAATGGCGCGACATAGATTTCCGCGGCGATCCCTACATTGGCCAGCCAGTAGCGCAACACATCGGCGAAATGCTCGATGGTGCTGCCGGCAAGCAACGCGATCTTGAGCGGCGCCATGCCGGACAGCGTCTCTTTTGGAATCGCGGCCAACAGCCGGGCGGCGCGCGTCTGCACCACAAAAGGATCATCGGGACCGACCGCGCCCCGCAGCAATTCGAGCGCCCGGCCTGCATCACCGGCCTGAAGTGCCTCCTTGGCCTGGCGAAGACGATTCGCTGACATCAATGCTTTCCGGCCCCAAATCGCGATCGCGAGGCGCAAAAAGGGGATATTGGATCAAGGAAATAGCGTCAAGTCCGGCTTGGGAGCAGCGGGAATTTTATGGCAGATTGGCCCAAAGCGGCCCCGTCATGCCGCCCGACCACCAGGACGCGTCATGACCGGAATGAATTATCTGAAAGGCGTACAGGACGCCGTGTTGCGCCTGTGGCCAGAACATGAACGCGCCGTTGGGCGCAACCTTGCAGCCTGTTCGGAACGCGCCAAGCGCCACGCGGCGGCAACCGCGGAGTTGATAACACATATAGCCGCGGGCGATCTCGACCGCCTCGCCGCCGGCTATCGCTGGATGTGCGACATGATTCTGGAGGAAGAACTCTTCTTCCGCCGGGAAAACCGCTACCGCCTCACCTCTTTTGCGGAGGCCGAACGCGATGTTTATGGTCAGCCCAGCATCATGGCACGGTATATGGACGGGCTATTGCTGTCCCAGGCGATCTGGTCCAATCACATAAAGGCGCTGGACTTCTTTATAGAAAATTTTCTGCCTCGCAGACCACCAGGCGGCCAACATCTGGAGATCGGTCCCGGCCATGGCCTGCTCTTGTGTTTTGCGGCGCGCAACGGCGAACGGGTCGAAGGCTGGGACGTAAGCGAAGGCAGCCTTGCCCATACGAGCGCCTGCGCTGAGCGGCTTGGCATTGCCGGGCAACTCCAACTGGTCCGGCGTAACATCTTTGAAAGCCCCGACGGGGCTTTCGACAGCCTGGTCCTGAGCGAAGTGCTGGAGCATCTGGAGGCGCCGGACGCGGCGTTGGCCATCGTGCATGGCCTGCTCAAGCCCGGCGGAATCGCCTTCATCAACGTACCTGTCAATGCGCCCACCATCGATCACATCAGCCTGTTCAGAGCGCCCGAGGAGATCTTCGAACGCGTCCGGCAGGCAGGCTTGGAGATCGTGGAAACCCTGGCGGCACCCGCCGCTGGTTATAGCGAGGAGCGGGCCCGAAAACTGGCGGCGAGCATGTCGTGCTGCGTCATAGCAAAACGGCCGTAAAGGCCATTTTATATATTCCTTTCAATCGCTTATCCCACGTTGACGGCCTGGCAGGCCAAATGTTAGACCGCTGCGGGCGCTCAGGACCAAGTTTTTGAACTCAATCAGCCGCGGCATTTACGGGCAAATTGTTGCGCAGACGGGACCGCTCGTCAGCGTAGGAGTTCCAACCTACAACCGCCCGCATCAGTTGGCGGTCGCCCTCAACGAACTCTCTGCTCAGACCTATTCCAATATCGAGATCATCGTTTCGGACAATGGCTCGCCCGGACACGCGACGCGCCAAGTCGTTGAGCGGGCCCGAGCCGCCGATCCGCGCATCCGCTATACCCGCCAAGAGCCCGCTTTGTCGGCTATTCAAAATTTCCGTTTTGTGCTTCAGCAATCGCGCGGCGAATTTTTCATGTGGGCGACCGACGATGACCGGCGCGAACCGCAATTCATCGAGACGCTGCTGAAAAGACTGCAGGCTGAGCCCGCTTCCGTGTTGTGCTATTCCGAGCCCTATCTGATCGAAAATGGCCGGCGCGGCGAGGTCCTCCCCAGCCCTGTCGAGACCAGATCCAGCGATCCCGTGCTGCGGGCGCGTCAAGTGCTGTTGAACCAGAATTACAACAATGAAATCTGCGGGATCTTCCGCCGGGAGGCGTTGGCCGATTTCGACTTCGCGCCTTATTACGGCAGCGATCACGGCATTCAGCTTCACGCGGCGCTGAAAGGCCATATCGTCAAAGGACCGGCGGGGCTGTTCGGCCTTGGCCTAGGCGGCAGCGGCGCCACGCCTGAGGGGGTGATACGCGCTCTTGGCCTCAAAAACAGTTTTCTGAACCGCTATTTCGGCGCGCTGGTCCAAACCAGGGGCCTCTACAACACCGCCCTGAAAGCCGCCCCGCTCACCCTGGCGCAAAAATTGCGCATGGCCTGGGTGATGCTGGAGCGCATTGGAACCGTTCGCCAGGAAAGCTGGCAGGGTCTCAAGCGGCTTGCGAAGGACATGCTGCGTCCGTCCTACCAGGCTCTGCGCCTGCGGTTCGGCCGCCAGGCCCGCAACGCCTTGCAGGATTATCGCCGGGTGGCGCGGGCGCTGCGCACCAATGTCGCCCCGGTCAAGCCCGGGGAAACACGGAGCCGCATACTGCTGGTGGCGCTGGAAGGCATGAACCATTTCGTTGTGGTCGTGTGGGGCGTTCTCACCTGGGGCCTGCGAGCCTATGGCTACAAACCTCTGGCTGTCACCTTGCGGGCCGAACAGCGCAACAACCGCCTGTTGCGGCTTTTTCGCATCCAGCTCACCATATTGGAGGATTGCGCGAATACAGAGGCCGACAGGCGCGAGGCCGAAGCCATCGCCGCCCAGCTTTCGGCCTTGGATAATCTTCCCGCCGTGCTGGCCTTCGTCCACGAAGGCATGCCGCTGGGCAAGTTCGCGGTTTCAACCTGGTGCCGCAACGCCGAGTCGGGCGACATCGATCTGGACGAGCCGGCCATACGCCAGGAATTAGGACGCATCGCCGCCGTCACATTCCTGAACTGTTGCCGCGCCAAACAGCTTTATCAGCAGCTTGGCATCGACAAGGTTTTCTGCACCGAACTCAACACCGACAGCTATGGCGGATTCTATCTCGCCGCGCGGCAGATGAATCTGGACATTGTCCGGTTCGCCTCCAGCAACCGCGACAATGCCTATTTCCTTCAGCACATGGACGGCGATTTCAACTCCTGGCACCATTCGGCGCTGGCGCCCGCGACCTGGAAGCGGTTGCGCGACGAACCCTTCCGCGACGAGGCCGAACTGCAGGATTTCTTCACGAAGCGCTATGGCGGCGCTTGGGCCGTTTTCTCGCGCAATTACAAGGGCACCAGCACAGCTTCGCCGCAACAGGTACGCGGGTCGTTGGGCATCGGGCCCGCAGATCCGTTCGCAATCGTCTTTTCCCACATCCTGTACGATACGCTGTATTTCTACGGCGACGACATTTTCAACAGCTACGCTGAATGGCTGATCGAGACGCTGAAAGCCGCCAGCGCCAATCCGCACTTGACCTGGGGGATCAAGCTTCACCCCTCCAACATCTGGCGCGGAGCGCTTAAGAAAGAGGGGAAATTCGAAGAGGAACGTCTGCTGAGCCGGTACCTCAACGATCTGCCACCGCATGTAAAGCTAATCCAACCCGATACCAAATTCAGCCCCTTGAGCTGGATGCAAGCAGCCGACTTCGGCATCACCGTGCGCGGCACGCCGGGGCTTGAAATGGCCAGCATGGGTAAAACCGTGATCACCGCCGGTCGCGGGCGCTATGACCGGGCCGGGTTTACCACTGATCCCGACAGCGCCGAGGAATATCGCAGTCTTCTGGCTCGGCTGCCGGACCTGGCGCGAATGACCGAGGAACAGGTCACTCTAGCACGGCAATACATGCACGCGGTTTTTGTGCGCAAGGCGTTTCAGGTCACCTCGCTGGACACCGTGCTGGCAACCGGCAAGCAGAGCCTGACCCAGTATAACGACCTCCTGTTGCTGCCCAGCGCCAAGCTACGCGGTGTTCCGCCCGGCGAATGGCCCGACGTCAAGGAACTGGCGCGCTGGCTCTCCGACCGCAGCCAGCGGGACTATATCGCATGAAGATTGACGAGAATTTCAGCAGCGGCGATTGCAGCGCCTTGTCGGCCTATATCGCGACCCAAGCCAACAGCTTTTTTCCCGGCGAAGCTGAAGCGCCATCGCAAGAAGAAATCGCTGAGGCATTGAAGCGCTTCTTTGTCAGCGCAGCGCGCATCCGGCGCTGGGCGAAGACTGGTTTTTCGCCCCTGGAATCGGAGAAGAATGCGCAATTTCTATGGCTGCTGGCCAATGTCGTGCACCAACGGCGTGGCGCCCACGCCCATGAAAATGTCATGGCCGACCGGCTGTTTTATCTCAATAAGTCGCTAAACGGCTTTACCTGCTTCTATAATACGCCGCTACCCGAAATCTTTTTCGTTGGGCATTCGGTAGGAGCGGTGTTGGGCAAGGCCCGCTATTCGGACTATTTGATGGTTTTCCAGGGCGCGACGGTGGGACAGATAAACGGCAAGCTGCCGACCTTGGGAAGGGGCGTAATCCTGTTTCCCGGCGCGAATATTTCCGGCGATTGCACCATCGGGGACCGCGTTTTCGTGTCCGCCAATGTCGCTGTGATAGACCGGGATGTGCCGTCCGACAGTGTGGTGTTGCAGGGGCCGGAGGGCATCAAGATCGTCTCCGCAAAACGCGACATACTGGCGGAATATTTCATCCCGGAGGAAAATTCATGAAAGCCGTCATCCTGGCTGGCGGATACGGGACGCGCATCTCCGAGGAAAGCGCCTTGCGCCCCAAACCGATGATCGAGATCGGCGGCGATCCGATCCTATGGCATATCATGAAAATCTATGCCTTCCACGGCATCACCGATTTCATCATCTGCCTGGGCTATAAGGGCTACGCCATCAAGGAATATTTCTTCAATTACGCACTGCACCGCGCCGATGTCACCATCGACTTGGCCTCGCGAGGCATCACCTATCATCATGAACGCGCCGAACCCTGGAAGGTGACGCTGGTCGATACCGGGCTCAATACCATGACCGGCGGCCGCTTGCGTCAGATCAGAAAATTCCTCGACAACGATGAACCGTTCTGCATGACCTATGGCGACGGCGTCGCCAGCATAGATATCAAAGCCTTGGTCGCCTACCATAAGGCGCAGGGCCGGAAAGCGACATTGACCGCGGTACGGCCGCCGGGCCGTTATGGCGTGACCCAAATCGAGGAAGGACTCGTTACCCATTTCCTGGAAAAGCCCGCCGGCGACGGTAGCTGGATCAATGGCGGTTTCTTCGTGCTGCATCCCGACGTGCTGTCGCGGGTGAAAGGGGACGACGCGCCATGGGAAGCGCAGCCCCTCCAGGGCCTGGCGAAAGATGGAGAATTGTCAGCTTACCGCCATGAAGGTTTTTGGCAGCCCATGGACACGCTACGCGACAAAAATTATCTGGAGACCCTCTGGCAATCTGGCGACGCTCCTTGGAAGGTGTGGCCCTAGTCGATGATCGATCCCGGTTTCTGGAAGGGTAGGAAAGTCCTGTTGACCGGCCACTCCGGCTTCAAGGGCAGTTGGATGGCGCTATGGCTTGCGCGGATGGGTGCGCAGGTGCATGGCCTGTCGCTGAAACCCGATACCGATCCTTCGCTATACGAGATCCTCAACGGCGACGATTTCTGCGTCAGCCATTGGGTCGATATCCGCGACCGGGCCCAGGTGGCGCGAACCGTTGCGGAAATCCAACCTCAAATCTGCATTCACATGGCAGCGCAGGCGCTGGTGCGCCGATCCTATGCCTTTCCCGCTGAGACCTTCGACATCAATGTGCAGGGCACGGTCAATGTGCTGGATGCCCTGCTCGGCATCACCAGTATCGAGGCCGTGGTCGCAGTGACCAGCGACAAGGTCTATCTGCCCAATGCCGATGGCAGGCCTCATAAGGAAAGCGACATGCTGGGCGGCCACGACCCGTATTCCGCCTCCAAGGCGGCTTGCGAGCTTGTCATCGCCTCCTATCGCGACGTTTTTTTTGCGCCGCGCAATATTGCGCTGGCCAGCGCCCGAGCTGGCAATGTCGTGGGCGGGGGCGATTGGGCTGCTGATCGCCTAGTCCCCGATCTGTGGCGCGCCCGCTATGCGCAAAGGAAAGCCGAATTGCGCTATCCTGCAGCGGTGCGTCCCTGGCAGCATGTGCTGGAGCCAGTGTCGGGTTATTTGCTTTTGGCGCAAGCCGCCGCTACTGGACGCAATTATCCCCATGCCATCAATTTCGGTCCCAAGGACCCGCCGAGCACGGTGGGCGAATTCGCCAGCCGCTTTTTCTTGGCGTTCGGCGATGCGGCGGGCTGGATTCAGGCTTCCGGTCAGCACCCTCCGGAAACCCATTTGTTGCGCATCGATGCCTCCTATGCCGCGTCCGTGCTGGGCTGGCGTCCGCAGCTTGATGACCGCGCGACCATCGACTGGACGGCCTCCTGGTACGCCGCCTACGATCGCGGCGAAGATATGAAAAGAATGACGCAGGACCAACTGGCGCGCTTTGCCGCGCATTTCGAGGGTGCGGCCGCATGAGGGCGCCCCATTGCCGTTTTTGCGAGGCGCCGCTGACAACTAGCCTGGCCGACCTCGGTCACCAGCCTTTGTCAAACAACTATCTCTCACCCGAAGCTCTGGGACGGCCGGAACCGATCTACCCGCTGCACGCCAGAGTTTGCGAAAGCTGCTGGCTGGTGCAGGTGGATGATGTGGAATCGCCATCGGAAATTTTCACCGCGGACTATGCTTATTATTCCTCCTATTCCAGCAGTTGGGTGAAGCATGCCGGCCGTTATGCCGAAGCCATGTCGCAGCGTTTCGGCCTTGATCCCCAAAGCCTGGTGGCGGAAATCGCCAGCAATGACGGCTATCTGCTTCAGCATTTTGTAAAAGCCGGTATCCCCGTGCTGGGCATCGAACCGGCGGCGGGCTGCGCGGCGGCGGCCCGCGACAAGGGCGTGCGCAGCGAAGTGATGTTCTTTGGCCGCGAAAGTGCTGAACAACTGACCGGAAAATATGGCCATGCCGACCTGATAGCCGCCAACAATGTATTGGCGCATGTGCCCGACCTCAACGACTTCGTCTCAGGCTTTGCGTATCTGCTCAAACCGCAAGGCGTCGCGACATTCGAATTTCCCCATCTGCTGCGGCTGATGGCGGGAAATCAGTTCGACACCATCTATCACGAGCATTATTCCTATCTGTCCCTGCTGGCGGTAGAAAAGATTTTTGCCGCCAACGGCCTCAAGGTGTTCGACGCCGAAGAGCTGCCGACCCATGGCGGCTCGCTTAGGGTCTACGCGGAACGGACCGGTGACAACCGAACCGAACAGCCGGGCGTTGCCCAAGTGCGCGCCGCCGAGCGCGCCGCGGGACTGGACAGCGTAGCGGCCTATACGGCTTTTGCCTCACGCGCCGAACAAGTGCGCAACAGCGCGCGCGCTTTCCTGGACGCGGCAAACCGCGAAGGCAAGACCGTTGTCGCCTATGGCGCCGCGGCCAAAGGCAACACGCTACTGAATTATTGCGGCATCGGTCCCAACCGCATTTCCTATGTAGTAGATCGCAATCCCCACAAGCAGAACAAGATGATGCCGGGCAGCCATATTCCAATCCTGGACCCTCGCCAGATCGCCCGCACCAAGCCCGACTATGTGTTGATCTTGCCCTGGAACTTGAAGGACGAAATCACTTCCCAGATGGCGGAGATCAACGATTGGGGCGGCCGCTTCGTGGTGTTCATTCCTGAACCCGCGGTCCTGACATGAAATTCGCGCCGCAGATGCTGGCCGGTCTGGTGCTGATCGAAACACAGCCGCAGACTGATATGCGGGGCGCCTTTGTCCGGCTATCCTGTGCGGCATCCTTCGCCGCGAATGGCCTTTCCGGGAATTTCCGCCAAAGCAGCCTCTCCACCAATCTGGCGCGCGGCACCCTGCGCGGCCTGCACTTTCAGGGCGCAGGGCATCCGGAAAGCAAGGTCGTCTATTGCGTCGAAGGCGAAGTGTTCGACGTCGTGGCCGATTTGCGCCCCCGCTCCGCCACCTATGGTCGTTGGCAAGGCTTCGCTCTCAGCGCCGAGAATGGGCTGGGACTTTATATCCCTCCCTATCTGGCGCATGGCTTTTTGACCCTACGGGATAATTGCCGGTTGCTGTACCAGATGGACGCCGATTTTGTGGCGGATGCGGCGCGCGGCGTGCGTTGGAATGATCCAGACTTGGCAATCGCCTGGCCGTTTGAGCCGGTTGTGATCAGTGACCGCGACCGCGCCCTGCCGCGCTCTGCCGAACTGGCGCCCGGCGATATTGCGCGATGAAGCACCGAAAATTCCTGGTCACCGGCGGAAGCGGCTATTTGGGTCGCCGCATTGTCGCGGCGCTTGCCGGCGAAGCGGACGTGATGGTGCTGGACCGGCACCCATTGGACGGGGTCGCGTCCCTGGCCTGCGACCTGTCGGATCAGACCGCCGTGACGCAGGCCGTGAAGGTTGCGCGGCCCACCCATCTGATCCATGCCGCCTGGTATGTCGAGCACGGCAAATTCTGGACCGCCCCTGAGAATCATGGCTGGGTGGACCGTTCCCTGCATCTTCTGCGCACTTTTCGGGAAAGCGGCGGCTGCTACGCCCTCGGGCTGGGCTCCTGCGTCGAGTACGGGCCGCAGGAGGGTCCGCTGCAGGAGGATCGCTCGCCCATCGCGCCCTCGACGCTCTACGGCCAATGCAAGGACGCCTTCCGCCGCGCAGCGCAGGACTATGCACAAGAAAGCGGCCTGCCCTTTGGCTGGGCCCGCCTGTTCTTTCCCATCGGGCTGGACGAGCCGCCGGAACGCCTAGTCGCCTCTGTGGCCCGCCGCCTGGTTGCCGATGTTGAGGCTCCCTGCACCGACGGGGCCGGCATTCGCGATTTCATCGATGTGCGCGATGCCGGCGCTGCGATCGCCGCCCTCGCGCTTGCAGAAAAGCCTGGTACTCACAATGTCGGCTCGGGGTGCGGCGTCACCATTGCCTCCGTCGCCCGCCGTCTGGGCGAGCTGACGGGGCGACCCGAAAAGGTCCTGATCGGCGCCTTGCCAAGCCGCCGCGGGGAGCCGGCTTCGCTGGTGGCGGACGTGTCCAAGCTGGCGGCCACCGGATTTGCGCCTCGTTTCACCCTGGATCAGACGCTTCAGGATGCTCTTGCTTGGTGGCGGGACCATCCCTAAGGAACAGCATGGCCCACGGCAAAGACTTGTGTCCGATATGCCACGACGCGGATAGCGAGTTGGTGTTTCACCTGGACAAAGCTCCAGTGTCGCAAAATCGCCTGTTCCGCACGCCGGCGGATGCCCGCGCCTGCGCCCTGGGTGAACTGGATTTCTGGCGTTGCGGGGCTTGCGGCTTTGTCTGGAACAGGGCGTTTGACGCACGCCTCCTGTCCTACGCCGAGGATTATGAGAACAACCAAAGCTTCTCACCCGCCTTTTCCACCCATATGGACGAGATGGGCCGCCGGGTCATGGCAGGTGATGGCGGGGAGGACATTCTGGAAGTCGGCTGCGGTCAGGGTGTTTTCCTGCGCCGGCTCGCCGCCCTGGCAGGCGGTAAGACCGCCAGCATCGCCGGCTTTGACCCGGCATGGCGCGGGCCCCCACACCAGGACGGCGTGCGCTTCTATCGCGACTATTTCACCTCGCACACGGTGGCGGCGCTGGAACGCCCTCCCACCCGGCTGGTGTCGCGCCACACCATCGAACATGTGCCCGACCCCCTGGACTTTTTGTCCGCCATGCGCACCGCCATCGGCGCACGCGCCGCCCGGCTGTTCATCGAGACGCCGTGCGTGGAATGGATCCTCGCCAACAACATGTTCCAGGATTTCTTCTTTGAGCATTGCTCGCTGTTCACCGTGCAGTCGCTGACCACGGCGCTGGAGAAAAGCGGCTTTGCCGTCGATTCCATCAGCCATGTCTTTGGCGGCCAATATCTTTGGGCCGAAGCCCATACCAAGGACGAAGTCCGCGCCGCCCTGGGCGCGGCGACAATCACACGCTGGCGCGACAGACTGGCGTCCATGAAAGCCGAGCTGACTCCTGGCAAGCTGGCGTTGTGGGGCGCGGGCGCCAAGGGCGTCACCTTCGGCCTGCAATGCGACCCCCAGGGCGAATTTCTGGATTGCGTGATCGATATCAACCCCGCCAAGCAGGGCCATTTCCTGCCGGTCAGCGCCTATCCCATCCTGTCTTTGTCCGGCGCGCACGCCCGTGGTGTAACAGGCGCGTTGGTGATGAACGAGGTGTATTTCGACGAGATCAAGACGGCCGTGCGGGCCCTGGACCCGGCTATCCGGTTGTTCAGCTTCGAGCGTGAGCACGCCGCGCTTGTCGGCTGAATTCTATTTTAGAACCAGCACGGCCTTGTCGGGTGCCGACGTCGCATAGCGGATGATATCGCCGCCGTCGCGATCGGCCCGCACCGACAGGGTGCGCGAGCCATATTCTCCCGCTTCGCAGACCTCATAATTGATGCCGCGGAAAGGACGTGCCCCCTTGATGCTGAAGGTCTCACAGGCCGGAAGCTGTGATAGGAAACGGCTGCTGTAGCGCCTGGATATCTCCACCGCATCGAACGAAGTGGACGGCGCGGGCGGCGTGATGCTGGCATCTTTGACCGCCAGGAAACGGAGCTGGCCGCCGATTTCCCGGTCCACCACCCGAAAGCCGTGCCGGTTCAACATGAATTCCAGAGAAGCGGGCGTATAGGAATCCAGATGCAGCATGAACAAATGGGTCATCAGCAGCAATTCCGTGTTGGCATTGGGAACGGTGATGCCCAGCATCGCCCCCGGCCGCATGTAACGTGCGCATAGCGACAAAAGGCGATTGGGATCGTAATGATGCTCCAGAGAGTGGTTGCTGACCACCAGATCGGCGGCGGTCAGGGCCTGCCGGGTGATGGCGTCATCGGCAGCGAACTCCGCCACAATATCAACCCCTGCGGCCCGCGCCCGCGCCGCGGAATCCGGTGACGGTTCAAAACCGCGAGCGCGATAGCCGCCTTTGATGAAGTGTTTGAGAAAATCGCCCGCACCGGTTCCCACCTCGATGACGCAGCCGCCGCGCGGCAATTGCGGCGCGAAGGTGGCGAAGGAACGCTGCATGTCGGCCAAGGTGAAGCTGTCCACCTTTTCTTTTTCAGGATTGCGCCGTGTGCCCCGGAACAGCGAAACCGTGCCCTGTGCGAACGGCAACAACGGCCCCAGGGATTTCTTCACCCTGGCGCGCAGGCTGGAGGTTTCTGGCACGCGCGCAATGCGCCCCCACTGGGTGCGATAATAGTCCGAGAACCAGTCCTCTGATGGAGCGGACGAAAACCAGTAATGGTCAAAGGCCGGCGCGTAGGAATAGACCACCGGACCATTGGCGACCAGGTCGACCTTGCCTCCTTCGCCCAGCGGACAGGGCCGCGGCACTGCTACAAGCGGCATCTCCCGGACGACGGAAAAATCGCTGCTGCCCGTGACGTGCAAGAAGACCATTTCAAAAACCCTGCAACGCGCCCTGCTCGAAAGCGCGCAAAATCTTTTCGTTTGTCCTGGGATAGGTGACTTCCGGCAGCTGCGCTGTCTTGAACACCCGGTAGGGAAGATTAGACATCATCGGATGATAGGCCGCGATCATCTGCAAGCGCGGCTGCGCCACGGTGCGTGAGCCGCAATGAAACAGTGCGCTGGTATCGATCAAAAGCACGGAACCGGCATCGCCGGTGAATTCCACGATTTCCTTTTCCGGAAGGCCGAATTCACGAAATTGATCGTCGGTGAAATAGCCCGGATAATTGCGGTACCCGCGGGCGCGCGAATACGGCTTGGGCAGAAGCTTGGATGGCCCGGCCGCCGAATCCACCGGATGCGCCAGCAGGAATATCTTCATCTGGCGCATTTGTTCATTGTCGCGATGCCATCCCTGGCTGCCAATCATCAACTGCGCCGTTCCGGGCGGCGTGAAAAAAAGGCTGATATAGGACAGGATCGGCACCTCACCCAGATACCGCGCCGCCGCCTGCAGCAGCACAGGCAAGGTGACAAAATCCAGGATGGGATTGGGGCGATCCTCCCTGTCCTGGAACAAGTCCAGCCAATAAACCTTGGATTTTCCGGCCCTCATGGCGGCGACGTCCTCCGCCGATTTTCGCGCCACCGGAGCACCCAACGCCTGGCAATAACCGAGCACCGCGGGATCGCCGCCCAATGCGGCAATACTGGTGTGATAATAGCCTTTGCTTTCCAGCGCGGCCACAATCTCCCGCGCCAGGGGGATCAGTGGCGTACGGCTGGCGAGCGCCCGGCGGCGGCGGATACGCGCGCCATGCGCCAGCGCAACCTGCAAACGATGCAACCGGCGGGTCAGATACCCGACCTCTCCGAAATAGCGCTCACACCAGCCGCGAGCGGCCGCCAGCATAGGGTGAAGGACCTGCCTCCAGGAATGGCCCTGTGCGGCCGCGCTCATTGTTCCAAAAGCCCTTTCAATCCCGCGATCAGCGCGCGGTTGGCATCTTCGCTCCCCACACTTACCCGCAAGCTTCCGCCAAGGCCATAGGCGGCAAGAGGCCGGATGATGACACCTCGTTTCAGCAGGTAATTGTACGCCTCACCTGCCTGGTTCTCCCTGGGCAGATGGACGAGCAGAAAATTGGCGGCGCTTGGCGTCACCCCAACACCCAGGGCGGCAATTTGCCCCGCCAGCCAGGGCCGCCACAGGTCGTTATGCGCTCTGCCCGCGCCGACAAAGGCGTCATCGTCCAATGCAGCCGTTGCTGCCATTTGTGCCAGGGTGCCCACATTGAAGGGATAGCGGATTCGATTTACCGCCTGTGCGATGGCTGGCGGAAAATAGCCCCAGCCCACCCGCAGGGCCGCCAAACCGAAGATCTTCGAGAAGGTGCGGGTCACAACCACATTCTCCTCGGAACGGGCGAGATCCAGCCCGCTTTCCCAGGGCAGATGCGCATATTCGGCATAGGCCTCGTCCAGAATCAGAATGACATGCGGTGGCAGGCCGGCATGCAGGCGCCGGATCTCGTCGGCGGGCATGAAGGTGCCCGTTGGGTTGTTGGGGTTGGCCAGGAAAACCATCCGGGTTCGCGGTGTCACGCAGGCCAGTATCGCATCGGCCTGTGCCGTGAAGTCGCGTTCCGGCGCAAACAGCGGCACACCGCCATTGGATCGGACGACGATCTCAAACTCGGAAAAGCCATAGCGGGGAATGATCGCCTCCTCGCCGGTATCCAGAAACGCTTGCGCTACCAGCCCGATCACTTCGTTGGAGCCGTTGCCGCAAAGAATTCGCGCGGGGTCCAGCGCAAAATGCCGCGCCAGGGCCTCGCGTAGTGCCGAACAACTGCCATCGGGATACAGATGAGCATCGCGGACCTGGGCGATTACGGCAAGCGCTGCAGGGCTTGCACCCATAGGCGATTCATTGGACGAGAGCTTAAACACCTGCGCCGCGCCCGGAGCCTTGCTGGCGCCGGGAACATAGGGCGCGATATCCAGAACACCGGCACGTGGCAAGGGCGATGTCATTTCAACCCAGGGCTCCGATACGACGGAACAGCAAGCTGCTTTTCTCCAGTTCGGCAAACGTACCGCTGGAGTCGAGCCTGCCGTCTTCCAGGAGATAGATACGGTCGGCCTCCTTCACCGTATTGAGGCGATGCGCGATGACAATAATGGTCTTCTTTCCGTAGATGTTGTGCAGCGTCTCGGTGATCTCCCGCTCGGTCGCGGAATCCAAGGCCGATGTGGCTTCATCCAGCACCAGGATGGGCGCATTGCGATAGAGGGCGCGCGCAATGGCGATACGTTGGCGTTGTCCGCCCGACAAAGCTACCCCGCGCTCCCCCACATTGGTAGCCATGCCCTCCGGCAGGGCGGCGACGAAAGGCGCAAGGGCGGCTGTTTCCAAGGCACGCTGAACAGCGCCGTCGTCCACCTGGTCGGCCGGAACGCCATAGGCGATGTTGGCGCGGATGGTATCGTCCAGCAGAAAGACGGTTTGCGGCACATAACCGATCAAGGACTGCCAGCCGCGCAGGTCCTGCTGCACATCAAAACCGTCGACCAGCACTTGGCCGGAATCCGGAGGAATCAGGCCGCACAGGATATCGATGATAGTGCTCTTGCCGGCGCCGGAGGGGCCGACAATGCCGATCATCTCGCCCTGGCGGATGGTGAAGCTGACGTTCGCCAGCGCGGGCTGGGGTTTGGTGGGATATGCGAAACTTATGCCGCGGAATTCCACGTCGTGGATGAAAGGAACGGCCTTGGCCTTCCCCGGCGGCTCCAACGCGGACTTGCGCGCCAGGATATCGACCACCCCGTCCATGGAGGCCCGGATGTGATTGAGTATCTGCGCGCCGTTTATCACGCGATTGATCGAAGGGATCAAGCGCACCGCCGCCACCCCCAGCAATCCCAGAACCGTAAGGACCTCACCGGCGCTGGAAGAGCCGACGAAGTACATTACCATGAGGATGACCCCGCCCAGAACGCCGGTCTCGAAATAAATGCGAGTACTCTGCTGGATGGTGACCGAAGTCTGCGACGCCAATGCATAGCGACGCCAGGAAGCGGCCACCTTGGAGACGAAAAAATTTTCGCTTCCCACCAGCCTAGTATAGCGTACATCTCCAAGGCTCTGCAGCACCCATTTGTTCACCACCGCCTGCTCAGCGCGCATATGCTGACCTGCTTCGGAAAGCTGGCAGTTGGTACGTCGATAAGCGACATAGGCGCCAAGCGACATCAGGATGATGAGCGGGATCATCAGCAAGGGATTCACCACGATCAGCCCCAGAAGAACCGCGCCGGCCGTAAAGCTCTCCGACAGGATGGTGAAAAAGGTCACCAGGGACTGCATGGCAGCACGATCAACGTCGGAGGTGCTAAGCCGGGCGAAAACCGAGCTGTTGACCCGGATCTGCTCCAGGTAAGGCAGGTGCAGAACACGATCCAGCACTTGAGCGCCGAGTTCCGTGGCAAGCTCGCTGCATAGCGTGCGCATGCGGCGATTGGACCAGGTCGACAGCAGGGCGCGCAGCAGCAGCAGCAGCAGCAATAACCCACCAAAGCCCAGCATAAAGCTTGACGCGTCAGGCGCTCCACTGCTGCGATAGGCCCAACGCAACAACCTGCTGCGTTGGACCAGACCAGGATCGTTGACAATGGCGACCAGCGGCACGATCAGGCCCAGCACCATGACTTCAAAGAAATTTGCGGTGCATTGCAGAGCAAGCTGCAGCAGCGCCTGACGGCGGCGCCGTAGCGACATCACCCGCCAGATGGCGAAACTGCGCGTCAAGTTGGCCGACGGCTTCAGGACTTCACCTGCACGGAACTGCCGGTCAAGCTCGACAGGATGGCGGCACCCTGTCTTGCCAGCGTTTCAACACTGTAATTCTCCTGCACCAGGCCGTGCAATTTGTCTCCCAATTGCGCGCGCAAAGCGGGATCGCGCAGCAGGCGGACAATGGCGTTGGCGAAATCGCGCGGGTCGTCGGCCAACAGCATATCGGCTCCCTCTGTGACGGGAATGCCCTCCGCTCCCAGTATGGTGGAGACCACCGCCTTGCGGCAGGCGCCCGCTTCCAGAATCTTGAACCTCGTGCCGGACTCGAATTTCAACGGCACCAGCACGACATCCACATGGAAGAGGTATGGCAGAACAGACGGGAGGCGGCCGGTCACGGTGACATGCGAACTTCGCGCATCCGACAGGGTGACGTCCGAGTTCTTGCCAACAATATAAAGATGCACATTGGGCACTTCGGCACGCACCAGCGGAAGCACATCGTCCAAAATCCAACGGGCGGCGCGGTCCATCGGGCTGTTTACATGGCCAAAGGTGCCCGCCAAATAAATACTGGGAGATTGGAGACCGGCGGCCGCGACAGGTGCCAGGCGGTAGGTCGCCAGATCGATCACATTGGAGAAAATGTGTACCCGTGAAGGATCGCGGGCTATTCCAGCGTAATATTCCGCATCGACTTCGGACACCGCCAGCGTAGCCTCGCACAGATTGGTCCAGTCGGCTTCTTCGACTTCCTTGGCACGCCCCTGCCGTTCGATCTCGGCCCTCCTGCCCGAGTTGGTCTCAACGTCCAGCTCCCGCAGCAGGAAACGCGACCAGACACTGTCCGTATCGCAAATCACCTTGATGTCGGGGCGCCGGGTCTTGATGGTCCGAATCAGCGGCCAGGAAATATTGCCGTAGCCGAACCAAAGGACATCCATTCCTTCCGCATCAAAAAGCCGGATCAGATAATCCGCATCGGCTCCCGGTTTTAGGTAGCGGTAGTAAAGCTTCTGGATATTACGCAGAACGAAATTCTCGCTCAGCGCCGCAGACGGAGAATAGCAGAAGCGCCGCGCAAGCGTTCCAAAGAAGGCGGTGGCCTGCGGGCCACCGATCAGCTTTTGGCGCAGGCGCGATACAATCCATACATCGCTCAACTGCGCCAGAGCTTTGATACTGTTTTCAATGCGAAGCTCGGGACCGCCCGCTGGAGGGTGCTCCAGCACCGGGGTCGTAAACAAAACCTTCATATTACAGATCGCAAGATTTTTTTCGGCAACTGGCCCACGGATTCCGCCATCAAACGCACAACGTCGTTCATGTGATATCGCGCCTTCCAGCCCAGATCGGCCTCAGAACGCGCTGGATCTCCGGCGCTGTACAATATTTCCGAGGCGCGGAACAAGCTCTTGTCCGTCCGGACGTGATCACGCCAATTCAAGCCAAAGTGCGCAAAGGCCGCGTCGACAAACTGTTCCAGGGAAAAAGTCTTGCCCGTGGCGACGACATAATCGCCGGGCCGCTCCTGCTGCAACATCCGCCACATGGCCTCGACATAGTCCGGTGCCCAGCCCCAATCGCGCGCAATAGCAAGGTTGCCAAGCGTCAGAACCTCCCGAGATCCCGCATGGATACGCGCCGCCGCTGCGATAATTTTCATGGTGACAAAACGGACGGGCCGCAAAGGCGATTCATGGTTAAACAGAATTCCTGAGCACGCGTAGAGGCCATACGCGCGGCGATATGTATCCACCGCCCAAAAGCTGGCGGCCTTGGCCGTGGCGTAGGGGCTCATCGGATGGAATGCGGTGTCCTCATTCGCCGTCCGACCGCCTGTATCGCCGAACATTTCCGACGATGCCGCATTGTAAAAGCGAATATCACGGCCAAGATAGCGCAGGCATTCGAGAAGATTGACGGTGCCGGCGGTAACGCTGTTGAAGGTTTCAAGAGGCTGATCGAAGGAAAGGCTTACCGAGCTTTGCCCCGAAAGGTTATATACCTCATCTGGCAGTACTTCCTGAAGCACCGACAATACACTGCGGAAGTCGGTGGTTTGCATGGAATGCAGAACGACCTTTTCACGTATCGCCAGTCTTTCGAGCCCTGGAAAATTGGTGCTGCCGCAGTCACGCGAAGTGCCGAATACCGCATAACCACGCTGCAGCAACAGTGCCGCCAGATAGGCTCCATCTTGGCCAGAGGCCCCGCAGATCAGGGCACGGCGTGTCATGTCAAACCTCGCGCACCAAATAAGATTGAGGCTGCATCCCTGCCGGGGCACCGGTTTCCGCCAATTGGCGGCTGGTTTTCTTGAGATCGCGCAAAACTTCCCAACCGACCCAGGCCGCGCTCGCGATCGTCGCCGCGATCAAGGCAAAGAAAATAGTCAGGAGCGGACGGGTTTTGCCCTTGGACGTGTCCATCGAGGGCGGATCGACCACTACGGCGGCATAAGGCAGGTTGTCGCCGATCATCATCAGCAGCTTTTCCTGCTGCGATAAAAGCTGGATGAGAGCCTCACGCTGCTCTGTCACGGTAACCGTTGCGAGTTCGTGAACAATGTGGACAATCATCACCCTTGTATGACGCTGCGCCTGTTCGCGCAGTAGCGCCTCGGCCTGCTGATGAACCGTTAAAAGCAGTGATTTGGCGAAGTCGGGATCGCGATTGGAAAACTCGATGCGGGTGATCAATGTGCGCTTGTCGGTCCCGACCTTGATGTTTTTTGTCAAATATTCCGCGATATCTCCGGAAGTGGGAGGCTCCCAAGGGACGAATCCAAGGGCTCTGCTGATGCTGCGCTTGAAACTGGGAAACAGGCCCGGTGGCGGACGCCATTGATGCGCCTCATTGTCCCATAGAGTGTCAAAAATCTGCTGGGGAATGCCCGGGGTCGCCATCAGCTTTGCCGCCAGCAGATTGCTTTCCCGGGTCGACAGATACAGGTCGAACTGGCTATCGGTTAGCCCTTGCAAGCCGATTAGGGAGGAGAGTCCCCCGCCACCAGCGGCTTCACTTCCAGAATTGACAATTCGATTGGGCGCGACAGTCATCTCCGCGGTATAGGTCGCGCCTCCGAAGACATGTAACCCCAACACGGCCAGGACAAAAGTGATCGGCAGGACGACCAGCAGGAGGCGGCCTAGCCGACCAAGTCGCTCCCAATAGGCGTCCCGAAAAGCGCCAAACGAAATTTGAGATCTCCCTGAGTCCGCGGCATCGACCGGGAGCAATTCGTCAAACATCGCCTTGGTCCTGGAATCGGGCGCCTGATTGCTCACAGAATGTCATGATCCTCATGGAAGGAACGGGGAGACCCAGCCCAAACCCGATACCATGATATGCGGCCAAATCCAAGCGCGCATTCCCTCTAAGCTGCTGTTTCACAATAACTTTCCAAATTTTCCACCGCCTGGGGGCCTGAATGAGCGCCGTATCCGGGCGGGGGAGGCTTATCGCGCTTTGGCGCTCCTAAACAATAGATCAGCTTGAAGCAGTCCGCCGCCATATGCACAAGGCAGGCTAACTGGCCGACGGCGGCAAATTCCGCTCCACCAACAAAGCGGAAATCTCATCTGTCGGGCGGCTGACCGTTATGGTTGCACGTGCAGCCATACGCATAAATCCCGTTGAATCTCGCCACAAGCCCCGTATGCCGGCGGCCGCCGTCCCAGAAAATGGCCGGCTTGTGCGATCGAATTGGAAGGAGATCTCGCGCGCAGCTCGCAACCGACAGCGGACCGCGATGCTGTGGTTCGAAGGCGAAGGCAGCGGGGCGAGAGCCGATGGCAAACCAGCGAAACTGGCCACGATCAGCGCCACATCCGCCAACCCAGCCCGAGCTCCCATACACTCTCATGTCCGATCGCGGACCGATGGACAGAAAAGCTTTTCGATAATAGGAATACCGACGATCGCATTCGATTTCCGCAACCGGATCCAGAACAATTGTTAGTTTATCCACCTATGGCCTACGGCCGCCAAAAGAGCATGGTAAGACAACAGCTTAGTGATAATGTCCCCAATACCGTGCCTTCGGTCCATGCGCGAAGCCACTCGCGCATAGTTGTTTACTGATACAGACGGTCCATGCGCATTTTACACGTTATTCACCGGCTCGACCGGGAAGCGGGGGGAACATCCGCGTTGACTGTGTCCATGTGCGAGGCTTTGGCGGCTCGCGGTCATGCTGTATCTCTCTTCAGTCTGCATCGTAATACACCCAACGGGACAGCCCTACCGGACAAGCTCAATTGCGATTCGCGCCTGTTCCAGGCCGGTTACTTGACGTTTTCATCCGCGCTTTTTCGCGCTCTGCACTTGGAAATCCCCAAATATCATCTGGTGCATATTCACATGCTCTATCGCCTGCCCCAGGCGTTTGCCGCCCGCTTCGCCTATGGCGCGCACGTGCCCTATTGCGTGCAGCCGCACGGCGCGCTGGATCCGGTGTTGTTCTATAAGCAGGAGCGGCGGCGCACCAAGCGGGCTTATGAATTTTTCATCGAGCAGAACA
>Ga0136846_1214104_pt1 | contig 31231 bp, 19 predicted proteins | sample HopSoiMetagenom2_FD_96841 | JGI IMG/M metagenome (GOLD analysis project Ga0136846, IMG submission 96841) | Grasslands soil microbial communities from Hopland, California, USA - 2 Assembly 2016 (version 4) | ecosystem: Environmental > Terrestrial > Soil > Grasslands | place: USA: Hopland...
CCGCCGGCCCCACCGACCCCGTCGGCCCCACCGGCCCAGGCCGCCGCCGGCCCAGCGCAGGCCGTCCCGGCCGGAGACCGGACGCCGGCCTCAGTCGGCCGGGATCACGCTGACCGCGTCCCTGATGTAGCGCCTGATGGCCAGGTTCTCGATCCGGTCCAGCCGGCGGACCAGGTGGCGCAGCTCGGCCAGGAAATCCGCCCGCCGCGCCGCCAGGCCCGCACCAGGCCCGGCGCCAGAACCAGAACCAGAACCGGACTCGAGCAGCCCCCGGTTCCTGGCCAGCTGCAGCCCCGTCTGGAACAGCAGCACCGAGACCGACTCGGAGCTGCGCAGCCGCCGCTGCGCCACGTACTGGTGCCCGAGCCCGAGTGCGCGGCTGGTCACCTCGGAGTCCTCGTTCGACGCCGCCACGTCGTCGTTCACTAGCACGTCGGCCACGATCCGGTAGGCCTCGACGAACGGCCGCACCATGATGTGCGAGACCAGTGGCCGCATCTCGCCCAGCAGCACGTCGGCCTCGCCCGCCCGCAGCCGGTCCTCCCAGCCGGGGTCGTGCCGGGCCATCTCCTCGCCCACCTGGCGCCGGTGCTCCTCGCGGTCCTTGAAATAGAACTCGAACTTCAGCAGATCCCGCAGCCGCGCGATCTCATCCCAGAACGCCACCACCGGATCGCCACCCAAGACATCCGACGCCCCCGAAGTTTCCCCAGCCCGCAGCACCGCCAGCTCACACAGCGCCGTATCCAGCAGAAAGTGGATCAGCGAGTTCCGGTAGAACGTCGCCGCCAGCTGCTGCTCCGGCCCGATCAGCCACACCGGCTCCCGGCCGTCCCGCACCAGCGTCACCACGCCACCGGAAACCAGCGCATCCAGCGTCGCCCGCAGCGCAGCGGCATCAGCAAGTACCTGCGCCGACGCCGTCCGGGGGACCGAACGACTCTCCAGATAGTCCAGCGCATCCCCGAGCCCCAGCCGTATCTGACCAAACGTCAGCGCCGCCCCCTGCATCGCCAGCAGCACCGTCGTCACGATGGCCGTAGCGGTAGCCGGCATCCCCTGGTTGATCCGCCACGCCACCTCGAACGCGGTCTTCTGCAGCGCCAGCCGCCGCGCCGCCGGGTCAACGGCGACCGGACCGCCAGCAGGCCCGAGAAAATCCCCGAGCAGCACCGGCTCGCCGAACCGCACGTACACCTTGCCGTAGTGCCGCGCCCCCTGCGCCTTGATGAACCCGTACAGCCAGCTGAACCCCTCCGGCTTCTTGGCCGCTCCCCGCGCGTACTCGGCGTACTCCGCGATCTCGTGCAGCTGGTCGAACGTGATCGACACCGGCAGCAGCGCGATGTCATCCACCCGCCCCTGCAGGTAGGCGTCGGCCGCGTAGGACAGCAGGCCGAGCCGCGGCGGCAGCATCTTCCCGGTGCGCGAGCGGGTGCCCTCGATCGACCAGGACAGGTTGAACCGCTTCTCCAGCACGTAGCCGACGTACTCGCGCAGCACGTATTTATACAGCGGGTCGTCCGCCGTAGAGCGGCGGATGAAGATCACCCCGGCCCGCCGCATGATCGCGCCCATCGGGCCGAAGGCCATGTTGATGCCGGCGAACAGGTGGGCCGGCGGGATGCCCTGCTCCTGCAGGGCCGCGGCCAGCACCAGCGTGTCGAGGTTGGACCGGTGCGACCACAGCAAGATGCCCGGGTACCGCTCCATCGCCTCCCGGAGCCGTTCTACCTGCGAAATGTCGTAATCGATCTGCGGGTCGAAGCCCCGCTGGAAGATCAGCCGCCCGACGGTCGGCATGATGTCGATGAGACGCCGGCTCCAGCCCGCGGCGAGCTCCGCGAGGATCTCCCCGGCCTCCTCCAGCGACGGCGCCGCCGAAGCCGACGAGACGGTGCGCAGCCCGGCCCGGAACCGCCGGGACGACAAGATCTCGTCCTTGACCAGGCTCGGCGTCTTGTACCGGGGGCCGCGCAGCCGGTACTCGGCCTGGTCCAGGGCGAGCGTGGCCCGCCGGGCCACGTACCCGGCGAAGTCGTCCCCGCCGGTGGTCTCGGCCCAGCGCCGCCGCAGCGAGCCGACGGTGGCGGGCTCGCCGACCAGCACCGCGGCCCGCCCGGGCTGGCGCGCCAGGATCCGCCGCTGCTGCCGCTCGCTGGGATGGTAAGGATCATGCCCCGGCAGCACGTCGTGAAGCCGCGCCGCCCGCCGCCCGCCGTGTTCCTCCGGCAGCCACGCCACCCGCACCGGCACCAGCTGAGTATCGTCACCGGAAAGCACCGACGCCGGAATCCGTTCGACGTTAACCGGCGGCCGCTCCGTCCCGCCCGACGCCGCGATCCGCTCCCGGATCAGCCGCGCCTCGGTCGGCGTGGCCGCCTGCGTGAGCACCACCGCCCCCGCCCCGTCCGCCAGCAGCTCCCGCAGGTCAGCGGCGGTGCCGGCCGTCACGAGGGACGCCCGTCGGAAGCCCACCCGGCCAGCCGCGACACATAAGCGCTGCGAACCTCCTCGATCCGCTCGGCCAGGTTCTCCGACGTCCAGCCGGAAACATCGACCGGCGGCAGCACCGCCACGTCCACCGTCCCCGGGTGCAGCGTGGTCGAGTTCCGCCCCGCCACCGACTCGGAGTTCCTGATGATGATCGGCACGACCGGCAGCCCGGTCGCCATCGCGATCCGGAACGCCCCCTTCTTGAACGGCCCGACCGACTGGGTGTCCAGCCGCGAGCCTTCGGGCGCGACCAGGATCGACAGGCCCTTGCGGGCCGCCTCCTCGATCGGCGCCAGCGCGGCCACCGCCGAGGCGGTGTCGGCCCGGTCGATGAACGCGGCGTCCATCAGCTTCCCGAGCGGCCCGACCAGCGGGTTCGACGCCAGTTCCTTCTTGGCGATCCCGGTCCAGTTGTCCTTCACCAGCGCGGCCACGATGAAGATGTCGAAGTTGTTCCGGTGGTTGAACACGAACACGGCGGGCCGTCGCGCGGTCAGGTTCTCCTCGCCCAGGACGTTCAGCCGAACCCCGTTCAGCGCGAGCACCGTCTCCGGCCAGGTCCGGGTCAGGAAGTTCAGCCCGATCCGCTTGTTCCTGGTCAGCAGGCCCAGGCTCAGCGCCCCGGCCGCCACCGGGCCGAGCGAGCCGATCGCGGCCAGGTTGCGGACCCGGCCGAGCGGCCCGCCGCCGCCCCGGCTGCCGAACCGCAGGATGGGCCAGCCCCGCCGCTGCGCCACCGCCGTCAGCCGCGGCCCCGGGTTGACCGGCCGCGGGTTGCCGACCAGGTGCATCAGCGCCGCGTCCTCGTCCCCGTCCGCGTAGAAGTAGCTGGTCCGCAGGTTGACCCCGTGCTCGGCGGCGAACTTCTGCACGCTGGTGGCCTTGCTGGCGCCCCAGATCACCGGCCGCTGCACCTCGCCGGTCAGCACCCCGTCGTCGTCGACCACGAACCGGTTGCACACCACGTGGTCGATGCCGAGATACCGGGCTACCGGCTCGGCCTGCATGCTCAGCGCCGACGAGCTCAGCACCACGGTGTGGCCGCGGCGCTGGTGAGCCCGCACCAGCTCGCGCATCTCCGGGTAGATCAAGTCCACCACGCCCTGGGCGAAGATCCGCTCGCCGACCTCTTCCACGTCCTCGGCCAGCCGCCCCTTGGTCGAGCCGACCGCGCCCGCGATCACGTTCTCGAACTGGCTGCGCCCCAGCCGGTACTCCACCGCCAGCTGCATCATCTGCAGGAACTCGCCCGCCCCGATCTCGCGGCGGCGCAGCCGGTCCCGGGTGACGGCCGCGACCGTGAACCCGGCCACCAGCGTCCCGTCCAGGTCGAAGAAGGCGCCGGTGCCCGGCCCCTCCGGGCTCGCGTCCACGTCGGCCACCGACCCCGGCAGCCGCAGCGGCCCCTGCGGCGCCGTCACGAGGACCGCTCTCCGCTGCGGGCCGCGTTCGGTCCCGTCCGTTTCTTAGGTACCGAACGGGTGGCCTTCCGCCCCACCGCGACGATCTCGTCGAACCCGGCTTGGAGGTACTTCTCGAGCTGATCGGCGGCGGTAAACGACGCCGTGTCATAACGGAAGGCCACCGTGCAGGTGCCCGCCCGGGAGACCAGGATCGCCATCATGGCCACCCGCGGCAGCGGGCCGAGCGCGTACTGCCGCTCCACCCGCGCTCCGGCCAGGAACGTCTCCTGGGCGTAGCCGGGCACGTTGCTGGCCTGGACGTCCGGCGGGGGGATCCGGTCGACGACCTCGTGCAGCGCCTCGTCGGGCAGGAACGCCAGCGCTGGGGCCAGCCGGCCGATGATGTCCATGGCGGGCTCGCCCCGGCGCGCGATGACCTGCTCGCGGACCAGCCGCATCCGCTCGGCCGGATCGGGCTCGCCGAGGGGCGCGGCGATCGTGATCCCGGTGAACCGGTTGCCGGACGCCGGGTCGTCCGCGCCGCGCAGGCTGACCGGCAGGGCCAGCGGGATGGCGTCGACCGGCACCCCGAGCACCTCGTGGTACCGGGCCAGCCCGCCGCACACCGCCGCCAGGTAGGCGTCGTTGACCGATGCCGTGCCGCCGCCGGGTATCTCGACCGACTTAGCCGCGGTGCGCAGGTCGGCGAGCGGCAGCTCGAGCACGATCGTCCGGCTGACCAGGCTGCGGCGGCGCAGCAGCGGGGACGTCTCGGCCGGCTGCGGGACGAGCACCCGGCGCGCCGACTCGGCGAAGCCCAGCGCCTCGGTGACGGCCGGCCCCGGCTGGGTGGCGAGCCGGACGGCCGCGGCCGCGGCGCCGGCCAGGAACCGGCGGCCGGCGGTCAGCGTGGTCTGCGGCAGGTTCCTGATGCTGTCCCGCAGCAGGTCCTCGCCGGTCACGTCGCGGGGCACCGGAACCGGCGGCATCGGCCGCGGCTCCGGGTCCCGCTCGGTGTCGTAGACCTGCTCGAACAGCGCGATGCCGCCGAGCCCGTCGGTGATCGCGTGGCTGAGCTTGGTCAGCAGCGCGGAACGTCCGCCTTCCAGGCCCTCGACGTAGACCGCTTCCCACAGCGCGCGCGAGGTGTCCAGCGGCGACTGCAGCGTGACCTCGGCCAGGTCGAGGAGCTGGCGCAGCGTGCCCGGGGCGGGCAGCGCCACCCGGCGCAGGTGGTAGTCCAGGTCGAAGTCCGGATCGGTCACCCAGCGCGGGGGAGTGGTCGGCAGCGGCGGGACCACCACCTTCTGCCGCATCCTGATGACCACCCGGCTGGCCCGGTCCAGCGCGTCGCGCAGCCGCCCCCAGTCCGCGAGCCCGTCCAGGATCTCCAGGTTCAGGAAGGCCGAACGGGTGGCCGGATACGCCTCGCCGCGGTGCAGCAGGTAATCCAGCGGGCTGAGCTCGTCTTCCATGGTGCCAACTTCTCAGTCAGCGCCCGCCTTACGCAAGCGGGGCCTGCCAGGCGAGGGCGTTAGTGCGGCGGCCGGGCCACGCACTGGGCGAGGTACAGCTGCTCGCCGAGCGTGTTCATCAGTTCCAGCTGGGTCTCGAGGTAGTCGATGTGGAGTTCCTCGTCCGCCATGATCTTCTCGAGCAGGATCGCGCTGGTCGAGTCGTGGCGCTCCCGGCACAGCATGATGCCGGGCCGCAGCCGCTCGGCCACTTCCAGCTCGATGGCCAGGTCGGACTCGAACTGCTCGCGGATGGTCTGCCCGATCCGCACCGAGAACAGGCGCTGGTAGTTCGGCAGGCCGTCCAGGAGCAGGATCCGGTCGGTGAGGGCCTCGGCGTGCTTCATCTCGTCGAAGGACTCGGCCCGGGTGTGCTCGGCCAGCTCGGTGAAGCCCCAGTTGTCCTGCATCTTGGAGTGCAGGAAGTACTGGTTGATGGCGGTCAGCTCGCTAGTGAGCTGTTCGTTGAGCAACTGCAGGACTTCAGCGTCCCCGAGCATGTACGTCCCCTCCCGTATCTGGGTGTCCGGAGCCTATACCGTACAGTCATCCGATCCTTGCCGACCTGATGGGCGACGCTGCGATGTCCCTGGTTCTTGCCGCCGACTACCAGGTGCCGGATTTCGACCACTGGTGGGCCGGACTGACCCGCGATGTGCGCCGGCTGCCCGGCCTCGGCGCCCATCACATCGTGGTCTACCGTTCGCTCGAGGACCCCAGCCGCGTCTTCGTGACCATCGGGTTCCGGGACCGCGGGCCGGTCGACGCGCTGCTCCGGTCGCCGGTCATGTTCTCCTGGTTCGACGGGGCCGGGGTCGAGGAGTTCCCGCCGATGTTCGTCGGCGAGGTGGTGGAGAAGCTCGACCTCGGCTCGCCGGACGGATCCGCCGTCCCGGCCGCAACGGCCGGCACCGTGATGGTGGCCGCGATCGCCCCGGTCGGCCAGCTGGAAGAGATGCGCGACCGCGTGCACGCCGCGGCCGACCGGATCGCCGCCTCGGGCGTGCGCCGCTTCTGGATCTACCGGGCCGTGGACGACCAGGCCGAGGTGATGATCCTGCTCCAGATCGCCACCGAACAGCAGGCGCAGGAGTGGATCCGTCACCCCGACGCCGCCGCCGCGTTCATGTCGGAGGCCGGCGAGGGCGCCTACCCGCCCCTGTTCGTCGGCCACCTCGTGCAGGCCATCGAGGTCCCCGAGGACTGAACTGCGATGTACGTATGCCTCTGCCTGGGTGTCACCACCCATACGGTCCAGCAGTCCATCGACGCCGGCGCCCGCACGACCAAGAAGGTCGCCGAGGCGTGCGGAGCCGGCTCGGTCTGCGGCCGCTGCGGGCATACCATCCGCACCATGATCGAGGCCAGCGTCGCCGACCCCCCCAGCCGCGGGCCCGACCGCCTGCGCCGCCGCTGGGGCCGCCCACCCCGGGACCGGCCCTGACCTGCACCCTGGTCCGCCGGCCGGCCGGCCTGCCTGCCTACTGGCCGGCGTGAAGGTCGGTGCTGAGACCGCCCCACGTACCCGTGCGGGTGATGGCCTCCACCGTCCCGGTGACGCTGTTCCGCCGGAACAGCAGGCCAGCCTGGCCGCTCAGCTCCCGCGCCTTGGCCCGCCCGCCATCCGGCAGCGCCACGATGGTCCCGGCGGTCAGGTAGAGCCCGGCTTCCACCACGCAGTCGTCGCCCAGCGAGATGCCCAGCCCCGAGTTCGCGCCCAGCAGGCAGCGCTGCCCGACCGCGATGACCTGAGTACCGCCGCCCGACAAGGTGCCCATGATGGAGGCCCCGCCCCCGACGTCGGTGTTGGCCCCGACGATCACGCCCTGGCTGATCCGGCCCTCCACCATCGCGGGTCCCAGCGTCCCGGCGTTGAAGTTCACGAAACCCTCGTGCATCACGGTGGTGCCGTCCGCCAGGTGCGCGCCCAGCCGGACCCGGGCCGCGTCGGCCACCCGGACCCCGCTGGGCACGACGTAATCCAGCATCGCCGGGAACTTGTCCACCGAACGAACCTCGAGATGAACGCCCGCCGCCATCGCCCGCTCCCGGACCGCGCTGAGCTCACCGGGGGCCACTGGCCCGAACGACGTCCAGCCCACGTTGGGCAGGATCTTGAAGATCCCGTCCAGGTTCATCGAGTTCGGCCGCACCAGGCGGTGCGAGAGCAGGTGCAAGCGCAAGTAGGCGTCCGCGGCATCGGCCGGCGGCTGGTCCAGGTCGGCGGTCACGCACACCTGCCGGCTGATCCGCACGCCCCGGACCGGATCGACCCGCTCGTCGGCCGGGCCCTGATCAGCCGCACTACCGGGACCGGGCGGCCCCAGGCGAGGATCGGGATACCAGTAGCTGAGCGGGGCCCCGGCCTGCGTGACGGTGGCAACCGCGATTCCCCATGCTGACTCACCCATGCCGAGACGTTACCGCGTAGTGCGCACGGCCCGGGGCCCCCGTACTGTAAGGCCGGGAGAAGAAAGGGAGAAATCTGTGATGCGAGAGCAGCGCCGGAGCCGGGTGATCGCGATGACCACCGAAGAACTCGACGCCTACCTGACCGCCGAGCGGACCTGCCGGCTGGCCACCGTCGGCCCGGGCGGCCCGCACAACTCCCCCGTCTGGTTCATCTGGTCCGGCGGCGACCTGTGGGTCTACTCGCTGACCCGCAGCCAGCGCTGGACCGACGTAGAACGCGACCCCCGCGTCTCCGCCGTGATCGACGGCGGCCACCACTATGACGAACTCCACGGCGTAGAAATCGAAGGCCAGGCCGTCCCCGTCGGCCCGGTCCCCCGCAAGGGCGACGAGTCCCCCGAAACCCCCGAGCTCGCCGAGCCCGAACGCCTCATGGCCGGCAAGTACCACGGCGGCACCATGTACCACGACGGCCGCCATGCCTGGCTCCGCATCACTCCCACCAAGATCACCAGCTGGGACTTCCGCAAGCTAGCCACCCTCCCCGGCCGCTCCTAGCCGCGCCGTACCGACCGGCCGCTGCCGATTTGGGTTATGGGGTGGATTTGGGGGTCCCCAGTGCACCTAATCAACCCGGTAACCCGGATCCACCCCGTTATTTCCGGGCTCGACGCACCACCGGGCACTTAAGGATCACTATGCACGCTGGCACCGGGCGGGGCTTGCTGCTGGCGGCTTCGCCCTGCGGGGGGCTGCGGAAAGGCCGGGCCGAGATGCCTTGTTACGCTGGCCGGGCGTGCGGCTGGCGGGTTTCAGCAGCGCCCGAGGCCAGGGCGCAAAGGACGCCGCGTTGGCCGGTTTGATGCAATTATCTTACTGTATTAGGTATTCCCCAGCAGGGTGGAGGCGTGATGAGCGACGAGGTACTGGTCGAGCGCCGCGGCGCGGTGCAGGTCATTACCATCAACCGGCCGCAGGCCCGCAACGCCATCAACGGGGCGGTCGCGGTCGGAGTCAGGGACGCGGTCGATGAGCTCGATGCGGACGCGGCGCTCCAGGTCGGCGTGCTCACCGGCGCGGGCGGCACGTTCTCGTCCGGCATGGACCTCAAGGCGTTTCTCAAGGGGGAGACACCCTCGTTCCCCGGCCGCGGGCTGGCCGGCATCACCCAGACCCCGCCGCGTAAGCCGATGATCGCCGCGGCCGAGGGCTACGCCCTGGCCGGCGGCTTCGAGCTGGCCATGGCCTGTGACCTGGTGGTCGCGGGGACTTCGGCCAAGTTCGGCGTGCCCGAGGTCAAGCGCTCGCTGGTAGCGGGCGCCGGCGGGGCACTGCTGCTGGCGCGGCGCATCCCGCGCGCGCTCGCGCTCGAGATGCTGCTCACCGGGGACCCGTTCGACGCCCGCCGGGCTTACGAGATCGGGCTGGTCAACCGCGTTGTGGACGACGGCCAGGCGCTCGACGCGGCGATCGAGCTGGCCGGCAAGATCGCGGCCAACGGGCCGCTGGCGCTGATGGCCACCAAGGAGATCTCCAACGGCGGCGCCGACTGGTCGGCCGCCGAACGCTGGGACGAGATGGCCCGCATCATGGGGCCGGTGTTCACCTCGCAGGACGCGCAGGAAGGGGCCCGGGCGTTCGCCGAGAAGCGCGCTCCGGTCTGGAAGGGACAATAGGCATGCGCCGAGGCCTGTACGAAGAAGACCACGAAGCTTTCCGCGAGGTCGTCCAGGCCTTCGTCAAGCGTGAGGTCACCCCGAACCAGCAGCGCTGGGACGAGGAGCACCTGGTCGGCCGGCAGGCCTGGCTGGCGGCCGGCAAGCAGGCGATCATCGGCCACCTCATCCCCGAGCAGTTCGGCGGAGCCGGGATAACGGACTTCCGCTTCCGCTGCGTGGTGATGGAAGAGTTCGCCAAGGTGTGCGCGACGTCGCTGAGCTCCGGGTTCGGCCTGCAGGATGACATCGCCATCCCCTACATCGTGGACCTGGCCACCGAGGAGCAGGCCGCTCGCTGGCTGCCGGCGATGGCGTCGGGGGAGTGCATCGGCGCGATCGCGATGACCGAGCCGGGCGCGGGCAGTGACCTGCAGGGCATCCGCACCACCGCGGTCCGCGACGGCGATCACTGGGTGCTCAACGGCGCCAAGACGTTCATCACCAACGGCATCCAGTCCGACCTGGTCATCGTGGTCGCGCGCACCGATTCCGAGGCGGGTGCGCACGGCATCAGCCTGCTGGTCGTGGAGCGCGGCATGCCCGGCTTCAGCCGGGGCCGCAAGCTGGACAAGATCGGCCTGCAGGCCCAGGACACCGCCGAGCTGTTCTTCGACGACGTCCAGGTGCCCGCGACCAACCTGCTCGGACGCGAGGGCGGCGGCTTCGTGCACCTGATGGAGCGCCTGCCGCGGGAGCTGATGTCGATCGCGGCCATGGCGCTGGCGTCATCCCGGGCCGCGCTGGAGTGGACCGTGGAGTACACGACCCAGCGCAAGGCGTTCGGCAAGCCGATCGCGGAGTTCCAGAACACCGCGTTCGAGCTAGCCTCGCTGGTGACCGAGGTGGACGTGCTCGAGGCCTACCTGGACAAGGCGGTGCTGGCGCTGAACGCGGACGAGCTCACCGCGGTCGACGCGGCCAAGGCCAAGCTCTGGGCCACCGAAGTGCAGCACCGGGTGCTCGACCGGTGCCTGCAGTTGTTCGGCGGCTACGGCTTCATGACCGAGTACCCGATCGCCCGCGCCTACGCCGACGCCCGCGTCCAGACCATCTACGGCGGCACCTCCGAGATCATGAAGACGATCATCGCCCGCGACCTCACCGGCCTCCGGGCCTGAGCCTTTACGATCCCGTGTATCCAGATTCTAACGGCTTGTTAGACAAGATGTTAGAACCGAGGTCCCGTCGCGAACCCGTGTCGGGCAGTGGAGGGTGTTGGCGTCTGCTCTGCGGCAACGTCGTCGCGGGCTCTGATGCAGTGACGACCATGGCCTGACTGGCGACGGTGCATCAGGGTGACGGGACGGCGGACCCTGCTATTGGATCTCCTGTCCGGGAATCGTGGAGCACCTCAGGCGGCGTGGCCTGCATGGGCATAAGAAAAGGCTTCGCCTGCTTCGTGCCCCAGCGGGTGTGCCGCACTCGCGGGAAGCCGTGGCAGCCGCGCGGCCTCCTGCCTGTGCTGGTTCCGCCGCCAGGGTGATTACTGTCCTGTGTTTCATGGTGCCTGCTTCCTGTCGTTTTCTTTGCTTGGCTAGGACCCGGGCGGAGGGCACCGGAGCCAGGGCCGGGGACCAGCGCGGGCATCCTGGCCAGCTGCGGGCGCCCGGCCACCACAAGGCGGGCCCCGGCTCGGGTGGTGTGTGACATACCTTGACGCTAGGACCGCCCGGCCCGCGGCGGCTATCGGGTGAACTACCGGCCATACCGCCGTTCCCCCTGGCCACGGCGGTCGCAGGAGCCAATCCGTCGGGCGGACTACCGAGCCGCTCCGGGACACAGCCGAGCCGGTGCCCGGTCACCCACCCGCAATCTGGGCACCGGAACGCATCTGCAGCCTGCGCCGGATGTTTCCCCACGTGCGCCCGGGCGGCCCGCGGCGCCGCCGGCAGGCGCCCGGCGACGGCCCGATCGGCCAGCCCCCGGCAACCTCGAGCCCACGGCCGGCTGGTTAGGACGGCTTGTTTCGGATCTGGCCCCAATTTCGTGAAGCGGCCTGCCCGTGCCGGCCACGGGGTGCGCGCTGTGACGCGCCGCTTATATCCATAGTTGTCGTACTGCGGTGCGAAGTGAGCGGGCCCCTGGTAGTCCAGCGGTTGTCTAAGCCTGCTGTTCTTCCAGGAGCCCGTGGTGTCATTGTCGCAAGGCGACGTGTTCTTGTCGTGCCCTGGTTCGGTTGACCTGGGCGTTCTGCTGCCGCACCTGGCCGGGGTGGTCGTCGAGGAGGTCGCGGTGGCGGCCGGGCTGCTGCTCGTGATGGCCAGGGCGAGGGCGGCCACGGCGGCGTGCCCGGGGTGCGGGGTGACGTCGGGCCGGGTCCACAGCCGCTATTCCAGGACGCTGGCCGATGCCGCGATCGGGGGCCGGCAGGTGGAGATCGTGCTGGCCCGTCCGCCGGTTTTTCTGCGCGGCCCCCGATTGCCGGCGCAAGACGTTCGCGGAGCAGGTCGACGGGCTGACCAGCCGCTACGCGCGGAAGACGCCGCTGCTGGCCGGCGTGCCCGGGCGCATCGCGGTCGCGCTCGCCGGGCGGGCGGGATCCCGGCTGGCCTCCGGCCTGTGGGTTCCGGCGTCGCGCCAGGTCATGCTCCGGCTGGTCATGGCCATCCCCGACCCGGACGCGGCATCGCCGCGGGTGGCCGGGGTTGACGACTTCGCGATCCGGCGCGGCCAACACTACGGCACGCTCATCATCGACATCGAGACCGGCGCTCCGCTGGACCTCCTCGAAGGCCGCGACGCCGGGCCGCTGGCGGACTGGCTGGCCGCGCACCCCGGCGTCGAGGTCATCTGCAGAGACCGCGCTGGCTCCTACGCGGACGGCGCCAGGACCGGGGCGCCGGACGCGGTCCAGGCCGCCCGCAGGTTCCACCTGTGGCAGAACCTCGCCAAGGCCGCGGGAAGTGCGTCGCCGCCCACCGCTCCTGCCTGGCCGGGCCGCCGCCTCCGCCAGTCCCGGACGAGCAGGTCACGGCACCACCGGAACAAGAGCCCGCCGGGCAGCCCGGCCCCGGCGGCAAGTACGCCGAGCGCATCCGGCGCCACCACGAGCTGGTCCACCAGCTGCGCGCCGAGGGGCGGGGACTGCGGGAGATCGCCCGCCACCTGGGCTGGGGCCTGCACACCGTCCAGCGGCTCGACCGTGCCGCGACCTGGCAGGAACTCGCCGACGGCCGCTGGCAGGGGCCCCGCCCCAGCAAGCCCGGCCCGTTCAAGCCCTACCTGGACCAGTACGCGGACGCCAGCCACGGCAGCATCCGGCGCCTGTTCCTCGAGATTCAGGCCCTCGGCTACGACGGCAGCTACCCCGTCGTCCGCGGCTACCTCGCCCGGAACTGCCCGGCCAGGGAGCCGCTGCCGCCAGCCCCGCCCACAGTCCGCGACGTCGCGAACTGGCTCTGCAGCCGCCCGGACACCCTGACCGAGGACGAGAAACCCCGGCTCAAGGCCATCCTGGACCGCTGCCCCGAACTCCAGGCCGCATCCGGCCAGGTCCGCGCGTTCGCCACCATGATCACCGAGCTGACCGGCCAGGAACTGCCGCAGTGGATGGCCGCCGCCCGCGAGGCCGGGCTGCCCGGGATCGCCTCGTTCGCCAAGGGCCTGGAGCAGGACCTCGACGCCGTCGCCAACGGGCTGACCGTGAGCTGGAGCTCCGGCCCTGTCGAGGGCCGCGTGAACCTAAACATCAAGATGGTCAGGCGCCAGATGTTCGGCCGCGCCGGACTGGCGCTCCTCCGCAAAAGGGTCCTGCTCACCGCCCGGAACTGACCAGCGGCACGCAGCCGGCCGGAAGGCGCCGGCCCCGCCCAGGAGGAACGGCGGCAGCTTCCCAAGAGAGAAACTCCGGGTTACCCTTGATTACATGAGTAACTAATAGGAGCCATCATGGACCAGGAAACGGCGGGCCAGATCCAGCGCCAGCTGGAAGAAGAAGCGGCCAGGCGCTTCCCGGCGGGCCTGATCCGGGGCGTCACCGTGCTCCAGCCCGGCGATGACCCGGCCGTCGAGCCGCGCGGACTGCTCATCCGGGTCCTCCTCCAGGCAGACAGCACCCAGCCCTACGACCAGCAGCTGGACGAGTTCATGTTCCGCAGCAAGGCGGCCATGACCGAGTTCCGCCGCTACCTCGCACGCAACACGCCAGAAGCCTCCCAGCTCGAGTTCACCCTCGACGAGGCCGACGGCCCCAAGGCCACCCGGACCGTGCTCAGCCTCCGCCCGTCCACTGCCGAAGACAACGCGCCAGGGCTCACCCCCGTCATGGCCCGGCTCCGTCCAGCCGACCTGGAGACCCTGGACGCACTGATCACGGCCGGCATCGTGGCCAGCCGCGCGGAGGGCCTCCGCTGGGCCCTGGCACGCATCCGGGAGCGGCCGGCCTACGGGCAGCTCCGCGAACGGGCACGCGAAATCGAGAGACTCAAGACCGAGTTCTGACACACCCCACTGATCTCCCGGCTGCAAGTTACGCGCACCGGGGCAGTCACCATCACTAAATTGGGGCCAGATCCTTGATCTGGCCCCACCCAGTGGCGGTGCCGGGATTGTGTGACGGCTTGAAGTGGCCCCACCCGGCGGGTTTATTGCTCGCCGGGTCCGAATAGCTCCTCGCCGTCGCTGCCGCCGAGGAGGAAGGTGAAGCGGTCCAGGTTGTGCGTGCCGAAAACCTGTGCCACCTAGGCAGATGCACCGCAGCTCGCCGTCGGCCTGGTCTCACCTCTGGCGCCGGGCGGTAGGTGTCGGGCGGGGCGGGGATGCGATGATCTTCGGCTTGTGGGCTTGAAGCTGATCTTTCTGTTTGTCTCGCGTGCGGTGTCGCTGCTCAGGTTGTCGCGGCGGCAGGCGTGGTGGAAGGACGCCGAGATCCTTATGCTGCGCTATCAGCTCTCGGTCGCCTTGCGCGAGCGGCCGCGGGCTCATTCGCGGCTGACGTGGCCGGACCGGGCGTGGCTGGCGCTGCTGGCCTGGACGCTGCCGGTCGGGCGGCTCGCCACGATGCGGCTCATCGTCACCCCCGGCACCATCTTGCGATGGCATCGCGACATCGTCCGCCGCCGCTGGGCACGCCGGTCGCGCCGTGGCCCGTCCGGGCGCCCGCCGGTGCGCCGCAACGTCCGGTCAATGGTGCTGCGGATGGCGCGCGAGAACGAGTCATGGGGGTACCGCCGCATTCACGGCGAGCTGGCCGGGCTCGGCATCACGATGGCACCGTCGACGGTGTGGCAGATCCTCAAGAGCGCCGGCATCGACCCGGCACCGCGCCGCAATGGGCCTGGCTGGCCGGAGTTCCTGCGATCGCAGGCACAGGGAATCCTGGCGCTTGACTTCTTCACCGCCGATCTCCTCAACGGCGCGAAAGTGCATGTCCTGGCCGTGATCGAGCATGGCACCCGCCGTGTCCGGGTCCTCGGCGTTACCGGGCACCCGGTCCAGTCGTGGGTTGTGCAGCAGGCCCGGAATCTGCTGCTGGACCTGGAAGACGCCGGGACGCGGGTAAAGTTCGTGCTGCACGATCGGGACGCCAGCTTCACTGCTGCGTTCGATGAGATCTTCCGGGCCGCTGGTGTCAGGATTGTCCGCTCTGCTGTTCAGGCGCCGCGGATGAATTCGATCATGGAACGCTGGATCGGCAGCTGCCGCCGTGAGCTGCTGGACCGGACCCTGGTCTGGGATTAGCAGCACCTGATGACCGTCCTGCGCCAGTACGAGGATTTCTACAACACCCACCGGCCCCACCGCGCCCTCAGCCAGGCCGCGCCGCTCCGCCCGCTGCCCGACGGCCTCACCGACCTGGACCATTTCCGGGTCCAGCGGCGTGACCGCGCCGGGGGCGTGATTCACGAATATCACCTGGTGGCATAGGTTTTTCGGCACCTACAAGTTCCAGGCCGTGTTGCTAAGGCTGCCGCCCGCCCGATTAGATGGTCATGATCAGCATCGACGGGAGCTGCTCGTGACGACGATGACGTGGCCGGGCCCGAGCACGAGCGCGACGTCACCCGCCGACCCGGGCCCGTGGGCGGGCGGGGTGACGGCGGAGGATCTCGCCGAGCTGGCCGCGCTCGCGACGCCGTTGCGCCGTTTGCTCCTGATGCTCGGCTACCAGGTGGACCGACTGCTCGCGCAGGCTGAACCGGGCGACGCCTGGGCGCAGCTGGACGTGCGCTACTTCGCCGCAAGTGGGGTGTCCGGGGATGCGGGACCAGGCGCCCTGCCCGTCTCGCCGGGCCTGGTGCTGGCATTGCCCGCGGTCGCCTACCTGACGCCGGGGGCCGATCAGGGCGATCCGGTGCCGCTGGGGATCCCGTTCGCGGACAGTCCCGGGGTCTGGACGCTGGACGCGGAGCAGGGATTCCTCTACATCTTCGGCGACGACTCGGGGCAGTCGGTGCAGAACCGGCTGACCACCAGCATCGAGGCGCTAACGGACGCGCTGCTCGCCGAGGCGGCCGAGGCGGTCGCAGCCGCGCCCCTGACGGCGGCCGCCGCGGCCGGCCTGCTGTGGCTGGCCGATCCCGGGACCTGGTTCGCGGATCCGGAGGCGATGCGCGGTTCGGCCGCCTACCGCGAGCTGGAGTCGCATGCGGCCTTGGCCCGCGACGTGATCACCGGCTCGCTCGGCGAGGAGGGCGAACCGCTGGCGAACTTCCTGACCGAGCAGGTCACCATCACGGCGACGCCGCGACCGGATCCGCCGCTGCCGTTCTTCGGCGCCAGGCGGCGCATCCCGACCCTGAGAGAGCTCCTGCACTGGGTGGCGCGCGGCACCTTCCTGGCGCCGTACCGTGCCCACGCGTTCTTCACGAACCTGGAGTCCTGGCTCGTCGAGCGCGGCCAGGACGGGGTGCTGGCGGACGGCGAGCTCGACGAGTTGCGCGACGCCCCCTGGTTCGCGGTCATCGCCCGGCTGGTCGACCACGGGATCCTGCTGCCGCCCGCGCTGATCTCGGCCACGGACAGCGACGAGGAGGAGTCGCCGGTCCTGGCCGAGCGGGTTGACAACCTCACGGTCGACCTCACGGTGCTGCACCAGATGACGATCCGGCTGACGCTGGTCCGGGATGCCGACGGCGCCGCCGTGTTTCCCGAGCCAGAGCACGGCGAGGACCAGACTATGCTCGACCCAATCCCCCAGTTCACCTGGGACTACCTGATCCCGGCCACCACCGCCGACCTGCCCCGGCTGGTCGTGGTGGCCGCCCCCGGCGTCGACATCCTGGTCCCGACCGGCACGCCGGTCGGCTGGACGCTCCAGATCATCCGGGTGCAGGACACCTCGCTTGTCCCGGCCTGGGGTAACGGAGTGGACCCGGCGCAACTGCTGGCGCAGTACGTGATCCCGGCGACCAACGTCGTCAGTGGCATGATCACCCTGCCCGACCAGCCGCCGGCCGCGCCCGCGGTCCAGGTGCTGCCGCACCCGGACGGCATGACGCTGCTGTACCCGAGCAACACGGACCCCAGCGCCAAGGAGCTCGTCTCCGTGGACATCGTCCTCCAGGGCGGCAGCGCCAACGCCCCGCTGTACTCTGGCGACGCGCGGTTCGCCGTCGACGTCACCTACTACCACGACGACCGCGGGCTCAACATGCCCGATCCGGCGCCGCACATCATCGTCTGGGTCACCCCCGGGGTGAGCGTCACGGTGACGACGACGGCGCTCACCGAGTTCCAGGACCTGCGGCTGCAGACCGAGGTCTGGCAGGTTCGCGACTATACCGAGATCCCGCAGTTCGGCGCGAGGCTGCCCTTCGACACCAGCAAGCTGGAGCACTTCGCCGGCTTCGCGCCCGGCTGGGAGCAGCCCTGGTCCGCCGACCAGGGCAGCGAGCCAGGCCGGGTCTTCACGGCGCTGCACGTCGAGCACGATGAGATCGGCTTCACAGAGTGGTTCACGACGGTGGTGGACTTCGGGGTCGGCCAGATCCCGCTCGTCGGCGACGTCGTGGACATCGCCGACTTCTCCCTCGCGATGGCCACCGGCCGCGACAAGTGGGGAAACCCGGTCAGCGGCGGGCAGCTGGCGATGATGGGCTTCGCCGCCATGATGCCGTTCGTCTCCGGCTCGCTCGCCGAGGGGTTCGGCCGTACGATCGAGGGGCTCACCCACGCCCTGTCGAGGCTGGAGGCGCCAGACGGCGCTGCCGAACGTTCCGCAGCGTCCCTCGGCGTCCGCTCGCTGGCCGAGCGGGCGCTGCGGCCGATCGGGATGTCGCTGGCGGACGCCGAACGGTTCGCCGCGCGGGCCGCGTCGTTCACCAGCCTGACTCCCGCCGAGCGGGCCGACGTCGTGGTCGAGCTGCGCGCGTTCATCACCGATAACGCCGCTGAGTTCGCCCGGGCGAGCAAGGGCCAGGTGCTGTCCGCCGATGAGCTCCTGGACGCCACGGGCGCGGGGATCCGGGTGCCGGAGGCGATGCGGGAGTACGGCCGCTGGCGGGCCGATCAGCTGAGCGCGATGCTCCCCGGCGGGGGCCCGCCGGACCTGAGCATCGACAACTTCATCGCGACGGTCACGGCGCCGCGCACCCGCGCGATGTTCGAGGCGCTGCTCGGCAACCGGGCCGGGGGAGGCGCGGCGGCGGCGGTGCTGCACCGCTCGGCGAGTGCCGGCGCGCGGTGGAAGAGCACCATGTACGTCCTGCTCCGCAAGACCAAGCCCGCGCGCACGTGGCTGCGCGACCAGATCCAGGGCGGCGCGCTGGAGTCCGCCGTGGAGGCCCTCGTGTCGTCCCGGGCCGGCCAGGAGGCCCGGTTCGGCGAGCAGATCTGGGTGGATCAGCGATTCCTCGCCTATTCCGAGGTGGTGCGGCACACCGCAGCCGAATACGCACAGTACGCGGCGCACCTGATCGACGGCCTCTCCGGCGGCAACCCGGGCGGGATCACGCTGGAGACGCTCGGCACGCTGATCGGCCGGAAGCTGTCGTTCTACCCCGGCGAGCTGGCCCGCCTCGTGGTCACTGGCCTGGACGTCGCCGAGCACGAGCTGGCCCGTTCCGGCCGCGGGCTGGACGACGTCCTGCAGGCCTCCGGAGTGGCCCGCCGGATCGAGGGAATCCAGGGCTTCTTGCACGGCATCATCACCAGCAAGGGGAACGAGCAGGGCGCCCGGTTCGAGGTGTTCCTGGCCGGCAACGAGATCTCCAGGGCCGTCGACGTCGCCATCCGGATGGGCGCCCGGCTGCCGGGCATCCTCGACTCCGTCTCGCGCGAGGGTCCCGACCTCCTGCGGTACGGGGCGGACCGGCTGGTGGCCGACATCCTGCAGGGCAAGGCGTACGACAGCATGCTGCGGCTGTTCTCCAGCGTGCCGGTCGGGAACTGGATGAAGCACGGGGCGTGGCGCGGCCCGGAAGTTTTCCGCCAGCTGGTCAGCGACATCCAGCGGATGGCCAACGCCGATCCGCCGTTCATGCTCGAGTCCCTGACCGGCGTCGCCGGGGTGGCGCGATTCACCGGCAGCTTCGAGTTCACCATCGACGTGCGGCACTACCTGACGACGTTGAGCTCGATCCCCTCGGGCCTGAGCGAAGCGCGGATCGCGCGGCTTTCCAAGATGAGCCTCAACGGGCTGCTCAACCAGCTCACGGACACCGACGAGCTGCTCGCCGCGATCGACGCCTTGAAAGGGATCAGGTCCGAGGAGGACATCGAGGCCATGCTCGAGGCGGCCAGGCCGGGGGTCGAGGATCAGTTGCAGGCCTTCCTCGACCTGCCGAACCTGGCCGACGTGCTCGGCATCACGATCCCGGACGGGATGACGTTCAGCATCGAGCTGAGCTTCCGATGAGCCTGGCCACGGCCGCCGCTCTGGCCGCCGCCCGGCTCACCGCGCCGCTGGCGGCCGCGCTCGAGGGACCCGACCAGTTCGTCGCCCTGCTGGCGGAGCTCGGCCTGGACGTCGAGCTGGCGCTGGAGCAGATGCCGGTGATCGCCGACCTGCTGCCTCTGGGCGAGGATCTGCGCCAGCTGATGGATCTGGCGGAATCCCTCGGATCCGGCGACGCCGCAGCTGCCGACATGGTGGTGGCGACTCTCGAGCTGGTCCGCGCGGTGTTCGACGCGGTCGATGCCCTGGCCGACCTGCGAGCGGACGCCCTGGCCGGGCTGGCCGACCCGCTGGACGACCCGGGCACCTGGGCGGACGTCGCGGCCAACCTGCCCGGGTACCTGCTCGTCACGTGGCTGCGGCTGGACCAGCCGCTGACCTTCGCGATCCTGGTTCTCGGCGGCGTCATCACCGGCGTCCCGCGTGGTGGCAGCCTGCCGGCGCGCTACGACCTGTCCTGGGAGGCCGCCGGCCGGCTGCTCAGCGATTCGGGCGGCCAGCTGCGGGACACGTACGGCTGGGGCGGCGACTTCGACCACGAGCGGCTGCTCCTGGCCCTGGCCGGGTGCCTGCGCGCGGCCGGGGTGCAGGCGGCGCTGACCGCCGTCCCGGCGTCCGTCTCGGGCAACCCGGACGCCGGCACCATAGGACCGGACGTCAGCGCGCTGCGCCTGATGCTGGTCGACGAGGTGCCGGCCGGCGGGTCCGGGCACCTCGGCGTCGGCGTGCTCGCCGTCCCGGTGGCCGCCGAGGGCGCCGACCCAGCCGCGGCGCCTAGCCGGCTGCTGCTCACCAGCGAGATCCTCGGGCAGGCCGGCGCCGAGGTGTCGCTCGGCGCCGGCTGGTCCCTGAACCTGGACGGGACGGCAACGGTCACCGGCGCGCTGGGCGCCGTCATCGGACCGGACGGGACGGCGCTGTCCGGCACCCAGGCCGCTGTCGGTGCCGGCCTCCGGCTGATCGGGGCGCCGGACGGCGGCTGGCCGCTGCTGGGCGGGCCGACCGGTACCCGGCTGGAACTGCGCGGTGCCTCGCTGGAGCTCTCGCTGGCCGGCGCGGCGTCCGACCCGGAGCTGATCCTCCTCGCCGGGTCGCCCGACGGCCTGGCGCTGGTCATCGACCCTGGCGACGCGGACTCGTTCCTCGGCGCGCTGCTCGGCAGCGCTGCGATCGAGATCGAGACCGGGCTGATGGCGCGGTGGTCGTCTCGCGACGGCGTCACCCTCGCCGGCCAGGTCGGGTTCTCTGTCGTGATCGCCGTGGACCTCTCCATCGGCCCGCTGCACGTGGACCAGCTGCAGCTGACGCTCGGAGCAGGCGCGGCCGGCTGGACGGCGACCGCCACGGTGACCGCGTCGGCGCTGCTCGGCCCGCTGACCGTCGTCGCCGAGGGGATCGGCCTGGCGATCGCGCTGATCCCGGCGGCCGGCGGGTCCGGCTCGCTCGGCGCCGCGGACCTGTCCGTCGCCTTCCAGCCGCCGAGCGGGGTGGGGATCGGGTTCGACGTCGGGGTGGCCTCCGGCGGCGGGTTCCTGTTCCTCGATCCGCCAGGCGGGCGTTATGCGGGGGTCCTGGACGTCGAGGTCCTCGGGATCGGGATCTGTGCCTTCGGCCTGGTTGACACGAAGGCCGAGAGGGTCGACGGCTGGTCGCTGTTCTTCGCCCTGTTCATCGACCTGCCCTCGATCCAGCTCGGTTTCGGGTTCACCCTCACCGGGGTCGGCGGCCTGGCCGGGATGAACCGCACTCTCGACACGGTGGCCCTGGAGTCGGCCGTGCGGGCCGGCAGCATCGAGGCCGTCCTGTTCCCACCGGACCCGATCGCTGACGCGCCGGCCACCATCGACCAGCTCGGTGTGATGTTCCCGCCGAGCGACGGGCGGTACGTGTTCGGCCCGGTGGTCCGGATCGGCTGGGGCACGCCCACCCTGATCGAGGCCGAGCTGGGCGTCGTCATCTCACTGCCGGACCCGAGCGTCGTCGCCGTGATCGGCACCATCGGCGCGGTCCTGCCGGCTGAGGACCTGCCCCTAGTCGTGCTGCACGTCGACGTCGCCGGGATCGTCGACCTCGGTGCGGGTACGGTGTCGATCGACTCGAGTCTGCACGACTCCTGGGTCGTCGGCTTCGCCCTCTCCGGCGACATGTCGCTGCGCGCGGACTTCACCGGCACCCCGTGGTTCCTGATGTCGATGGGCGGCTTCCATCCCCGGTTCGAGCCGATTGAGATGGACGGCTTCCCGACGATGCGGCGGCTGGCGCTCGGGATCAGCGCCGCGCCGATCCTGGACATCCACTTCGAGTGCTACTTCGCGATCGCCCCCAACTCGGTCCAGTTCGGCGCGGCGTTCTCGCTGACCGCGGACATCGCCGGGTTCGGCATCGACGGCGGCACGGAGTTCGACGCGGTGGTCCAGTTCAGCCCGTTCCTGATCGTCACTCACCTCGGCTTCCACGTCTCGATCACCGCCGTCGGCGTCGACCTGGCCGGGGTGTGGCTCGACCTGAGCATCGAGGGCCCGAACCCCTGGTTCCTGCTCGGTACCGCCCGGTTCAGCATCCTCGGGATCGAGCAGCGGATCCAGATCGACGAGCAGATCGGCGGCCCGCCGCTGGCCAAACCCGACGTCGAGGCCGCCGATCCGCTCGCGCTGCTGAGGGACGCGCTCGGCTCCCCGGACGCCTGGACCGCGATCGCGACCCCGGCTGCCGGCGTCGCGCTGGTCGACACCGGCGCCGGCGCCGCGCCGGGTGCCGAGCTGGCCGCCGCTCCGGACGGCGCGGTCACCGTCAGCCAGCGCGCCGTACCGCTCGGCGTCAGCCTGGACAAGCTCGGCGACGCCCCGATCGGCGGCCTGGAGGCCTACACGGTGGAGTCCGCCGCCGGATCGATGCCGAGCTCGGCCGCCGTGCAGGACTGGTTCGCCCCCGGCTACTTCTTCGAGCTGGACAGCAGCGAGCAGCTCTCCGCGCCGTCCTTCGAACTGCTGGACGCCGGGATCGCGTTCGGCGGCGGCGAGCCGATCGGTGGCCCGGATCTGGCCTGCACGCTGGACTACGAGCAGATTCTGCGCGACCCCGAGCTGGCCGAGGACCGGGTCAAGCTCGGCGCCCTGCCGCTGACGACCGGGACGCGCGTGACGATGGCGGCCCCGGGACAGGGCCGCCCGGGAACCCGGTTCGTCATCGAGCCGGATCCGGATCCGGTAGGGCTGGCACCGTCCCGCTGGGCGGTCACGCAACGCAACACCGGCGACGTCCTGGCCCGGAACGGCACGTGGTCCGGCGCCCACCAGTCCGAGGCCGGCGGCCGGTCCACCGCCACCGTGGTCCCCTCCTGGGAGGCGCCGTGACCGATCCGCTCCAGCCGCCGCGATTCCTGCCCTGGCTGCGATCCGGCCTCGCGACGCAGATCACGACCCGCGCCGTCGGCGGACTCGCCCCGCACGACACGGCCGCGGCCGCCGTGAGCGTGCTGATCCGGGCCACCGGCCCTGACGGCGAGAGCGTCGAGGACGTCGCCGGTCCGGACGTGCGGCTGCGCGGCCCGGGCGAGGTCATCGGGATCGACGCGGCCCAGTTCATCCGGCACGATCCGGAGCCGGGGGCCACCGACGCCGAACCCGCCTACTTCGCGCTCGTCGAGGTCGCCGCGCCCGACCTGCCGTGGCGATTCACCCCGGCCGCGCCCGGTGCAGCCGACTGGCTGCAGCCGTGGTTCGCGCTCGTCGTCGTCGAGGAGCGCGTCGGCGTCTGGCTCGACGACAGCGGGACCCGGCTGCCGGTGCTGCACGTCGACGACCCGTCGGCCGAGCTGCCGGACCTCGACCAGTGCTGGGCCTGGGCGCACGTGCACGCCGATCACGACCTGGCCGCGGGCGTTGCCGCCGCGCTCCAAGCGCAGCCGGACGCCTTCCGAGCGCGGTTGCTGTGCCCGCGCCGACTGACCGCGGGCCGCTCGTGGCTGGCGTGCGTCGTCCCGACGTTCGAGGCCGGCCGCCGAGCCGGGCTGGGGGAGCCGTCCGGGGTCGATCTCGGGCCGGCCTGGGACGCCGCCAGCAGCACCGAGATCCGGCTTCCCGTCTACCATTCGTGGCGGTTCGCGACCGGCGAGCGCGGCGACTTCGAGTCCCTCGTGCGCCGGTTGCGGCCACGCGAGCTGCCCGCCGGTGTCGGCCGCCGGGACCTCGACCTGAGCGATCCGGGCGGCGGCCTGCCGGCCGTGCCCGGCGTCGTCGTCAGCTACCAGGGCGGCCTGGTCTCCCCGGCCGGTGGCTCCCGGCCGTGGCCCGTCGAGCACCGGGCGGCCACCAAGGCGGCGCTGCGGGACCGGCTCAACCGGCAGGCCCGGCGAGGCACCGCGCCGGTGCCGTACAGCGCCCTGCGCGACGATCCGGCGATCGGGCCACCCGCGTACGCCGCCGCCCAGGCGCAGCGGCGGCGGGTCCCGGCCGAGGGCAGCCCGCCGGTCTGGTTCGAGCAGGTCGCCACCGAGCCGGACCGGCGCGCGGTGGCCGGGCTCGGGGCCGAGGTGGTCCGGAACGACCAGGAGGACCTGATGGCCGCCGCCTGGGAGCACGCGGCCGGCCTGCGCGAGGTCAACCGGACGCTGACCGGCGCCCGGTTCGCCTGGGAGGTGGCACAGATCGCCGACCCGGCGTTCGCCTCGCTCGACGATGCCACCATCCTGCAGGTGGCCCGGCCGGCGATGGGCCGGCTGGCTGACCCGGCCGGTGACACCGTGCGGGGTGCCGTCGCGGCGTCCGCGTTGCCGGCCGACCTGCTGTCCGGGGCCTTCCGGCGCGCTACCCGGACTGTCCGGGCCTTCACCGCGACGGCCCGGCAGCCGGGTGGCGGGACGCTGCGGGTCGGGTCGACGACGGCGCTGACCACCGCGGTCCTGGCCGACCCGGTCGGTTTCGTCGCCAGGTGGGCGGACGCGTTCCCGCCGCTGGGCACCGAGGTCGAGGGCGCGCTGCCCGAGGACCTCGACCTTCCGGTGAACCCGGTCCGGGCGCGGACCGTGGCCCGCGGGCATGCCGCCGGCGATCCCGGTGCGGCCCGCGAACTGGGCGACGTCCAGCGGGCGGCCAGCACCGGATACGACTTCCCGCGGCCCGAGATCGATCTCGACCACGGGGTGCTGTACGACGGCACCACCGACTCGATCCCGGATCTGGCCGACAGTGTCCGGTCCGGGCTCGACCAGGCCGGCACGATCGTCGCGATGATCGAGACCCGGGTCACCGGACTGCCGTCCGACCGCGACCACGACGTCCCCGCCGGGCTCACCGCGCGGCCGGTGTTCACCACGCCAATGTCGCAGCGGCTGATCGCGCTCTCGGCGGAGTACCTCGTGCCGGGGCTTGGCCGGGTCGCCGACAACACCCTCGGCCTGCTGCAGGTCAATCGCGAGTTCCTCGAAGCGTTCCTGACCGGGTTCAACCATGAGCTCGGCCGCGAGTTCATCTGGCGTGAGTACCCGGCCAGGACGAGCACGACCTGGGCGCAGTACTTCTGGGACAGCGGCCCCGGCGGCCCACCCGACATCGCCCCGATCGGTGCCTGGGACCCGGCGCTCGGCATCGGGGGGCACCCGCCGGCGGACGCGCCGGCCAAGGCCGACCTGGTCCTGCTGATCAAGGGGGCGCTGCCGCGCCGGTACCCAGACCTGCGGGTCTACGCCGTCGAGGCGGAGTGGGCCGACGGCAAGCGCCGGGAGCGGGCCGGGGGCGCGGTCGCGTCGCCGCTGTTCGCCGGCCGGCTCGCGCCCGACGCGCACTTCTACGGCTTCGGGCTGACCGAGCGCCAGGCCCGCGGCAGCACCGACCCGGGGCGCCGGCCAGGCTGGTTCTTCGTGCTGGAGGAGCAGCCCAGAGCGTCCCGGTTCGGCCTCGACGTGCCGCAGGAACGGTTTCGCGGGACGGCGCCGGGGAACTGGTCGGACCTGTCCTGGGCGCACCTCGTCGGCGTGGACGACGCGCTGCCGGCGTTCGCCGACGTCACAGGACCGGACTGGCTGATTGCCGCCGGGCAGCTACCGGGCAACGGTCCGGCCGGGGAGCCGGACGCGTGGGGGACCGGTGCCGCGGCGATGGCCCGGATCACCTTCCAGCGCCCGGTGCGGATGCTGGTGCACGCCGACGCGATGCTCCCCGCAGCGTCCGAGCAAAGGACCCGGTGGTGACCGCGCGCAGGCGGCCGGGTGCGGCCCGGACAGCGGGCAACGCGACGCCGCTCGACGAGGCGTACCCGACGACGCCGGGCGGGTTCACCACCGGGTTGCAGCTGCCGGGCACGGACCTGGCGGCGCTGCCGTTCGCCGCCCTGGCCGCGGACCTGCCGCTGCTCCTGCTGCCGGTCCGGATCGAGACCCGGTACCGGCTCGACGCGGACCCGCCGGAACTGCGGATCCGGATCTACCCCGACCAGCTACACATCGACGCGGACACCCCAGTCCCCGGCCCGGTCGAGACCGACCTCGCGCGGAACTTCTGGCGGGAGTGGCACGCCGCGGCGCAGGAGCCGGGCCGGCAGCGCGCCTGGCGGACGCTGGTCCGGCGCGTCGGGCCGAACCGGGCCGGCTACCTCGCCCGGCAAACCCGGCCGCGCAGGACCGCGGCCGGTCTCGACTTCCCCGACTTCCCCGACCTGCCGGATCGCCCGGACCTGCCCGGCGGCACCGATCTGCCGAGCGGCAGCCCGGCCCGGCCGACGCTGCTGCCGGGACAGTGGCTCGCCGTCGGCTACTCCGCCGACGGCGTGCTATTCAGCCGGGAGAGCCGCACCGTCGACCCGGACCTGGGCACGGCGCCGGACCCGCAGGCCCCGCCTTGGCAGGTGCCCGGCAGCGGCGTGGTGACCGACGAGGCCCTGGCGTGGATGTTCGACTACGACCGGGCGGTCGAGGCCGGGATGGCGATCACCGTGCCGCTGACCGGAGACGCCACCCCGGCCCGCACCGAGATCAGCACGCTGCTGGTCGTGGGCGTGGACGCCGGCCGGACCCCGGCGCAGGCCGCCGCTGAGCTGGAGCGGCTGCTCGGCGTCCATGCCAGGACTGACGGGCTGGCCTTCGTCCCGCAGGGGACGCCGACGAACAACACCGAGACCGCGGCGTCCGGCTGGTCCGAGGCCGACCCCGAGCCGGCCACCCAGCCCGGCGCCGCCGTCACGACCCGCTCGGCGTCGGCCTTGGAGCTCGATCCGCCGCCGCCACCCCCGGTCCAGGGGGACAACGCCGCCCGGCTGGCGACGGCGCTCGGGCTCGCCGCCGACACCATCCTGCGCCGGGTCGCGCTCGGCACCGACACCGAGCGCAGCAGGTCGCGGGCCATGGTCCGGCTGGCCTTCGAGGCCGTCCTAGGGACGTTCGTGCGCGGCCTCCTGCGAGTCGGTGACACCGACGCGATCAGCTCCGACGCGATGGCCGCGATCCAGGACTGGTGCGTCCAGCACGTCACCGGCGGCGCGCCGTACGCCACCGTGCGGATCGGCCCGCAGCCGTACGGTGTCCTGCCCGTCATGCGCTCCACCGTGGCCGCGACGCCCTCGACGACGGCCGAGCACGTCCAGGCCGTGATCTCGCTCCTGATCGACGAGTGGCGACGTGCCGCGGCCCTGCTGCCGGTCCTCGACCCCGACCGGGCGGACGTCGCCGGCGGCGGCGATCCGAACGCGGACCCGGACGTCACCGAGGCGATCGCCACGATCCTCGCGACGCAGCCGCACCCGCAGCGCCTCTTCGTCCGCCGGCTGGACGACTTCGCCAGCTTCGAGGGCACGCCCGACGCGGCACTGACCCCGCAGGGCGCCTTCGTCAACCTGGTGATGGCCGGGCTCGACCCGACCACCAATCCCAACCTCGCCCCGCCGTATGAGGACATCGGGCAGCTCGTCGGCATCGCGAACCTGCTCAACCCGCCCGAGACGATCGACGAACAGATCGCGCTGTGGTCCAGCGTCGACGACTCGATCTTCGACTACATGCTGCAGACCTACGGCGGGCAGCCGGAGATCTTCGAGTACATCATCGACTCGCACCGCTACGTCGACGCGGTGCTGTCGATGCTCTCGTCGTACGAGCAGCGGCAGCGCCCGGTCCGCTGGCTCGGCCTGGATGCCTACGAGGGCGTGCTCGGCCAGCCGAACACCCGGCTCGTCGAGGGGATCCTGCGCGCCACACCGAGCGAGTGGGGCCCCGACGGCCTGATCCAGGACCGGGCAGCGGCACCCGGGCAGACCGCGGCCGACTACCTCGCCGACCTGCGGAACCGGCTCGCCGATCGGGTGGACACGTTGCCGCGCTCGGGGCTCCACCTGCACCCCGAACCCCTGCTGTACCAGCTGCTGAACCGCACCCTGGATCTCGTGCCGGACGACCCCCAGCACGTCCAGCAGGCCCTCAGCGCCCTCGACGAGCTCGCCACCCGGGACTCCGAGGAGCTCGAGTGGCTGTTGCGCGAGACGCTCGGGCTGGGCACCCACCGGCTCGATGCCTGGGCGACGTCGCTGGCCACGGAGCGGCTCGGCCGGCTCCGGGACAGCCGACCGGCCGGGATCCAGGTGGGCGCGTTCGGCTGGGTGACCGGGCTGGACCCACGCGCGTCGGCCCGGCTGAGCGAGGGTTTCGTGCACGCGCCGTCGATGGCGCACGCGACCACCGCGGCCCTGCTGCGCTCCGGCTGGCAGGCGCACGGCACCGATGACCCGCTGTCCCCGGTGGCCGTCGACCTCAGCTCGGCTCGGGTCCGCTCGGCGTCCTGGCTGCTGGACGGCGTCCGGGTCGGCCAGGACCTCGGCGCGCTGCTCGGCTACCAGTTCGAGCGGGCGCTCCACGACCTGGCCGCGAGCGAGCTGATCCGGCCCGTCCGGCAGCAGGTGCTGGTGGCGAGCCACCAGCCGGACGTGCCGCCGGACGAGCCCGTCGACGGGCTCGAGCTGCTCGACCTGTACCGCGCGGGCCGCCTGGTGAATGTCACCGGCCCGCTGCTGGCGGCGCTGGAGGACGTCGAGGGCGCGTTCGACGCGGTGAACGACATCGGGCTCTTCGAGTCCGTGCACCAGCTCGCGACCGGAAACCCCGAGCGGGCGGCCGCGATGCTGGACGTCGTCAGCACCGGCGTCCAGCGACCGCCTGAGCTGCGGGCGCCGCTGACCCCGCGCGCTGGCGTGCCGATCGAGCACCGGGTCCTGATCCTGCTCGATCCGGACGCCGGGCCGCCCGGCCGCGGCTGGCAGGCCGGCGTCCGGGACGCCGTCGCGCCCGCGCTGGAGGCCTGGGCAGGCTCGCTGCTGCCATCAGCGGCGGACGTCGGTTTCGCCGTCCAGGTGGAGCCGGCCAGCGCAGTCACGGCGCTGCGGCTCGACGCGCTGGGCCTGTCGGCGCTGGACGCGCTGTGGCTGGCCGGCGACGACCCGGCCGCGCCTAGCGCCGCGCTGCGCACGCTGGCCGCCGCCGCGCTCCCGCAGGCCGCCGGTCGCCCGGGGCGGATCGACCCGGCCGACTCCGGCGGCGCCGCGATCGCGCTGTCCGACTTCGCCGTGATGGCCACCGAGTTGCGCCGCGCCGTCGACGCCCTGCGGGTCGCCGACGCCCGCGACCTGCGGCCCGGTTCCGCACCCGGCGACCCGGACACCGACGACCAGGCAGCGCTGACCGCCGTCAACGCGCTGGTAGAGCGGTTCGGGACGGTAGCGGCCAGGCTGCGGGACGCCGTCGCGGCGGCGGACGCTGCCGCAGCGATCCCGCTCGTGCAGTGGCTGGCCCGGCTCGGCCTGGCGACCGGCGCGCCGCCGGCCGATCTCGAGGCTGCCGCGCGGCTGTCGGCCGACGCGGACCGCAGGCTGGCGGCCCTCACTGCAGCCGGGCAGGACGCTCCTGATCCGCGCACCGGGGCCGAGCGCGCGCTGGTCGCGCTCCTGGCGGGCCGGGTGCCGCTGCTCGGCCGGTTCCCGGTCACGCCGGTGACCGGCGGCGACGTCGTCGACCTGACCACCGCGCTGGCGACGGCCGACGACGTCGATGACTGGCTGGACGCCGTCGGCCGGGTCCGGCCGGACGTCGCCCGGCTGACCACCGCGGGGATGCTCAGCGAGCTGCTCAGCGCGACCGGTGGCCTGCACGCCGCAGTCGGCCAGACCCCACACGTGGCGGGCGATCGCTGGGCGGCGACCGCCCTGCCGACGGCCGAGACGGGACCGGCCGGGCGGCTGTCCGTCGTGGCGATCACCGGACCGGGCGGACCGCCCGCGCCGGGCGCGTCGGCCTGCGGGCTGGTCGTCGACCGCTGGGCGGAGCGGATCCCGCGCCCGGACCAGGTGACCGGGTTGGCGTTCCACTTTGACGCGCCGGGCAACCGGCCGCCGCAGTCGATGCTGCTCGCCGTCCCGCCCGACGGCGAGCCGTGGACCCTTGACTTGGTCTTGGACACGCTGCTGGAGACCCTGGAGTGGGCCACGCTGCGGGCCGTCGGGCCGGAGGACTTGCTCGACTACGGGCGGGCCGTCCCGACGGTGTTCGTGTCCGGTGACCTCACCACCTGGCCTCGGGAGAGCTGACATGGCGACCGGATGGGATCGGCTGGAGAGCATGGTCCGCACCGTCGAGCTGACGGGCGGCCTGGAGGCGCGGATCGCCGACCCGCTGTGGATGCTGGCCAGGCAATGGCAGGTCGGGGAGTTCCGCGGGGATGACGCCGCGCAGCCGGCCGCGATCAGGTTCCGCGGTCGTAGCGCTCCCCTGGCGACGTTCCGGGCCGGTCCCGCCGGTCCCGCCGGGCCCGACGCCGGGGGCGGCACCGGCGGCAGCGCCGGCGCGCAGCCCGTCCCGTTCCCGGCGGGCCGGCCGCTGGAAGCCGTGGCCGAGGCGACCCCGGAGCCCGGTTTCGGCTCCGCCCAGCTGCACGCGTCCGTCCAGGCCGGACGCCGGCTCGCCCGGCTGCTGCGGGAGGCGGGCCTGGGCGCGGCCGAGCGTGCCCTGCGCGCGCGGTTCCCGCTGGCCACACCCGCCGTCGGCGTGGAGGTGGGCAGTGCCGGCCGGGCCGCCGTGGAACTGCTGGCCCGGTGGGGGATCGACGCCACCAGCCTGGCCCGCACCCCCGCCGAGACGGTGCTGGGCGCCGTCCGTCCGGTCGTCGCCGCGGCGGACCTGCCGCGGATGCGCGGGATCCTCGCCGCGTGGCTGCGCTGGTACGCCGCGCGCGGCGGGTTCGTCCAGGAGCAGACCTGGGACGGCGAGCGGCTGGAGTACGCGTTCTCGCTCGGCGTGCGCGCGTCGGCGGGCGAGGTGGTCCTCAGCGCCCCGGAGCACGCAGGCGACCACCTGGACTGGTACTCCTTCGACGTCGCCACCGATCCTGCGGCCAGTCACGGGCTCGGCGCCGGGCCGGTGCCGACGCGCACGAAAGCCGCCGTACCCGCACCGGTGCGCTACGCCGGCATGCCCGCCCAGCGCTGGTGGGAGTTCGAGGACCGCAGCGTCGACTTCGGTGCCATCGAGGCCGGCCCGGCGGACCTCGCCCGGCTGCTCGTGGCGGAGTTCGCGACCAGCTACGGGCGGGACTGGTTCGTCGTCCCGGTCACCGTGCCGGTCGGCTCGCTGACCGAGCTGTCCGGCGTCGAGGTGATCGACACCTTCGGCGGCCTGACGCCGGTATCCTCGACGGCCAAGGCCGATCTGGACCGGACCGGCGGCGCGGATCGGGCCTGGCGGCTCTTCGAGCTCACCGGCGACCAGATCGGGGAGCGGCATCCCTCGCCCTGGCTGTTCGTCCCGCCGTCCCTGGCCAGCACGCTGGAGGGACCGGCGCTGGAACGGGTGGGCCTGACCCGGGACGAGGCGGCTAACCTCGC